>WNFI01004931.1_pt1 | contig 11397 bp, 11 predicted proteins | sample 5400471 | NCBI WGS metagenome assembly WNFI01 (sample SAMN13153348, study PRJNA577476) | soil metagenome | isolation source: 100 cm saprolite on Douglas fir-dominated hillslope | place: USA:California | collected 2013-09-17
TCGGCGCGTGACGATGGGGCCATAAATGCGGTCTCGCGAATGAGGTAGCGCGGCGCCTCGTCCCAAGGAAATGCCTCCGTGATTTGACGTGCAACCCATTCTGCCGTCGGATTTGCCGTGACGTTGATCCAGACGAGGTCCCTGCGGTCGAGCCGGACGATGACGAAGGCATAGAGCAGGTCGAAACCGACTTCGGCGCAGGCCTGCCGCATGCCCAGGAAATGAATTTTTTCATGGAGGCGGCGAAGCTGCGTGCTGCCCGATTGCTCTGGGCACGCGTAATGGCGGAGTTTCAGCCCAAGAAGCAATCGTCCTTGATGCTTCGTACCCACTGCCAGACGTCCGGTGTGTCACTTCAGGAGCAAGATCCCTACAACAACATCGTTCGAACAGCTTATGAGGCCCTGGCAGCGGTACTCGGTGGTACGCAGTCGCTGCATACCAATTCCTTCGACGAAGCGATCGCGCTGCCAACCGAATTCTCAGCTCGAATCGCTCGGAGCACTCAGTTGATCCTGCAGCATGAAACAGGCGTCACAGACGTGGTCGATCCTCTGGCCGGTTCTTACTACGTCGAGCGTCTGACTGACGATCTTGCGAAAGGCGCATGGGAACTGATGGAGAAGGTTGAGGAAATGGGCGGCATGGCGCAGGCGATCGCAACCGGCTGGCCCAAGCGGTCAATCGAGGAGACCGCGACGCGAAAGCAGGCCGCGATCGATCGTGGTGCACAGGTTATTGTAGGCGTCAACCGTTACAGGCTCGAGCAAGAAGAGCCTATCGATATTCTCGAGATCGATAACTCGACCGTGCAAGCGGCCCAAAAAAGACGTCTTGAGGAGATCAGGACGACACGCGATTCAAGGAGGGTAGATACCGTGCTTGCTGCGATGACCCAAGTGGCCAGCAGCGGCGACGGCAACCTGCTCGCCGCGGCGGTCGAAGCCGCCAAGGCCCGAGCCACCATCGGGGAGATGTTCGACGCCATGCGGCGGGCCTTCGGCGATCACCAGGCAGTACCCGATGTGGTTTCGGATGTTTATGGGCCCGCCTATGGAAATGATCCTCAATTCGTCAACCTTGTCTCACGCGTGAGAGATGTTTCGCAGGCGATCGGTGCGAAGCCGCGCGTGATGATCGCCAAACTAGGTCAGGACGGTCATGATCGAGGAGCGAAGGTGATCGCCTCCGCGTTCGGCGACATCGGTTTCGACGTGATCGCTGGCCCGTTATTCCAGACACCGGCCGAGGCGGCATCGATGGCTATTCGTTCCGGCGTCCACGTGCTCGGTGTTTCCTCGCTTGCGGCCGGCCACAAGACGTTCGGGCCCGGTACCAATGTGCTCGAAGCCGCCCAGGCGATTCTCGATCTCATTGAGGGCCGGCGAAGGAATCGCCTTGAATGAGGATCGTGGCTGTCGTTGCCGTGGGTGGTCGACCGTGCGGATAGGACGCTATTGGACATGGCTCAGTGGCGACGGAAGTCTTTCGTCCCGTTCTCGAAGAATTTCGTAGGCTTTCGGAAAGAGCCTGTAACCGTCGTACAAGCACTAAATGGTTCACGGCACATGTAGTAGAGGATAAAGTCAATGGGGAATTGACATTTCCGACCGAGCGGTCATTTAACGATTATGCCCAGACCATCCAACCCTGAAGTTCGAAGACGGCTAATTGAAAGTGGCCTGATACTGGTAGGCAAGCAAGGCTTTGCCGGGTCTGGTGTGGCCGACATCACCGCTTCCGCGGGAGTTCCAAAGGGGTCCTTCTATCAGTATTTCGAGAGCAAACAGTCTTATGCAATCGAACTATTGGATGACTATTGGTCTGCGATCGAGGCCAAGCACGCACCCGTCTTGCATGATGAGAGGTATACTCCCCTCGATCGCATTGTCCGACACTTCCGCTCGATCGGGCAGGATCATAAGCAGCAGAAATTCGCTCTTGGATGCCTTATCGGCAACCTCGGTATCGAGATGGCGGATGCCGGCGATGACGCGCAAACCAAACTGCGTCAAATTGTAAAGCGCTGGGCATCGTTGTTATCGGACTGCCTGAAACAGGCGCAAGTGACCAACGATCTGGATCGCAAGGCAGACGCGCAGGAAATAGCTGCCGCGCTTGTCGATGCGTGGGAAGGTGCCGTTATGCGCGCCAAGATCGAACGTAGCGGTGCCGCTTACAAACGCTTCGAAACAGTTGTCTTGCCGCGCCTGCTAGTGTGAGACGTCAAAATCTTAGCCAGCCTTTGCCTAACAAATGTTCTTGTTCGATCAATTGCGATCCGATAATAAGTGACCAGTCATCTATAAATGGAGGTGGTCAATATGACCCAACACTCGGGCGGTATCTACGCAGAGCCGGCGAATCCCGCGCTGCCGAAGGCCGATTTCAAGTTCGACGTGGCCCGCTCTGCGCTGGTCGTAGTGGATCCGCAGATCGACTTTCTTAGCCCGCAAGGGGTTAGTTGGGGTGTCTTTGGCCCCAGTATCACCGAGAACAACACCGTTGCGAACGTCGGCCGGCTGTTCAAGGCTGCGAAAGAAGCGCAAATCCCTGTGGCGATTTCCCCGCACTATTACTACCCCTGCGATCACGGCTGGAAGTTCGCAGGGCCCCTCGAAAAGCATATGCACAACATAAAGATGTTCGACCGGAAGGGCTCGGTAACCCTGGCTGACTTCGAGGGGTCGGGTGCTGATTTTCTGCCGGAGTACAAGCAGTACATCCTGGATGGGAAGACCATCATTGCGTCGCCGCACAAAGTCTACGGGCCCGAAACGAACGATTTGGTCCTTCAACTCCGCAAAGCCAACGCCTCTCAAGTGATCCTTGCTGGTATGGCGGCCAATTTGTGCATTGAGGGTCATCTGCGCGAGCTCGTCGAGCAGGGGTTCGAAGTTGTCGTAGTCAAGGATGCTACGGCTGGACCGCGGATACCCGAAGGAGACGGTTACCTAGCTGCGCTGATCAATTTCCGATTCCTCGCCCATGCTATCTGGACCACCGACGAAGCGGTCCTGCAACTGTCGTCAACCAAAAGCCGCGCTGCATAAAAGGCGCAACACATCCGAAATTGAAGGACGCCGTGGCGGCGGGATTTGGTGCTCACTGCCGCCGCGGCAACCCCACGGACAAGACATGAAAAGAACTGATCTCACGGAGAAATTGTTAGACATCAAGCGAGAGAAAGGTTGGTCCTGGAAATTCATCTGCGAGCAGATCGACGGACATTCAGAGGTCCTCATTGTCGGAGCGCTGCTTGGTCAGATGAAATTGACCAAGCCTCAGGCGGAAAGCGCTGCCAAATTGTTTGATCTGTCCGCGACAGAGGCGCGGATGCTCAATGAAGTTCCAATGCGCGGCGAGGGGATCACGATGCCTCCGCGGGATCCGCTGATCTACCGCTTGTATGAACTCGTAATGATTAATGGGCCGGCCTGGAAAGCTCTGATTGAGGAGGAGTTCGGCGACGGCATCATGTCCGCAATAGACTTCGACATGAGCATCGAACGCGTCGCAAATCCAAAGGGCGACCGGGTCAAGCTGGCCATGTCCGGAAAGTTTCTGCCGTTCAAGTACTACGGCGCCACGGGTAATAATCTCGAGTACGGTTACAAAGAATAGCCACTTGAAGAACGAAAAGTACGGGCCAGCACGAGCATATGGAAGGCTCCAGGGGGTTACCAGTAGAGGCACATGGCGGCCACAACGTCACCCTTAGAGACATCGATTTTAGCATCGCCCGGTTCGTCAAACTCGTTGATGAGCGAGCGTGCCCATCCGGGGCCATGGACGTGGAGGACTCGTCGCTGCCGAATGTAGATGATTGGCGGGCTTATGAGACCGCCAGGCAGAAGCTTATGCCGAACCTGTCGCTCAGCGTACCAGCAATTCGCTACCAGGTGGCCAAAGGTGCCGCAGCATAAAGCTTCGAGCTTGGAAGGCCATCGCGATGACGCATGATCGCATGGCAAAATGAACTGAGCGGTCCGCTTTCGAATCTTGCGGACCGCTGCTCCGGACGAAGCCGTTTAGATTGGCATCGCGTGCGAGCAGGACCCTTTCAGCAGGCCGCCGCCGCGGGACCAGCGCAGCTTCGAGCGGAGACATAAGCCGGAGCGCTGTAATGGATGCTCAGGCAGCCGTTCGCGCGACCCGTCGGACGGCTTGCGGCGGCTGGCCGAGGGTTCGCAGGAAGGCGCGGCGCATACGTTCGCGATCTGCGAACCCTGTTTCATCGGCGATGACGTCCATCGAGTGCCGGCCTTGCTCCATCATCAGGCGCGCCGCCTCGACCCGCAGGTTCTCGACCGCCTTGGCCGGCGATTGGCCGGTTTCCGCCCGAAACGCACGGCTGAACTGGCGGGGGCTAAGGCCAGCGGAGTCGGCTAACTCCTCCACCGACAAGGTGCTGCGCAGGTTTGCCTTCGCGTAATCGAGAGCCAGCTGGATCCGGTCCGACTTTGGTTCCAGTTCTAATAGCGCCGAGAACTGTGATTGGCCGCCGGCCCGGCGGTGATAAACGACAAGCTTTCGAGCGATGGAGCGAGTAATCTCCGATCCGTAATCCTTTTCGACGAGGGCCAAGGCGAGATCGATGCTCGCGGTCATCCCTGCGGATGTCCAGACTGAGCCGTCGGCGATGAAGATGCGATCTTCCTCGACTTTGAGATCCGGGAACCGTGCCTGGAGGTCGCGGGCGAAGAGCCAGTGAGTGGTGGCCCGCCGTCCGGCCAGGACGCCGGCCTCAGCCAATACGAAGGCGCCGGTGCAAGGCGCCGCGACCCGTCTCGATGTCTTAACCGCGCGCCGGACAAAATCAATCAATCCGGGCGTGGTCGGTTCGACTGCGGTCCCGGCTCCGATCAAGACCGTGTCGAAAGCCCTGTCGCTGAACGCCTCCGTCTCAACGCAGAAGCCGGCGGTCGACCGGACCAGGCCTCCATGCTCGGAAAGCAGCGTCACCTCGTAGGCAGCTTCGCCGATGACAAGGTTTGCGACCTCGAAAACGGTGACCGCCGTAAAGCCCATCACCTGGAAATTTGGAAACACAACAAACCCGACGTGCTGCACCACCACCGATTTCTCCATATGGCCGGAATGGTGGTGTATTCGACATTTGAGACAGAAGCTAGATGGGCCAGACTTCAAAGCAAGTTGATAACTAAACGTGCACGGCGGATTGGTCCGGCACAAATTCCCACGTGGAGCGCGAGCCGCAGCTTACTAATCATAGAATGCGGGAGCTTTTCGTCGGCTGGCGCTCTGCAGCACATCGTGATTGATCCAGAGTTCCCCATGCTCCTGCAGCAAAATTCGCGCGATCTTTTCATGGGAAGCGCGTGTGGCGTCCACACTAAAATTTCTGGCTGGTATCCAATGTTTGATCCAAGCCTCCTCGGAATGGACGGCGTCGCCGCTGAGGATGATGGCGCCAGTGTTCTGCAGGTGAACCAGAAGAGATTGATGACCCTGCGTGTGGCCCGGAGTCGAGAGTATCATCACACTGCCATCACCAAAGAGATCGAAGTCCCCGTCAATCTTTTTGACGGGTTGATTAGGCGCGAACGGTAGGCCTATCAACGGAACCGGATTGTTGTACTCGGCGGTCTGGATCAGGACTGTCGTCTGTGGAAATTGCGCAACGTTTCCGATATGATCTGGATGCAAGTGAGATAATCCCATCCAGCGAATGTCGGACGGCTTCAACTGTAACTTTGCAAGCGATTCGATGAGCTTTTCTTTTCGCTTCCAAGTTGTCCCGATAGCCTGAATTCGGATACCGTCGGTCCGGTCGGCGACGTTGTCTGCAAGACCCGTATCCCAAAGTACCCAGTCGTTCTGATGCTTGATCAAATAGCAGTTGTCGGCCATGTCGTAACGACTCCCGATATTCTCGCCGGGTGACCAAAGCGACTTGTCGTCTGCGTGGCCCTCGCCGCAATCGATCACAATGAGCTTGTCCGCGTAGGTTTTTGCAATCGCTGGTGAGGCTAGAAGAGACAGAGCAAGACCAAGTAAATGCATCGGTTTCATTGGATGGCGCTCGATGACGTGTTGAAACAATAGCTGTGAAATGCTGGGTCCGTCGGAGCTGTTGCGACAGATGAAGTCGTTTGCATCTCATATTAGCTCAAACATCTCGACGTCAATGAAAGCGTCCTCTCATCACGAGACTTTGCAAGCTCGTTGATCGTGCTTGATCAAGCAATCTACAGCGTGGCCTAAAACGTTGGCTTTTTGACATTTACAAGTCCGCGACCCCACCTAAGCTTTCATAGCGTACGCCGTACCGGTTATTGGACCGATGTTCGATTGTACGCGCTGACCTCGGGGAGGGCCGTGTGACATTTAAATTGAAGATCAACGGAAAAGAGAGTTCTGTTGACGTCGACGGTGACACGCCATTGCTATGGGTGCTTCGCGATGTGCTCGGCATGACCGGCACGAAGTTCGGATGCGGCATCGCGCAGTGCGGCGCTTGCACGGTGCATATCGACGGCGTCGCCACGCGGTCATGCATCACCACGATCGACAGCATCGGTAAATCCGCCGTCACGACCATCGAGGCAATCGGCCGTACGCCTGCGGGAAAGAAAATCCAGCAGGCCTGGCTCGACCGCGAGGTGGTGCAGTGTGGCTACTGTCAATCCGGCCAGATCATGTCGGCGTCCGCCCTGCTGGCGGCGAACCCGCATCCCACCGATGCCCACATCGATGATGCGATGGCGGGCAACATCTGCCGCTGCGGCACCTATGTGCGGATTCGCGATGCCATCAAACAGGCGGCCGCGAGCGGCGCCAAGCAGGGAGCGCGCGGATGATCATTGATCGATTATTGGCCGCAACCACCATGAATGACGGTGCGACGCAGAGCGGCTTGTCGCGCCGGACGCTCCTGAAGGCCAGCCTTGCCGGCGGCGGCGGGCTTCTCCTCAGCCTGCAGTTGCCGGGGCTCGCGGCCCATGCGGCCGCGCCGCCCGCCGATTTCGTTCCCAACGCCTTCATTCGGATCGCGCCGAGCGGGCAGGTCACGCTGACCATGCCATATGTCGAGATGGGGCAGGGCACCTATACATCGATCCCGATGCTCATCGCGGAGGAACTCGAGGTCGGACTCGGCCAGGTCGCGCTCGAACATGCTCCGCCGGACGAAAAGCGTTACGGCAATCCGATTCTCGGCGGCGTGCAGGCGACCGGCGGCTCGACCACCATACGTGCGGTATGGCAGCCGCTTCGACAGGCCGGCGCCACTGCGCGCATCATGTTGGTGGCGGCGGCCGCGAAGCGCTGGAATGTCGGCCCTGCATCGTGTCGCGCCGAGAAGGGCGTGGTCGTTCACACTGCAAGCGGTCGCAGGCTGGGTTATGGCGCGCTGGTGGAGGCGGCTGCGGCCCTGCCGGTGCCCGAAAACGTGGCGCTGAAGCGGCCGGAGGATTTCAAGCTGATCGGCACGCCGGCCAAGCGGCTTGACACGCCGGCGAAGGTCAACGGCAGCGCCGTGTTCGGAATCGATGCGCGGCCGGCCGGTGTGAAGATCGCGACGCTGGCGCAGTCGCCGGTGTTCGGCGGACGATTGAAGAGCGTCGACGACAGCAAGGCCAAGGCCGTTCGCGGCGTGCGCCAGATCGTTAAACTGGACGATGCGGTCGCGGTGGTGGCCGATCACATGGGCGCCGCCACCAAAGGGCTCGCCGCGCTGGTCATCGCATGGGACGACGGCCCGCATGCCGCGCTCAGCACCGAGGATATCGCTCGCGATTACGCCGCAGCCCTGGACAATCCGGGCGCGGTGGCGGAGAGCCGCGGCGACGTCGACGGCGCGATGGCGACAGCCGTCACCAAGGTGTCGGCGCAGTATCAGGTGCCGTTCCTGGCGCACGCCGCGCTGGAGCCGATGAACTGCACGGTGCACGTGCGCAAGGACGCTTGCGAAATCTGGGTCGGCAACCAGGTGCTGGCGCGGGCGCAAGCCACCGCGGCGCAGGTCACCGGCCTGCCGCTCGACAAGATCACCGTGCACAACCATCTGATCGGCGGCGGCTTCGGCCGGCGGCTGGAAATCGACGGCGTCACCCGCGCCGTGCAGATCGCGAAGCAGGTCGACGGCCCGGTCAAGGTGGTGTGGACCCGCGAGGAGGACATCCAGCACGACATGTATCGGCCGTTCTTCTCTGACACGTTCGCGGCGGGTCTTGACGACAAGGGATTTCCGGTCGCCTGGCGGCATCGATTTGCCGGCTCGTCGATCCTGGCGCGATGGCTGCCGCCGGCCTTCAGCAAGGGGATCGATCCGGAGACGATCGATGGCGCCGTGCATCTCGTCTACGCGCTGCCGAATTTTCACGTGGAGTATATCCGGAAGGAGCCGCCGGGAATTCCGACGGCGTTCTGGCGCAGCGTCGGGCCGTCGCACAGCGTGTTCGTGGTCGAAAGCTTCATGGACGAACTGGCCGCCGCCGCGAAGCAAGACCCGGTCGCCTACCGGCGTGCGCTGCTCGACAACGCGCCGCGCGCTCGTGCGGTGCTGGACGTTGCCGCAGAAAAGGCCGGCTGGGGGACGCCGCTGCCGAAGGGCGTCGGCCGCGGCGTGTCGCTGCAGTTCGTGTTCGGCAGCTACATGGCGCAGATCGCCGAGGTCGAGGTGGCGAAAGACGGCAGCGTCCGGGTCAAGCGAGTCGTGTGCGCGGTCGATTGCGGCAGCGTCATCAATCCGGATACGATCGAGGCGCAGGTGCAGGGCGCGGTGATCTTCGGTGTTTCCGCGGTGCTGCACGGCGAGGTCACGCTGAAAAACGGACGCGTCGAGCAGAGCAATTTCGACAACTACAAGGTCGTGCGTATGAACGAGGCGCCGATGATCGAGGTGCACATCGTCAAAAACAATGAATCGCCGGGAGGGATGGGCGAGCCGGGAACTTCCGCGATCGGGCCGGCAGTCACCAACGCAATCTTTGCGGCAACCGGCAAGCGCCTGCGAAAACTGCCAGTCGATACCGCCGCCTTGAAGCAGCCGGTGTAAACCGAATACTAAGCCGAACGTGATGGAGACGCTGAATGAACGAACTGCTTGCCAGAATTCTTGACGCGCACGGTGGAATGGATCGCTGGCACGGGTACGAAAAGGTCGAGGCAACAATTGTCACTGGTGGCGGCTTCTTCGCGCTCAAAGGAGTGCTGCAGGATTCAAACCCGCGCCGTATGACCGTGTGGCTGCACGAGGAACGCTCGTCTGTCTTGCCCTATGGGGCACCGGATCAGCGCACGATGTTCACGCCGGAGCGGATCGCCATCGAAAAGCTCGATGGCACGCTGGTCGCCGAGCGCCACTCACCCAGGGACTCGTTTGCCGGCCACCAGATGAACACACCATGGGACCCCCTGCATCGTGCTTATTTCAACGGCGAGGCCCTGTGGACCTATCTCACCACGCCCTTTCTTCTTGCGATGGACGGCGTGCGGGTCGAGGAGACTGAGCCGTGGCGGGAGGGTGCAGAGACGTGGCGCGTGCTGCGCGTATACTTTCCCGGCTCGATCGAAACGCACAACCTCCTTCAGGATTTCTTGTTTGGAGAGGACCTGACGCTCCGCCGCCACGACTATAGCGTGAATATCGCGGGCGGATTTGCCGCCGCGCAGCTGACCTCGGACTATGTGACGGCGAACGGCATTCGTTTGCCAACCAAGCGTCGCGCCTACACGCGCGGTCCTGACCGTCGGCCGATCATGGAAATGCTAATGGTGTCGATCGACATCAGCCAGATCGGGTTTCAGTAGTGGATTAGTCTGTCCGGGTTCGATCGCAATCTTCTTTAAGTTCTTTAATAGAATGATAGATCTGCCTTGCGCAAAGGGAGGCTGCTGCTCCTTCATTTGGTCGCTTGCTCCCTTCGCGTGAGCTGACGGTTGGCGTCATGGAGACAGCGAATTGCAGAAAATCCCAATAATCCTTAGCAAGATAAACTGGCTGGCGCGTCCTGGAGCGCAGCCGAATTAACCAGCTTCCAAACTCGATTGCTGGGCGATTGCTGATCGGCAACGTCGCCGATTTCAGGAAACGCTTGACGGGTTCAAAAAAAGAACTGTAGTCTTCTGCGAAGAACGGCCACTCGAAACGGCCGCAACGATCGCCAACTGCCGGTGCTACGCGCGTCACAGGCAGAATCCGCGTTTCCAAAAAAGGGAGGAAAGTCATGTTCGGGAAGATCAGGCTTGGATCAGTAGCGCTCGCGCTCGCGCTGTCCGCGCCAGCGGTTGCCGCAGACGCCCCAGGCGTTACGCCGACCGAAATCAAGATTGGTGGGGTGTTCCCGTTCAGTGGCCCCGCATCGTCGATCGGCCTCGTCGGCAAGGGAGTTCTTGCCTACGTTCAATTGATCAACGACCGCGGCGGCGTCAACAACCGCAAGATCAATTATATCGCGATGGACGATGCCTACAGCCCGCCAAAGGCGGTGGAGCATATCCGCAAGCTCGTTGATAGCGACGAGGTCTCCTTCATCTTCAGCCAGCTCGGCACGCCAGGAAACAGCGCAACGGCGAAGTACCTGGCCGCGAAGGGTGTTCCCACCATCGCGATCGTCTCCGGCTCCAGCAAGTTCACCAACGTTCAGGAATTTCCCCGGACGACAACCGGGCTCGTTAGCTACGACGTCGAGGGGCAGATCTACGCCAAGTACCTGACCAAAGCGGTGCCAACCGGCAAATACGCGATTCTCTATCAGAACGACGATCTCGGAAAAGACTATGTCAACGCGTTTCGGACATTCCTGAAAAGCGATTTTGACAAGCGAGTCGTGACTGCGGCTTACGAAGTCACAGAGCCAACGGTGGATTCGCAGGTCGTCAATTTGAAGAGTTCGGGAGCGGAGGCGTTCTTTATTGCAGGGACGCCCAAATTCGCGGCTCAAGCCATCCGAAAGGCGGCGGAAATCGGCTGGAAGCCGACGGTGATCATCGATTTTCCGTCAAGTTCGATCGCCGGCACGCTGAAGCCCGCGGGCCTCGACAAGTCGGTGGGCGTGATTGTCGGCACGACCAACAAGGATCCTACTGATCCAAGTTGGGACGACGACAAGGGCATCAAGGCCTACCGGACGTTCTTCGGGAAGTATTTGCCGGGCGCGGACATTTCGAATACGAGCTATCTGACCGGCTATCAGCAGGGCATTCTGCTCGAGCAAATCCTGAAGCAGTGCGGCGATGATCTGTCGCGCGACAACATTCTCCGACAGGCCAAGTCCCTGAGGGACGTGGTGATCCCCACCGCTTTGCCCGGCATCGTCGTCAACACCAGCCCGACGAACAACATGGTTTGGACGCAGATGCGCCTCCAGCGCTGGAACGGCACCAGCTGGGAACTGTTCGGAGACGTTCTCGACGCCGCCTCCGAGTGAA
>WNFI01291429.1_pt1 | contig 11397 bp, 8 predicted proteins | sample 5400471 | NCBI WGS metagenome assembly WNFI01 (sample SAMN13153348, study PRJNA577476) | soil metagenome | isolation source: 100 cm saprolite on Douglas fir-dominated hillslope | place: USA:California | collected 2013-09-17
GACTCTTTCTACAAGCACGGCCTGGGCTACGCCGGAGAGATGGCAAACCGCCCGCAGACGCTGTACGCGATTGCAGATTCACCGGTCGGGCTGGCAGCCTGGATGCTCGACCACGATGCGGCCAGTCTCGCGCTCATCGCACGCGTCTTTGAAGGCAAGCCTGAGGGCCTTACGCGAAAAGACATCGTCGAAAATATCTCGCTGTACTGGTTCACGAACACGGCGGTCTCTTCAGCTCGCCTGTATTGGGAAAGTAAGCTGGCCTTTTTCGCCCCAAAGAACGTCACCATCCCGGTTGCCGTGAGCGCTTTCCCAGATGAGATCTATGCAGCCCCAAGGACTTGGGCAGAGAGAGCGTATCCTAACCTGATTCATTACAACCGGCTCGACAAAGGCGGTCACTTCGCCGCCTGGGAACAGCCACAACTGTTCTCTGAGGAGCTGCGCGCGTCGTTCAAATCACTTCGCTAACTAGCGCCAGGTGGGAATACTGTTACAACACGTAACGGTATTCCCACACCGAACACCACATCGAATTGCATTTAATTGGAGAGACCCATATGAACCATGTCGAACACACTGGCAAGATGAAGCCGATGGATGTGACGACCTTAAGGGCCGAAACATTTAAGTCTTTCAATGCACCGAAGCAGATCGATGCCGGTGTCCTGAATGTCGGATACGTGGAAGCCGGTCCTGGCGATGGTCAAGCTGTCATGCTTCTCCACGGCTGGCCCTACGATATTCACAGCTTCGTCGATGTCGTCCCGATTCTGGCGGGAGTGGGCTATCGGGTGATCGTGCCCTATCTGCGCGGTTATGGCACAACCCATTTCCTTTCGGACGCCACAATCCGCAATGGTCAGCCATCGGCGCTCGCGCTCGACACCATCGCATTAATGGATGCGCTCAGAATCGAGAAGGCAATTCTCGCCGGTTTTGATTGGGGAGCGCGGACAGCTGACATCGTCGCGGCACTGTGGCCGGAGCGTGCTAAAGCCCTCGTCGCGGTGAGTGGCTATCTGATCGGCAGCCAGGAAGCCGGCAAAATGCCGCTGCCACCACATGCGGAGCTTGATTGGTGGTACCAGTTTTATTTTGCGACAGACCGCGGTCGGGCGGGATACGAAAAATACCGTTATGAGTTTGCCAAACTCATCTGGCAGATCGCTTCGCCGGAATGGAACTTCGATGACGCCACGTTCGACCGCAGTGCAGCGGCTCTCGACAATCCAGATCATGTGAATATCGTCATCCACAATTACCGATGGCGGCTTGGTTTGGCTGATACCGAGTCGAAATATGATGATCTGGAAAAGCGATTGGCCGAATTTCCGGTCATCACCGTGCCCACCATCACCCTCGAAGGGGATGCCAATGGTGCGCCACATCTGGACAGCAGTGCATACGCCAAGAAATTCTCGGGTAAATATACACACCGAGTCATCAATGGCGGTATAGGGCATAATCTGCCGCAGGAAGCGCCCCAGGCTTTTGCCGAAGCCGTCATCGAGGTAGACAGCTATTGATCGGCGTGCTGATGGTCGAGAATGCGAAAACCTGAATGACGCGCTACGCTATGGAGGGCATTCATCATGAAAGGAATTCGGGTCCTTGTGGCCGCGATGGTGGTCATTGCCATTGGGGCCACAATCATAATTTTGACCAGGAACAAAAGTGCGGAGGGGCAAATGAAGTACACAACGGGCCAATTACCTATCGAAGGTGAGTTACCTTCACTCGGCAGCGCGACCGAGTGGCTCAACTCGTCACCATTGACATCGGCAGGACTACGGGGAAAAGTCGTGCTCGTCGACTTCTGGACCTATACCTGCATCAATTGGCTACGTACTCTTCCGTATGTTCGCGCGTGGGCCGAGAAATATAAGGATCAAGGATTGGTAGTGATTGGCGTACACACGCCTGAGTTCGAATTTGAGCACAATCTCAATAATGTTCGTCGAGAGGCGAAGGACCTGAAGGTCGACTATCCCATCGCCATCGACAACGACTATGCAGTATGGGAAGCCTTCAACAACCAATATTGGCCGGCACTCTATTTCGTCGATGCGCAAGGGCATATTCGATTTCATCAATTCGGCGAGGGCAATTATGAACAGGCGGAAATGATTATTCAAAGATTGCTGACCGAGGCTGGAAGCGGCCCAATCAATGACGAACTGGTGAAGGTTAATGCCGATGGGTTAGAAGCCGCCGCCAATTGGGGCAGCCTGAAGTCTCCCGAAAACTATGTCGGCTACGCGCGTACCGAGAACTTTGCGTCTCCAGGTGGTCCAGTGTTGGATCAGCGTCGCGTCTATGCGGCTCCCGCGCGGTTTTCCCTCAATGATTGGGCACTTTCCGGCGATTGGACGATGGGGCAACAGGCCACTGTGCTGAACCAACCCAATGGGCGGATCATCTACAGCTTTCATGCCCGCGATCTTAATCTCGTTATGGGACCAGCAGTGCCAGGAACGTCCGTGCGGTTTCGCGTGCTCATCGATGGAAAGGCTCCGGGTGCTGCTCACGGAATTGACGTTGACGACCAGGGCAACGGCACAGTCACCGAACAGCGCCTGTACCAGTTGATCCGACAGCCAGGGTCCATCGCTGATCGACAGTTCGAAATCGAGTTTCTCGATCCCGGCGTGGCGACTTTTTCATTCACATTCGGTTGATCTAACGGTTGGCTCGAATCGAGTCGCATTTATCGCTACAAGTGATAAATACGACTGCTTGGTCAGAGTTTCCGGTGTAGAATGGCGAGCACCTGGTCGGGTTGCTGACATTCCATCGACTCCTTGAGGCCATGAACCTACCCCGGAAGCGGCTTTGTTTTGCCGTGCAGCACTACCTGTCTGACCAAAACCTGACGCGCTATCATTGTAATTTGTTACACTGGGATAGCGCCCTTAGCCCTTGATACCAGTCGTAGCGATGCCCTGGATAAACTGTTTCTGTGCCGCAAAAAGTAACTCCCAGCGAGATTAACGATCATGAGCGTTTTCAAGAAAACGAGGAATGGCCCGGGGAGATACTGCTTGAACAATCTGATTTCCGATTTACTATGACCATTATTGCGGACAGGATGTGAATACAGCGATAAGATGCACACAAGAATATCACTCGGCGGTCCGGATTGGCAGTTCAAAGATTTCATCGGTGAGGATTGGGTGTGGCGCAATGCGCATATGCCAGAGTCGCGAGATACGCGCGGTTGGCGTCCAGCATCTGTCCCCGGATCGGTTCAGCATGACCTGCTTGTACTGAATGAAATTCCCGATCCCTACTTTGAGCGCAACAGTCTGCTGTGCGAATGGGTTCCTGACCGGACCTGGCTATACAAACGGCATTTCCGAATCGATGAGGAGCACCGCAATAAGCGTATACAGCTTTGCTTTGAAGGCGTAGACTACGACGCGCAGTTCTTTCTCAACGGTGAGCGGATTGGCTCGCATCGCAGCATGTACACCCCGGCCTGCTTCGAGATTAGTGACTTGCTGAACTTTGGCGAAGCTAACTTGCTGGTGGTCGTGATTGAGCCTGCGCCGCATGAACAGCCGCAAATTGGAAAAACCAGCCTCGTCCGCACCCTTAAGAGCCGTATGACTTATTGGTGGGATTTTTGCCCGCGTATGGTCCATCTCGGCATCTGGGAGAATGTCGAACTGATCATCACCGGGGCAGCGCGTATCGAGGATGTTTTTGTCCGTCCACAGCTTAGCGAGGATTTGAAACGCGCCACGATTAATATCTCGACTGAACTTTCCGCACGACAAGCAGTCCAGGTTGAGGTAGCCATAGAAATCTCTACGACGGCCCATGCTCAAAAGAAGATCGTTAGCAGTCAGCGGTTGCCTTATAAACTGGAAGCCGGAAATACTGAGCTACAGACAACCATAGAACTGGAGTCACCGCAATTGTGGTGGCCCAATGGTCATGGTGAGCAACCCTTATATAGTGCTGAACTGCGCGTGGTTGAACAGGAAAACGGTCGGGAGTCCGATCAGCGGGAAGTCACATTTGGCTTCCGGCGCATCGAGTTGGCTGCCAATTACACGCCAGATCCCACTGCCCGACCTTATACGCTGGTGGTGAACGGCATCAAAACCTTCATCAAGGGCTGGAACTGGGTTCCTATCGACGTGATGTATGGGGTAGAACAGCCCGAAAAGCTGGAACGCCTGCTCACGCTGGCGAAGCAGGCCAATGTCAACATGCTGCGTGTGTGGGGCGGTGGCCTGATCGAGCGCGAGGCATTTTACAATCTCTGTGACCGCCTGGGGATTCTGGTCTGGCAGGAGTTTATTCAGTCAAGCTCTGGCATTGACAATAACGTGGCTGATGATCCTGCCTACATCGACATGTTGGTGCGAGAGGCGGAGAAGATCATTCCGCGCAAACATAACCACCCTTCACTCGCGATCTGGTGCGGCGGCAATGAACTACAAGGCGGACCCGAACGGCCATTGGACGACAGCCATCCAGCGCTGGCTGCACTGCACGAGATCGTTGAGCGCCTTGATCCTGATCGACTATGGCTGCCGACCTCGCCAAGCGGACCGGTATTCAGCAACAGCCTTGAGAACATCGAGCATGATCCATTGTCGCAACATGACGTGCATGGGCCGTGGGAACACCAGGGCTTGATCGGGCAGTATACACTTTACAATCGCAGCACGTCGCTGCTGCACAGCGAATTCGGCGCGGAAGGATTGACCAATCTTAAGACACTGCAAAAGGTCCTCTCGGAGAATAACCGCTGGCCTGTCACGCTCGACAACCCGGTCTGGCATCATCTGGGCGCATGGTGGGTCAAGGAAAAGCAGTGGGTCGACTCTCTCGGAGATGTACAGTCGCTGGAAACACTTGTCGCCGGGACACAGTATTTGCAGGCTGAGGGCGTCCGATATGCCCTTGAAAGCGCCCGCACCCGCAAGTATCAGAACAGCGGCACGTTTCCCTGGCAGTTCAATGAGCCGTTTCCGATGGCAGCCTGTACATCGGCAGTGGATTACTATGCTCGGCCCAAGCCGCTTTACTACGCGGTTGCCCGCGCCTACGAAGACTTACATATTTCGGCCAAATTCGCTGCCCAATCCTGCGTCGGGCAAAACACATTTGAGGCGAATATTTATGTTGTCAACGACTACGTGGACACGATTGAGGGCGCAACTGTCGAAATCAAACTGATCGGGGTCAGCGGTAAGACATACGCTTCGCAGACAGCAACGCTGACGATCCCTGGGAATGCCGCAGCAAACGTCACAGCCTTTAGTTGTCCACTGGCAGAAGTCGAAGAAGTCTTCCTGCTTGACCTATGGCTTTGGACGCCGCTGATGATCAGTTCACAGAATCGCTACCTGTTCACGCGCGCTGCTAACCTTGCCCCGGCACTGGCGACACCCGAAACAACGCTTGAGGTTCGTCGCAACGATACGTCTGGCTTCGTGACTGTGACCAACACGGGCAGCTATGTCGCGATGTTTGTCTGGCTCGATGATGACCGCGCCCCCGACGCGGTTGGTTACGTGTATTTCGATGACAACCATCTTTGCATTTTACCGGGTGAAAGCCGCTCAATTGCCGTTGCCTGGAAAGACGTTCCCCAGGCCGAGCGCAAATTGAGCGTCAAAGCCTGGAATACTACAGCTCATTTTGTGTAACGTACGAACCTAACTGTAGGTTGGGGAGTAGGAACGACGGATCATCAAGCGCTGGTTTAATACTCTGGACACTGTACCAGCCGAAACGCCCGTTTCTCTGGCGACATCCGCGATAGTACCACGGCTCCGATTCGACATCATGGAACTTCTGGCAAAGATAAGCGTATTTAAGCATAGTAGTATTTTCGTTCAGAGAAAAAGCGAATACCTAAGTTGGCGTAGATGTACGTCAATTATGAGTGCGTTTTATAATTGATCTATGCCTACACCAATTTTAGCCACTAAACTTTATATCCCCCCATCCCGGCCCAATGTGGTCTTTCGTCCCCGCTTGATTGAGCGCTTGAACGAGGATTTCCATTGCAAGCTCACCCTCATCTCAGCCCCGGCTGGCTTTGGTAAAACCACTCTGGTCAGCGAATGGATCGCCCGTAACGAGCGACCAACCGCCTGGCTGTCGCTGGACGAAGGAGATAATGATCCTGCCCGCTTTCTGGCTTACTTCGTCGTGGCGTTGCAGACGATTGCGGCGAACGTTGGACAAGGCGTATTGAGTGCCCTCCAATCCCCTCAGCCACCGCCAGGCGAAGTGATTTTGACGGCTCTGCTCAATGAAATCACTGCCATTTCCGATGATTTTGTCCTAGTCCTTGACGACTACCACGTTATAGATGCCAAATCCGTTGACAATGCCCTCACCTTTCTGCTAGAGCATCTGCCGCCACGGATGCACCTGGTCATCGCCACACGAGAGGACCCACAACTGCCATTGGCCCGGTTACGCGCCGGGGGCCAATTGACCGAACTGCGCGTCACGGACTTACGGTTTACTCCCTCTGAAGCGGCGAGATTTCTCAACCAGGTGATGAGCCTAAACCTCGCAACGGAAGATATTGCTGCACTGGAAACCCGCACCGAAGGCTGGATTGCCGGACTGCAACTCGCCGCGATTTCCATGCAGGGACATCAAGACAACACGAGCTTCATCAAATCTTTCACCGGCAGCCATCATTTCGTGATGGATTATCTGGTTGAGGAAGTCCTGCAACAGCAGTCCGAAAGCGTCCAGACTTTCTTGCTGCGTACATCAATCCTGGATCGCCTGTGTGGTCCGCTTTGTGATGCCGTTTTGCTCGACTCTGCTGCTTCGGGGCAAGAAACGCTCGAATATCTCGAACACGCTAATTTGTTCATCGTCCCTCTGGACAATGAGCGGCAGTGGTATCGCTATCATCATCTCTTTGCTGAGCTGCTGCGGCAGCGGCTGCATCAGAGCATCGCCTCATCTACAGCGGAGGTGCAAAGCCGCGTGAACGAACTGCATATCCGTGCCAGCCAGTGGTACGAAGACAATGGCCTTGAGCTTGAAGCGTTCCAACATGCTGCTGCCGCCAATGATATTGAGCGCACCGAACGCCTGATTGAAGGAAAGGGGATGCCTCTGCATTTGCGTGGCGCGGTGACTACCATACTAAACTGGCTGGAGTCATTGCCCACGACGATATTGAATGCCAAACCCTCGTTGTGGTGGCGGTATGCCTCGCTGCTGCTGATTAATGGTCAAACGACTGGTGTGGAAGAGAAGTTACAAGCTGCCGAAGCCGCCCTGCAAGGCACTGTGGCGGACGACAAGACCCCAAACCTTGTCGGACAAATTGCCGCCGCCAGGGCCGTGCTGGCGCTCACTCGATACGATGCAGAAACGATGCTTGCCCAGTCGCATCGTGCCCTGGAATATCTGCCCCCCAATAACCTGTCTCTCCGTGCTAACGCTAATTGGACGCTGGGGTATGCCTACCTTTTCAAGGGAGAACGTGCAGCAGCCCGCCAGGCGCTTGCTGAAGCCATCTCTCTCAGTCAGGCATCCGGGGATATATTCATCACTATATTGGCGACAATCGGTTTGGGCAATGTTCAGGAAACAGAAAATCAACTCTATCTCGCAGCCGAAACCTATCAGCGCGTCCTGCAATTGGCAGGGGATCAGCCGCTTCAGATTATCTGCGAAGCGCATCTTGGTCTGGCTCGTATACTCTATGAATGGAACGAACTGGATGCCGCCGAGCAGCATGGGCAACAGAGCCTGCTCCTGGCGCAGCAGTATGAAAGTGTAATTGACAGATTCATTGTCTCGGAGACGTTTCTTGCCCGCCTGAAACTTGCCCGGGGAGATGTGGATGGCTCGATTGCACTTTTAACGGAGGCCGACCTATCCGCACGCCAGCGTAGTTTTGTGCTTCGGATGCCTGAAGTAGCAGCCGCACAAGTGGTTACATTGCTTCGGCAGGGCAACCTGACGGCAGCCGCACAACTGGCTGAAACCTATCAACTTCCTCTGAGCCAGGTGCGGGTGTATCTGGCGCAGGGAGATACTTCCGAAGCGCTGGCAACGTTGAGCCTGCTGCGCCAACAAATGGAAGCTAAGCATTGGGAGGATGAACGGCTCAAGGTGATGGTCCTACAGGCGGTTGCTCACCATGCGCGTGGCGAAAAGGACAGTGCTGTGCAACTGCTGAGTGATGCGCTGACACTCGCAGAGCCGGGCGGCTTCATCCGTCTTTTTATCGATGAAGGCGTTCCGATGGCTGAACTCTTGTCCGAAGCATCTGCTGATGGAATTATGCCGAACTACAGAGGTAAGTTGCTGGCTACATTTGAAGCTGAGAAACAGAGGATCTCAGGCGACTCCCCTATCGTCACTTTTGGCGATTCGCAATCTCTTATTGAGCCATTAAGTCCCCGCGAATTAGAAATACTACAACTCGTTGCCCAGGGACTCTCGAATCACGAGATTGGCGAGAAACTCTTCCTTGCCCTGGATACGGTCAAGGGGCATAACCGCAGAATTTTTGATAAATTGCAAGTTCAAAGGCGCACTGAAGCTGTCGCCCGTGCCCGCGAGTTGGGGTTGCTATAACTGCAAGCATACTTCAATTTTCTCCCCACACTCACTAAAAACAACACCTCTAACCAACACTAAAGTGTCTATACGCTAACACCGTATTGCAGTGATACTACCTGTACGTTGGGAAAGTGGCACAGGCTGTAATGACTGGTCACAACAGGTAGACGGTCATGTCAAACGAACTCGACCCCAAAACTGATGCGGGTGAACCAATGATCTATCAAATCAGAATCAAGGGGCACCTGGGGCATCAATGGACAGACTGGTTTGGCGGCCTGACCATCACGCTCGAAGACAACGGCGATACGCTGTTAGCTGGCCCCGTGATTGACCAAGCCGCGCTGCATGGATTGCTCAAAAAAGTGCGCGATTTAGGTATGCCATTGGTTTCGGTCAGTCCTGTTAAACCCGACAAGGTAGATGCTTCAGATGTCCAAGAGTGATTTGAGGCAAGCTACTTAGGGCTGTCGTTCCAATATATTAGGCTAATTAACCATGACAAGCTGTAGGAGAAATTCGAATGACAACGCGGACCGTCCAAACATCACCACTTATTTATGCAAGAGTCGCAGCGTTGCTTTATCTCATACCATTCGCGCCGTTCAGCCTCGTATATGTTCCCTCCGCCCTTATCGTGCCTGGAGATGCAGCCGCAACAGCCAGCAAGATCGTGGCTTCTGAATCGCTATTCCGCCTGGGCATTGTGAGCAATCTACTCAGCCAAACGTGCTTTGTATTTGTCGGTCTTTTGCTATACCAGTTATTCAAACCAGTTAACAAGAACATGGCTGCGCTGATGGTCATACTCAACCTTCTCGGTATCCCCATTGTAATGCTCAATGAGCTAAATCGGCTTGCTGTCCTGCGTCTACTAGACACACACCTGACAGTATTCACACCAGATCAGTTGCACGCGCTGGTGTCCCTATTTCTTAATTTGCACGCCCTCGGACTCAACATCGCCGAGATATTTTGGGGTCTTTGGCTATTTCCTATGGGGTATTTAGTCTTCAAGTCAGGTTTCATTCCTAGAATTCTTGGAATCTTGTTGATGATTGCCTGTTTTGGCTATCTGATACAGAGTTTTGCAGCAATTCTTCTTCCCAACCTCGACGTGAGCGTTGTCCTGATTACGGCTTTGGCAGAACTGTTCTTAGCCTTGTGGCTGTTGATTAAGGGCGTCAACGTCGAGCGGTGGGAACAACGTGCGCTTGCGGCTGGCTGATATAAGTCGTGCCGGGGGCTTTGGACTCAACATTCGAGCCACTCACGTGTGGCCCCGAATCCTTAGAAAAGGAGATGCGTAAATGAGCGTGCAGAAGATGATGGTTAATACGATTGACCCAGATGGGAAATGGTTGTATCGAGTAGGCGGTATCGCCGCGCTCGTCTTCGGTATAGCATACATCGTCATTATTGCCTTATATGTTCCGATGGGTGCTCCACCGAGTGGTACAGAGGCGCGGCTCACATATATAGCTGGGAATACGACTCTGTGGTGGGGTATCCTGGGTCTGTCTGTCCTAACAGACTTTCTCCTCGTGCCTGTCGCGTTGTCGCTCTACCTCGCGTTGAAAGGGATAAACAGAAACGCGATGCTGGTAGCAACCGCATTCGTGGGGTTGTTCATTGTCCTGGACCTGGCGCTTACCTGGACAAATTATGCTGTGGTCATCACGCTCAGCCGTAACTACGCCGCAGCCACGAGCGACGCACAGAGGGCGGTCATCGTTGCGGCTGCAACTTACCCAACCGCGATGCTAGAATCCAGTCTCTTATTTGTCTACAACACACTCACCCTCTCCGTCGGGATTTTCATGATCGGTTTCGTTATGTTAAAGGGAATCTTCAGTAAGCGTACGGCCTATTTGGGCTTGGTCACGGGCGTCCTAGGGATTGTTGCGGTAGTGGGGCCTTTTTTTCTCAGTGCTTTGAGTCTAACCATAATCGTCGCTTCCCTTCTCACCACAGTTTGGGTCTTGTTTGTAGGCTACAAGCTCTACAGGCTCGGGCAGCAATGAAAGCGATTCTATACACAAAATACGGATCACCGGACGTTCTTCAGCTTAGAGAGGTAGAAAAACCTACCCCTAAGGCCGATCAAGTGCTGGTCAAAGTTCAGGCGGCATCGGCAAACGCGCTTGACTTCCGGCGCTTCGAGATGCAATCGGCATTAGGTCGCTTCATGGACGAGGTGCTACTCAAAACAGTAAACAAGGTACTCGGCGCGGACATCGCGGGGCGAGTTGAGGCGGTTGGCGTAGCCGTGAAGCAGTTTCAGCCAGGCGATGAAGTATACGGGCTATCCGCAGGGTCCGTGGGTGCATTTGCCGAGTATGCGTGTGCTGCTGAAGATAATCTGGCCCTGAAACCAGCCAATCTATCGTTCGAGCAAGCGGCAGCCGTCCCTGTCGCGGCATTGACCGCTCTACAGGCCCTGCGCGACAAAGGGCACATTCAGAGCGGGCAAAAGATTCTCATTAATGGCGCGTCTGGTGGCGTTGGTACATTTGCGGTGCAGCTTGCTAAAGTGTTCGGCGCTGAAGTTACCGCCGTGTGCAGCACGCGGAACCTGGACATGGTACGCCAACTTGGGGCAGCTCATGTCATTGATTACACAAAAGAAGATTTCACCAAAAATGGACAGCGCTACGACTTGATCGCTGCCATAAACGGGAATCATTCGATCCAAGACTATAGACGTGCATTAAATCCGAATGGAATTTATGTAGCAGTCGGCGGTTCGATATCGCAAGTACTCCAGGGGCTGTTTCTGGGGCCAGTGGTATCGAAGATCGGAAGTAAAAAGATGGGTTTCATGGG
>WNFI01664773.1_pt1 | contig 11397 bp, 8 predicted proteins | sample 5400471 | NCBI WGS metagenome assembly WNFI01 (sample SAMN13153348, study PRJNA577476) | soil metagenome | isolation source: 100 cm saprolite on Douglas fir-dominated hillslope | place: USA:California | collected 2013-09-17
CCTGGTTTCTGCTGCCAGGGATAAAGTGGTGGCGACCATGCCGATTGGCCCCAATCATCGCCAGCAGGTTGGCTACCTGCATGGTGGGATTTCAGTGGTGTTGGCAGAATCGGTGGCATCGCTCGGCACCGTGATGAATATTGATCCCAATAAACAGATGGCGTTTGGTCTGGAGATCAACGCCAACCACCTGCGGCCGAAGCGCGATGGGCAGCTGACCGCGGTGGCAACTCCGGTTCATCGTGGTCGCACGACGCATGTGTGGGAGATCAAGATTAGCGATGAAAACGATAAGCTTATTTGTATTTCACGCTGTACTGTTGCCGTAGTTGATCGTCCTCCCGATAACGGCAGCCCTTTCGAGAAAAATGTGCCGAGCTTTGGGTAGTTAGATGGTATTTTCTGTAGCACATGGGGCCAGGCCCCATGTGCTACAGAAAATACCATCATTAAAGATTCTCGATGGGTACTGGCTCTACCGGGTCGGCGAGGTCAAAGCCAAAGACGCGCGAGTAGAAGTACAGTTCGCTCTCAAGTGAGCGTTTAATGTTCTCGGCACGGCGGAAGCCGTGCCCTTCGCCTTCAAATGAGACATAGGCGACGGGAAGTCCTTTCGTGCGCAGGGCCTGCACCATTAATTCGGCCTGGTTGGGAGGAACCACTTTATCCTCAAGTCCCTGAAAGAAAATGATGGGACAGGAGAGGCGCTCGGTATAATTGATAGGTGAGCGCTGCTGGTAGAGATCACGCCGCTCTGGATAGGGGCCAACCAGCTTATCCCCGTAGCGCGATTCGAACTTGTGGGTATCCCGTGCGAGGGTCTCCAGGTCACTGATGCCGAAATAGCTGGCCCCGGCTTTGAACGTAGAGCGGAAAGTGAGCGCACACAGGGTGGTATAACCACCTGCACTGCCGCCGGTAATCAGCAAGCGCTTGCCATCAACCAGGCCCCTCTCGACCAGATACCTGGCACCGTTGGCGCAGTCATCAACATCGACAATCCCCCATTGACCGGCTAGCCGCTCACGATAGGCCCGCCCGTAGCCTGTACTACCACCGTAGTTGACATCGAAGACGGCGATGCCCCGGCTGGTCCAGTACTGGATGCTCAGATGAAGCTGGCTATCCGTCGCCGCCGTTGGGCCACCGTGACTCATTACCAGGAGCGGTGGGAGCTCACCAGGCACAACCGTGGCATAGTCACGATTGCAAGGCGGGTAAAAGAGACCGTAGGCTGTGAGCCCATGCTCAGTGGGAAATTCAATGGGTTGTGGTGTCGAGAGATAGTCAGGATCAATTTCGAGCTTAGGGGCACTGCGTAGTATTTCGAAGTGACCGGTACTCCTCTCGAATTGGACAAGGCTGGCAGGGTGCTTTGATGAAGCGCCCACGAACACGATATGTTCAGATGTCAGTGCAAGAGGAGAACCAAGCGATGTATAGGGTGTCTCAATCTCTGCCAGTGTGCGAGTGGAGATGGTGAGGTCGGCTATATGGCTAATCCCCTGCTGGAGATAGGTACAAATGATATGGTCGTTAGAGGCGAAGCTATAGGTAAACGTACCAAATACCCACTGTGGTTGACCAAACTCGGCCTCCATGGGACAAAGAGCTATGGCTTGCCCGTTTTGCCAGCGATAGAGGTTCCACCAACCTGTGCGATCAGATACAAAGTGCAGCACATTATCGGGGGACCATGTCGGCTGGTAGATAGATTCTGTGGGACCACCCGCGATACGTTCGCTATGCGCTACGCTGCCATCCGCGCTAAGCTCACCTACCCACAGTTCTGTGCCATCCCAGGGCATATTGGGATGATTCCAGGTAAGCCAGGCCAGGCGGCTCCCATCAGGGCTGAGGCGAGGGTTTGAGTAGAAATCATTGCCGGAAACAATGACCCGCTCTGCATCACTGCCATCGGCAGCGATACTGACAAGCGTATTGACCGCTTCGCGTCCTTCAACAGTATGGTCCTCGCGCACACAGAGCAAGCGGCCACGTTGTAGATCAAGCACACCATCAGCATAGCGCAATTGCTCTGCAGGAGTAATAGGCTGGGGTTCACCTCCCGGCAACTGCCGGTAGATGCGCTGATCGGCAAAGTTGGAGAAGTAGATGGCGCCAGCGGCAACGGTAAAGGCGCCGCCTCCATACTCGTGTACGCGGCTGCGAACATTATAAGAGGCCGGTGTCAGATTGCTTATCACGCCAGCGGGAGTGCGGCGCACGATAACGTTTCTGCCGCCTTCAGAGGGACGCATCTCGAACCAATAGAGATCCTGGCCATCAGGCACGACGCTACCCAGGCCACCCGCCGTGGTGGCAACCAGGTTAGAAGTAATCGGGGATTTCCAGGAACCAAAGGGTGCTACTTGCGGGGTCGTCATGCATTCTCTCTTTCTAATTCTGCTACTACTGCCGCGATATCCTGATAGACATGGTCAGGCTTGATCGAGGAGTGGTCAAGATCCGCGCGTGAGTCTTTACCTGATAAGACCAGCAGGGTATGCGTACCAGCAGCTTTACCACCCAGGATGTCGACAGCGAGGCCATCACCAATCATGACCGTCTCATCTGGCTGGCTATTTAATATGCGCATGGCCTCTTGCAGCAGCATCGGCTGTGGCTTGCCCACAACCTCCGGAGTGACGCCAGTGCCTGCTTCAATGGCTGCAGCCATGGTTCCGCAACCGGGAAGAAAGCCACCCGCGACCGGTAAAAGCGCATCGCGATTGATAGTAATAAAGTACGCGCCTGCCTTGATAGCCAGGACAGCGCCGGTCAATTTCTGATAGTTGAAATGGCGGTCAAGGCCAACCAGTACGACATCGGCACGCTGAGCATTTACGGGTGCGACCTGGAGGTGATGTTCCTGAACCAGGTCAAGCAGGGGTTGTTCACCGACTACGTAGACGGTGCTGCCGGGAAAGCGCTGTTCGATATATTGGACAGCGGCCTGACCTGCGCCCAACACATGCGATGCATCGGTCTCGATACCCAGGCGAGCTAGCTTGGACAGTACCTGGGTTTCGCTGGCAAAAGAGTTATTGGTGAGAAAGAGATATTTTTTGTGAAGCCGTGGCTTGCCAATTCATGCGGAATTTTTCACTCTCGCAAGAGTTGTTCGCGAATAGCAACAATTTCGCGGCGCAGCGTCGGGTTCAGATTGACGGCACGGTCGATCTTTTCATACGCGTGTAGAACGGTGCTGTGATCTCGCCCACCAAAGAGTTGACCTATTTCCAATAGGGAGGCTTGTGTCTCCTGGCGTATCAAGTACATGGCGATCTGACGTGGCATGACAATGTGTTTGTCGCGCTGTTTACCAAACATAGCGTCAACCGATATATGGTAGTATTCCGCTACCGCCTGAACGATCTGTTTGCTGTTCAGGTTCGATTCATGCATATCATTGCCCAGCGATGACATAGCCGCCCGTGCTACCTCCATCGTCAAGTCGGTGTGATGCAGTTGTTGATAGGCCATCAGGCGATTCAAGCAGCCTTCCAGTTCACGAATGTTGGTTTGAACGCGTCCGGCGATATATGCAATGATATCGTCGGGCACGCGATAGCGCAGTAGATCAGCCTTAACACGGAGAATCGCCATGCGCGTTTCCAGGTCCGGCGGCTGGATATCCGCAATTAAGCCCCACTCAAAGCGCGAACGGAGGCGTTCTTCCAGGCTAACAATAGCTTTGGGAGGACGATCACTACAGATCACGATCTGCTTGCTCATCTCATGGAGGCTATTAAACGTGTGAAAGAATTCTTCCTCGGTCGATTCTTTGCCCGCGATGAATTGAATATCGTCTACCAGTAAGATATCGACGGAGCGATACTTGGCGCGAAACTCCTCAGTTGTACGATAGCGAATGGCATTGATAATTTCGTTGGTAAATTGTTCGGATGAGACATACAGGACAGCCAGCCCCGTCTGCACACCCTGGTGACCAATGGCGTGCAGTAGATGGGTTTTACCGAGTCCCACGCCTCCATATAAGAAAAGCGGGTTATACGACTCTCCGGGGGCCTCGGCTACGGCCAGGGAAGCAGCGTGAGCCAGGCGATTACTATTACCGACGATAAAAGCGTCAAAGGTGTAGCGGGGATTGAGGCGGTTATGCATTAAAATGTTGGCTCGCTGCTCGTTATCCCATTCCTCCAACGCATCGGCACGCGATGAACCCATATACTGCAAATCATTGCGCATACTGTTTTTGGTAGGAATGTCGTAATAGGCATAGTTTTTGTTGACCTGGTTACGCGCGGTAAGCTCTCTTTCTGCGGAGCTATCCTCGGCGGCGTTTGTAACTGTGATTGCAACAGGCTGGCCGGTGAGTTCCATCAAAATATCTTCGATGGAGCGCCGCCAACGGGTGCTAATTATATCGCGCGCCAGGTTGCCGGGCACGTGCAGAATAAAATAGATGGCCTGATCCTGGGGAGCTAGCGAGGCAGCATCAATATCGTCTGCGCCGATATTTGGAGCATCGGCCAGTTGAGCTGATTGTAGCCACGCTTTACTCACCTCGTCAATAGGTGCTGTTTCCAATCGTTCGAGCGTGGAACGCCAGATAGTTGCTGCATTCACTTGATTTTCCCAAATACGTCGCATAAACGGCATTCATGGCCTGGAAATCGCTCATGCTGCTTAAAAAGACCGTTGTTTTCACGACATTGGCAAGTGAACTACCCGCACTGGTAAGGACTGCTTGCAGGTTTTGCAATACGCGGTGGGTCTGTGCCTGGACGTCTGCGCCAACAATTTCGCCATTTGTGGGATCAAGGGCGACCTGACCTGCGGTATAAATAAACTGACCACTGCGGATCGCCTGGCTATAGGGGCCAATAGCTGCGGGTGCCTGGTTTGTGCTGATCTGTGTGCGTTGCATAATTACTTTCCTAGAATGAATAGCAACCGGTGAGGGCCGCGAGAGATATATGAAATGGGTGTGGGCAGGCGTGATGATGTTGTTCCTGCTTGAAACGGCTAGGGCGAGTACTGCCCGCGCTTAGGTGGCGAGACTGGCCCCCGTCCATCTACGCCAGGCGTAAGGTTGTTTGGCTGGGCTTTAGCTGCTGTGCGACTGGCTTGTATAATATCTTTGGCACATTGACGTAGAGCCTGCTGCATCTCAGCCGCCGATTGAAAACGATACTCGGGTTCCTTCTCCAGGGTACGCATGACAATTTGCTCAACACAAGCTGGAATCGTGGGATTGAACTGGCGCACAGCGGGCGGATTGGTTGAGGCATGCTGCATGGCAATAGAGACCGCAGTCGGACCAACGAAAGGCGGACGCCCGGCCAGCATTTCAAACATCACCACGCCCAGAGAGTACAGGTCTGAAGAGGCGGTTAATGTTTCTCCACGCGCTTGTTCAGGAGAGAGATAATCTGCGGTGCCGAGCACAATACCACTATTTGTCAAGCCACCTTCTTCAACGACACGAACAATGCCGAAATCAGTGAGTTTTACGAGCGCTCTTTCACCCTGTACGTTGTCATTTGTATTGCCAACTCCCCAGCTAAGCATAATGTTCTGGGGTTTGATATCGCGATGGATAAACCCTCGCGCATGAGCAACCTGTAAAACATCGCAGACCTGGGCTGCAATATCTATCGCTTGCAGCGGCTGCAATTGACGATTCTGGCCGATCAATTGCTTGAGGGTAGGACCATTGATATATTCCATGACCAGAAAGTACTGGCCCCACTCTTCAACGAAGTCGAAGATGGTTACGGCATTAGGGTGAGTCAAGGCAGCAGCGGCACGAGCCTCGCGGCGAAAACGCTCAACCGCGCGCAGGTCGTTTTTATCCAGGGACCGCAAGACCTTAATGGCGACTATGCGCTCCACGCGATGATCCCAGGTTTTGTAGACACTGGCCATACCACCAGTGGCGATATGTTCGCGGATTTCGTATCGTCCAGCGATGGGAGGTTTGCCTTCAAAATGGTTCAACGTCTTACCTCAAGCAACCTGGGAATATACATACTTTCATTCATATCAGAAGTATACCAACGCGCGCATCCACAGTCAACACCATGCGCCTACAGTATAGTTGAGCTACGCAAAAATTGCTTGTAAAAGTATCATGTGTATAAATGGGCCGTTCGGAGCGCAACTCTGAACGGCCCATTTATACACATGTAACGCTGTTATGCTTATTTTACGCTGTCCAGAAGGGGCGGGAGTCTCCATCAACGCCGCCATTGGTCAGCGGTACCGGGTTGCCTTTCATAGTGTACGCGCCCGTTTTGGGATCGACGCTGACATTGCCTATCCAGATATCAAACTCGTTGTTGGAGTAGTACAGGTAGGCGATTTGCTTGCCATCAGGCGACCAGACCGGGTTACTAATATACTGGCCAGACACAATCAGGGAAGACTTTTTATAGGGCTGCTGCGCTTTGGCCTGTACACCATGATCATTGGGATTGCTAGTCAGGCCATCCGGGACCGGCATGACATACAGCTCCATGTGTGAGGCATCCGTGCGGCGGATATAAGCCAGAGAATTGCCATCGGGTGACCAGGAGGGCATCATGTTCGCCAGGTCGTTTATGGCAGGCGTGAGAGGCACCGCAGGATCATAGCCCGAACCTGCCACTCCCGGGTGATAGTTGGCCGCAGGATGATTGGTGATCATGGTTGAGTCTTCCAGGAAGAGCTGGATAACCTGGTGGGTCTCTGATTTATCATAGGTATAGTGCGTATAGATGATCTCATTATGGTTGTGGTTGGGACCAGGACGATAGCTCGGATCTCTATTGCCGCCATCGCCGAAGTCGGCATAGGCAACATCGTGCTGATGATCTGTGTTCCAGTTTGGATCTTGGCTAAGCCTGGAGGTTGAGAATACCTGTAAATCCAGCATTGGCGAGTTTTGGGTCGTGGCATACCACGCTTCTTTTTCCCCATCGCTCAGGAAAATGAGGTGGTTACTATCTGCTGCCCAGGCCGGTTGAACATACCAGTAAGCGGTACTCTTAGGAGCAGGGTAACCAGGGTTGCTAATATACTGACCTGAGCCTGTGAACAGTGTCTTCCAATGGCTGCTGTTGACGGGCATATACACCAGGTCGGACGAGTACTTATAGCGCACAATGAAAGCTAGCCATTTCCCGTCGGGCGAAACCGAGGGATCGTATACGGCATACTTACTGGGTGTTACACTATGGACATTGCGCGCCCCATCGATGAAGTAAAGGGCGTGATTCTGGGTAAAGTAAATTTTTCCATTGAACAAGGCCGAGTTGCTGGTATTGACCTGCAGACTCTTGCCATTGTTGGTATTGACAGATTTAAAGTTCTGATTCCCCGTGCTACTATTACCGCCAAGGCCCAGGCAGCCCTGGATACTGAGCGCTACGAGTACGAGCAAGAAAAACGTATGCCAGGGCATATATTTTTTGAGTATATATTTCTTCATAAGTACGCTTCCCATCAACAGCTTTTGTCAAACTTGAGCACCAAGAGGTGACTCGAAGACGACCAAACAGAGCAGATCAAGCAGGCTGTGGATGCCTAAGTAATCATTACCGGTGCTGCCCCCCAGGCTCAGGCTTGTCATTTGCGTTGCAGTCTGCCATGAGTTGTCGGAAGGTGCCTGGAGCACAGGTCCCATAGGCTGCTGTGGCGCCGTTGTCGCTACAGAAGTACTCGTGCTGTTGGCTTGAACATTACACGCGGCTTTGTTCCCGAGAGCAAACATCTTCGCAATGGCCTGCTGAATTGGCGCGCAGTTCGCTTGAACATTACACGCGGCTTTGTTCCCGAGAGCAAACATCTTCGCAATGGCCTGCTGAATTGGCGCGCAGTTCGGTATAAAGATGTCTTCTCCGCCTGGAGACTTGCCGGCAGAAGAGAAGATTGGCGGGCTCAAGACGACTCGCTGGATTTTGTTCGGATCAATTGTACGGGCGAAATTCATCAGTTGTGCGATGCTGACCAGGTTCATATCAGTTTTGAGATAGCCGTTCATGTCCTGGGCCAGTTGCGGCAGTTTGCCAATAATATCGGGAGAATTCGTCAGTTTGGTTTTCAACTGGCTGAGGACCTGCTGCTGGCGAGCCGAGCGTCCAAAGTCACCAACAAGGTCAGCGTGGCGTGAACGTACATATTCGAGGGCATGTGAGCCATCGAAATGCTGCGGACCTGCCGCAATATACAGGCGTTTATAGGCATTGGCATTCTGGCTCTTGCCGGTATCATCAGGGTAGATATCATCGGTAATCGGATGGGTTGCATCGACATCTACGCCACCTGCCGTATCGACCACTTTGATAAAACCGTCGAGTCCAACCCAGGCATAGTAGTTGATGGGTATGCCAAAGTCCCGTTCGATGGTGGCACGGCTCAGGCCAGGGCCATTATGTAAGTCCCTAACACCGTAAGCATACGCTTCGTCGAGTTTCATCATCGCGTAACCCGGTACACTGATGTAGAGGTCACGCGGAATAGAGAGCATACCGACGGCCTTGGTTGCGGGATCAATAGTTACCACTATATCTGTCTGAGCTAAGGGATAGTTGCCACCGCCCTGGAATTTCTGGTCTGTATCACTACCCAGCAGGAGGATATTAATCCGCCCACCACTTAACGGATTCGTGGTATCCTGGTTTACGTTGGGATTGTCTTCACCCTTCAAAAGGGGAGCCGGCTGGTTCACAATATTGTTGAGAGGCGCGGCAAAGTTTGCTTGATAATAGATGGTGCTGGGAACGATTATGATGGTCAGCAGGGCGAGTACAACGACCACGACGCGCGCCCAGATAGGGAAGCGCCTCTTGCGCTTCTGCTTCCCTGGTTTGTCGGGGGGGAACCCTCCTCCCTGGCCGGGCAACGGCTGGAGCATAGGTGGTTGACCACCGTAACCGCCGGTTTGCCAGTTGGCCTGGGACTGTCCAGGCATGGCCACCGGAGCAAAGGGCATCAAGGGCTGCGAAGGCGGCCCTGCTAGCGGCTGCATCTGTTGTGTGGTGAAGGGAGAGAACGATGGGCCGCCATTGCTCATCGGCATAGACGAGAATGGTTGGGCAACAAAGGATGACAAAGGCTGCGAAACAGGAGGGACCATCGATGGAGCCTGCTGCCCCTGTGGACCAAAGTTGGGATAAGACTGTGTCCCTGGGACTACAGCTGGTGAAGGACCAATGCCTGACTGATGCGGCGAAACTGGTCCCATCAAAAAGTCTTGTGGTGAAGGATTGCTCCATGCTGTCCCTGTGATTGGCCCCTGGACCGCGGGTTGTTTTGAAGTAGATTGTTCTACCATGGGCGTGGGAACCGGATTCCCACTGCCATTGTTGGACTGAAGCTGGTTGGCTTTCCACTCAGAGAGAAGCCCCTTACCGGCAGGACGTTGTGTGAGGGGGGGAGGTGTTTCTTCACGGGTGCGAGCAGATGACCCGCCGTTGTTAGCACCTGCCACTAACCAGTGATCAGAACCAGATTGCTCTGATGGAAACTCCTTACCTTGAGAACTATTAGATGGCATAAATTGACGCTTCACAGTACTCTACCTGCTTCCTCGTGGGTGATGACGAACGAATCATTTCGTAGTCCCCTACCATTCTCCGTCTTCCACGTCCTCCACCTGACTACTTGGGGTCTACGCTCTCCATTGATGATCGTCATCAGTTTTAATGACGGAAAATTGGACATACTTTACTTCACTAAGTATAACGCAGGCAGGTATAGAACTGTACCGCTTTTGCTCGCTTCTTTCCAATTTATAGGATATTTAGCCTATCCTGGGTAGCTAATTATGTGCCTTGTGCTAGCTCATTGCCTAATGTTGATGGTCTTTTTCGGCCCGACGCGTCTGGATGAAGCTCAGGATCAATGAGCCTACAAGGACGCAGACTAATACGATCTCCATTGTGCTAAAGGTTTTTCTTTTTTGCATACTATGTCCTCCTGTAAAGTCCGCAAGCGGGCTACATGTTACGTGTTCAACATGACTACATTCTTTATCTTACCCATAGTTCCTGGCCATGTCCATAGTTGAATTTGAGATGAAAGTGCTGGGCGACCCAGGGATGGAAAGCTGCTAGCCGTGACTGGTACAAACGATCTGTGAAGAAGAGAACCGCGTGTACCTGTGACTGTGAGGCTATGTCCAGAAGCTGCTGGAGGGTCAGATAGCCCGCACCGACACGTACAAGTGAGGTATCCACGAGTGCTGGCGGAGTATTGCGATCCGCCAGGGCGGCTACGAATTGACCATCAGTAATCACAAGCTGGTTGGGTGCGATCGAGTTGCGCAAGTCATGCGCTACACGCGCCTGGAACTGGGCGGTACCATTGGGAGGCTTTGACCTGACCAACATAGCCGAGGCCCAGAACTGCCAGGGAGATAAGGATCGGAATGAACGTAACAAAGTGACGAGGGAAGAGCGGCACCTGTTCCCAGAGTAAGACAAGCGTTACCAGGCCCCAGGCCAGCAGGGGGAAGACGCGCCAATCACCACGTATAATGGCTATTATCGTACCAAAGGCGGCTGCGATAAGCAGGGGCAGTACCGAGCGCATAAAGTTAAGGACCATGTTCGTGTTAAGCACCTGGCTGTTGATGAGAGCTGCCTTGGCCTGAGTATGAAAGGTAACTATATCATTGATGGTATTACTAATATAGCCCAGAAAGGGCAGAAACAGGAGCGCACTGGTGACAATGCTGGCAAGAATAAGTATGGCGATGGCGTACCAACTGCGTCGACTTGTGGCGGGCTGCTTAGAGAAGATTTGCCAGAGGCGAGCCAGAACAAGCAGGCCGATGGGTACGATGCTACTGACGGCCAGCAGCTTGCACAGTATGCTCAGGACAAGGGCGATACTGGCAAGAGCGGCTAAAAATAGACCAGAGGTTGTGTCCGGGTTTTCCCACCATAAATAAGCAGCACCCACCGCGAGGAAAGAAAATGCGGCAGATGGGACCTCGGCCTGGATCTTCTGTGAGAGACTAAAATAGAGGGGATCAAGGATCAGTAAGAGCATGGCTACAAGCGCGCCGATACGTCCCTGTAAGGCTTTGCCCAGCATAAAGGCCCCGGGCAGACCCACCAGGGAGAGCAGGGCGATGCCGAAGCGAGCAGACCAGAGGGTGTGGCCCAGGAGTGCGAAGAAGAGATATACCGAAAGTATAAAGAAAGGTGGCTGGGAATAGAAAATCTGCTGATAGAGAGTGTAACCAGCGCTCATTGAGCGCAGAGTCTGCCAGTAGACGCCCTCATCGTAGCCATCGTGGTCGAAAGGCTGACCAAGATTATACAGGCGCATCCAAACGGCAAGAGCAAGCAGCGCTGCTACGATGCCCCATGTGAGCAAGGTTTGCCAGCGATGTTCCGGCAGTCGTGGCGCGCCCTGGTGTGCCGACACGTTTTCATTTGC
>WNFI01128140.1_pt1 | contig 11396 bp, 7 predicted proteins | sample 5400471 | NCBI WGS metagenome assembly WNFI01 (sample SAMN13153348, study PRJNA577476) | soil metagenome | isolation source: 100 cm saprolite on Douglas fir-dominated hillslope | place: USA:California | collected 2013-09-17
CAGGTCGTGGGGGCAAGGACCACCGAGGAGGGCAGTCACAAGATACTGCGGGTGCCGGCCAAGTGGTTCATCCGCAAGCTCGCGGAGCGGCTGACCAACACTCAGATCCCGGACCTGAACTCCGGGCTCAGGGTGTTCCGCCGCGAGGTCGCGCTGCCGTACCTGCGGCTGCTGCCTGCGGGGTTCTCCTGCGTCACCACGATCACCCTCGCCTTCCTCTCCAACCAGCACGATGTGCGATACGTGCCGATCGAGTACGCCAAACGGTCGGGCACCTCGAAGTTCCGCTTCATCTCCGACGCCTACCGCTACATCCTGCAGGTGCTGCGGATGGTGATGTACTTCAACCCGCTCAAGGTGCTCATGCCCGTCGCGCTCTTCCTGCTCGCGCTGGGTGTTGTCAAAGGTGTCTACGATATGGTCGCGCACCCGCTGCTCTTCGCCGTCAACACCGTCCTGATCTTCGTGACCGGGCTGATCATCGCCTCGCTTGCCCTTCTCGCCGATCTGATCGTCCGGTCCCGGGGGGACATGTGACCTGCTGCCGACCTTGCCGACTTATGTAGATAGAGCGTGACATGAGCGGCAAGGATCCTGACGTTCGACTGACGGTGATCGGCGCTGGCTATCTGGGCCTGACCCATGCAGTCTGCATGGCTGAGTTCGGCCACGATGTGCTCGTGGTCGACACCGACGCGGACAAGGTCGCCCAGGCGGCCAGCGGCACGGTGCCGTTCTTCGAGCCCGGGCTGGAGCCGCTGCTGAGGAAGAACCTGGATGCCGGGAGGCTGCAGTTCACGACCAGCCATGTGGAGGTGGCCAATTTCGGGGACATTCACTTCCTGTGCGTAGGGACGCCGCAGGCCCAGGATGGATCTGCCGACCTGTCCCAGGTTTATGCGGCGGCTGACCTGCTTGCGCCGCATCTGACCGGCCCTTGCCTGGTCGTCGGGAAGTCTACGGTCCCGGTGGGCACCGGGCGGGCGCTGGCAGCGCGGATCGCTCAGCAGGCGCCAGCCGGGACCAGCGCCGAGGTTAGCTGGAACCCGGAGTTCCTGCGCGAGGGCTCAGCGGTGCAGGACAGCCTGCTACCGAATCGCATTGTGCTGGGCGTCTCGTCGCAACGGTCAGCTGATCTGCTGCGGCGCGTATATGCCCGGCCGCTTGCCCAAGGCGTCCCGGTGCTGGTAATGGACATGGAGACGGCCGAACTCGTCAAGGTGTCGGCGAATGCGTTCCTGGCCACCCGGCTGTCGTTCATCAACGTGCTGGCCGAGGTCTGCGAGGCCACCGGCGCTGACGTGGTGAAGCTGGCCGGTGCGCTGGCGTGTGACGAGCGGATCGGCGGGCGTTTCCTGGCTCCAGGTCTTGGGTACGGCGGGGGCTGCCTGCCCAAGGACGTCCGCGCATTTGGCGCGACCGCCGGGCGGCTAGGCATCGGGGCGCTGAAGACGCTGCTCGCCGAGGTAGATGGCATCAACCTGCGCTGTCGGTCGCGTGCGGTGGACCTGGCCAGGGAGGTGGTCGGCGGCTCCCTTGATGGCCGCCGGGCCGGCGTCCTGGGCGTGGCGTTCAAGCCAGACAGCGACGACGTGCGTGATTCCGCCAGCCTGGACGTGTGCTGCCGGCTGGCGGCCGAGGGCGCCGCAGTGACGGTCCACGACCCGGTGGCCACCGGCAACGCGGCGCGACTGCACCCCGAGCTGCACTACGCCGAGTCGGCCACGGAAGCCGCCGTCGGCGCCGACGTGGTGCTGCACCTTACTGAGTGGCATGAGTACCGCCTGATCGACCCGGACACGCTCGGGGCCGTGGTCGCGCGGCGCAACATTATCGACGCCCGGTGCGTTCTTGACGAACAGCGCTGGCGATCGGCCGGCTGGTCCTTCCGCGCCCTGGGAAGGCGATGAGCCGGAGCCGGCCTTCGCGCTAGCTATAGCTAGCGGACCTGGTCGTCCGAGCCTGACCCGGCTGGCAGCTAGCCGGCTAGCCGGGCGATGGCCACGAGCCCGGTGCCGGCGTTGGGGAACGCCCGCTGCAGCACCCGGAACGGCGCGGTCCCCCATCGGGTGATGGCACCGATCACGCCTCCGGAGGGCTGAAGCAGCCGACCGGACCCGGCCGTGCGCTCGGCCAGGGACTGGCCCGTCGAAGCGGCCAGCCGGCGCCGCGCGATCTGGTTGCGGCCCGCTTCCAGAAGGTAGCCGAGGGGGAAGCCGTACTGGCGTATGTCGATGTCCGTGAAGCCGCAGCTAGTCAGCAACGCGGCCAGCGCTTCGGGATCGTAGCGACGGAAGTGACCAGCGAGTTCGTCGGCCGGAGCGTACCGGCGCTGGTGCGCCGGGACCGATAGCAACAGCCATCCTCCGGGACGGAGCCGAGCCGCCCACTCCTTCAGGGTAGTCGCGTCGTCCTCGATGTGCTCGAGCACCTCGAACGCGCAGACCAGGTCGAACTGCTCCTCGCCGAGCGCGTCGAAGGCGACATTACGGACTGAACCGGCACCCGCCACAGTGATCCGTCGCTGGGCCACAGCCCAGGACGTTTGATCGGGCTCGACGCCTACGTAACGGTAATGTTGCGCCAGCCGAGCTCCGAGCGAGCCCTGACCGCAGCCGATCTCTAGCACGTCGGTGATCCCTGCCGGGAGCACGTGTCTGATCACGTCATAGCGCAGCCAGGCGTTCGGCGTCAGCGGAGCCAGTGCGTTGATGTTGATCCTCGACCGCGTTGCCGTCGAGCTGGAGACCATGCCGAACTCCTCATCATGAAGGTCTGGTGACTTCGAATCGCCGCCTCCGGGAAGCAGCTTCTGTGCCAGCGGGGTCACGATACGCTCGGGCGCGAACCGCTGCCGCGCCAGTTCATGGGCCTCCCGGCGCAGCCGGACCAGGGCGGGGCGGTCATCGGCCAGCCGCAGCAGCGCCGTGGCGAGCGCCTCCGGGTCACCTGGCGGCACCAGGATGGCCGCCTCCTGCACGGCTCGCCTCTGCGGAGCGGTGTCCGAGGTCACGATCGCACACCCGGCGGCGGCGCCCTGGAAGACCTTGTTCGGCACCACCCGCAGCGCCTTGGCCCCGGTACCGAAGATACCCAGGCATACGTGGTGACTGGCCACCAGCGCGGGCAGTTGGGCGGCGGGCACCCAGTCCAGCCAGCTGACCGCGTGGTTGGCCGCTGCTGCGATCCTGGTCTCGGCCTCGTCCTGACCGCTCCCGATCATGGTGACCTCGATGGGCGCTCCAGCGATCCGGCCCAGCGCGGCGCCGATGACAGGGGTCCCCTGCAGCGGGGTGTACAGGCCGTAGAACACCACCCGCAGCGGCTCGGACGCGTCCATGCCGTCCATTGGCCGCGCGGCCGCCAGCCACGTCGCGGGTGCGCCCACAGGCACGACGATCGCCCGCGTTCGGTGCCGCGGCGGCAGGGCGGCCAGGTGCTCGTTGGTGTCAACCACGATGAAGTCGGCGGCCCGAAGCGCGGCGGCGTCGATCACCCGCAGCATCGCCTGGCGCAGGCCGGCGTCCAGCCGCCGATCCCGGCCGGTGTCGCTGGCACCGATGAGGTGGTCGAGCACCACCGGCGTCCGGCGAAAGATCAATCTCGCCAGGTGGACGTCGAAATGGCCGAGATAGCCGATAAGCACCACGTCCGGCGCAGGCATCTGGCGGGCGGCCCGGATCAGCGTCGCCCAGCGCCGGGTGAGCCGGGCCAGCAGGGCCGGCGCCCGCCACGGGCGGGCCAGCATGTCGACCCTGGCCGCTGTGTCCAGGCCAAGCGGCGCGTTGCACTCGGCCACGTCGAACCCGCTGGCTTGGAGGCCCTCCGCGATCGTGGCGACCCTCGGATGTGTCGAGGTGTCATAGGTGCCGAAGAGTAGTACGCGCATAATGTGCGTACCCTAGCGTCTCCAGCGCGGCCGTGCTCGCTCTCGCCGATGCGGTGCGGCGCCGGGATCGGCGCCGTAGTCTCAGCTGACATCACCGCACGATTCAGGAGGATAGGACCAGATGCGTGTTGACCGCGACGCGCTCGGGTGGGCTCCGGGCGCACCTCCGGCGGAGTCTGGCACCGCGACCGGAGTTAGACGTGCCTCGGTGCGAGCGGCAATCCGGCGGCGGCTGACACCGGAGCACCTGGTCGTATTCCTGCTCGGGCTGCTCGTCCTCGCGGTCCATGACGTGGGGTACATGCTCACCCAGTCCTTCTGGACGGACGAGGCCTGGGTCGCGATCACCACCCGGTTCCCGCTGTCGCAACTGCCAGCGATCACCTCAAGCACGCCGATCGGCTGGTCCGCGCTTGTGCGCGCGGTCACCGTGGGCGGGAGTCAGGCCTCACGGCTGCTGCCGCTGGCCTTTGCCGGTGCCGCCGTGATGATCGCCTACTGGTTCGCGCGGCGGCTCGGCTGGCGACTGAGGGAGGTCTCGGTCGCTGCCGGGCTGCTGGCCGGGCTCGGCGTGCTGATGGTCCCGGCGATGCTCGTGCGCGATGACCTGAAGCAGTACACAGCCGATGCCTGCATCGCGCTGCTGACGCTCGCGGCCACATCGCGGCTTGAGCGCAAATGGTCACCGCGCGGGCTGGCGGGCCTGTCGGTCGCGGTCTGGGGCGGCATGCTGTTCAGTCATACAGTCGCCTTCGTAGGTATTGCAGCATTCGGGAGTCTGTGCGCCGTTCAGCTAGTCCAGCGCGCCTGGCGCCGGCTCGCGGAGGCGGTGGTCGCAGGCGCGGGCACGGCCGTCCTCATGCTGGGCGTGTACGAGGCATTCGATGCCCACGCGGTCCTTCCCAGGCTCACCGGCTCCCATCAGTTCGTTCCCGACTACCTGCCTGTCACTAACGGCCTGCACGCGGCCATCACGTTCGTGACCTCGCATTTTGACGCTGTACACGCCTATTTCGGGCTCGGGCCGGCATTGCTGGCTGTCCCGCTGTTCGCCGCCGGGCTCATCACCATCTTCCGGCTCGGCCGGCCTGTGACGGCGCTCACGGTCGCCGTGCTGTGGCCGGAGATGCTTGCTGTTTCAGCGCTGAAGAAGTATCCGTTCCTCAACCTTCGAACGTCGACGTTCCTGTTCGCGATCACTGTCGCGGTCGCCGCGATCGGGCTGATCGGTGCATGCTCGCTGCTGCGGCCGTGGCTCAAGGCCGGAACCGCTGCCGGGCGGACGGCCGTCGCCGTAGTGGCATTGGCCGTGGCCGCACTAGCGGTAGTGGTATTCGCCGGGGGCGCTCAGCCGTACGTGCGAAGCCACCTGATCCCGAACGAGGACGTGCGCGGACAGGCTCTTTACGTCGCCGATCACGCAGCGCGCCGCGACGTGATCGTGGTGAACTTGAACAGCAACTGGGGTTTCGCCTACTACTGGCCGGTAGGTCAGCCGTCCCGCCGGGCCGATGCCGCCGTCGTGCAGGGCTACGAAACCTATTTCCCAGGTCAGCCACGCATCATCGTCGCGCGCAGCCGGGACCCGGCCGGCGTCGGCGCGGCCCTTTCGCAGGCCCTGGCCCACGCAGGGCAACGCGCATGCGCCCGGATCTGGCTTGTTCGCACGCACGTGGTACCTTCCGAGCGCGCAGCATGGGCGGCAGCACTGCGCCAGCAGGGACTGTCTGCCACGCCGGTTGGTGACAGCGGCCTGAGCATCATGCGGGTGGGCAGGTCCTGCCGGTGAGTCCGCTGCAGCGGCCGCACAGCGCTGAGCACCGCCGCACCGCAGCCCGGGAGCCCCGATCCGGCCGGACGGCCTACCGGAACGTCTACGCTGTGCCCATGTCGGATCGCCCAGCCGCCGCCCCGGTCGACGGGCCTGCCGCCGGCCCGGCCGACGGGCCTGCCAACGGCTCCGGCTCGCCTCGCGGCCGGCTCCGCGCTATGTTGACCACCGCCAGCCGGCTGCTCGCCAGCCGGCCGGTTCGCTGGGGATTTGTCGCGGTCGCCGTCGGCCTCGGGGGCTATGCGGTGGCTCGGCAATGGACGGACGTGCGGGCCGCGCTGGCCAGCCTCGGGCTCCTGGCGATTGCCGCCGCCATGCTCAGCGTGCTCCTCGCCTTGCTCGCGATGATGCAGGTGTGGCGGCTGCTGCTCGCGGCACTTGGTTCGCCGTTGCCCGCACGGGCCGCGGCCCGGATCATGTTCGTCGGCCAGCTGGGCAAGTACCTGCCCGGCTCGATCTGGCCGGTGGTCGCGCAGATGGAACTGGGCACCGCGTACAAGGTGCCGCGCCACAACTCGGCGAGCGCCTCAGTGCTCACCATGGTGATGTCTCTGTTCACCGGGCTGCTCATCGCGCTGGTCACGCTGCCTTTCGTCGCGGGATCGACGCCCTACTGGTGGGCCTTCCTGGCTGCCCCAATCCTGCTGGTCTGCCTGCACCCGAAGGTGCTCAATCGCGGGCTGGGCCTGCTGCTCCGCCTGGCCAGGCGGCCTGCCCTGGAGAAACCGCTGGCCGGGCGCGCGGTAGCAGGCGCGCTGGCCTGGGCGCTGGCCCAGTGGATCCTCTACGGCCTGCAGATCTGGCTGCTCGCGACGCGGCTCGGCGCTCCCTACGGCACGGGCGCGCTGCTGGCGACTGGTGCCTTCGCCTTTGCCTGGTGCGTGGGGTTTCTCGTCGTGTTCGCCCCCGCCGGAGCCGGGGTGCGGGAAGTACTGCTGGTCGCGATGCTGAGCCCGGTGCTCGGCGTCGGCGCCGCCACCGCGGTGACCCTGCTCTCGCGTGTTGTGACGACCGTCGGCGACCTGCTCGCAGCGGCCCTGGCAGCCGCGTACAGTCGGCGATCCGGCACAGTCGTGATGAGGGAAGGCGCGCGGCGGCGCCGGGCTCGGTAGCTTCCGAAGGCTGGCCCGGATACAGCTCGGCCGATAAGGACGCTGCCGCTCCGACGCTCGCGGAGGCGCAGCGATCAGGTCTGCTGCCGGGCTATCCGGCCCGTGGGGTGCACGCGGTGCGGCGGCGCGGCTGAGGTGGTTTACCCTGCCGCTGCAAGATCGAGTTCCGCGGCGGCGGCAAGCGCGGGGAACGCCTGGCCGAGCGCCATCCGCCAGTCCGCGAGCGGTGCGATGCCCGCTTCCGCGCACGCATTGTTGCTGAGCACGCTGTAGCTGGGCCGTGGCGCCGGCCGGTCCATCGCGCTGGTTGTTGTCGCATTCACCCTGGCCGGGTCGGCGCCGAGCAGCCGGAATACCTCGCGCGCCAGCCCGAACCAGGTCGTCTCGCCGGACGACGTCGCATGGTAGACACCGGGGGGCGCCCCAGACGACATCAGCGCGATGATCTGCCCGGCAACCGCGCCCGTCCAGGTCGGCTGGCCGTGCTGGTCGTCCACGACGGCAACATCGGGCTGCTGGCGTTCCAGCCTGATCATCGTGCGCACGAAGTTCGCACCGCCCGTGCCGTACAGCCACGCCGTCCGCAGCACATAGCCCGCGTCGGGAAGCTGCCCGAGGACCGCGAGCTCTCCGGCCAGCTTCGTGCGGCCGTACGCGCTGCGGGGCGCCGGGGCGTCGTCCTCGGCGTACGGCCTTCGCGCGGAGCCGTCGAATACGTAGTCGGTCGACAGCTGGACCAGGCGCGCCCCGGCCACGGCACAGGCCGCGGCGACGTTGGCCGCGCCCTGGCCGTTCACCGCGAACGCCTCGGCCTCGTGGGTCTCCGCGAGGTCGACCGCCGTCCAGGCGGCGCAGTTGACGACGACGTCCGGCCGTATGTGCCGGACCGCGGCTCCGACTGCCGCCGGGTCAGCGACGTCGAGGTCCCGGCGGGCCAGGCCGGTGACGTCGGTGCCGTGGCGGCGGAGCAGGGACACCAGGTCCTGGCCAAGCATGCCGCTGGCGCCGGTGACCAGCCAGCGAGTCACGGCGCAGCCGCCGCTGCGGCGCGCGCTGTCGCCGCGGCCTGGGCGTCTTCCCCCGCCGGACCAGCCGTGTCCGGCGACCGCTTCAGCGGTTCCCACCAGGCGCGGTTTTCCTCATACCAGCGGACGGTCGCCTTGATGCCCTCGTCAAACGGAGTGCGCGGGGCGTAACCCATCTCCTGCAGGACCGAGTCGTCCAGGGAGTAGCGGCGGTCGTGCCCCTTCCGGTCCGCGACATGAGAGACCATGTCCCAGCCGGAGCCGCACGCTTCGAGCAGCCGCCGGGTCAGCTCGCGGTTGGAGAGTTCCGCGTCACCGTTGATGTGGTAGACGGCGCCGGCCCGGCCACGCTCAGCCACGATCTGGATGCCGCGGCAATGGTCGTCCACGTGCACCCAGCCCCGCACGTTGCCGCCGTCGCCGTAGAGCGGCACCTTCTGCCCGTCGAGCAGGTTGGTCACGAACAGCGGGATGATCTTCTCCGGGAACTGGTTAGGGCCGTAGTTGTTGCAGCAGCGGGTGATGCTCACGTTGAGGCCGTGGGTGCGCGCGTAGGCCTGGGCGATCAGGTCACCGCCAGCCTTCGATGCGGCGTAGGGCGAGTTCGGTGCGAGCGGCGCGTCCTCCGCCCACGACCCTTGCGACCTGCTGCCATAGACCTCGTCGGTCGAGACCTGGACCACGCGCGACACCTCCGCCTCCAGGCAGGCCTGCAGCAGGGCGTGGGTTCCCGCGACGTTCGTGGCGACGAAGGCGCCAGCACCGGCGATCGACCTATCGACGTGCGTCTCAGCAGCGAAGTTGATCACCAGGTCGTGTCCTGGGACGACCGAGGTCAGCAGGTCCTGGTCACAGATGTCGCCGTGCACGAAGGAGAACCGCGGGCTGCCCGAGACCGGTTCGAGGTTGGCCAGGTTCCCGGCGTACGTCAGTTTGTCCAGGACCGTCACCCGCGCGTTCGCCCAGCCGGGATAATCCCCGGCCAGCAGCGCCCGCACATAATGCGACCCGATGAAGGAGCTGATCTGGACCCGGCTGTGATCACCCAGGACCAGCCGATGCGCCTTCGGCACCTTCGGCGCCTGGGTGACCTGCACATCGTGGCCGATCAGGGACACCTCGATCCGCCGCACACCGCGAATAGACGCGCCGCGCAGCACGATAGAGTACTCGATCTCGCTGTCAGTGATGACGCAGCCGTCGGCGAGCGAGGTGAACGGGCCGACGTAGGCGTCGGTCACCGTCGTGCCCGCGCCGATGATCACGGGCCCGACGATCCGGGACCGGCAAACCCGGGCGCCCTCCTCGATCACGACGCGGCCGATTAGCTCGCTAGCGTCATCGACGGTACCGCGATTCGACGGCTCCGCGCTCTCCAGGACCATCCGGTTGACCTCGAGCATGTCGGTTACGTTCCCGGTGTCCTTCCAGTACCCGGAGATCACGGTGGAGTCCACGGTGCGCCCGGTATCGATGAGCCACTGGATAGCCTCGGTGATCTCCAGCTCGCCCCGCCATGACGGCTTGAGCTGGTCGATGCCTTCGTGAACCGTGGCCGTGAACATGTAGACGCCGACGAGCGCGAGGTCGCTCTTCGGCCGCTCGGGCTTTTCCTCGAGGCCGAGGACGCGCCCGGCGCCGTCGAGCTCGGCCACGCCGAACTCCCGCGGGTCCGGCACCTGGGTCAGCATGATCTGCGCGTCCGGCCGCCGGGAGCGGAACTGCTCGGCCAGCGAGGCGATGCCGCCGACGATGAAGTTGTCGCCGAGGTACATGACGAAATCGTCCTCGCCAAGAAAGTCGCGGGCCACGAGCACGGCGTGGGCCAGGCCGAGCGGCGCCTCCTGCCGGATGTAGGTGACGTCCAGGCCGAACGCCGACCCGTCGGCCACCGCGGCCCGGATCGCCGGCGCCGTGTCGCCCACGACAATGCCCACTTCGGTGATGCCGGCGTCGCGGATGGCTTCTAGTCCGTAGAAGAGCACTGGTTTGTTGGCGACCGGCAGCAGCTGCTTGGCCAACGTGTGCGTTATCGGCCGCAGCCGAGTGCCGGCGCCGCCGGCTAGTACGAGTGCCTTCATGGCATGAACTTATGTGGTAGGACGCCTCAGGGGTGAGATATCAGCAATGCCAAGAGCCGCCCGCGTTGCCCTCCAGCTGGTACCGGCCGCCCTTCTTCAGCTCCCCGCTCACCGGCAGGAACCAGCGCGGGATGCGTTCCGGGTTGGTGCAGGCGTCCCAGCCGTCTGCGAGTTCGGCCTGACAGTGTCTTGTTCTCGCGGTTTCGCGGGTTGCCCGGCGGGCTGGTAAACACTTGGCCCGACCGCGCCGGGCGGGCTCTTCAGCTAAAAGGAGCGAGCGCCAACTCCCTCCACTTTCAACGTATAGCGCACCTGGGGGCTTGCGGCAAGACCCGGGTCATGCCGCATAATCGCTGGCCGAGGCCAGAACCTGCGGAAATGGGAGTCACATAGCTATGAGCGAGCATGCGGTGGTAATCGCCGGAGGAGGTCCGACTGGGCTGATGCTGGCGGGCGAGCTGGCGTTGGCGGGGGTCGACGTCGCGATCGTCGAGCGGCGCTCCCGCCAGGAGCTGGACGGCTCGCGCGCCAGGGGCCTGCACTCGCGCACCATCGAGGTTCTCGATCAGCGTGGAATCGCCGACCGGTTCCTGTCGGAGGGGCAGGTGGCGCAGGTCGTGGGGTTCTCCGGGATCCGTTTGGACATCAGCGATTTTCCCGCCCGGCACAACTACGTGCTCGCACTGCGGCAGAGCCACTTCGAGCGCCTGCTGGCCGGCTGGGTCAGCGAGCTGGGGGTGCAGGTCTATCGCGGATGTGAGGTGACGGGCTTCGCGCAGGACGACGCCGGCGTCGACGTCGAGCTGTCCGGCGGCAGCACGCTACGGGCGGGCTACCTCGCCGGGTGCGACGGAGGACGCAGTGTGATCCGCAAGGCAGCCGGCATCGAGTTCCCCGGCTGGGACGCGTCAACTAGCTCTTTGATCGCTGAGGTCGAATGAGCGAGGAGCCGGAGTTGGGCATCCGCTATGACGACAAGGGCACTCAAGCCCTGGGCAGGCTGGAGGACGGGAAGCGGGTAGGGGTGGTGGTGAGCGAGCGGTATGCCGGGCAAGCCGGCGAGCCGACCCTAGGTGATCTCAGTCGCGCGCTCATCGCCGTATGGGGAACGGACTTCGGGGTGCACAGCCCGGCCTCGATCTCCCGGTTCACCGACATGACCCGGCAGGCGGCGTCTTACCGGGACAGGCGGGTGCTGCTTGCCGGTGACGCCGCTCACGTGCATTACCCGGTCGGCGGGCAGGGCCTCAACACCGGTGTGCAGGACGCGGTGAACCTGGGCTGGAAGCTGGGCCGGGTGGTCAAGGGGACATCGCCGGAAAGCCTTCTCGATACCTACCATGCCGAGCGGCACCCGGTCGCTGCCCGCGTGTTGCACAACACGTTGGCGCAAACCGCGCTCACCCGCAGCGACGCGCGGATCGACGCCCTGCGCGACACCATGTCCGAGCTGCTGAG
>WNFI01529010.1_pt1 | contig 11396 bp, 10 predicted proteins | sample 5400471 | NCBI WGS metagenome assembly WNFI01 (sample SAMN13153348, study PRJNA577476) | soil metagenome | isolation source: 100 cm saprolite on Douglas fir-dominated hillslope | place: USA:California | collected 2013-09-17
TTGGAATGGGTATCGAACGCATCGTCTCTCCAAATGGTCTTTCCGACAACTGACCTTACTTGAAGACCGCTGTGCTTTCAAGCCCATTCCTCTCGCTCATCTGTTCAGTGTCCAGTAGCCAGTGCAATGATTCGCTATTTCAAACTACGCTACCTGAGTTTTCTTTGGTTGTCTGATCTATTGTCAGTCAATCTTTCCTTGTTATTTGCCTCCTATTTGCGTACTCATATCGCGCTAGGAGCGCCAGGTGCCAATGAAGTATTCGCTATACCACCCATCATCCTGATCGTTGCCAGTGCGATTTGGCTAATCGCCTTGAATATCACCAATACTTATAGGCCAGCGAACAATGTGAGAGCGTGGCATGAACTTCGATGTGTCATTGCTGGACATGGACTTGCTTGCCTATTATTCTTAGGTGTTTTATATCTTACCTACCGCGATCTTTCACGTCTTGAGGTGGCCTATTTTGTTGGGTTAGCGCTTACTGGACTGGTCTCCTACAGGTTGATCGTCCGAGTTTTGTACAGCGTGTTCCGATTACCTCGAAGCACGCAGCAGCGGATTATCATTATCGGTACTGACACAAACGCAAAGCGTATTGCACAAACGATCCTTCATTATCACTGGATCGGGATGCAATTTGTGGGGTTCATCGATGTTTCAGGTGCCGAATCACAGAATGACAAGGTCATTGGTACGCTCAACAGCTTACTGGATATGATCGCGCAATTCCACGTTAACGAAGTAATTATTTCGGTAGGGGATGATCGCTATCTCCTTGCCCAGATTATGGAACTGCTGCATCAACAGCCAGTCAATATCCGGTTGGCTCCTGATTATTCTGAATTTGCTTACTTTCACGTTCATACCGAAGATTTCGGCGGACTGCCACTCGTGGGGCTGCGTGAGGAAATCATTACGCCATTTCAGCGCTTTATTAAACGTTTGCTGGATGTTATACTGGCAAGCGCGATCCTCATTATAGGTTGGCCTTTCATGCTGATAATCGGAATGGCCATCAGACTGGAAAGCAGAGGACCTGCTATCTATGCTCAACCGCGTGTTGGTGAACGTGGTAGCCTTTTCCATATGTATAAGTTTCGATCAATGTATATTGATGGTCCTCCACAGCCCTCCAAAACTGCTGACGATCCCCGAATTACAACCGTAGGCCGCTTTCTACGCCGAACCAGCCTTGATGAACTTCCACAGTTTGTCAATGTGTTGCTAGGGGATATGAGTCTGGTGGGGCCGCGACCGGAGCTTACTGATATGGTAGATAAATATGAGCCCTGGCAGCGAAAGCGCTTTGAAGTGCCGCAAGGCATGACAGGATGGTGGCAAATCAACGGACGTGCAGATCGCCCCATGCACATGCACACGGAAGACGATCTGTTTTACATCCGTCATTACTCTCTATGGCTTGACGCGCAGATTATTCTGAGAACAATTCTTGTTGTGATTTTGGGACGCGGTGCCTATTAATGACCGCATAATCAGCCCTCAAAGAAAGCGCTTCACCCATCATAACATTGCAACTTCGGCTTAGAGATTATGTTGGCTGCTATGGCATCCTCGTTGGTGCCTTGCTTGTATCAGTGCAATTTCGCCTTGAACTTCCCTACGGGAGACCTCTAGGAGCTGGCTATGATCCCTTACCCTTACTGTTTTACCCGTTGGCGGCATTGATCATCCTGATTGCGTTGGAAATTGAAGCAACGCTTTTCAACAAGCGCCAAACACTATTGTCCCGTCAACGTGGCTGGACACTTTCTCTTACGGTACTTTTAGCCGCCTCCGCCACGATATTGGCGGTTAAATATCTTGATAGAGACTTTTCTGGCTTACAAACTTTTTATTTCGGAATAATTGCAGGTTCTATAGCGTTGTTGACGATCCTGTTACCCGCTTACCTTTATCCTCAACGGCCAAGACGAACATTTTGGGAAAATCTCCGGCATCTCTGGGAAAACCGAATTCTCCTCAAGATTTGGACAAAGTACAACGTACAGTCTCGTTATAGCCAAACCATTTTGGGAATCGCCTGGATCGTATTGCTACCGCTCACCACCTCTCTGGTACTGGCATTTGTCTTTACACAACTTATGCAGGCTCCTGCAATGGATGTACCGTTTGTGGTCTTTTTGCTGGCAGGACTCGTCCCATGGGGATTGTTTAGTTATGGTGTATTCGGCAGTACCCGTGCTATTGTTGGCGCTATGGGCATCATTGGACAGATTTATTTCGCTCGTGAAATTCTGGTCTTCGTCATTCTGGGTGAAGGTCTTGTCGATTTTGCGATTACCTTTGTCGCAATGTTGATCATCAATGCCCTTTGGGGGGTTGTCTCCAATGGATTGCTTATCTTTGTGCCTGCCATTGTTGCAATTGAGATCGCCTTAATGATCGGCCTGATGTTAATCATCAGCAGCTTAAGTGTAATGATCCGCGATATTCCGCCGCTAATTTCGATTGTCATGCAAATCATGTTTTATTTGACACCGATACTTTATATTCATTATCCACCGGCCTTTGCAATTCTGAATTTGGTGAATCCATTAGCCGCAATTGTCCGGGCATTTCGTGACGTCGTGATTTTCAAACAGGTGCCGGATCTCGTCAGCCTTTATTATCCGATGGTGATCTCAATCATATTGATTTATATTGGTTATACGCTGTTCAAACGGAGTGAAGGCCAATTTGCCGATTATCTATGACGGACACCCTTGTTATTAGCGTAGAGCACGTCTCTAAGCGTTATTTTCAGAATGAAGCGCGCTTGAGCTTACGACACCAGGCGCTGCACCTCATGAAGCAATTGACGGGCACAAAAGTGGACACGGTCCATCAGCTCTTTTGGGCACTGCGTGATATATCATTTGATATTCATCGGGGTGAAACAGTTGGGATTGTCGGGCGGAATGGCGCTGGGAAAAGCACGTTGCTTCGCGTCCTAAGTGGGATCACGGTTCCAACGGTGGGGCAGGTGACTGTCAACGGTCATTTTGCGACGCTCATTGCGCTAAGTGCAGGTTTTAACTCTGAGCGAACCGGACGCCAAAACATTTACCTTAGTGGCGCGATTCAGGGGAAATCTCCAAGTCAAATTGAACCACTCATCAATGATATTATTGCCTTCGCAGAGCTTGAAGACTTTATTGATCTGCCGATCAAGCGCTACTCGACTGGCATGATGGCGCGCCTGGGATTCAGTATCGCGGTTCATATCTTGCCAGACATTATTTTCATTGACGAAATCCTGGCGGTGGGCGATGCCGCCTTTCAGAAAAAGTGTACGGAGCGCATGCTAAGCTTCAAAGAAGAAGGCCGTACGCTGATGCTGGTATCCCATACTGCTGGAATGGTTAAGAGCCTGTGCAACCGAACTCTCTGGATCGATCACGGTGCTCTTAAAATGGATGGGCGAACCGACGATGTGTTAACTGCCTATGAAGCATTTCTTAAGCCAGATCAGGGAATACGGTAGCGTTTGATCCCCAGAAGTTGCGCGCTTGACAAAGCGACGAACAGTGGAAGCGTAAACACATACCGTCGCCACAGTCGGCGCGGTTCCTTGATCAAGCGAAATAACCATTCAAGTCCGACATTTTGTAACCAACGCGGGGCCTGAGGCTTAACTCCGGCATGAAAGTCGAAAGCTGCGCCGACGCCGATCAGTAGTGGCGCTTTGAGGAGCGCCCGGTACTCCCCCATCCAATACTCTTGTTTCGGCGCGCCCAGGCCCACCCACACAATATCGGGCTGGCATCCGTTCATTAAATCGACAACCGCAGTCTTTTCCGCGATAGTCAAAGGGCGAAACGGTGGGGCATAGAATCCAACCAACTCAAGGTCCGGGAAGCGCAATTTGAGGTTCGCGCGAAGGCGTTGAAGAGTCGCTTCGGTAGCCCCGTAGAAAAAATGGCGATAGGGCTTCTTGAGCGCACATAGGGCTAACATGAGATCGGGCCCGTAAATGCGTTCTACCTGGTACTGTCGGTTTAGCCAGGATAGCCATACCAACGGCATTCCATCAGGGGTGACCAGCGTAGCGCGGCTATAAACTTCGCGTAATTTGGCATCACTTTGGCATAGCATGATTGTGTGGGTATTGGCAATGCAGATGATTTGGGGTTGGCGTTTTTCAAGCTGAGATTCCAGGATAGTTAAGGCTTGGGGCATGGATAGCGCTGAAACGGCTACGCCTAGAATATTGACTTTGGGGTAATCTATCATGTTAAACTCAACTTTATTGTTGGATGCGTTTATCTTTGGATTTGTGAGAGTATTTTATGCCACCTTCATAAGGTTTACTAAGCGTCTGATGTGAATCCGAAACGGGAAACACATGGTCTTTCAACAATGGGGCGACGTAGCACGAAGGCAGCGTAAGGCGCGTTTCTGGTCATTGACAGAATCGTTTGGGGACAGTCCGATTCGTATTCTCGATCTGGGGGGCATTGGTGCATACTGGCGATACCACAATCGCACTATGCACCCCAATATACGAGTGACCGTTCTTAACCTGGAGCCGCACCCTGCCACCTGCGAAAACATCGAGATCGTGGTGGGTGATTTACTCAACTTTGAAAGCTGGAATCGCATTCCCATTGATGTTATTTTTTCAAATTCCTTGCTTGAGCATCTTGGTTTTTGGAACAATCAGGAGCGCCTCGCGCTGGAGATTCAAAAAACAGGCGTACCTTATTTCGTCCAGACCCCGAATCGGTGGTTTCCAATTGAGCCACACTTTATGTTTTTAGGCTTTCACTTTTTGCCGCGTCGACTGCAACTCTGGCTTATACAGCACTACCAATTAGGGTATATGCCACGTATACCAGATAGAGGTGATGCGAGTCGTGAGGTTGCTCAGATTCGGCTTTTGAGTCCGGTTGAAATGAAGAAGTTGTTCCCCAAAGCGACGCTCTGGCGCGAAAAAGTATTCGGGCTTACTAAGTCGTTCGTCGCAATTGGCGGTGATCATTGGAGCAAATAGCGGTTAATATCGTGACCTATAACAGCGTAACGACTATTTCCACCTGTTTGGAATCGCTTTTTGCTCAGACCTATCAGGATTTCTCCATTAATGTGTTTGACAATGCTTCGACCGATAGCACATCAGGTTATCTAAGCACAGTCGCTCACATTGCCGTACGATTCAGTACCCACAACGCAGGTTACGCTGCGGCACATAACTGGTTGATCGATCATACTGAAAGTCAGTACGTTCTCACACTTAATCCTGACGTCTCTCTTGAAAAGGGTTATCTGCAGGCAATGGTCCAGGCTATCGAAGCCGACACGCGACTAGGATCGTGCGCGGGATGTTTGCTGCGTGTTGATTTATTAACTGAATCTCCAACGATCATAGATAGTACGGGGTTATTCATGAGGAAGAATAGAAGACAAGGCTTACGTAACGAAAAAAAGGCGATTTCGGAGCGTCCTAATGTCCCAGAATTGATCTTTGGGCCTGATGGCGCAGCAGCGTTTTATCGGCGGACAATGCTGGACAAGATACGGCTTGACGGTGAGATTTTTGATACCGACTTTTATATGCATAAAGAAGATGTCGACCTAAGTTGGCGGGCGCAGCTTTATGGATGGTCGTCAGTCTATGTACCCGATGCTATTGCCCGTCATATTCGAGGCTTTCGTCCTGGCGAGCGTCAACGAGTACATTCCAACTTACGATTTTATAGTGTGCGAAATCGCTATTTATTGTTGATGAAGAACGAGCAAATTTCCAACTTACTCAGGGATATCATACCGGTCTTGTTCTATGAGGCAGGTATCGTTTTGTATCTGTTGTTCTTTGAACGGGAGTCACTTATGGCGCTCGTTGCGGCGTTTTCAATGCGTCATAAGATGATGGCTAAACGACGATTGATCAACGCCAATCGTTGCGTAACCTGGCGTGATTTACGACAGTGGTTTATTTGATGGCAACTGTGTACGTCGGGATAGTGACCTATAACAGCATCAAGGACATTCCACGTTGCGTCGCCTCACTCCAGGCCCAAACGTACCTGGACTTACAGACGGTTGTTCTGGATAATGCGTCGAACGATGAAAGCGCTACATGGGCACGATCCAAAGGTCTGAAGGTCATTGCCAATGCAGACAACGTTGGATTCGCACGCGCTCACAACAAAATTCTCAGTAGCTGTCGGCTAACACCTGATGATTTTTATATGCCTCTGAATCCGGATGTGGTATTAACTCCGGATTACATAAAAGAACTCGTTGCTATCATAGCTGTAACGAAAGCTGGTTGGGCAACCGGGAAGCTGCTGTCAAGCAATTATTCAGGCACGATTTATAGCATTGGGCATGGCCTGAGGCGCGATGGCTATTTTTTTAATATTGGCAATCACCAGGAGGATCAGGGTCAATTTTCTGTCCCATGTGAGGTGTTTGGTGCGCCAGGTGCTGCATCGCTCATCAGCGCCAAACTGATTCGGGATATTTGTGTGAATGACGAGCTGTTTGATTCTGCCATGTTCATGTATGGTGAAGATACTGATCTGGACTGGCGAGCCCGCCGGGCAGGATGGCGCTGCTGGTACACTCCGGCGGCAATAGCTTACCATCATGGGAGCAACCCTGGCGAGGAATTGAAGATAGAGGCGATAGCCAATCGTTACTTGAGCGTTCTTAAGAATGCGTATTTGTTCGATCTATTGGCCTACAATATTCCAGTTATCGTGGCACATATTGTCTTCAGGCTAGTGGCAACACCCAGGCTAGGCGCACAATTGGCAGGCCAACTAGTCCGAAATTACAGGTCTATATGGCTCAAGCGCACTCCGCCTCGAATAAGCCGCAAGGCGATGATTGTGTGGTTTACCCATCCAGCAAGCACCAACCAGCCGATAAGATGGCGATCTCGAATTGCCTGGTTTTTGTCAAACATACGGAAAAGCCGCATCGTTTGAAGGGGGCGGCCTCCTGATCGGTTAGCTGTTACCGGAGATAGGGCATATCCAGCCGATTAAGCTGGCAGGGTTTGTGGATACGATTTCGTGGAGATTGGACCTATCTCCATCGATCAAGTAAAGTTGTCTATTCGCCGTAAAAGGGGATTTTTGTAAGACCCCTCCATAAGGAGGGTTTTAAAAGATATTTCGCAGCATACTGCCGAATCGTAGGAGCACAAAACCCTACTTTTAGAGGTAATTAGGCTTGTCCCGTATCATCTGACTGAGCCAAATAATTTTTTGAAATATACCTTTTCGCGGTTTCTTACAAAAACCCCCAGACTCTGCTCAACGCCAAAGCCATCTCCCCCACTGTCGTCCAGCGCATGTGCTTTGGTGACCGCTTCGCACTATAGGGACTCATGAGCCATTGATCTTTCGATATTATCTTCAAAGGCTCTCCCTGGTTCGGTTTTGGGTCCTGCCTAAACCTTACTGGGGACAGCCCGTTTGTCAATGTTCTTGCCAAATCCGTGATTCACTGAAGCCTATGTTGACTATTTCAATCGCGCCCGGTCTAATCAAGGCATTGGACAACGCATGCCAACCGCCCAATCCTACTGACATCACTCTCTTTCCAGACAAGCGACCCGTTATCGCGTTTCTAGTGATGGGAGGCCTCCGTCATGATTTTCGAGGAGTGGCTTAGGTTCGTCGCAACAGTGGGCCGATGTCGTTGATAGCCCTTACAACCGCAAACGCGTCTGGGCTTTTGTGCTCCTCTCTCTTTTTGGCAAGGAACTCTTCTTTACGATAAAATTACGCTTCGATGCCATATGCAGCCTGGACTGTGGTGTTTTGGAGTTAAGGATCTGTGTGCTTTTCAGATGCAAAGAAGATGCTGTTTGTACATATCCAGAAAACCGGCGGCTCAAGCTTAACCCAATTATTGAAAGAGCACATCCCGGATGCCCAACAAATTGGTGGAACGCATGACCACGCACTTTGGATACGCGATCAATTTGCCAGTACATGGCCTAGCTTGTTTAAATTTGCTTTTGTGCGGAACCCTTGGGACAGGCTGGTTTCCTGGTACATGATGATGCAACAGAACCTTGGACGGAGCGATTTGAGGTTCTGGCTATATATCCGAACCCACGCTTCGACTTTTGAGGAATTTATTCTGAATTGCCCAGATATCATCGACGATGTAGACGGCCGGAAAAGTCTTTGGTTTAATCAACTCGATTATCTGAGCGACGAGAAGGGGAATTTAATCGTTGACTACGTTGGTCGGTATGAGCACTTTGAAAACGATGTACAACATGTGCTGAATAAGCTTCAGTTATCCAACGTCGTCGTGCCATACACCAACAAATCAAATCACTATCATTACAGTGTTTATTATTCCGAAAAGACGCGGAATATTGTTAGCGAGCGATATGCCAGAGATATTGAATTCTGGGGTTATCGATTTGAAACATTCTAACGGACGGTTCACTCTGGGTAAGTAGCTTGCATTCCCTGAGTAATCACTTGAAAAGTTTTAGGAAACATCTGACAATGCAAACAGATGCCGAAATTAAAGCCACTATAAAGAGTTTCCCTACTTGGCACTATCAATTCAATCTAAATGGCAATCTGACTCCCATCCGCGATCCAAGTTCCGTCAATCGCCACAATCAACGCAAGCGTTACTTTTTCGATCCACTTATCAGACTTCTAGGAGGATCCCTGAAAGGAAAACGAGTTTTAGATCTTGGCTGTAATGCTGGATTCTGGTCTTTACTTGCAATAAGAAGTGATTGCGATTTTGTTCTAGGTATCGATGCACGGCAGATGCACATTGATCAGGCTGATTTCGTATTTGAGGTTGAGAGCATTGATGAAGCTCGATATAGATTTCTGCAAAGCAATATCTTTGATATTGACTATCGTGAAGTCGGAAAAGGTCATTTTGACATTGTTTTCTGTTTAGGATTGTTGTATCACATTGCCAAGCCCATGACACTCTTCGAAAAAATCTCTGAAGTGAATTCAGATATTCTCATTATAGATACGAGCTTATCGCCAGCATCAGGCTCTATGTTGGAACTCCGGCATGAGACACCTAATGATCCCCGTCATACAGCGGACTACGAACTGGTGATGGTTCCCACGAAACAAGCGGTCATCGATATGGTCCAGCCCTTTGGTTACTCGACTGCAATCCTTGAACCGCAATTCCAAAACTTTGAAGGATGCACTGATTACCAGCAGGGTCTTCGCAGTGCTTTTATTGGTACAAAACAGACAGACCTTAGCCCAATAATTGACAGCCTCGCAGTTGGGAAGGGTTAATTCATAAGGCTATGGCTCCGGCGGTAGAGCCACAGCAGGAGCAAGGCAAGGCTGCTGGCGACCATCGACGCTGGCTTTCCAACCCGGATAGAAGGTTTTGTCAAGGACCAGGAAGCCCGGCTGGCTGTGGTTCGACAGGTCGATCACGGTTCGGGTTGGCTCGTCGACCAGCACGCGCAGCGTTTCGGCACTGCTGGAGACCTGTCCAACCGGTGCAGTGAGGCTGCTCAGGTCGGCGGGTGCGCTCAGAATGACCTGGCTGGCCGGGTCGAAGCCGGGAGCCTTGAGCAGGCTTAACACCTGCTGGTCGGAGGCTGCGACCAGGGCGTTGTAGGTCACATGAAAGGCAGGCAGGGCGTTGAGATAACGCAATATGGCGTAACTCGGCTGCCGGGCAAGGACACGATAGGCCGGATTGCTGGCATACTGGTCGAGGTGCTGCACATCGTCGGTAGCAATGGCCTGCACTCCAAACAGGCGCAGACTCGTTTCGTCGAAATGCTCCGCATCATTCAAAGGCGCGTTGTTGCCGAACAGCGACACTTTAAGTTGATAATAGTACCTCGATTCGATCCCCCCACCATCCAGAGAAGTAGTGGACAGTCGAAAAGGCAGGTTTGAGTTAGGCAACAGCAGCGTGCCCTGGCGTAGCAAGACCTGTCCGCCATCGCTGATCTGCGCTTTTAGGGTGCGGATAGCGTCGGTTTCAGGATAAAACAGCGCCTGAGGGATGGTCGGGTTGAAATCTCTAAACAGCCAGCCGCTTTGCAGGTAGACAATCGCCAGCAGGCCCACCACTAAGGCTGATCTCACGGCCAGGCGCTGGCTCAGGCACGACCAGGCGACCAGCAGAATGGCTGCACCGACCAGCACCATCCAGCGTATAAGCCGCGCAGGTCGCCAGCGCCAGCAGCAGCACAGGCGCACTGCGGAGAGACGCGATGTTCATCATGCCGGGCAGCGCATTGATTAGCGGCCTGAGGCCCAGGATGTCCGGGACGTAGATCACCCAGACTGCGATAACCCCGGCAAAGAACAGATAACGCCTGGCCGTTTTGCGATGATTCGCCAGCACAATCCCCAGCAGTGCTAGGCAGACGCAGGCCAGCCCGATGTAGGACTGGTTCTGCTCGATAAATCCAAACGGGATCAGGCTGACGACCTCAATAGTGCGGGGATCGGCAGGGCTGCCCAGCAGCAGCGGGTAGGCCAATGAGGGCAGCAGAAATGGCGGCAAGAGTAGCTGAGCCACAGGGCCACGCATGTCGGTCGAACCATTGATCAGAAATTCAAGAAATGGGATGATCTGGATGGCGGCGACTCCGGCGGCCAGCAGTTCCACTCCTAGCAGCACACCGCCAGCCACCACGGCACGGCGAAAACTGAGCTGACGCGCCAGCCCATACAGACGAAAGGCGGCATAGGCGGCGCTCAGCAGCACCCCGAAAAAGGTCGTCTCTGGATGCCCGGCTAGTAGTCCCAGTGCTTGGCAGACAAACAGACCAAGCATGGCCCAGCCCGCAGAGCGCCTGGCGGCCAGTTGCGAGATAATCAGATCGATAAATAACAGGCAGCCTGGGATCAACGCTGCGGCGCCAGGATTAGCCCAGTTAAGCCACAAAGTCATGTAACCGGAGAACATGTAGGCCAGACCGCCGGTCAGGGCAGGCAGCCTCCGCAGGCCAATGCTGCATAAGAACAGATAGGTCAGCGTGCCGGCTACCCACAGCTTCAAGAACGCCATAACGATCAGGGCAACCCGTACTGGTAACAGATAAAGTGGCAAGCTGAACACCGAAAAGACCGCTGATTGATAGTTCGCCAATTGAGGCGTACCGTCGGCGTTGTAGGGGTTCCACAGCGGCAGCTCGCCCTGCCGCACCAGATCTCGGTCGTAGAGCTCCCATGGCTCAAGCATGTCATAAACGTCCTTTTGCCGCGCGTTTTCAGGTCGCCAGGTCTGAGTTTGCGTGAGCGGAAAGATCATGCCCACATCGACGGGTGAATAAATGCTGTCGCCAATGCGCAAGATGGGCGTTATCAGGAAGACGGTTGCCAGGAAGCCGAAAAATAGCGCCCCTATCCATAGGTCGCGCCAGGTAAGCTGGCCTGCGCTGATGGGCGATTGTGTCT
>WNFI01519843.1_pt1 | contig 11395 bp, 14 predicted proteins | sample 5400471 | NCBI WGS metagenome assembly WNFI01 (sample SAMN13153348, study PRJNA577476) | soil metagenome | isolation source: 100 cm saprolite on Douglas fir-dominated hillslope | place: USA:California | collected 2013-09-17
CATTGATGTCACTGAAAACAAAGCATTTGGCGTTTTTAGGATAAATCCTCTCGACAACATGTCTAGAAGAAGGCATCATAGGTAAGACGAGCCGGGGTGCCGGGCAGCACTATGTTAACCGGACGGGTTCGTTGCAAAGCGAACTGCAGTATCACCAGAAACCGCTCGGAAACACTTCAAAAGAAATTCGACAGTGGTAAACTTTTCCCTTGACAAGTTATGCTGTTTCGTGTTACCAAGCACCTGCACTTGATGGAAGATAGTGCAGCCAGGAGCGGCGCTGGCGCTTGGTTTTTCGGCCTGCAACCTTTGCTTGGGGAACAAGTGTGTCTGGAGAACCAGCCATTGGCAATTAGCGCTTAGCAATTAGCCAAACCACAGGTCCGCTTTACCCAAAATTCATTTTTAACGCTCGCTTTCCACCGCAGTTTACTTGCGGCAGGGAAGCACTGTCTTTTTTACACGCGGAGGTGCGTCCATGAGCCACGATCAAAACGGGCGCGTGGGATTGCCGCGTTGCCAGGAATGCAACGCGCCTTTGAGTTCCGACGATGGCCTCGGAATTTGCGATGACGCTTCGGACCGGGAAACTCGCAACGCCCTTTGCCGGGATTGCCAGGAAGCACTCAGCAATTAGAGCAATTCCTTCGTTGATGTAGCCCATTGGAAGAAGCCGTAACTTGCTCTTCGCTCTGCCATGCGCCAGCACCGTGTCATCCTGAGCGTAGCGAAGGATCGGCTCCGTCTGCACTCCAGGAGGTCGAGACCGTGTTTGGTCACGCCGTACGCGAAGGGCCTCCGCGTTGACCCCCAGTGCGGCGGAGCCGATCCTTCGGCCAGGGCCTCAGGATGACACTCTTCCAGGAAGCATCGCAAACAATAAACAAGTTTCCGGCTATGGGCCACATCAACTATGGAACCGCTCTAGCACTCAGCATTCAGCTCCCTGGGCACTCTGGGTGACGTTGGGGTGTGATGCTTACAGCCATGCCAAACGCCAACCTTTGCCTGCAACCAAAAAATGTTGCGCGGGCTGAATGCTGAGTGCTGAATGCGTTTCTTTCGAGGAGAACTGTAATGCAAAAAAACTATCGTGCGATTGTGGCTGGGCTGGTCGTGCTGCTGGCCCTGGCCATGTTTTCTCAAACGTCCACCCAACTTCCGGAGCTGGACAAGAACGGCAAGCCGGTTTTTCCGCGCCCCTTGCCGCATGTAATGTACTCGCCCAGTGACCTGGCGCATAACGCCATGACCCTTCCGGCATCCGCCGCTACGCCGAATACTGGGACCATCAAGATGGGCGCGGTCACCAAGATGACGGTGTTCGTCAACTGCACCCAGGCGGTGAACCTGAGCGTGAACGTGTACACCGCGGACGACCAGAGCAGTTCCAGTCCTACCTGGACGCTCTACGGGACCTACGTCCTGGTGAATGGAATCGCCGCCGGCGGCCAGCAGGTTTATATCGCAACGGAACTGGCGCCGAACTCGACCAGCGGCACGGTAGCCACGAATTTCCGGTTGCCGCAACTGGCGGTTTCGTTTTTTGAGACGAACACGACGGCTACGCCGGGGACTTGTACGGACAGAGTCATCGTTGGTTACTGACCACCAAAACCATACCGCTGATGACGCTGATAACGCTGATGATTTTTTATCTAACCGAGTCAGTCCACCCAAATCAGCGTCATCAGCGTAATCAGCGGTAAGAAGTTTGCAAGCAGCTAAGACACTGCGAATCGAGAAAAGAATGGCTGATAGAACAAACGGCGGAACGTCGAGCGCCATTGAACCCGGCATGATCGCCCGCTTCGGGCGGAAGCTGCGCAACACTCTTGGCGTATGGTTTGGCCCGGACCAGCCGCAGCCGCTGAGCGCGCCTGCGGGCATGCCGCCGCGGACCACGGATTATCCGGTCTCGTACAACATCAACATTCAGCCGCGGAATCTGGAAGCTATTTCGTTTGCGCAGATGCGCAGGCTGGCGGACAGCTTTGATCTGCTGCGGCTTTGCATTGAGACGCGAAAAGACCAGGTCAGCCGCATGCCCTGGAGCTTCCGGGTAAAGCGCAAGAGCAACGAAAGCCGCGCCAGCTACGCGCAGCGCAACAGCGGCGATGCTCGTTTGCAAGAGCTGAATGATTTCTTCAGCTATCCCGACCGCGAGCACACATGGCAGCAGTGGATGCGTCTCCTGATGGAAGACCTGCTGGTGATAAGATTGACGCCAATGGCCGCACGCCGGCGCCGCCCGATATTGCGTATCAGCAGATATTGAAAGGGCTGCCGGCCGTCAACTTTACCGCGGAGCAACTGATCTACCGTCCGCGCAATGTTCGTCCGCACAAGTTTTTCGGATTTTCGCCGGTGGAACAAATCATCCTGACCATCAACATTGGGCTGCGCCGCCAGATGCACCTGCTGAATTACTACACCGAAGGCAACGTGCCGGAAGCGATCGCGCAGGCGCCCAAAGAATGGTCGTCCGACCAGATTAGCGAGTTCCAGGAATCGTTTGACAGCATGTTGGCGGGGAACTCGGCGCGGCGGCGGCGCATTACGTTCGTTCCGCAATGCGGAACGTTGCAATTCACTCGCGATCCCCAACTCAAGGACGCGCTGGACGAGTTGATCACTCGCATCGTCTGCTACGCGTTTGGCCTCTCGCCGCATCAATTCATCAGCATGATGAACCGGGCCACGGCGGAGACCAGCGTGGAGCAGGCCGTTGCCGAAGGTCTGTTACCGATTCTCGGCTACCTGGCGGACACGATGAACCTGATCGTGGACCGCTACTTCGGCTATTCAGACATTGAGTTCGTCTGGGAGCAAGAGCGTACGCAGAACGCGCTGGACCAGGCTAGGATTGACGAAATCTATGTCCGCAACGGCGTGCTGTCGATTGATGAAGTCCGGGAAGATCTCGGCCGGCATGCGATTGGCGTGAAAAATGGAATCATCACGGCGACGGGGATCGTGGGAGTGGAAGGAGCCGCGATGAACCGCAAGGGTCGCGAAGGACGCAAAGGGTCATGAACGATTGCCCGATGGCACTACCGATATCAGTGCCAATTCCAAGTCAGTTCTTCGGATGGAGCCATTCTTGTTTCCGCTCATTGTTCCAGCGTTCGGAATTTCGTAGCACAAACGTCATCTCTGTCTGCAAAGCTCCAAGAGCTTTGCATGCGTCCCTTTGGTCGTCGGGAAGCTGCTTCATGGAGAAGCTATCGCTGAGAGTCTTATCGCTAAAAGAGACAAGAACCGTGTCCGTCATACATATCCCGCTGGAGTTGGTCGCGATCAGACCATTCTTGTCCCATTTGTTCACCTTGAGATAGGCGATGGTTACGTGAGGATAGCCGACGTAGTACTCCGCTGTGGCCTCCACACAAGTCATACTGCTCTTGAAACAGTCGATTTGTGTCTCGGCAGGAAACGCGGCCTTGTCTTTCGGGTTGGTTGGAATCCACTTTCCGACCGCGGTGAACTGGTCTCCCTCTACGAAGAAAAAGCCTCGGTTGTCTGCCTTTTGTGCCAGCGAAGGAAGAATCAAGCATAGGACGAGCAACATGCGGCTCATGATTGACTCCGTATTGCAATTTGAAACTTAGCGAGGTCCATCGCACTGCATGTTATCTCAGCCCAAAGGGCAGAAGAAAGAAAAGAAAATGTCCACTTGTGCCGCACGGTGCGAAATTAAAGGGGAACGCCATGTCTGCAATCGGGAAGCAGGACATGAGAAACCGCACTCCTGCTGCTGCGGGCATACGTGGAGAAATCTTCCGCGGGCGGGCGATGAGATGAAGAAGAAAACTGCGAGCACCGGCCAAAATGCTTGTGTCGCACGAGCCCGTCCACTTCTGTCATCTTGAGGGAGTCCGATCCCGCAGAGCGGGAGAGGGCGAGTCGAAAGATCCCGAGAGCGATTACACCACCATGCTGTAGCGAGGCGTTTTCACAACGGCGTTTACTCCACACCATCGCGTCAGAAGCGCATGTCGCGGGTGGAAACACCTCGTCACTGCATGGTAGTGCTGGCATCCTCGGGATTCTTCGACTCCGCGCCTGTCAGCGTGGCGAGGCGAAAGATCCTTGAGGCGCTCCGCTCAGAATGACAGGTGCGAAGTGCATCGAATCTTCCAGTAGTGTTGTTGTGCTTTGGTCATTCACCAAACGTTTTGGAGCAATCATGAACAAATCCCTGAAACTTTTCGCACAACTCACCAAGATCGACGAATCCCGTCCAAAGCCACCGACGGCAAGAGCCTGGGCAACGTGCGCGAAATGCACGCGCCCAACGCTGTGGGGAAACTTGTATCGATTGAATTTGACGACGAGCTGAAGCAAGTCAATATCGGCGCCAAGATCGTGGATGAAAGCGCCTGGCAGAAGTGCGCACAGGGTGTCTACACCGGATTCAGTATTGGAGGGACCTACGTGAAAGCCTGGGAAGACGGCCAGTTTGTTCGCTTCACCGCTAATCCGTCAGAAATCAGCGTGGTGGACAATCCGTGCGTTCCCAGCGCGCACTTTACCGCCGTCAAGGTGGACGGTACCTGCGAGCTCCGGAAATTCAAGAACGGCGCCAAACATTCCCAAGAAACGCTGGGACATCTGCAAGCCGTTCAGAAATGTCTGGACGCTGCTGATGAAAGTCATCAGGAAGCCTCGGCCCACATGAATGCGCTGCTCGAGGGCGACCGGGGCGACAATGCGACGGCCGCCCCGGATGATGGCGAGGAATCCGCAAAAGTTTCGGGCGCACAACGCTCGCAAATCAAAACAGCACAGCCGGGGGCGGCTGTGCTCCATAGAACAGGAGAGCATACCAATATGCTGGATATACAGGATAAAGACCAACTGGAGAAGGCCCATGCCTATTCAACTTCCGCGCTCTCAAAGGTGGCGGAAGTGGAGAGAAGCGTGGCGAAACTCCGCGATGAAATGGAAGCCAACAACGAGGAAGTGCAAAAGTCTTTGCAAAATCTCGTCTCCCTGATCGAGAAGTTAGTGGACCCACAACCTGCCGCCGGCAAAGTGGCGCGCACCGCCGTTCCGGCGATTACGGTCCGCAAGGAAGATGATGGCGCCGGAGCGGAAAAGGCCAATGGCGAAAAGAGCGTCCACGAACTGGTGAAGCAGGCGCTGCAGAGTCCGCAGCGGGCTTCGAATTACCTGCGGTAGGAAGCATCTTCATTCAGCAACCCGATTCAGCAACCCGATTCAGCAACCCGCACTCAGCATTCAGCACTCAGTCCCGGAACGAACCGGATTGTTCCTCAAATCCGCCCGTTGCCCACCTCAGACCATCCGGTCACCCTCCTTGCCCGATCCACTTGTTTCGGGGCTGAGCGCTGAATGCTGTCTTGCTGATTGCTTGTTTCCAGTCCAACTCATCCACATCTCTCCACCCGGAGAAACAGAACAGGAGAAAAACATGTTTGCCGATTTGAGCCAGCAGACGCTTGAACTGCTGAACAAGGCGGATATTTCCGCCTTGAGCAAGACCACTCTCAGCCAGAGCACCGGCCTGAACGCATTTGATTTGCGCGGGCCTGCTCTCACCCTTTATCCGGTGCTTACGCCTCTGCGCAACCGGTTGCCGCGCGAGGTGAGCGACCGCGGTGATCTGGCTACGCGCTGGAAAGCCGTGACCGGCGTCAACACCACGAACCTGGAGCTTGGAGTTTCACCGGGCAAACGGTCGGCGGAAATCCAGATCACCGAGCAGGATTACGTGGCATCGTATGCCGGCATCGGCCTGGAGTCTTCCATTGACTGGGAAGCCGTGTGGGCCGGGGGGAAAGAGTTTGACAACAAAGCCACCGTGGTCGAGTCACTGCTGAGGGCCGTGATGATCGGCGAAGAGAACGTGATTCTCAATGGCAACGCTTCCATGCCGCTGGGTACTCCGGCGGCCGCGGTGGTCACCGGACCAGCCGCGGGCGGCAGCTATCCGGTTACCAGCAACATAGTGGTGTTCGTGGTTGCGCTCACAGCGCGCGGCCTGGCGAATGCCACCATTGCCGGCGGCGTGCCCGGTTCAGTGACCCGGACCAACATTGACGGATCCACCACGCAATTCGGCGGCGGATCGAGCAACGTGAGCGCGATTTCAAATGCCATCAACGTGACTTCCAACAACCAGACGTTTACCGCGAAAGTTGCGGCCATCAAGGGCGCAGCGGGATACGCCTGGTATGTAGGAACGTCGGCAGCGAACGCGATCCTGACAGCGATCACTACCGTGAATACCGTGACCGTCTCCGCGCTCGGCGTCGGCACTCAGACGGCGAACCAGATCACCGCTGACACCTCCACCAACGGTCTGATCTTTGACGGCTTCCTTACGCAGGCACTCAAAGGCAGCGCCGGCTACTTCAGCTCGCTCGATGGAGCGTTCCTGAACTTCAGCTCGCTCGATGGAGCGTTCCTGAACGCCGACGGCGCCAACGGGATCGTGGAGATCGACTCCGCCCTGCAGTATTTCTGGGACAACAAGCGCCTTAGCCCAAATGAAATCTGGCTCAACTCCCAGGAAGCCCGCAACATCAACAAAAAGATTGTTGCCGGCGGTGGAACACCGTTGTTCCGCTTCACGGCGCCGGGAACCGGCAATGAAGCCCCGGCCATCATGGGCGGCACCAGCGTGGCCAAGTACTGGAACAAATTCACCCAGCAGTTCCTGGACGTGCTGATCCACCCGAACATTGTTGCCGGCACCATCTTCTTCAACACGCAGGAAATTCCGTATCCGCTGTCCGGCGTGGACAAGGTCGCGTTTGTCCGCTGCCGCCGCGATTACTACCAGATCGAGTGGCCGTTCGTTTCGCGCCAGTACGTCTACGGCGTCTACGCGGACGAGGTGCTGGTCTGCCGCGCTCCGTTCTCCCTTGGCGTGATCTCGAATGTAGGGAACGGATAAAAGCATCGCAGCTTTTTCCGTAGTTCCGAGCGGAGCGAGGAATCCCTATAGCCACGAGTGTCGAAGCTCATAGCGATCCCTCGCTTCGCTTCGGGATTTTCAGGAAAAAGCCACGAGTATCGAAGCTCATAGGGATCCCTCACCCCGCAAAGAACGCGGGGATTCGGGACTTCGGAAAAAGCCAAAACCAAGCCTTATACACGAGGAGCTTCCATGTCCGCTGGCCCCGACGATCTCTGCACCATCGCCGACCTCAAAGCCTGGCTGCCGAACCAGGGCAACAACGACGACGTAGCGCTCCAGTCCCTGGTGACGAATGGCAGCATGCAGGTTTTACGATATTTGAACCGCCCCCACATTCTGGCGTCGGTGATTGGCGCGCTCAACGAATTTTATGACGGTAACGATTCTGACCGTTTGTTGCCACGCTACTTTCCCATCGCCGGCGTGACCAGCGTGATGGTGGACGGAGTCGCAGTCCCGTCAGCAGCATCCGCCACAGCGTCCGGCTTTCTGTTCGACTCGAGACGGGTCCTGCTGCGCGGTTTCGCGTTCAATCGCGGTGTGCAGAACGTGCAGATCACTTACACTGCCGGCTACTCAAGCGTCCCGCTGGATCTGAAGCAGGCGGCGATTGAAGCCTTTGCGCTTACCTACCGCCAGCGCGCGCACATCGGCGAAAAATCCAACAGCATGGGCGGACAAGTCACCATGGCCTTCGATATGAGTGACGTTCCTCCGCGGGCCATGAGTGCGTTGAACCAGTACAGAAGAGTGGCGCTGTAGGACCTGACCGCTGGTGATGCAGATGAATGCGGATCAGCGACCCGTGGTTGCATCTAGAAATATTTTCAAACTTGTCATCTTGAGCGGAGTCCGAGCGAATGCGAGGACGCAGTCGAAAAGCTTGTGCTGAGGTGAAGCCGAAGTAATCCCGAAGGTGATGACACCACCATGCCGCAGCGAGGCGTTTTCACGACGGCGTTTACACCGCGCCGTGGCGGTGCCACCATCCTCGGGATTCCTTCGGCTGCACCTCAGGACAGGCTCTTCGACTCCGCGCCTATATGCTTCGTGAAGCGAAAACCCTTGTGGCGCTCCGCTCAGGATGACAAGTCCTTAACGATATTTACCCAGAATGAGAATGTGGAGTTGTCATGATCTCCGTCACCATCGATCCATCAAGCGAGCAAGCTCTCCAGCAATCTCTTTCCACGCTTGGTCCGCGCATGATGGTGGAAGTCCATCGCGCGCTGAAAGACTTGATGTATCAAGGCGCGCAGAACGTACAGAAGTACTTTGCCGGATCGAGGCCTAAAGGCGGACCGGCAACGAGCTTGCTGGCATCGCGCAGTGGGGCCCTGCTGCGGTCGATTCTGGATTCAGTACTGACGGGCATTGATCCTCCGTCGCCCAACAACAGTACTACCGTGATCACCGTGCAGATGGGTTCGTCACTACCGTATGCGCGGATCCAGGAGTATGGCGGTGTTGCTGGCCGCGCAACTTTCAAAAAGCCTGGCGGTCGGCGGGCCTATTTACCTCCGCGTCCTTATTTAGAGCCAGCGTTTGCGGACATTCAGACGGCGCTTCCGGGTGTATTGCAGGAAGCGGTGAATCAGGCACTCCAGCACAACTAACGAAAACCTTACCGCTGATGACGCTGATTACGCTGATGATACTGATCAAGAATTATGATTCTTATCAGCGTCATCAGCGGTAGGCCTTTTCTTCTCAACTGAAATCCATGACTACCCAACGCGAACAAATCTATTCCGCGCTTCTAGCGACCTTACAGAGCGCGCTCCTGACTCCATCTGGCCCGTTCAAGACTGTTGGCCGGCGCTGGCAGGACCCAGGACAGATCTCGCCGGCGGACCGTCCGGCGCTTTATCAGGTGCAGAAAGACGAACTGGCCAGGACCAGCAGCGTCAACTCGGTCCCCATCAGTTGGCGCATTGGTGTTGACCTGGTGCTCTACACCGCAGGTGACAGCGGACCGAACATTGTGCCATCCACAGAACTGAACGCACTACTCGACGCAGTTGAATCCGCGATCAAGACGGCCACGCCCGGACTGGCGCAATCGCTGGGAGGGAAAGCCCTCCACTGCCGCATCGAAGGCAAGATCGAGATCGTGGAGAACGTTCAGGGGACCATGGCGCTGGCTGTGGTGCCGGTGGAGATCTTGGTAACAGCTCTTCCGTAGTTCCGGGCGTAGCTTTTTCCGCAGTTCCGATCCCGCAGAGCGGGAGAGGAATCCCTATGGCTACGAGTATCAAAGCTCATAGGGATCCCTCGCTCCGCTCGGGATTTCAGAAAAAAGCTACGAGTATCGAAGCTCATAGCGATCCCTCACCCCGCAAAGAACACGGGGATTCGGGATTTCAGAAAGAGCTACGCGGGGATTCGGGACTTCGGAGAAAATCCCATTAAGGAGATTCACTCATGTTTGAATTCGGCTCAGGTACTCTGTGGGGATTTCCCATTGGCGGCAACACGGCGCCCAACCCTACGCCCACCAAGTTCGGCACGTTGCAGGACGTTTCGCTCGATATCTCGGGCGACGTCAAGCCGCTGTACGGACAGAAACAATTTCCCGAGGCCGTGGCCCGCGGCAAATGCAAAATCACCGGCAAAGCCAAGTCCGCGTGGATTAACGGCAAGATGTACAACGACTTGTTCTTTGGCCAGACGCTCGGCGCCGGCATGATCAAGACATCGCTCGACGAGGCGGCCACGGTCCCGGCCACGCCGTTCCAGGTGACGGTCGTGAACGCCGCACAGTTCAAGCAGGACTGGGGCGTGCGTTACACCAACACCGGCATACCGCTCACGCGCGTGGCGTCATCGCCCGCGCTGGGACAGTACAGCGTGAACACCGGCACCGGCATTTACACGTTCGCTGCCGGAGATACTGGCGCCGCCGTCTTGATCTGTTACACGTTCGTGGCCGCAGCGACGGGCACGCAACTCAACATTGCCAACCAGTTGATGGGCTTCGCGCCGACCATCCAGATGCTGCTGGAGACGCAGTACAACAATAACCAGCTCTCAGTTCTGCTGTACTCAGTGCTGGCGTCCAAGCTCGCGATTGCCACCAAGCAGGAAGATTTCATCATTCCGGAATTCGATTTCGAGGCGTTTGCCAACGCGTCCGGCCAGGTGATTGATATTTATTCGAACGAGTAGGTCATCGGGTGATCGGTTGATCGCGCGTGATCGGGTGATCGAAAAACCGATCCTCTACACCCTGGAAACGCCGATTGCATCTGTCATCTTGAGCGGAGCCGGAGCGCAAGCGACGGCGCAGTCGAAAGATCCCGGGGATGTCGGCGTCTTCAATGCTGATGCAGGGAGTTCTCTCGATGATCTGGGGCTTCGTGGACGCATTGTGGTGCGAGCGGCTTCGTTAAATATAAAATCCCCAGTATGCCTAACAAGTGTGGAAAGGATGATTGCGATCGTCCACTTGAACCAGGTGATCTGATTGTTCACGTGGGCAAGGGAGTATGCTATGACGGCCATATCACTCCTGCCTTTACCGAGGAGCGCGATATTTTAGGCGAATGGCATCGTGACTGCTTTCGCGAATTTAGTCTGGAGGCTCAAACTATCCCATACCATTGCGAAGAATGCGGGAAACCCATACGCCACGGCCAGACTGTTTCCTTTGCATGCATCGGCTATAAAGCCCCGCATGGACAATTAAGACCTGAGCGGCGCGGGATGGAACTGTACTTAATTCGGCACGATTTTCACCGATACCTCTAAATATTGCTGTTGCTCCTACGTGTGCGGCATACCACTGTCTGGTATCGCCACTAGCCAAAGCTTCGTTGAAACGCCTTGCGACGGCATGGCACTGCAATCACCCTCGGGATCTTTCGACTTCGCGCCCATCACTCTTGTAGCGCTCAAGTGACTTGCGGCGCTCCGCTCAAGATGACAGGGAATAAATATTCCTCAGATGACCCAATGACCCGCTTTCCGGATCACTAGATCTAAAAGGAGAACCATGCAAAAACAACAAACCATCCCTACCACTCTCGGCCAGCTCACCGTGTCGTCACTGACGCTCGGTGAGTTGCGCCAGTTGGACTCCCTTTTTGCCGGGACGAATGATGCGCCGGCGGGCATTTCGTCCTTGTTCCGGTATTTACCGGTGATTTTCAGTTCGTTGCGCAAGGTGCATCAGGATTTGTCGCCGGAGCAGCTTGAAAACGGACTCACGCTGGAAGACTTCAGCGCGCTTTTTGGCGCGGTCCTGGAGGTCTCCGGCCTGAAGAAAGCGGCCGCGGGGGAACCCACCCCGGTCGCGGTATAGCGGAGTGGCCGTTTCTCTACGGCCACATCGCTACTGCCACCGGGTGGACGTTTCGAGAGATTGACGCGCTCACGCTCTGGGACGTTAATGATTTGTTCGACTACTGGCAGGAGTGTCCGCCTACGCACGTTCTGGTGGCGGCG
>WNFI01696090.1_pt2 | contig 11395 bp, 14 predicted proteins | sample 5400471 | NCBI WGS metagenome assembly WNFI01 (sample SAMN13153348, study PRJNA577476) | soil metagenome | isolation source: 100 cm saprolite on Douglas fir-dominated hillslope | place: USA:California | collected 2013-09-17
ATCCGGACAGCACCCGCCGGCGCCCAGCGCCATGGCTTCCGTGGCAGGCATTTCGTACTCCTTCCTGGCAGGGCAATCTGCCTTGTCGCAGGAACGGAGCCTGACGGCCCCGCCGTGATACTTCCTCCTGAAAGCCCTGCCGGCCGGGCCAGCGACGTATCAGTGCGGCGGCAGCGACCTCCGGTAAAGCAGGAACCGCGGTGACGGCCCGGCGGGCGGCGCCGCGCGGAAGCGAGGCAGGTGCTATCCATGACCCAGATGACAGCCCCCGGTCCCGGCCGGGACGCAGCGGCGCCCCGCCCGTTCACGCCCGGCGCCGGCCAGGCCCAGGTCCCCAGCGCGGACCTGACCAGGATCAGGTACGGGGCCGGGCTGATAGCAGCGGCTTTCATCCTCGTGGGCACCGTGTTCGGCGTGGCCATCTCGCAGTTCTCGGCCGCCTCCGACGTCGTCGCGGTCGTCGGGTCGATGACTACCCTCATCGGCACGCTGGTCGGCGCATTCTTCGGCGCGCACGTGGGGTCCGCGGGCAAGGAAGCCGCGGAGGCCGGACGTACTCGGGCCGAGCGGACCACCCGGATGGCGCTGGGCAAGCTCGATCCCCATGCCGCAGAGGACCTGTTGAAGGTGCTGTAGCACCCGTAGGGCGATGAGGGACGAATTTCCGCGCCGGGGCACATGTATGAGATCGCCGTGCGCCGGCTCCGCCAGATCCTGCTCGGCTATTCGCTGCCGCCGTTCTGCTGCCCCACCGCTCCTGGGCCCGGCTTCTGTGGAGAGCACGCTGCCCGGCATTTGCCGCAGCCGCACGAGCGCTGGGTTGGTTGGGCTTGTCGTCGCGCAATTTCCCGCCGCGTTCCTCATAGAGCGGCCGCATGGCGTTGTCGGGCATCGTGCCCCCCTCGAGGGTCGCGAGCCGGATGGCTGTCGTGATGAGGCAGCGTGCACTGCTGCAGTAGGCCGGCCTGACATTTGGGCCTGTCGGTTCGTACCCGGGGCAGGCCGTTGGCGACGCGGTTCAGCCGGGCGATCGCGTCGTCGGCGATCAGGGGCTCTTCGCGGCCGGCGAGGGCTAAGTGGTGGCGCAGGTTGGCCGGCGACTCGGCCAGGTCCGTGGGCGAAGGCCTGCGCTGGCCGCTGCGGTTTGGGACCTATACCGCCGGTGAGGCGCTGGTCGATCTGGACAGCGAACTGGACAGCATCTTCGCAGCCAGCCCGCCGCGCTGAACAAGCTGCGCGCGTATAGGTGCCGGGGGAGAATGGCCAGATGACGATACCGACGGCTTTCACCGCATTGCTGGGCGTACGGCATCCGGTTGCGCTGGCCCCGATGGGCGGTGCGGCCGGCGGAGCCCTGGCGGCGGCGGTGTCCGAAGCCGGCGGGCTCGGCCTGATTGGCGGCGGCCGGCAGGACAGCGGCTGGCTCGAGCGCGAGCTGGCGATCGCCGCCGCCGGGACAACCCGGCCGTGGGGCATCGGATTCCAGTCCTGGGCCGCGCGCGAGCGTGACCTTCGCCAGGCCCTGGCGTTCCGGCCCGCCGCGGTCATGCTCTCGTTCGGCGACCCCGCGCCGCTGGCCCCGGTCGTCCGCGGCGCCGGGGCACTGCTCATCATCCAGGTCACCGACCTGGCCGAAACCCGCCAGGCCATCGACGCCGGAGCCGACGTGATCGTCGCCCAGGGCACCGAGGCTGGCGGTCATGGCGGCGGCCGCTCGCTCATGCCATTCCTTCCGGTCGTCGCTGATCTCGCGGCGCCGGTGCCGGTGCTGGCGGCGGGCGGGATCGCCGACGGCCGCGGGCTGGCCGCCGGCCTGGCGCTGGGCGCGGCCGGGGCGCTGGTGGGCACCCGGTTCCTCGTCGCCGCCGAGGCGCTGACCCCGGCCGAGGCCGTCAAGGCGATCCTGGAGCACGGCGGCGAGGACACGCTGCGCAGCCGCGTCTCCGATGTCGCGCGGGAGGCACAATGGCCGTCGCGGTACCCGGCCAGGACGATCCGCAACGCTTTCTTCGACCAGTGGAACGGCCGCGAGGACGAGCTGGCCGCTGACCCGGCCGCCCGCGCCGCCTACCGTGATGCCATCGCGGCTGGCCGGCTGCCCGCCGACCCGGTGTGGGCCAGCGAGGCCATCGACCTGATCACCGGGCCGGCCCCGGCCGCCAGCATCGTCGCCAGCCTGATCGCGCAGGCGCGCGAGGCGCTGGCCGCCATTGTCATCGGCTAGCGAGAAGGAACTCATGCGGGACGCGATCATCCGTGCCTGCCAGGGCCAGGGCATCCTCGCGCCGCTGGCCGGCCGCCTCGACCAGTTCAACCACCGGCACCCGTGGCGCCACAACGACTATTTCCACGGCTGGATCCTGCGCAGGCTGCCAGCCCGGCGGCAGCGTGCACTTGATGCCGGCTGCGGGCGCGGGCAGCTGGCAGCGCTGCTAGCCGGGCAGTTCGGCCGGGTCGACGGCATCGACCGCGACGCTGAGATGGCCCGGGTCGCGGCGGACCGGTTCGCCGGCGACGACCGGGTGACGATCCGGCAGCTGCCGTTCGGTGACGTCAGCGGCGAGTACGACGTCATCACCATGGTCGCCGCCTTGCACCACATGGACCTGGAGCCGGCCCTGCGGCACGCTGCCAGCCTGCTCGCCGACGGAGGCCGGCTGCTGGTGGTCGGCCTGGCCAGGGTCGCCACGCCCCGCGACGCGGCGTTCGAGCTGGCGTCGGCCGTCCTCAACCCGCTCATGGGCCTGGCCCGGCATCCGCGCGCCGCCCGCGAGCCGTGGGCCGGGCCGGACGTCCCGATCGCCGACCCCGCCCAGACCTTCAGCGAGATCAGCGCCGGGGCCCGCAGAGTGCTGCCCGGCGCGCGGCTGCGGCGCCGCCTCTTCTTCCGCTACACGCTGGAGTGGACGAAGCCGGGCGGTCAGCCAGCCGCCTGAGGACGCTGACTGGCCGGGAGCCGCTGCCCTCGCGCCAGGGCACGGGCATGGCCAGCCCAAGCCCGGTGGCCTACGTCTCATACGCGGCCCGGTGAGCTGATCCGGGCGGCACCTCCGCGCTGCGGGGAGGTGTTCAGCCTGCTGGCGCCGGCGTCAATCTGCGACAGCCACGGAAACCTCCCGGAACACCAGTTGCCTCAGATCAAGTGGCAGCTACAGGGTCCTGGCCCTGCCACCCATCTAAGGCACCGCAGGTCACGCTGCCAGCCGCACCTCAGGTGATGCGACGAAGGACAGTTCGAGACCAGATCGCCGACTGCCCGCTGCCGCAGCGGCTCGACGATCCTCGCGGCTGCGCCGCGCAGGACACCTACGAGCTCATCCGCAAGCGCCGACTCCCCCGGCCGAAGCGCGGCAACGACGGCCAGGCTGCCCACCCCGGCCGACGCTACGTAGCGATCGTTTCGAGGCTGTCAGGATCGGCCGCATGCAGGTCGCCCAGGACGAGCACGGCGCCGGGAGAAGTAGTCCGGGGAGGCAGGTGATCCGTCTAGCTTGCGCCCGAGTGCTCGAGCAGATCGCTCGCAACGGTAGGCGCCGCCAGGGCGCTGATCGGCAGGGACGCTCGTTCAAGCCAGGCCAGCGCTCGCAGCTCGTCAGCGTCGGCGCCCTACCGTGCTTGTTCTGATTGAGCGCGCGACGGAGCGCCAGGCGAAGCACGTCAGGATCCGGTCGGCCGACAATGTCGCGGGTCAACACCGGCATGGCCACGCTCAGCGTCTCCAGCCATGAGATGCGGCTCTTTGCAGCGGCCGTCGGCCACGCGGCCATGACGAAGTCCACGGCGTGCGCATAGCAGGAGACGTCGCGGTCGAGGCGCCTCACCGAAACGGCAGCCCAGTCTCGGTGCTGAAGCTCTCTCCCTTACGGGGCGCGCAATGGGCTCACCCGCCCGCATCTAGGGGTCCAGCCCGTCCGGCTCGCCGCCGTCATCGTCCTCGCGGCACACGACGCGGCCGCCGCGGCAGTGGCGCTGGGAGCCGCCCGTGCTCAGCCGCCAGGAGTGAAGCGGCTGCTCAACTCGACTGTCACTTCGTCGCTGAGCTTGAGCGCGCCGAAGAACGCCGTGTAGGGCCGGATTCCCCAGCGGGACTGCACGACTGCCACCGAGCACTGCACGCGGTCGTCGGCCAGCTGGCCGTGCACGGTGACCGGCTGGGTTCTGCTTGTGATGGTGAGATCGCCGTCGATGCTGAACGACCCGGGCGTCCCCGCGACCCGGGTCGACCGGAAGGTGATCGCGGGGTGCTGGCCGGTGTGCAGGATCTTCTCGTGGATGGTCTTTTTGATCTCAGCACGGTCGGCGTCGGTGAGCGGCTTGACGCCGCCCGTTCCCTGCCGCACCTCGAATGAGCCGGCGTCGGCCTCGACGTTCACCGAGGACCTGGCGACATCCGAGGAATCAACGGTGACCTCGGCTTGCCAGCGCGTGACCTCGATGGTCAGATCATGCCCGGCCCTCGCGCCCAGCCCCGTGCGGCTGGTCCTGATCAGGAGCTGACCGGACCCGGGCCCCAGCGTATAGCTGCCGTCGGCAATACCCATGACGGCAGGCTACCCCGGTACCGAGGAATGCGAGCGCCCGTTCCGGCTCAGGCTGTCTCGGCATGTGAGCCATCCGTGCGGCGGGCCCGGCAAGCGGTCTGCAGTCCCAAAGAATGGACCGATTGCGGTCGTCACTGCTGCGCTGCACAAAGGAACATCAGAGAGGGTGCGGCTGCCCGGAATGGCGAGGACATCTCAGGCTGAACCCGGGCAAGCGAGTCTCGCCCGGGTTCAGCTGCGCGACCTCGCTATCGTTCTAGCTCTTGCAGACAGGTGGTGGCAGGGTCGAGATGTTTGTGTTCGAGTAGCAGATGTTCGAGAACGTGTTGCCCGATCCCATCGCGGCTTCGGGAGTGAACGGCTGGTTCTGACCGGTGCAAGAGTTGACGTAGAAGCCGTCTCCGCCGCTGGCGATGCTGAGGCCAGAGTTGGCGGTGAAGTTGTCGTTCGTGATCGTGTTGTCGTGCGCGCCGTTGATCAGGTGCAGTCCTCCCTGCAGGTCGGTGAAGTAGCCGGTGTTGACCCTCTGGCCGTTGAATGTGATGCAGATCGGGCCGGTTCCTTGGGCCTGGCTGTTCTCCACAGTGACGTTGTAGGTGCTGGAACCGTCGAGGACGTAGCCGCCGGTGTCGTTCGCGTCTGAGGTGACCTGGTTGATGACCACGTCGTGGGTGTTCTGCAGGTAGATGCCGAAGCCATCGTCGTAGGTGACATCGTCGCAGGGAATGGAGTTCGGGCAGTCTGCTCCGGTGCCGATCTGCAGGATCGCTGAGTTGACCGCGTAGATCCCGTCCCCGGTGTGCGGAGAGCACAAGTTGCAGGTGGCCTTGAGCTTGGAGTTGTTGATCGAGACGTTCGACGACCCATTCACGAAGACCCCGATCCCGTTGCCCTTGTTGTAGTCGACGCCGTCGATCCCGATGTTGGAGGAGTTGTCGAGCTCGACCCCGATCCCCAGGTTGTTGCCGCCGGTGGGGTGGGCGTTGTTGCCCGAGATCGTGGTGGCGGTGTGGATGTTCACCAGCCAGATGGTCGGGTCGGTTGTGTTGGTGTCGTTATAGGCGGATGAGATACCAAAGACATTGAAGTAGTCGGTGATCCTGCCGCGCGAGTTGTCGACCTTGACCGACCATCCGCTGGTCCCGCCGCTCGGAGCGGAAATCGCCCACGGACCGATCACGAACGGATTGGCCGCTGTCCCGTCGCCGCTGGTGACGCAGCCGCAGGCGGAGAAGTCGGCGTTCGAGCTGATGGTGATCGCCGCGTGCGCGCCGGTGCCGGCGAGGGCGGGTGTGGCCGGAAGGGCGAACAGGGCGGTGAACAGCGTGGTGGCAATAACGGTCAGTGGCACGACTATCAGTCGTCTCATGCGCGCCTCCTTGGGCTCTCGCCCGGCTGACCGTTCCCGGCCAACCGGGATTTGGCCACACAGTTCGCCTGGGCTGTCGAAAGTATGGTCATTGTGGGTCAAACACGCATGTACTAGCATGCCCGACACGGGAATTCCCGGCAATAACTCAGAAAAATGGACGTCACGCGGCGCCGCGATGATGCAAGCCGCCAGCCAGGATCGCAACCGCTGCAAATCGTAAAATGGCGAGATCTGGAACCAGGCCGACCACTCTCGGTCGTGGCCGCTAACACGTATCCTCATCAGGCGCGGTCGATGGCTGGTTGGCGGTGGTTCCGGAGCGGGGACTCTGCGCGCTTGTGACCGCCCATAACGGGATGGTCTGTGCTGGCGCGCGGCCGATTGACCGGTGGGCTGATCATTGCTTGGCTGCGGCGCCGATCACCATGGGAGCGGGGCATCTGTCGCGGCATAGTGGTCTGCGACGGCCTGGAACGATTTCTTTGGCTCCCACGGCATGTCAGGGTAGGTGGTGCCAAGCCGCTCCCGGTCCCACGGGGCCTGTGGGAAGGCGGCGCCGAGCGGGCCGAGGCGGCCTCCATAGCTTTTGACGAGGCTGTAGCTGCCCATGTCGAGGTCGAACCTCGGGTCGTCGCTATAGGGGTTGAGCGGCGCGACGAACGTCATCATGAACGTGGCGTCGACGCCCGCGTGCTCGAAGATCGTGAGCATCTCGGTGAGCTCACGGGCCTGCTCCGGTTCATCACGCAGGTAGTCCCCGTTCAGCCGCGGTGGCGTGCTGTCGCGGGCACTGGTGGGGTAGTCGAGGATCGCGAAACCTCTGCCGCCGGCATCGGCTGCGCCACCGTAGGTACAGCACCCGAACTCGGTGATCGCGACCGGCCGGTCATAGGTGAAGTAGCGCCCCAAGACGTCGCCGAACCGGTCCCGGAGCCGGGCGTCGCGGTAGAGGTCGACGCTGACGAAGTCGAACCGGCTCCACTCCACCGTCTCAAGCGGCACCGAGGCGTAGGTGATGGCGCCGTGGAACACCTGTCGCACGCGGTCGTTCGCCTCGGCCAGGAAGGCGTTGAGCGGTGCGTTGTGCGCGCCGGAGCTGACGTGCTCCCAAAACGAGGGGTGCTCCAGCCGCTCGAAGACCGAGGTGCCTTCGATAATGCTGGCCATGAAGAGCGTCAGCTCGGACCCGACGCTGAGCACCACCTGGTCCGGCCGGTGCTGGTGCAGCTCCTCCGCGCGCTGGGCCGCGCTGACGATGTAGTCGTGCGTCTCCTCGGGGCTGTGGTCCCACAGCTCAGGCGACAGCCAGACCTCCAGATCCTGGTCGAGCGCATCTTTGCCGGCGACGATGAGCCGGTCGATGTCCTGCCCACAGATCCTCACCGCGTTGCAGTGCAGGTCGTCTTTGATGATCTGCAACTCACGGTGCGTCTCTGTGGGCAAGAACTCCGGCCGCCAGTCCTGGCCCCACATCACTCGTCCGACGTCATAGCAAACCCCTCGGCGTTTCATGCGACTTCTCCTCGGGTCGATCGGGCAAGCCTCTCGCGTACCGTCGCGGGATCGACCCCGAGCGCGTGCAGGAGCTCGGCAGCGGGATCAGGCCGCCCGAGCGACAGGAGGGCGAGGAGGAAGTGCCTGGTTTCGATGTGTCCGCCATTGAACGGTCGTGCCTCATCAATGGCGCGCTTCACGACGGCGCGCGCACCAGAGGTAAGCGGCGGCAGACGCCGGGCTGGCGTCGCCTGCGGCGGCTCGCCCATGGCGGCGACCTCGACGCCCACGCCGGCTGGCCTCCTCGGTCGCCGACGTCAGCACCATCTTCCGGGCATCGGCGCTCAGCCGTTTCACCATCGTCTGCCTCACCTTCCGTACTTCGCGTGGACGGACTGACGGGACACGCCAAGAGCGTCCCCGATCTGTTCCCACGACCAGCCCCGCTCCCTCGCGAGCCGGACGCTGCGCGCCTCGATCTGCTCGGCGAGCCGGTGCAGCGCGCCCACCGCCCGCAGGCCGACCGCGGGATCGCCGGATTCAAGGTTCACAGCCAGCTCGTTCACTCCCATGCTGTCAGGCTAGACTGACAATCAGCAGAGTGTCAATCCAGACTGACAAAGGAACTGGCGCCCTGCCCGGGACTGCTCAGCGCGGTGTGCCTCTCGCGCGCCGGGTCAGTGAACTGGTCCCCCGGCCGAGTAGGAGCGGCCCCGGGCCGGCCGTCCAGGCGCCATTCCGGCGGCAACCCCTAGCACGCCGAGGCGGGCCAGGTTGACTGCGGCGGCGAGCAGCGCGAAGTCGGCGGCGACCTTGACCAAATCCGCGGACCCGGGCCCGGCGGCCGCCGGTCGCTTCCTTGGTCGTCGAGGGCGTGTTCCGAGCGCAAGCGCCGGATATAGCTGCTATCCATCGGTCTTGTGCCCGGCGCTGGTCGTGGCTTCGGCCCGCACACACGTACCGGCTGGGTCGACTTCGCGACGGCCGTTCAGGTGGTGGCCTGCGCCCGGATGGCGGTGATGAGCGCGAGGGCGGTAGCCGTCATCTGGCGGTGCCGGGGGTAGCACAAGACGATTTCGCGCGGGCTCAACGGCTGGCGTGGCGACAGCCATGTGAGCACCGGATCGACCGCTCTGCTGGCCGCGAGGCGCCCGATGCAGGCGTGGCCGAGCCCGGCTGCCACCAGCCGCTGGAGCGCCAGGTTGTCATCGGTGCGGTAGACGATCTTCGGGGCGATGCCGCGCCGCTGCCAGGCTTCCTCGAGCGCGAGCTGTCCCTTCCACCGGTGGGTCCAGGCGACCACGTCCAGCCCGTGCAGCACGTCGAACCCGGGCCGCTCGAGCTCGGCGATCGCGCTGTCGCGCCGGGTGAGGATCACCCATGGGTCTTCCATTACCGGGACGGCTTCAACGAACTCGTCAGGTTCGGGATTGTGGGAGAAGGCGAGGTCGAGGTCCCCCCTGCGGAGAGCGTCCCGGCAGCCCTCCGACTCGTCGGTCTCATCGGTCTCGCTGAGCACTACCTCGACGCCGGCATGCTCGCCGCGGAAGGCGCGCAGGGCGGACGGCATGATCTCGGCTGCCGCGGTCTGGGAGACCCCGACCCGCAGCCGGACGCTCTCACCGCGTTCGGCCTCCTCGGCGTCGGCAGCCACGGCCTCCACCTCGCTCAGCGCCCGCCGCGCCCGGCGGCAGACCGCCTCGCCCGCGGGCGTCAGCCGCACCTGAGCGCGGCCGCCGGGGCGGTGGAACAGCGGCCACCCGAGCGCCGCCTCGAGCGCCGATACCTGGTGCGACAGCGCTGATTGCGTGTACCCGAGCTCGGCGGCTGCCCGCCGGAACGATCCCAGTTCCGCCACGGCGAGGACCGCTCGCAGCTCGCGCAGGCCGAGCCCATTTTTGATCGAGTATGTCGATCGTAGCCGACTCATATTGTCACTTTAATGTAAGTCCTCCTCACATTAAAGTGGCTGGCGGAATTGATCCCAACGACTGCCAAGGAGAGTGCAGTGACCGAGACCGCCGGAAGCCACCCCAGGGCGGGGCTGTTCCGCGTCCTCATCTACGGCCTCGTCTTGGCCAGTTCGGCCGCCCAGTTCGCGATCGTGCCGGTCATGCCCGCCTATGCCCACCGGTTCGGACTCTCCGGGCTCCAGCAGGGCATGGTGCTCGGCGCGACCGGACTCGCCACCCTGGCTGTCTGCGTGCCGGCCGGGGCCCTGTCCGACCGCCTCGGCGCACGAAGGCTTACCCTGTGGGCAGGCGTGCTGATGGCGATCGCGATCTTCGCGCAGTCGCTAGCGAGTAACTTCCCCGCCCTCCTCGGGACGCGGCTGGTATTCGGGATCGGCTTCGGCGTGGTCTGGACAGCCGGGTTGTCCTGGATCGCCGGCAACGTACCGGCAGGGTCGGGCCTAGGCGGATCAGTCGCCAGCGCTGGCGTCGGCGGCGTCGTCGGGCCCGCCGCCTCGGGCACGCTCGTCCAGTATTTCGGGCTCGCGATTCCCTTGCTTGCCACCGCCGCGGCTTTCGCCGTGATCACGATCGGGCTCGGCTTGCTCCGGATGCCAGCCCGCCCGGCCGCACCCACCGCTCCGGCAGCCGCCAGCCTTCGGGCCGCCGCCTCCGACCGCAAGACGATCTGCGCCGCCGCCGCCATCCTCACCGCCGGCGTCACGACCGGGGTAACCGCCCTACTCGTGCCGGTCCAGTTGCACGCCGCCGGGGCTTCTACGGGACGGATCGGTCTCGACTTCTCCATCGCCGGGATGCTGTTCGCAATCGGGAGCGCACTCACCGCTTTCGTCGGTCGGCAGACGCTACGCATACCAGTAATCTGCGGCGCCATGTTCGTTCTCGCTGCCGCCCTCTCGCCAGCGGCGCTTACCACTGCACCCCTCGCGATCGTCGCGATGCTGTGCGTCACGACCGCGGCGAGGTCAGTCCTGTGGACTGTCGGCTATCCCCTGGCCGCCGAGGGAGCACAGCAAAGCGGCGCCGGCCTCGGCGTCGTGGTCGGGCTGCTCAACGGGATATGGGCGGCGACGGCGGTCCTGGGCCCGCTGGTCGCCGGGCTTGCGGTGGCACACCTCAGCACGCGAACAGTCTTCGGCCTGACCGAAGCCGCCTGCCTCGCGGTGCTGGCGGCCACTGTCGCCGTGGCATGGCGGACCCGGCAACCCGCCCATTGCGCACCAGGAACCCGCCCGCCCCAGCGGCCACAACACGCGGCCGTGAATATCCCCGGCGACCTGGTGCCGGGTGCAATGCCAGGCGCAGGGCCGTGGCCAGACTGCAACCGAACAGATATCCGTTCCTCGCCGCAGATCTCATCCAGCGCTGCCTGCCCCTGATCCGGTGGCGTGAGGACGCTCAGCTCCTCTTGGCTGTGATGAAGGGCATGAAAGCGCTTGAGGGGACCGAGCCGGTGATCAGCATGGTGGGCCAGCCAGTTGGCTCCATCCAAAGGCTTACGGCGTCGGTGAGAGCACCGTGTCACAGAACGTGGTGTCCGGGCCGAACGGGCCGCCGCACTGCGGGGTCGTCGCGAACTGCGCGCTCTGCCGGTAGTTGAACTGTGTCCCTGGGTAGTCGGCGCCGTAGGTGAAGGCCTTGGCAGTGCCATTGAAGGCGTACCACGGGTAGGTGCAGAACGCGCCACCGTTGCCGGGACAGGTCGCATCGATCTCCGCGGTTCCGCCTAGGTCGCTGACCACGGCCCACTTGCTCGCCTTTGACCCGTCCCCGAAGGTCACAGACTTGATCTGCAGCGGAGTGAATCCAAGCCAGTGCGAAGTGTCATAAGAATCGCAGATCGTCTGCCCAGCGACGCAGAACTGGCCGGCCGGTCTGGTGAAGTCCGAGGTATGGCCGATCTCCCAGACGAGACGCCGCGGTCATCCTGATGGGGCCACGAGCAGAGGCAAAGGCGCAGCCTTTGCCGCATGGCCGTTCAGCGCGCTCGATCAGCGCTCGGACCTCAGGACGGT
>WNFI01101139.1_pt1 | contig 11394 bp, 7 predicted proteins | sample 5400471 | NCBI WGS metagenome assembly WNFI01 (sample SAMN13153348, study PRJNA577476) | soil metagenome | isolation source: 100 cm saprolite on Douglas fir-dominated hillslope | place: USA:California | collected 2013-09-17
AATGCGCTGCCAAAATAATCGGAAAGATAGCTCCAAACCGGATTACCAGGGAGAAAGAACGCATATGTCAGCGATAAAAGAAAGGCAAAAATGGCCAGGGCAGCCAGATGGATGCGAACTTTTTGTGGAACTGGCCGGAAAAAGCTTATGCCTGCCCATAACAGAAGGAGTCCATCAAAAACGTAATTGGTCATATGATGAGTAATAGTAATAGCCATTAACACGATCCACGCCATAGCAACAACCCAGCGCTGGTTTTTACCAGCATTGGCATAACGCGTCAGAATATAGATCATGAAGAGCGCGAGTGGTAGTGCTAAGGTTTCATAACTATAGCTGGAATCGAAAAAGATAAAATGTTGATTTGTTATATAGATAAGCACACCGATGCTTGCCATACGACTCGACCTGGTTATGTGTTCGAAGAACAGGAAAAGGGCCAGAACCATAAGAAAATGGGCAGCAGCGGTCACAATAGTGCCAGCGTAAAAGGTGCTTAATCCAGTTGTGGTACTAATGGCATTTGTTACAAGCTCAAGTCCAGGATAATAGGGACTTACCGGAAGCATCGAATTGATGTTGAAGAGATGGCCAGTTCTGAGAATATCATCTGCAGTACGCCAGTGTAAGGATTCATCGTACGAAGAAAAATACAGTGGACTGCGTATAAAATTAGTCAGGTAGAGTACTAGTCCAAGGACACAGAGCAGGCAAATACGTTCTACGCGCGCTGGTATGCGCGATAAGAGTCGTATCAGGTTGGGCATGAAGATGAGCAGCAGGCCGCCTGAGAAACAGGCTTCTATCAGGGGATACGCGTATCCCCTGATAGAGAAATAATAAGAGAGAGAAACCATGAGCAGCCCAGATGCATTGGTTAGCGCCAGAAGAGGAGTCAGGCCAAAGTCTGGCCTGACTATCTGCAAACCACGAGTTAACTGCCCTTCTGGTTGAGATTCTTGCAAACGAGCCAACCCTACGCTAAGCAATTGTCGGAGGCGTTCTACTCGATTGCTCACCAGTTTGTGAGAGATATCGGGCTCCGGATTGGGTAGAGTATCTAGGGCGGCTAACATCAGTGTTTCCTGGTCAGCGGCAGAAGCCTGATTATGAGGTTGATCAACTGCTAGAGAAGTCTTTCTCGGTGATGATTTGCGCACGATGTTGAGCGATGATGTCTCCTGATCAGCGACCGAAGCTTGGTGTGGATCTCTATCAGAATCAGATTGTAGTGGATTTTTATTTACTAACCATTCAGGCGAAGCATTGAGCGATGATGTCTGCTGGTCAGCTATAGGAGCTCGATGTATAAAAGGATCAGATTGTGGAGAAGCATCAAGTGTCAATGGATCAGGCATACTCTTGAGTACTGTGGTCTCCAGATCAGTAATTGGCGCTTGATGTATAAAGGGATCAGATTGTGGAGAGAGTTCCGCAGGTGGAGGATTAAGAACTGTGCCAGGTGACGGTGTTGCCAGTTCAGCAGTAACGGTCCGATCCAGGAAAGGGTCAGATTGTGGAAGGATATCCGGTGATGCTGGGTCGAGTATAGCATTAAGCAATGATGTTTCCTGGTCAGCTAAGGAAAGCTGATCTTGTGGTAGGTCAGGATTTTCGTGACCGTCATTCTGTAGAACACTTTCAATGGGGAACGAATCCTGTACATCATTGAGTGCTGGAAAATCATGATCAGTTCTAGAAGCCCGATCTACTGCCAGGTTGGGTTTTGTACTGTGCCGATTATATTGGGAGGCTCTAAATGGGCGTTTCATGGTGATTTACCTGCTCCCGATGTTTGCCAATGCATGTGTATTAATCGATTCTGCTTCCACAAGTCCGAGATAAATCCCTTCCAAATGCGAGACCACTGAGGTTGCCTGGAACCTTATAACTTGTTGTTTTGCCAGAGTGCCCATACGTGCTCTCCGCTCTGGGTCGTCTAACAAAACCTGTATAGCTTCCTGTAGCGCTTGAGAATCGCCTGGAGGAACAAGTAAACCAGTTTCACCATCAGCAACGATATCGGTAAGCCCACCGTTGCGTGTAGCGACCACTGGCCGTCCCATGACCATGGCTTCCATAGCTACAGTTGGACAGGCATCGGCCACAATAGAAGGAATCAGTCCGATTGTGCAGCGTTTCCATGCTCCCATAACTGCGTCGTGCGGCCAGGGGCCCATCAAGAAAACGTTCTGCGGGAGCCGCTCGCTCAGATTGGAGAGATACTGGCGTCCTATAAACACCAGAGGCAAGTTGGTGTTCAGTTCAGTATATGCTTGAAGAAGGGCCTCTGCTCCTTTATCAAAAGAGACGTCACCTACGAATAGTAAAAACCCATCTTTTGGCAACTGAGAGAGCAGAGGATCATTCTCATCGTCACGTATGTCTATCTGGTTGGGGATAAAGTTTGGCATAACTTTATAGGCCACACTGTATTTATCAAGCTGATTGCCGTCGGCGGTTGCCTGGCTGACAGGGAGAAAGAGATCGACCGCTTGCCTCTCTCGTTCTCCCCAGTAGAAATTGGCAAGTGTAGCAAGCGGACCTTTGGCGAGGCCGTAAAATTGCGTGCCGCATGCCAGACATTTCAATGTACCAGGGCCTGTGCAGTTCATTTCCCGACGCATCAGACGTTTTTGCACACATATAAGGCTGTAATCATGCAAGGACACCACAAATTTAGCTTTGCTCCACTTTTTCAATGGAGTAAACGAGTGGACAAGCCAGTTATGAGCATGAACAATCTCAGGCTGTTCTTCCAAGATAATACGTCGCAACTCGCGCATGACTCCTGGATCAGGAAATGATGGTGCGTAGGGATGGTTGCTTTCGCTAAAGAGAAAATCCATTTTTTGCATTGTCCCGCGAACTCGGTAAATACGTACCCCTCGCTGAATTTCAAAATCTGGGAACCCCTTTTGCCAGAGGGCTATAACAGAAACGGTATGTCCTCTGGCAGCCAACTCATAGCTGAGATCTGTAACAAAACGCTCTTCGCCACCCAGGGAAGGTGGATAGATAAATTGTGAAAGCATTAAAATACGCATTATAGCTCTTTCTTGGATTGCTACGTTATCGATTATGTTCAGCTTGCCTCTTATACCTCTGTCATCCATTTCTCGCCTTTATACTCAAAAAATTGATCTAGGTAAGCTTCGAACCTCTCCAATGCATGTAAAAGGTAGATGCCTATGGGTTTCTCTAAAAGAAACGAAGCAGCACAAGATCAAAGCATACTCTTTCCAAATAGTACTAGTATCAGCGAGGTTGAATGGGCGCTATGATCGTTCGGAGAGGATTTTATCAAGGCCTTTCTGCTCTCCTGGGCTATGCCGTAGTCGATTTGCGCCCAACAATTCTCTTCGCGAGGCGCACGAGTGCGCGGCATGGGCGCAAAAAGATTTCCCACACGCCAGATACTTTTGCTGCTATCACCAGCCAATGCTGATGCTCACCCACGACAATACGGTAGAGGAGGTGCGGATCGGTTTGTGGGATATTGAAGCCATGGATAGTTGTGACCGCCCAGTCATACTTTGCTGCCCGTACAGCCTGTAATTCTCGCACTCCAAAGTCCCCGTAAGGATACGCAAAAGTGCGCACCGTATGTCCTAATTTTTCCTCTAATACTGCGCGAGATTCACGTATCTCGTAGTCCACTTCAAGCGGATCGGCCAGACAAGTCAGCATAGGATGATGCATGGTGTGAGCACCGAAGGAAACCCATGAGCTCTCCTCCATTTCCTGCACTTCTGTCCATGTGAGAGGCATATCCCTTTTCTCACCCTCAGTGAGGGCTAAGGGCACTGCCAGCGCTTTACGAATAGAGGCTAGAAACTCTTCGCGATTGGCAATCGATGTTGGATAGCGGGCGTGATCGTCGATGACTTGTGTGAGCTTCACCCGTTCAGCAGGATTACGCAGCCGATAGGTGCGACCTTCGATCGTCGCTTCGTCTACCTGGGCATAGGGGACGAGATGGTGATACTCACCTGCCACCCAGGTAAAAGGCTGTCCGCTCTCAATATTCTGTGGAACCAGAAAGATGGTAATCGGAATCTGCAACTCGCATGCGATGGCAAACGCATCGGTATAGTTATCGTTGTATCCATCATCAAAGGCCGCAACGAGCAGCGTGCGGCGGTCCCTCTTTGCGTTTTTAGATATTCCGTAGAGCTCTTCCAACGCAGCTTCAAGGTGAAGGATACGATAATGACGTTTTAGGTAGAGGAACTGGCTCCGCAGATGCCCGCCAGACGCGCTATGGTGGCAGAGAATAACCAGCTTTGGCCCCGATTTCTGCGTCCACATTTGTGCCAGTTTCACCAGTCCGCTATAGTAGAGGCAGGCACCCACCGCTATCTCTAACCATGCAAACATAAGGAATTTCTGCCTTTCCGATTTGTTGTGCTTAAGAATTTTTTCAGTGCTAGTATCTACAATCCCCATTTTCTCTGTGATTTCAGTGTTACCAGAACTTTGCATGAATTCTACTGAGAGCACCAGTACGTCACAGGTTATATTCAGTATAATCGTTCTCCTGGTAATCCTCCGCATATTCGTGCTCGTAGGAAGGGAGGTGCTGCAGTCGCGTAGGTTTTAGGCGCGTCCTCCTATTAGAATAGCCAGGCTCTTTCTCATTGTGCGGAAATTGCAGCGCTTTCAAATGGAGTGTGCTTATCTCCACTCGCTGTAAATGGAGTGTGTCCGCTTCCACAATCCCTGGTCTGATAGCAGTTAACGCTAACGTGTCAAAGAGCCATGCTGCCTCTGCTCCCAGAGAGTGTCGCTCAGGTGGAAGCTTGACTGTACTCTGCTGCCACTCTGCCTGTATTCCCAATGAGCCCGTTTGCTGCTGCCTTTGGCTAATGTGGGCCGCAGCATAGATTGTTGGAGCCATAACTACGGCTTCAAGGCACATCGCAGAGAACCAACCCAGGCTCAACCCATTTAAACCACCTACACGTGCGCCTGCTATTGATCCTCCCAATTCAAGAAGACCAGTAACAACAGTAATCAGGATCGTGCGTCCGACCTGCTTGCGAATGCGTGCGAGTGCTATAAAGTTATTCTTGATAATAAAAGGGAATGACTCAATTGCCAGTATACGCAAACTCCAGGCAGCTTCTTCAGAATAGCTATGGCCGAACAGCGCCAGTGCCTGACTGGGTGCAATAATTAATACACCATTGACTAGTACACATCCAATAAACGCCAGGCTCATTGTCAGACGCAGTTTGCTTGCTAGCACAGAAGGTTGTGCCGCACTTACTGCGTAGAGCGTAGCGGCAAGAACCGCCGAGATCGTATTCGCAATGCTTGAAAGGTTCCAGGAAATGGAAAACCAGGCGTTCACTGTTGACGAAAGCATCATTGTCACCAGGACTGGTAGAATGAGTGAGGGTGCTTGGAGTATTATGTTAAGTGTATGATGCTTTAGGGCTTCAGATCCCAATTGCTGTAGCAGCTTCCATTGTGGTCGATAGTTGCTGATTGGTCCTACACGTTTTATCATTGCAAAGAGAGCCAGAGTTGCTAAGGAAACGAGATTGCCAATGACTAGGGTCGCATAAATCGTCAGCCCTGTGACATGCGCCAACCAGAGGTCAGCGGCAAAGAGTGCCACAAGCTTTACACTGGTAAAAAGCGTGTTGCGCCAGAGTTGCAACTCACCTCGCAGTAAGCCAATCAGCGCCTGGTCTAGTACAAGCGTAATCGCAGTCAGACCCACACCAGCTGCGAAAAGGATGATATCTTCAATATTCGCTCCCAGCGGACGGAAATTTATTGAAAAATATGAGGCAGTAAGTGCAAAAAGAATGCCTGCGCCGCTCCCTACCACCCCAACGAGAATCAACGCTGTGCTGATGAGAGAGGCTTCTCTCCCTTTTTGACGTGATAATTCGCCGATCAGCAATGTGCCCAATCCTAGCATGCTCAGTGTGCCTAGCAATGTCATGGCTGAGATGGCCGCAGAAGCGAAACCTACCACATCCGGCGCATTTTGCCGCGCGGCAACCCACCAGTACACGAAGCCAAGAACCGAAGTGACCCCCGTTGACCCCACCAACGATCCGGCATTCACCAATAAGACCTTATTATTCCTGATCCATTGAGATGCTCTGCTGGCCATACTAGTTCCTTCGCCTGGCCTTGGGGCTTTCATATTCATAAGAAGATATATTCTTTTCTAGGAATGATGCGCATGAAACGATTCCTCGATTTGCACCGTTTTATTGCTTTGAAGAGAGAAGGTGGCGTATTTTCCAGCGGCCTTTGAGGTAGAGGAATGGTCCCCGAAGCATGCCCTGCCTTTCTAAGCTGCTTAACTCTCTGGGAAAGTGAATAGATTTTTTCTGGTTTTTCTCAGATTTAGAACTCAAAATGAAGAAAAGTCCTTGAGGCACCAGGGCAACGATTTTGAATAAGAGCAAAGGGTTGTTGATTACAACTTTGGTCAAATAGGCAGTGACGCTCGATCCGTAGTAGTAGAGTTGCCTGCGCAGTTTTGCATAGTCGTGATGGTGTTCGTGATAGAGGAGAGAGCTAGGCTCGTAGACCAGGCGATATCCGCGCGCAATCACATGGAAGAAGGCAACCAGATCTTCACCCGCGCCGGATGGAGTTCCGTTGCCAAGGGAATGTCTTCTCCTCCGCTTTTCCGGTCGAAAATACGTCGCTTAAAACCTTTATTAAAGCCACCGAATTCCTCAAGCCACATTTGTGCGGGCGTTTCAAGTTCTAAGGGGAGAAGCATGCTCGTTACGCAGGCAACATTCTCTGCCTCCTCGAAACCGCTGGCCAATCCACTTAGCCAGTGAGTATCAACAACTACATCATCGTCGGTGAAGGCAATAATCCGTCCGCGTGCTTCCAGGATGCCACGATTGCGGCCCCAAGAAAGGCCAGGTCTATCTTCGCGTACATAGCGTATTCGTGACTCTTGACCGTACATCTGTTGAATAAAATCAGCGGTTGCCGTAGTTGAGGGAGCGTTATCTACCACGATTACTTCATACACTGGATACTGTTGAGCAAGCAAGGCGCGCAAACAACGAGCCAGACGTTCCGGGCGGTCTCGTGTGGAGAGAACCACACTGGCGAAGGGCGCTCTCTGGAGAAATGCCTCGCGCTCTTCCAAACATTTCGGCGTATGCAGGTTCTGCAAACCATCTATCTCTAGCTTTTTGATCTCTGTCAATCCGTCTTCTCGCAGATGCTCATTGATTTGTTTTTCCAAGTCCTGCCAGATACGCGGTATATATTCGTCAGGAGAGAGTTTCTCCTTCTCAAAATTGAAATCAACTAGGCCCAATTGTTGGGTATGCAAGCGAATCAGACAGCGCGCGCGTCGGTATGTTTGCTCTCGTTGCTCATCAAAGGCAAAGAGCGTTGGCAGAGAGTGGCTCAGTTCAATTTCGCGCAGCAGCACTGGGGCAAAAGCCGCTTCTGAGTCTGTAGTAACTATCTGTTTATGTGCATCTGGCGCTATCTGCATAAATGTTTTCTCGCTTTTCTATAGATAAGCTGGCTGCTAAACCTCTCATAGGTGTCGCAAAGCTCAGACCAGCATGTTCTGTCACAAATGTGGCTGAGCAGAGCCACTTCCTGTGTTCGCATTCTTATTCCGTCAGTACCTCTTCTCGTTTCGTGGAGAGGCGTTTTTCTATTGCAACCGTACTGCGCCTGACTTGTCGCCAACCGAACCTGCGCACCTGGGCATAGAGTGTATTCATTGCTGTGTTCGGCGCGGCCTCGTATCCAGCTAGCCGTGCGGCAAAGTCTTCTTCGCTCATGTTCTCTGCCATCAGGCGCGCTAAAGCAAAAGGGTCGTCATTCTCTGTACTCATCGCGTATTTAACGGCGCAGGCCGAGAGGAAACCCGCTTCTCGAACCAGTTGCTGCACGCGAGTAGTGTGGTATCCAAAGGGGTAAGCAAAGCTCAAAATCTCCTGCTTCAGATGCTCTTCCAGGATTTTCTTGCTCAGTTCAATCTCTTGTCTTGCCTGGGACACAGACATTGTATCGAGTTGTGGATGGGTCTGCGTGTGCGCGCCGCATTCGATACCATTTGCGCTGATTTCGCTCACCTGCTCCCAGGTGAGCATGCGGCGCATCGTCTCCTTCTCGCGGTGCAGCCAGCGGCTGGTCCCATTGACAAATGCAGTAGCAATATAGAGCGTAGCCGGGAGAGCATATTTTTTCAATATGGGAAGAGCATTGGTAAAGAAATCAGCGAATCCATCGTCAAAAGTAATTATTACAGGCTTTTCGGGCCAAACATGTCCTTCTTCAGTGCGCGCCAGCATAAGCTGCGTCACAGTCATGGGTGTATACTGATGCTCAGAGAGATAGGCCATCTGTTTCTCGAATAGCATTGGTGACACAATCATGCGCTCGAATTTTGGATGAGATGAATAGGAGATACTATGGTACATGAGAATAGGTATTTTTTTTTCAGCTTGTTTTGACATAACCCCTCGTAAATTCCTCATTTAGCAGCAAGATTTTCTGGCTGAACCTCGATGGGCGGTCGTACTTCCGCAGTATGGTGGTGAGATGCAGGGAGAAGGCAGGCCTTTCTAAGCGCTGTTATGCGTGAGAAGATCCTTCCCACGAGATAGCCAGCCGTCGTTATCGCCAATCCACTTACAATAGCTCCTGCGCGCAAAGCTCCGCTCAAATCGCGCAGGGAGAACGTATCAGCCAGGCCACGAGCCATTCCTTGTGGGAGTGTTTGAAAAGTATACGTTCTCTCTGACGAGAGACCTGTTGAGGTGTTGTGTAGTTTGACAAGACTGGCTTTCCCCAGACCTTCGTCATAGCATCGCCACATGAAATAGCTCCAGCGCGTTCGCTGTGGCGGAACGTAATGGTGCACAACAGCAGATGGGGTATAGAACCACTTGCTGCCTGGCACCTGTTGCGTGACACGTATGCAAAACTCTGTTTCCTCATCGCCAGCGCGATGATGGAACCACTTCGAACCGCCCTGGGTTGTCTCAGTACTCTTGTTATTGCCAAAAGACTCACGAAACCCACCCACCAGCGTCAGGATATCCTTACGCACCGACATATTGGCTCCAATAACGTTGCGTACAGGAGTAATTTCACTTGGTAATCCCCGATAACTACATCCTATAACCCAGTTAAACTCTTCAGGAAACCAGGATGGCCGCCTACCGCCCCAGCGTGGCTCGATTTTGCCTCCAACGCCCACTACCTGCGGATTGGTATAGCATGCCGTCAGATTTCTCAACCAATCTGGATGCGCGGCAGCGTCATCATCCAAAAAGGCAAGTATGATTCCCTGTGCGACCGTTGCTCCACTGTTACGAGCGCCGGATGCCCCTTTGGCCTCGCTATTCTCCATGACAATCACGCCTGCGATCTTTTCCTGCAAACGCAGCAGTAAACTTGGATTACGGTCGATAGCGACAATAATTTCCTTGGGTGGTAGAGTCTGGCGTTGCACAGACTCTATCGCCTCAATAAGCTCACTCCATCGTTTTTCAGTATAAGCGCAAATGATCACGGAAATATCGCTTGTCATGGGTATTCCTTACTGTTTTTCAATGGGCTACTCAAGCACAGTAACCCCATCGAGTCGTTAGAGGACGAGTTCTTGAGAGACAGGTTGCTGCTGGATGACAGGGGCAGTTGTCCGCAGTTTCATCCTTTTTCGCTCTTGCAAGATAAGCTTCAAGATACGCCACCCGTCTCTGAGGGCGTTTAGATTGCTTAGGCCGTGAATACGTTGATATTCAACGCTTGGCACCTCTGCGATAGTCAGGCCAGCCAGGTGCATTCGTATGTTTATGAGCGTCTCTATTTCGAAGCCGTCGCTGTCGATTTCGATGTAGTCAAGGCAATGTTTCCAGAAAGCGTTATAGCCATAGCACAAATCGGTGAAACGCGTCTTGAAGAGGATATTTACCAGGAGAATAAGCCCGTTGTTGCCTGTCTGCCGGAGACGCGTGATATCGTGACTTCCGCCGCCTTTAATGAATCTCGAGCCTTTCGCAAAGTCATTTCCCGCTTGTAAAATAGCGATAAAGCGAGGTATCTCCAAAGGATCGGCTGAGCCATCTGCATCTAACAGCACCACAATATCGCCAGTGCAAGCTGCAAGCCCCGCTCTGATGGCATCACCTTTGCCTCGTCCAGTCTGCTCAACGATCCGAATCGTTGGCATTAAGCGTTGCGCCATTTCCACCGTATCGTCGCTCGAATGACCATTGACCAGGATGACTTCAGTGACAAAGACGGGAATGTGCGGCAACACGTATTGAAGATTCGGGGCCTCATTGCGTGCGGGAATAATGACACTTACGCCTAGGTGCTGTTGAGACAGGTGGGTCGCCAGGTCCATGTGGACTCCTTCTACAAAAACTCCTACGGGAAATCTTCATACCAATTCAAAAATATGTTTACGTATATATAATACGGAAAGATTGTATGAAAAGCTATTTATGGGAAAAACATTTTCTGAATATTCCCCTTCTCATCTTTATGCTGCACCAATAGATCTTTTTAATTCATAGAAAATTATATTCCTTGAGAACATTTGCATAATCGATTATATTATAGGGAACGCAACTGCACAGATGGCTAAGATATATCTATGCGCTTATGCTGTGTGAGCGATGCATAGAAGCCATTATATAGATGAATGTCTTTGATTCCGGTGGTTAACTGGTTGAGAATTGGTTAAGGAAGAGATTTTGTATTCCCTTGCCCAGAAAATCAGCTTTTGTGCGAAAGGGAGTGAACGTAAAAGGAAGGCAGATTGCCATGACCTTCGCTAATCCCCATTGGCGGGTACCTCCCATCGATTTGAGACTCAGAGCGAATGAAGTGCATGTGTGGAGAGTCCTGTCGGATGTGTCAACAGGAGAAATCGAGTCTTTGCAATCAATGCTTGTTGATGAAGAGCTTGAACGGGCCAGGCGCTTTTACTTTGAGAAGGATCGCCGGCGCTGGATGATGGCCCATGCTGTTTTGAGGATGTTGCTCGGACGATATTTGGATACCGATCCACGTGAGCTGCGTTTCAGGACAAATGCCTATGGGAAGCCATCGCTCGCGTATCCGCATACGGGAGCACATCTGCACTTTAATCTCTCCCATTCGGGCGATCTGGTCCTGTATGCTTTCGCGTATGATCGACAGGTTGGCGTTGATGTAGAGTATATGCGGGCTGGTATTGAGTACGCGGATCTAGCCGCCTCCCATTTCTCTGCTCACGAGCGCGCTGCATTACACGCACTCCCTGAAGCCTTGCGAGAAGAGGCTTTTTTTCTCTGCTGGTCGCGCAAAGAGGCGTATATCAAAGCGCGAGGGCAAGGACTATCGCTCCCGCTTGATCAGTTCGATGTCTCGCTGGTACCAGGT
>WNFI01664904.1_pt1 | contig 11393 bp, 17 predicted proteins | sample 5400471 | NCBI WGS metagenome assembly WNFI01 (sample SAMN13153348, study PRJNA577476) | soil metagenome | isolation source: 100 cm saprolite on Douglas fir-dominated hillslope | place: USA:California | collected 2013-09-17
CGATTCCAAATGTTCGATTTATGACAAGCGGCCGGAAGCTTGCCGGAACTGGCATTGTTCTCCGGGTGGGGGGATGGGAGATCCGGAGATTACGAAGCGGGATGCGGGTTGGGCATTGTGGCCGGCCAGGAGTGCATGAGTTGGACTCAGAGAAAAGCGCTTCGGTTGATGCAGGATTGGAAGAGTACGCATCCGTGTGTGGATTGTTCCGAGAGAGCCGGAAGGCCGGTGTTTTATCCCTACTGGCAGATGCAGTTCGATCACGAACCAGGGACCAAGACTTACAACTTGGGTACAGAGGGCAAAAGGCTGGACGAATCTACTTTGCGCTACGAAATGGCGAAGTGTCAGGTGGTATGCTGCAATGACCATGCCGAGCGAAGCTACCGACGCAGTACTCATCGAAGCATTGGACAAGGAAACGAAGCGCTACATCCAGCTTGCCAACCTGAAGAGCCCCAAGGCCTATATCCTCGATGACCAGGCATCGGAAATGTGGCACATCATCAGAGGCTTGGCAGTGCTTGACTGGGCTCTCGTTCAGCCGGCGAACTCGCTGGGCGATCTTGAAGCATTACGTCAGCAAGCCGAAGAGAAGTGGCGCACATTGATGCGGAAGGTACATAAACTGGCTACCGAGATTCAGGAGGAACACAACCGTGTCAACAACAGTAACTAACACGAATCCGATTACGATTACTGGCGGAACCATGGCCTCCGGAGCTCGGGCGACCATCTATCCAAACCAGGTCAAGCGATCGTTCCGCGTCACCAAGGTGCAACTGGTGGCTGGCGCTACGACTTCCTCGGTCGTGATTCAGGATAATTCGACCGCGGCCAATGATTTGCTTGAGTTTGACACTCCCGCGGTCGGGCTCAATGAAATCAATTTCAACCCCCCGCGCATCTGGGCAGATTGGATTGTGACGACGTTTTCGAATGCAGCCGACGAACTTCGCATCTTTCTGACATGAGCGCTCCAAAATACACTTTGATGGGCGATTTAGCCTGTGCATCCTGCGGTCGGCCGATTGAACCGGGAATGTCCCAGCGTGGCGACTCCATGGCTAGATGCGAGAATCCGGAATGCGAGAATACGAATACTTTTGAAATTGGCAGCTTTCGTCATAACCCAGCCCCAGAGGTACGGCAGGTTTCCTCTCCTCCGTTGATGACACCGCGCTATCTCTGGGGCTTCGCGAACTATCAAGTTAAGGATGGAAAGAAGGTAGACGATGGACCTAAAGTCTAAAAGACTCGTTCCCGGCTCTCAAGGGACTGCGGCTTCAAACGAACGGCTGGATTGGTTTGCCAAGGCCAGCAGTTTCCAAATGGGCGCCAATTGCGATACTGCGTCGATTCGTGCGGAGTCCAGGGAAAATAACCTCAAGTTTGGCACACCCGACGAAGATAACTTGCCCAATCCCGCAGACTCCAATGGAGATGCGGATGCAACCCTGAAAAATCCTCACAACTTCTCCAATAATCCCGGATTTCTTGGGACTTCGACTGGCTCAGCACTGCAGATTGGCGCTCCGCGTTCCGGTGTTGGGATTGGGTCTGGGGCAGGTAGAGCTAGACAAGGGGAAGGTGTTCGAGTGGGAGGGCCAGTCGTCGGTCGTAGCCCTTCGCCAGGACGTGGTTCGGTCGGAATGCCGGCGCCAGGAGATACTGACCCAATCTCGGAAGGTAGCCCAATGGGTAGGACGACTGGACGGTCCGGAGCATGACCCAAACCACCGATCTTGCCCAGTGTCCTCTTGCCGGCTCGTATTCCTGGTATCTGGAACTGGAAGGCGGAATCAGCGAAGGTTCTCCGGGGAACATGAATATTCCATGGCTTCTGGGCATTATGGTTGCTCAAGGCAATGCCGGAACTTCTGCATTGGCGCATAATGCCGTAGTCTTCTGTGAGCCAGAGTGGGGTTGGGATGTATCTGGCGGAGGAAAAGACATCGGACCCGGACAGCAAATGATTGTTGGCGGCTCTTCTGGAGGGATGGTCATTGCCTGGTGAAGATGATCTCTTAGCCCCGTTCCAACTGAAGGGCTTGACCGGCTCTCGTATCCCCGTAGGAACCAGAGTCAATGAACATGGCGAAACCGAGCATGTCTACGAGATTCAAGGTGATACCGAATGGGGCGAAACTACCAATTCCCAGCAAGCCACTTACGTTTATGAATATGCTATGTGGCATCAGACCTTTCACGCCAAAGCCGGCAGAGTTGATGGGCGGTGTACGATATGCGGAGCGGAACAGAAATTCAGGCAGGAACGCGCTCCCCACGATATGAACCATAAAGGCAGAGGCCAGTACGATCCAAGTTGCAGATTCTGTCAGGATGACAAGTTTTTTGGGAGGATAGTTGCAGATTCTGTCAGGATGACAAGTTTTTTGGGAGGATATAAATGTTGAAGCAAAGTGGTGGCGCGTCCAAGATGAAGCCTGGTGGCTCGAACGAGAGCTACCAAACCCACGTGAACCATCCATTCGATGCCGCCCACGTCGAAGGCCATGGACTAAACGAGTCCTACAAGGTTCCTGCCGCCCATCCGACCCGCAAAGACAATGCCAGCTACATGCATCCGCTTCTCAATACCAACAAAGGCTATGCTCCGAAAATGTCAGGTACGGATGACGTTGAAGGAGAAAAAGAGTTGAGCACCAAGATGCCGAAGGGTGGCGGCAAGATCATCGCTCCCAATCCAACCGGCAAAAACAAAGTGTAAGGAGAAAATATGGCAACCATGGAACCAGGCAACAAACAGGTTTTCGGCACTCCCTCAGGACAGTCGTCACCATCACGGGAAGATTCCATTATTTCTCGCACTCAGGCACAAGCATTCCCTTCCGGCTCGCAAATCAGTCTGGAAAACTTCGAGCACAAGGGTGACAAACCGGCCGGCTCCCAGAACTCTCTGGCCGATATGCAGAACCTCACGGGAAAAGACCTGCAGGAATCGTACCGCAGCGGACTGTCTTCGAGTGCCTCAGCAACCGATAAAGTCACTGACCGGTAGCCAGATTGATGTAGGGGCTACCGCTGCTGAACGCGGCAAACGTGACCTCTACTTCCTGGCAAAGGCAATCCTCGGACGCGTCTATCCGGACCTCACGGAAAAGACCCACAAGCCGATTTGCGACTTCTTCGTTCAAAAGAATCCGAACAAGAAATTCTTTCTTCAGGACTTGACGAAGAACCGCTTATTGATCGATCCCCGCGGCCACTTCAAAACGTCCATCGACATCTGCGACTGCATTCAATGGATGCTCTGCTTCCCAAATGTGACAATTCTGCTTGCCTCTGGCGCCGAAGAGCTGGCTAAACGCATGGTTGGAGAGATGAAAGAGCATTTTCTGACCAATGGCGATTTCCGCTCACTCTATCCTGACTTCGTTCCCCCCGATGGCGTTACGGAATTTGGCACGAGCGGAGAATTCAAACTTCCAAACCGAACGCAGATCCGGCGCGAGCCGACCATTTCAATTTCCACCATCAAAAGCGTCAAAGCCGGTTCCCACTTTGATATTCGCAAGGGGGATGATGTCGTCAACGAAATAAATTCCGGCACGAAGGAATTGAATGATGACACTGCCCGAAGGTGGAGCCATACCAAGCCGCTGTTGAATCCTGGAGGATACACCGACCTGATTGGGACGTTCTATGACTATTCCTGCCTCTATGGGCCGATTGTCGATAAATGGCGCGATGGAGTTCTCAAGGGATGGAAGGTATCCATACGGCCGGCGATCAGTCCAAATTCGGACTCTGGAGAACTGTTTTGGCCCGGTGGCATTCTTTTTCCGGAACGCTTTTGTATTGACGAAAACGAAGATGGCGAGAAAGAAAACCTGCAGCAAATCTGGCGCGATGATCCGGAACTTTTTAATGCCCAGTACCAGAACGAGCCTCTTGGAAAAGAAGCAAATCAATTTCCTATCGAACTTCTGCGCTCGCATGTCATCCGCAGAGAGAATGTTCCATCGAATGTGCAGATGGTTTGCGCGTGGGATCTGGCCTTTTCCACAAAACGGAAAAGCGATTACTCTACCTGCGCTCTTGGAGCCTACGATCCAAACGGGAACCTCTACGTTGTGGACATCATGCGCGGCCGGTACAGCCCGTCGCAGATCATCGACAACCTCATCCTGTCGTGGCGAAAGTGGCCTGTCCTGCGGGTTGGAGTGGAGAAAGAAAAGGGTACGGCGATGCTCGGGCCTGGACTCCATGCCAAGATGATTGAGCAGAGGATTCAGATACCCATTGACATGATTCCAATCAAGAATCAGAAAGACTGCGTAGTCAATGAAATCCTTGCGCTCAGTCCCTTGTTACAGCAAAATAAACTCTGGTTCGTTTCCTCTTGTAGTTTTCTGCCGGAACTGTTCCTTGAGTTTTCTCGCTTCCCCAAGTATGCCCATGATGATATCCCCCGATCAGTGTCCCTATTGCTCTTCTACCGGAACATGGGATTCCGGCCCGAACTCATGCCAGCATCCCAGGAACCTGTATCGATCGGTGGAGCAATGACCTATGGCGATGGCGAGTGTGGAGCGGGTATCGTAGCATAAAATGGCTCTCCTTACCTCACAACTGAATATCGGCGAAGAGATACAACCACTTAGTATCCCACTCGATGTTCAACTTAAGCCGGAAGATAAAGACGCTCTGAACCTTGTCCTTAAAGACTTGAACTTGGGCGAATACTACATCCTTGCCAAGGGCATGACGGTCGAATGGGACAGGGATGACAGGCTCTATCTGTTCCGGATGCCGCAAGCCTTCTGGGAAGGGTCAAGCGTTCCCCGGTCCTCTCTCGGAATGCCGTTGATCTTCGAGCACATCGAAAGCCTGATGCCGCAGATCATGAATGCGCTCTTCTCGGACAACCCTCCATTTGACGCTACACCGCGATCGAAGACGAAAGCGACTACTGGCACCGCGGTGAAGCAGGTAATTGCCAAGCAGTTGAAGGAAATCGGATTCAAGGAGCAGGCCAGATTAGGAGTCAAGGAGGCGCTGCAATATGGTACAGGAGTCTGGAAGTATTACTGGCGCAGGGAAAAGCGTTTTCGCTCGGTCTATGAATACGAAAGCCAGCCGGAACTCCGCAAAGTCGAAACCGGTACAGTCACCGTCCCAACCAAAGGGTCGAAGAAAGTCAAAGAGCGAATCGAAGAATATGAAGTCAATACTCCAGTTATTGAACGAGTGCACCTTCGATTTGTGGTGGTTGATCCAGGATGTCGAGAGCCGGACATACGAAAAGCAAAGTGGGTTGCTCATCGAACTTACCCAACTCTTGCGGACCTTGAAGACTTACGGAATCAGCCCGGTTATACGCTACCTTCCAAAGAATTCCTCGCCAGTCTTTTTGAGCCTCCCCGAGAATCTCCAGAGCGAAGCCTGCTTGAAGGCCGCTCCACGACCTCAGTCCTCAACACCGGCGTAAGTTCGCTTGACATCAACATGGAATTCAAGGCTATGCCTCGTTGGCAGGATTCTTCGCGGAATCCTAACGAAATGCCTTTGGAACTCATCGAATACACTTCCAAAACTCGGGTGATCTGTGTCCTCAACCGGAAACTGGTTATCAAAAACGATATCAACCCCTTTGGCAAGGTCAACTATTTCTCCATCTGCAATACTGATATTCTCGATTCGTGGTACGGTATGGGCATATCCCGTCTGCTGGCTGGTGAACAGCGACTTCAGCAAGGCGTTATTAACAGTCGCCTCGATGACCTGGCCCTTCGACTTAGCGGAACCTTCCTGAGAAAACGCGGCGGCAACACTCCTACTCAGCAATTAAGACTGCGCCCTGGTGGAATCATCGATTCCGACGATGAAAAGGGCGTGCAGATGATCCAGTACCCACCAGCCATCATCGATGCGTTTACGGAAGTGGAGGCCAGTGATGCAAGAGCTCAACGTAGAACCGGTGCTTCAGAGATTGTCACTCAGGGAACTGCTCCGTCACAGGGGCAGCTTGGGCGTACTTCAACTGGCATCAATGCTGCTATCTCTGCTGTTGGGGCGCGAATGGGTTATATGGTCGAGCAAATCTGCGACAACTTCTTTATCCCCTTCCTCGAAGCCGTCCATGAAATGAATTGCCGCTGGTTGCCCGTCGAAGAAATTCACGAGATTCTCTCTGACGATCTGGCTTCCGAATACGAAGGCGATGCGATTGAATTGAAGAATGCCAACATCAAGTTCGACATGCTGGCCGGCGCGAAACTCAAAGCCAAGATGGCCATGCTCCAGATCATGCCGCAGCTGGTACAGTTGTTCCAGATTGCTCCCGTACTCGAAGATTTGACGAACAAAGGTCTTAAGGTTGACTGGGAAGCCTATGTCCAAGCTGCCATGGATGCGACGGACTGGCCAGGAGCACAGAAGTTTGTAATAAAAATGACGGACGAGGACAAAAAAGCCTTGCAAGCCAAAAATGAAGCTGCCCAGCAGAATTCCCAGATTGCCTTGAAGCATCTTGCCACCATGGAAGAGATTGAGCAGAAAGGCCGAGCCCAGGCCGGAACACACATCATCAAGGCAATGACAGACCACATGCATCCGCAGACGCAGGCAGATGTGGCAAAGACGATGATGGAAACGCAGCAGATGGCGCAACAGCCACCGGATCAAAATGGATCGTCTCAGTAGTCACGAACTGGAAGTTCTGCAGCAATTCGAAACTGCGGCCTGTCTCCGCGACTTAGAGCATGTTCCCGGTTGGAGAGTCTATTGTTCCCTAGCCGCGGCCAAACTCCAGGCGATCCGGGATACCTATGAAGATGCCAACATGGATAAGGATGCTACTTGGGCCGCTAAGATTGCTTTACAGGCAGTGCGCGATTTTCAACGCAGCATGGAAGATCTGGTAGTCACGGCCAAGGATCTACTTGATCCGGAAGCCATGAAACGCTTAGTCGAGTCGGCAAACAAGGAGATACCCAATGACTGACGTAATTGATGCTGGGAAGGCTGGATTTGCCCCTCCCCCTCCAACAGTCCCAGACGCTCTTCGCATGGCGGCGGAATTCACTGAACCACCGAAACCTCCAACTCAAGTCGACCCCCCGGCGCCAGCGAAGGTATTCCGTGAAATTGACTTGAAAGACGGTTCTGGAGTGCAGCGCTTCGAAGCTGCAACCTATGAAGAACTCGCTGACAAGATGGCAGAAGCGCACAAACATGCGACTGTCAAAATTCGCGAGCTAAGCCAGCGGAAACCGATTGAGCCGGAACGCGACGTTAAGCCTGCTTTTGAACTTAAACCGCCGTCAGAAGCTGACATGCTGGCCCTGAAAGAAGGATTCGACGCTGATCCGGCTGCAGCCGTCAAGAAAGCGTTTCAACTGTTTACCGGGCAGACTCCAGAGGAATATCAGACGGAACGCGCCCAGTTTGCGGCCGACCAGCAGAGAAAGCAGGCGGAAGTCGCCTTTCTGAAAACACACAAAGACTTCAACAACTGCCCGGAAAACGCCGTGAAGATCAGCGAGTTTCTGAGTAAAGAGCAGCTTCCAGTGACGAAACGTAACCTGGAATATGCCTACCAGAATCTTGAAGAAAGTTTCGTCAAAACAGTTCAGGCCGCCCCGGTGGATTTACCTCCTCCGCCAGTGCCTACCGTTCGTGATATACCGCCTCCACCCGTAACGATCCCTGCCCGGTTTGGCGACCGGCCCATGGATACAACCGGAATTGAAGGGGTAGATGCCGCTGAATTCGCGAAAATTGCTACTTTACCCGCTGCGGAAATGAAAGCTCGGATTGAGCAATTGTTCCGCAAGCAGCGCGGATAAGCAAGGTAGTTCCAGACCCCCGCAGCCAAAAGCATGACGAACTCGCCAGGTTCCGACAGCCGACTGGAAGCGGGAGGGAATGTTTAGTGCAGCCAACAACTTTGCGAACTTGTGTCCCATGAACCATTCTGGGCGATCCCCAAAACTTCATTTTGATGCACTGCGCGCCGGGTGTGGGCTGTCATCTCAGTCAAGTGAGATAGCTTTATGGCATACCAACCTGCATCAGTCCTGACTTCAACTTCAGGACTCTCGCATTTAGCCTCGATCTATTATGATCGGGTAGCGGTTGAAAACCTCAAAGCGAACTTACCTTTCGTTGCTGTAACTTCACGCCGCAAACTCCCTGACCGGAATGGCAGAACCATCCAGCTGTTTGGATACGATCTGCTCTCCGCATCAGTCAACTTCGGTGGCCAGTTGTCGACTGTCCCCGGAACTGAGGGCGCGGTTGGTACCGGTGGAAATCCCACAACGTCTGTCCGCAACGTAACTGTCAATCAGTACTTCAACTTTGCCAGTTTCTCGGACATTCTTGTGGAGACGGCCATCGATCCCATCGTGGAGAACACAGCAGCGGAAATGGGCTATTTGGCGGCTCTAACTTCCAACACTTTAGCCCGTACCGAGTTCGAGGCTGAGGCGACTGCCGACGCTGCGGCGGTGATTTCCTGCATTGACAACGAATTTCTTTCCGCTTCGCTTGTCCGGCAGGCTGTATTTCATCTTCGCGGCCTGGACGTTCGCCCTCAGTCTGATGGGTTGTTCGCGGGGATTATCCATCCGTTCCCTGCTTTTGATTTAATGAATGACAACACTGCTGGTGGAGTGATTGACGTTCTTAAATATCACAAGGAAGGTTCGGAAGAACTCATGCGTGGAGTGCAAGGGTACCGTGTCATCGATATTGCCGGAGTACGGTTTATCGAAACCACGACCGCTTCGCAGTTCACCAACTTCCCCTCATCCGGCAAAACGGGCTTCGGCACGTACATTGTCGGACAGGACGCAGTATTCAGTGTTTCACTCGGCGCCACGGAGATCCCGGAACAACGCAATTATCAACTGATTGTGCGGAACTGGGAACCAAGTGCTGCCGATCCGGCTCGGGTTGTAGGAGCTTCATGCGCTTACAACTTCAAATACGGCGTCCTGCGTGTACCGCAGGCCGTTGGGTTGCATCCTCGTTTTGTTCAAATAAAAAATGAGGCCAGCGTTTCGTAAGAGATTCGGGGGTGCTCGCGACACCCCCGCTTTTTATGCCGGCACAAGACAAACTCGGGCAGCCCATTCTGTATCTGGTTCGTCACGGCACAGTGAACAACGACACCAAAGGGCTAATCCGGGGTACGCAAAACACGCCGCTCAACGATCAAGGAAAGCGGGAAGCAGATGAAGTGGCAGACTTCTTTGCGGATATACCCATCTCAGGAGTCTATTCCGACGATCTCGACCGAACGTACCACACAGCTATACGAATTGCTCATGCAAAGGACTTGGAAGTTGTGCAGGATATCGCTTTGCGCTCATGGGATGTTGGCGCCGACCTTGAAGGGCGATCGATCGATGCGAATGCCGCAGAAATCGCGGAATTGAAGCTGCAACCGGACACGGTTCCTGTGGGTGGGCAATCCTGGCGCAGTTTTGAAACGAAGATGATTGCTGCTTTCAATCGCTATGTGGCGAAAGCACTCAGCAAACCCAACCCTCTGGTCCTGGTGCTCCACGGCTCGAATTTCCAAGTGATATGGGATTGTATTGGCGAACAAGAAAAGTCTCCAGATTACGATGCGACTCCACTGGAACCTTCCGGAATTGCAGCGATCTATGCGACCAGGAACGGGTACAGCGCCAGGATTATGAGACTGTCAAAAGAGATGGCCGATGCCTGACATTATTCCCGCAACGGAATACACGAATGTGTCTTGCTATGGCTGGCAGGTACAACCAACACCTCAGCCCAAGGCAGTTCCGCGCCGGCAGCTCCACGATTCTGACAAGGACGAGTTGCAACGCATTCGAGAGATGTCCGACTCCTATCTTGGCGCAAACCGTCTTCCCGATCAGGACAACTTCAAGGACAAAGAGCGGCAACTTGGCAAGGCTATGCATTCGTCCGAATTCGTTCAAAAGGTGCTCAAACTTAATCCCGGCATCCTGTGCGAAGATTCCCTTAACTGCCGTGGCCATGCCGGGTTTTACTATGTCGAAGCAGGAGAAAAGAAATACACGAATGCTTCTTTCCAAAAAGGCATTCTTCCAGAGTTTTCCATCATAGCGACGGACGCCGCGGATTTACCGGTGCGTGTCCAATATGGATGGAGAGAAGTGTTACTCCGGCTGGTGAAGGCTCGGCAATTGAGCTTCCGGCAGGTCGTGAGAATGTTTGGCGATGCGGGAACCGTTCAAGCGAAAGCATGGCGGCGAAACATCAGAAACTTTCGGAGGTAAGAAATGGCAAACATTGCAACCATTCCCGTCGCAACGTCCGCTACGGTTGGGCCGTTGTGGTGCGAATTCACGAACGCAGCGAACGTAGTGTTGAACGCGAGCAGCGTCAATACTGGGATCACCGCCGTAACGGTTGGCTTGCCAGCCACCGGCGCTGGATTCTACTTCTCCAACACAGTCAACCTTCCCATTGCCTGCGTGTGTTTGAATCAGTCAAACATTCAGGGGGCATTGGGTACAGGGATGCCTGCCTCGGCGGGGATCGCAAACTGCGTGGTTACAAACTCAACCACGTTAACCGTCAACATCGTCAATGCAGCCGCAGCGCAGAACGTGCCAAGTGCAACACGCTGGCTGCTGTATCAGGCGCAGGGGGTCTAACCATGCCGTTCCAAAAAAGTAATCGGCGGGCCATTCAAAGGGGTCGGGCAGATCGAAGTCACGGTCCCTCCAGGCACGACCGCCACCAACTTCCCGAACAGCGTATCGTTTGGGTCAGCGTATCTGGTGGCAAACGCCTCTGGGAGCTATGCGGCCGGTTTCCATCCCCTCGTGCAGTATTCAGTGACTTCGACTGTAGCTGCAAACCAGACGCTCACCAATGTAGATACGTTCATTGTCCAGTACTAACGAAACCATGGAGGAAATGTGATTGTCCGATGGGATGACAAACTACGTGAACCGAACGATGCAGGGTTTCCTCAAGGCTGGCCCTGCTCGAAGTGTGGGGAACCGATGCCCCATGAAGAAGTTGAGTTCTTTGCCGTCTCGGATGGCAGATACCTCAACGTTAAAAGTATCCAGACGCATGGCAAGTTCGTGCGGATTACGTTAGACGCATAAGGAGAATGGAATGGAAGAAACTCAGGAACTCCCCAAGCCGCGCCGTGTCATTACCCAACCCCCGGTAGAAGCTCCATCGGGGAATGTCAACATCACGCTGGACCAGTTCCAGATGATGATGCAGATGATTGTCGCCGAATCCCGGAAGCCGGTTCGGGATGAGATGAAGGAATCTCAGAAGAAGCGAATGCAGGATTCCAACCGCAATTCGATTCGGGATAAAAATGCCTTCCTGCTGGACAAGTTCCGGAGTTGTTCCCACATGCAGCGGCCAGGGTCGATTCT
>WNFI01084130.1_pt1 | contig 11392 bp, 10 predicted proteins | sample 5400471 | NCBI WGS metagenome assembly WNFI01 (sample SAMN13153348, study PRJNA577476) | soil metagenome | isolation source: 100 cm saprolite on Douglas fir-dominated hillslope | place: USA:California | collected 2013-09-17
GCCCTCTTCATTTTTGCGTTTGCGCTGCCCGCCATCGCGCAGCAATACCCGACCAAGCCGGTGCGCGTGCTAGTCGGTTACGCGGCGGGAAGCTCGACCGACATCGTCGGACGCGTGATGGCGGACCGTCTCGGCGCCTACTGGAAGCAGACGGTAATCGTCGAGAACCGCGGCGGCGCGGCGGGCAATCTCGCCGCGGACGCGGTCGCCAAGGCGCAGGGCGACGGCTACACCCTGCTCTTCGCGCAGAACGCCCTCGCGATCAGCGCGGCCGCGCTGCCGAATCTGTCGTTCCAAGCTGAGAGGGATCTCGTTCCGATCGCGCCGGTCGCGGCGACTCCGCACATCCTTATCGTCGCTCCGGAATTTCCCGCGAAGAGCGTGAAAGAGCTGATCGCCATGGCGCGCGCCGAGCCCGGCAAGCTCGCTTTCGCCTCCTCTGGGATCGGCAACTCCGATCACCTGTGCGGGGAGCTCTTCAACATGATGGCCGGCATCCGGGCGATCCATGTACCCTACAAGGGCGGGGCTCCCGCCTCGACCGACGTGATGGCGGGCCGCATCGCCTATTACTTCGCGGGCATGCCCGTGGGGCTTCCGCTCTCCAAGGCGGGGCGCACGCTCGCTCTGGGAGTGACGAGCAGGCAGCGCTACCCGGCTGCCCCGGACGTTCCCACCATTGCCGAACAGGGACTGCCGGACTACGAGGCGACGCTGTGGAACGGCTTCTTCGCGCCGGCGTCGATCCCCCCCGAACTTGGGGCGCGGATCGCGCGCGACGTCGAGGCCGTCCTCAAGCAGCCCGAGACGCGCGAAATGCTGGCGAAAACCGGCGCCGCGCTCTTCGAGGACAACCAGGCGAACTTCAAGAAATTCTTCCACGCAGACATCGAGAAGTGGAAGAACCTCGTGAAGGCCACCAATCTAAAGCTCGAATAGACACACGGCGCTGCGGTCATCTGATGCGGCGCGCCGTCCAACGCGAACGTTAGATCTCAACAAATGAACGCCGCCGCCATGACCATGAGCGGAGACTAGGCGCAGCATGTCATCCAATCGGCGAATCGTGCTCGGTGTGGCAATCGGTGCAGGGCTTATTGCGCTTGGTGCAGGTGTTGTTTACCTCCTGACTTATTCGCCCATTGCCATGAGGGTACTTTGGATAGCCGGTCCCGTCGCCCTGATGGCAATATTCTTCGTCCTATTGCAGGCGTGGTTACCGCGTGATGACGTCTAACCACCCAGTCAACGTGGACGCGCGCGAGCCGTCCGTGCAATGCAAAGTTCGGGCTGCGAGCGCCGGTTACTGAGAGCGTTAGAATTCTTTTTCACTCATAGACCGTCAAACAGCAATATCACAGGAGGACCTCATGTCATCAGCACTTGGTTTGGCAAGACGGGTCACCGTAGTCAGCACCATTACCGCATTGGTCGGCTGCTCAACCGTAACCCGCCTGGAAGGCTCGACCCCGGGTACAGCGCTTGCGATCAAGGGCATGGACCGCACGGAACTCCCCCGCACGGAAGATCTAGCGTCCAAGGCAACGGGGCAGTATGAGTTTATGGCAACAACCCCGGATGGCAAAAAGCTCTATGGAATATTGCCGCTCAGCGTCAACGGGGGAACCATTGTCTTGAGCATCCTCTTTTTTGCCCCGGCTCTTTTTATTGCTGGATTTAGAGATACGTTTCCTTTCTATCAGGTCGATCCGGAAAATAATGTCATACGCTACAAAGTAAAAGAGGCCGATGAGTGGAAGCAATACCAGCCTCCCGTGGCCGAGGGGGCAAGATCAAAAGCGTCCTTCGACACCCTTAAGTAGTCCGCGCAGAAGGCCCGGCGTGGTTTCGCGATCCTTCATCGAAGAGATCAGCTCCTTCGGAAACCGAACGAGGAGAAGCGTCATGAACCCGAGCCCCATTGGCGCCCTCCTCTTCGGCCTCGCGCTCGCGGCTTCCGCCCCCGCGCAGCAGGACTACCCTACCCGCCCGATCCGCTTTATCACCGCAGCGGCGCAGGGCGGCACGTCCGATATTCTCGCGCGCGTGTTTGCCGTGCATCTCACCGACACGCTCAAGCAGCCGGTGGTGGTGGACAACCGCGCGAGCGCGTCGGGGGTGATCGCCGGGGAGCTGACTGCGAATGCGCCGCCGGACGGTTACACGCTGCTCCTCGCTTATCACCAGCACACGGTGAACGCGGCGCTGAATCCGAAATTGCCGTATCACCCGGTGAACAGTTTCACGCCGATTACGCAGCTCACGACCGCCGGCCTGATGCTGGTGGTAAACCCGGCGACGCCGGTGGCGAATCTCAGGGAGTTCGTCGACTGGACCAAGAACTTCAAAGGGCCGCTCAACTACGGTTCGGCCGGCATCGGCACCGGCGGGCATCTCGCGGGCGAGCTCTACAAGATGATGACCGGCGTGAAGGCCGAGCACATCCCGTACAAGGGCTCGGGGCCGGCGCTGATGGACCTGCTCGCCGGGCAATTCCACTTCGACTTCGCCGGCATCCAGGCGGCGCAAACCCTGGTGCGGTCCGGGAAGCTGCGCGCTCTTGCGGTCACCGCGCCCAAGCGCATCGCGGCCCTGCCCGATCTGCCCGCCGTGGCGGAGGAGCTGCCGGGATTCGAAGTCGTCGGCTGGTACGGCGTGATCGCCCCAGCAGCGCTGCCCAAGCCCATCGTCGCGCGGCTGCACGACGAGTTCGTCAAAGTACTCAACCGGCCAGACGTGCGCGAGCGCATCGTGGCGGACGGCTCGGAGCCGGCCGGCACCACGCCCGAGGACTTCCGTCAATTCATGCTCGCCGACCTCGCCAAATGGGCGAAGCTCGTGAAGGAGAGCGGGGCAAAGCTGGATTGAGCAGGAGTCGGAAGATGAAGACCCTCATCGCCTGCGTCGTGCTCGCGGCCGGCTTCACGGCCGCCGTGGTTCTCGCCCAATTCGGCGCGTCGTGGCAGCGCACGCCGGCGATCACGGTCATCGGACCGGAGGGCGACCCGCGCTTCGCCCTCGTCGACGAGGCCGTGGCCTTCTGGAACAAGACGCTGGAACAGTTGGGCTCGGGCTTCAGGCTGGGCGCCGTGACACGCCTCGTCCAGCCAGTGCCCGAAGAGGACTTGAGGTCCCTGGGAGAATCCGTGCTCGCGGGGCTGCGCGGAACGGTGAGGGTTCCGCGGGTCTTCCACGAGCTGCCGGGCGACCTCGTCATCCTGCTCGCCGATTCGGACTTCGTGTCCTTTGCCGGACCCTTCTTCGCGAATTCGAAGCGCGTCGTCGGGATCAAGGGAATGGTGTATCCGCCGCTGACCCTCCCGAACGTCGCGCGCAACGTGATCACGCACGAGCTGGGCCACGCGATCGGTCTGGGGCACAACAGCGACCCCGCGAAGCTGATGTGCGGCCGGCCTTGGCCGTGCAGGCCCGGACTGTTCCGTTCCGCGGAGCCGCGGATTTTTCCGCTGACCGACGAGGAAAAGCAGCAGCTCGTCTCGATGTATCCCGCCGGGTGGAAACCGCAGGGTCCGTAGGTATCGACATCGCGAGGCCATTCAATGAACACGCGTATCTTGCTCGCCGTCTCGATCGCGGCGGCTGCGCAACTGATCGGTGTAGCGCACGCACAAACGTTTCCTTCCAAATCGGTGCGCATCATCGTGCCGTTTCCCCCGGGCGGCACCGCCGACATCACCAGCCGCGTCCTCGCGGTGCACATCGCGAAAGGTCTGGGTCAAACGGTGGTCGTGGAGAATCGCCCGGGCGGCAGCACCATCATCGGGACGGAAGTCGTCGCGCGCTCTCCCGCCGACGGCCATACGCTGCTGGTGGTGTTTCCGAGCTTCGTCATCAACCCGGCGTTGCGGCGCGAGATGTCGTTCGATCCCTTGAAGGACTTCAAAGCCGTGGGCCAGACGATGTCCGTGCCCATGGCGATCGCGGTCCATCCCGCGGTGTCCGCAAGAACGCTTGAGGAACTGATTGCGCTGGCGCGCGCGAGGCCGGGCGAAATTTCCTATGGAACCCCCGGCACCGGCACCACCCACCACGTCATGGGCGAGATGCTCAGGCTCGCGGCGAAAATCGAACTCGTGCACGCGCCGTTCCAGGGCGGGGCGCCGGCGCTTGTTGCGGCCACCGGAGGCCATATACCGATGATCTACGGGAACGCCACCGAGATCGCACCCTCGGTAAAAAGCGGGAAGCTGCGTGCCATCGTGGTCACGTCGCCCGAGCGCGCGGAAGTGCTGCCCGATGTGCCGACGATGCGGGAATCCGGATATCCGGAGCTCGAAGCGACGAACTGGAGCGGCATGGTCGTCCCGAGCGCGACTCCGCCCTCTGCCGTCGCCCGCCTCAATGCCGAGCTGATGCAGGCTCTGCGCAACGCGGATACGCAGGACAAATTCAGGAGCAATGGAATGTCTCCTACGCCCGGCACGCCGGAGGAGTTCGGCGCCTTCTTGCAGTCCGAGGCGACGAGATACGCGAAAGTCGTGCGCGAAGCGGGAGTCAAGGTCGATTGAACGCGGTGGCGGGCCCCGCTCAAAACACCCCGCAACCGCAAATCTCTCCCCAGCCTCCATCGCCGATTAACTGCGGCTTGGAAAACGCCCGCGCCAGGTTTTGCGCGTCCTCGAGTCCGCGTTTGTAGTATTCGCCGTATTCCCGGACCGGCAGCCAGTCCTGCGCGCCGGGCGGCAGCGGCGGCGAGAGGCGAGAATAAGGACCCGCGCCGTACACGACCTTCCCCCCGACCAGGGTCAGCAGCGACTCGATGTCTTTGATCCGGTCCACCGGGACGTTGAAGTAATCTGCGGAAAGGATCGCGAGGTCGGCGAACCTCCCCGCCTCGAGCGTGCCCTTCTTGCTCTCCTCGCCCGAGACCCACGCGCCGCCCGTCGTATACAGGCGCAGCGCCTCGGTTCGGTTCAAGAGATTCCGGTCGCCCTGCAATTTCGCCCCACCCAGCGTCTTGCCGGTCACCAGCCAGTGCAGCCCGATCCAGGGGTTGTAGCTGGTCGCGCGGTTGCCGTCGGTGCCGCAGGCGAGCGGAATCCCCATCTCGCGGATGCGCGCGATGGGCGGCGCATCGGCGGCGGCCTGCGCGCCGTATTTCTTGAGGAACGCTTCCCCGTCGAGCGACATGCGGTTCTGGATGTCGATCGAGCCGCCCAGGGCCGCGAGCCGCTCGAGCGTCTTCGGCTGCAGGGTTTCGCAGTGATCCAGCCCCCAGCGCAGGTTCTTCAACGGAATCTCGCGGTTCACCTGCTCGAGCACGTCGAGCACGCGGCTCGCGCTGGCGTCGAAGCTGGTGTGCTGGCGGAACGGCCAGCCCTGCTCGACGATGTACTTCACTACGGCGGAGAGATTTTTTTCCATCACGCCCGCGGGCGGTACCGGATAGTCCTTGGCGAAGTTAGCGACGTCGCCCGCCGCGTAGAGAATGTATTCGCCCGTGCCTATCATGCGGTAGTAGTCGTTCCCCTGTCCGTACTTCACCAGCTTGGACCAGGCTGCGTAATTGTCGAGTTCCTTGCCGGGCGCCTGCGCGAAGAGCATGTAGCCGATCCGCAGCGTCATCTGTTCGTCGGCAGCGAGCTTCGCGATCGCAGCGTAGTTTTCCGGATAGTTCTGGCCGCCGCCGCCCGCGTCGATCACGCTGGTGACGCCCAGGCGATTGTGCTCGCGCATAAAGTGGCGTGTCGAGAGAATCTGGTCCTCTGGGGAAAGCCTCGGGATGCGCAGCCACACCGAGACCAGGCTCGCGAGGCTCGTCGTCGACATCACCAGCCCCGTGGGGTTGCCCGAGGCGTCGCGCTCGATCGCGCCGCCGAACATGTTGGGCGTGTCCTTCGTCCAGCCGAGCGCGCGCACGCCCGAGCGGTTGAGCCAAGCCCGGGCTGCGCCTGCTCGCGCACGCGGCGCATGCCTTCGGCTAGCGAAGGCACGCCGTCCCAGCGTACTTCGTTCGTATAAGTCAAACCCCCGCGGATAAAGTGGGTGTGACCGTCGTTCAGGCCTGGGATGACAGTGCGCGCGCCCGCATCGATTACCTGCGTGCCGGGACCGCGCAGCCTCTCGATTTCTGCAGCGGAGCCGACGGCAACGATGTTGCCGCCGCGGATCGCGAGCGCGCTCGCCGCCGGCGCTCGCGGATTGAGCGTGGCGATCCGGCCGTTGGTGACGATGACCTCGGCCTTTTCCTGCACGCCGGGCGTTTCTGGCATGACGGGCACCGCGCAGCCGGTGAGTCCGGTGAGTCCCGCGGTCGCCGCGAGCGCGTCGATCAGGAAATCGCGCCGGCCGAAATCGACCGCATTGCGCGTCGCTCCCGGGCTGCACGACAGGTGACTGCACGCGATGAATCCGCATCCTCCGCTGGCCGCTGCCATGTTCCGCGCCTCCTCTTGTCGGACATCGTGAATTTCTCTACGCCAGGTATTTTCCGAACCACGCGAGCGTCTCGCTCCACGCGGCTTTCGCCGCCCCGGCGTTGTAGCGCGCGCCGGTGTCGTTGTGAAAAGCGTGGTCCACCTTCGGATACACGATCTTGCGGAAAGTCTTGCCGTGCTTCTGCATGGCACGCCGTAAAAAGGCACCGCGGCCCGCAGCTCGGGCACGCCCGCCGCGACGCGCCAAGTCACCGCTCCGCCGAAGCAGAACCCGACCATGCCCACGCGGTCAACTCGCGCGGCGGGCTGCGATGCTGCATACGTGAGTCCACTCTTGAAATCCTGCACGTGGCGAGCGGGAGCCGCCTTGCCCAGGATGCCCGGAATCGCGTCGAAGTCGTGCTTGGCGGTCCCGCCCTCGCGCGAGAGCAGATCCACGGCGAGCGCTACGTAACCCGCTTTCGCCGCGCGCCGCGTGACGTCCTCTATATGGCGGGTGAGCCCGCGGTTTTCGTGGCAAACGAGCACGATCGGGTAGCTCCCCGTAACCGCGGGCCGCGCCAGATATCCGGCGAGCCGGATGCCTTCGCCGGGAAATTCGGCGATTCCCGCGACGATCGAAGGATCGTCCGGCGCGACTAGGGGTGCCGAGCTCGCGGGGGCCTTGCCGGCCGGGGCGACTTGCGCGCGCACCTCCAGCATCTGCGCCGCGAGCGCCGCGCCCGTGATGCCGGCGATCGCCTTCAGCGCCTCTCGCCGCGACAGCCGCCCCTCCTCGTAGTCCTCGACGGCTTCCTCCACCAGGTAGCGTTGCAGTTCGTTCATGAACGGGAGTCTCCTTGATTGAGAGATGCAATTATATTTGCGTTCCGAGCCAGGCTTTCGCCTCGCGCAGCAGTTTTTCCAGCGCTTCGCCGCGCGCGGTCGGAAGGTTCGGATTCACCTGGGCGCCGTTCTTCGTCTGCAGATAGGCGAGGTGGCGGTAGCCTTCCGGAAAGCGCTCGAGCAGCGCCGGGTCGAGCGAAATCGCCGCACCCGGATCGACCGGATCGATGCGGTCCTTTTCGTAGATCACCGAGCGCTTGGCGATGCGCCACGCGCCTTCGCGCCTTTCCACCCGGTCGAAGAAGCGGCCGAGGCACACCGCGTCGACTTCGACGCCGTCCAGCCGCGAGCGCACGTTGATCGACATGCGCGTCTGCGCGATCGCGCGCGCGCCCCTGATTTCCGCGACGGTGCCGCCCAGGAAATGCTGCGAGCGCGATCCCTTGCCGAAGGAGGCCTGGCAGAATGCGACGAAATCCTCGAATTGCCCGTCGAACCAGGTCGTGGTCATCGCGGCTCCGGGATGCGCGGTCGCGCGCAGCTTGTCCCAGTCCCCGGTGTCACGCGCGAGCGCCCAGTTCTGCATGAGCGCGGAAATCGCAAGCTGGTCTTGTAGATCCGGCATGCTCTCACTCGGGCTCGATACCCGCCCGGCGCAGGAGCAAAATCCACCTGGCGACTTCGGCTTTGACGAATACGTCGGTCTCCGCGGTATTCATGCGCAGGCTCCTGCCGCTGCCCGTCTCCAGGCGCGAACGCACTTCGGCAGACAGCATCGCCCTGTCCAATTCGGCGCGCAGGCGATCGACGACGGCGCGCGGCGTACGTGCCGGCGCGAACAGGCCGAACCAGGTCTCCATTTCCAGGTTGACTACCCCGGTTTCGATAAGCGTAGGCACCTTCGGCATGGTCGGGGCGCGCGCACGGCTCGACACCGCGAGCGCCTTCACCTGCCCGGAGTCCACGTAGGGCTGCGTCGTAGTGGTGTTGTCGAAGAACAGATCGAGGCGCCCGGCGAGCAGGTCCTGGTATACGGGCTGCGCGCCCTTGTAAGGCACCTTGACGATGTCGACGCCCGTGAGCGCGGCGATGATGGCCGCGCCGATGTATTGCCCGGTGCCGAGTCCGCTGGTTCCGATATTGAGTTTGCCCGGGTTCGCTCGCGCGAACGCGATCACCTCGGCGAAGCCCGCGAGCGGCAGGTCCTTGCGCGCGACCAGGGTGTAGGAATGGCTGACCACGAGGCCGACGGGCACAAAGTCCGCGAGCGAATCGTAGCCGGGCGACTGGTACAGGCCCATGTTGAGCGCGATGTTGGAAAGGCCCCCTACGACGAGGTTGTAGCCGTCGGGAGCGGAGCGGGCGACGAGCTGCGTGCCGACCAATGTGCCCGCGCCGGGACGGTTCTCGACCACGAAGCCCTGCCCCGTCTGCTCGCCGAGCTTTTGCGCAAGGACGCGCCCCACCAGATCGAAGCCGCCGCCCGGAGCGGAGGGAACGACGATGCGCACCGGGCGCGACGGGTAATCCTGGGAAAGCGCCGCGGAGAGCGCCGAGAAAGCGGCCAGGGCGCAAAGTGCCCGGCGCAACCGCGAACTTCCGAAATTCGGCATGGCTTTCATATTAGAATACCGCGGCGTTTTTCGCACACTCCCGGTCCGGACCCATCATTCGCAACGTTATTCGCCTGCCGCGCGCCCTAGGCGCATGCGTTCTTGCGCTCAGTGCGGCGGCCGCACCGGCCGCGACCAGCGATGTCTTCGCCGACATCACCGAACGCGGAAGCGCGGGCTGGGGCATCGTTTCGCGAAAGCTTTCCGGTCGAACGGATCCCGGCGAGCCTCGCGGGAATGTCCAGGCGCACCCCTGAAACGGATTTCGGATTGAGCTACGAGCAGCGCTTCGAATGGGGCAATGTGTTCGGCGAGGTCCTGCGCGATGTCTCGGGGCACTCGGACGGAACCGAATGGCGGCTCGGGGCCGGCACCGAGCGACGGCGCGGGGGGCTGAAGCTCGCCCCGTATCTCATGCTCGCTGCCCGCAACGCCCGGCTCAACGACTATTACTATGGCGTGAGCCCCTTGGAGGCCGCCGCGGACCGCCCCGCTTATCAGCCGGGCGCCGGCGTCAACGGAACCGTTGGCCTGAACGTGCGTTACGACCTCACCGGCAGCTGGCATCTTCTCGCGGGCGTGTCCGCCACGCTTTGGGCTAGCGGCGTGCGCAAGAGCCCGATCGTCGAGGACCGCGTGCAGCTCGCGGCCTTCGGCGGCCTCGCCTACGAATTTACGCCGACGCCGGCCAGGGACGAGCGCATCCCGCTCACCTTCAAGGTCTTGTACGGCCGGTCCACCCCTTGCAACCTGCTGCCGATCATGGAACTGCGCTGCAGGTCGATCAACACGGACGACCGCACGACAGTCGATTCCTTCGAAGTCGGTCGGCCCTTCATCGAGAGCCCGCACGGCTGGCCGGTCATGATCGCCTGGTACGCTGGACTGCTGCGCCACGAGGAGCGCGGGCTTCAGCCGGACTCCTGGCAGCTTAACGGCTACCTCAAGGCGTTCTACTGGGGTTTTCCCTGGAGCGGGAGCGTGCGCACGCGCATCGGTTTCGGCGGAGGCTTGTCTTACGCGCAGCGCGTGCCCTTCGTGGAAGCTAGGGACCAGGCGGCGCGCGGCCGCAACACCTCGAAGCTGCTGCAATATCTCGATCCGACTGTGGATTTCAGCGTCGGCGATCTCTTCGGGTCAAAGGAACTGCGCGAGACTTATTTTGGGCTGGGCGTCAGCCACCGCTCGGGTATTTTCGGCATGGCCCAAATCTTCGACAACGTGAACGGCGGATCGAATTACATCTACAGCTACGTCGAGTGGAGGATGTGAATCAGGTCTCTTCCCGCCAGAAGCCGAGCGCTTCCTGCGCGGCGCGGTCAGAGTAGCTGAAGATCGCGCAATCGGTTTTCGCAGCGAATCGGTAGCGTTCCCAGGAAGGCACGACGAAGACGTCTTTCGGGGCGAACTCGAAATGGGTCTCGCCGATCGCGATGCTGCCTTGCCCCTCGACGACGCAATAGACCGCGCCGTCGGTGCTGCGGCAGTTCCGGCCCGCAAACCCTTTCGGTAGCTGCTGCATGAATGCAGTCAGGGTCGGGAAGGGATCGCCGCCGGTGACGGGATTCAAATAGCGCAGCCTCCAGCCGTGCGACGAGTGGGGCTCGCCGCCTTTCGCCAATTCTTCGAGGAGCTCTCGGGCGCGCTCGTATGGATACGACAAGATCGGGGAAACGCCCGCAGGTTTCGACACGGGCTGCGACTCTTCGGGATAATCCTCGCGGAAGTGCGCGCCGAAGAGATTCGCGAACGCGGTGTCGAGGCCGTCCAGCCAAACGACGGGCGCCGGCCCGTCGTTGCCGTGGTCGTGCCAGGTCCAGCCCGGCGTTACGACAAAATCGCCGGGGCGCATGGCGATACGTTGACCATCGACCGCCGTGTAAGCACCCTCGCCTTGCATCACGAAGCGCAGCGCGTTGGGCGTGTGGCGGTGCGTGGGCGCGATCTCGCCGGGCAAGATCGCCTGCAGTCCCGCGTACAGCGTCGGGGTGGCGAAAGTCGTTCCGGGTAGCGACGGGTTCTCGAGCATGAGCACGCGGCGCTCGGCCTGCCTGGCGGTGATCAGCTCGCAGGCGCGCATCAGGAGCGGCCGCGTGTCCTTCCAGCGCCAGATCGCGGCCTGGGCCACGGTCCCCGGTTTCAGGCGCATCACCCGCTCCCACAGCGGCTTCATGTTGAGCGCGGCGATCTCTCTCGAGAATCGCGCCTGGTCGGAATTCGCGACAACGGCTGAGGCCATGGCGGAAGCTATGGGGCCGAAAGCGTTTTTCCCAGCCGCGCGTGCGGTCGCGTCCAATCGAACCGGGGAACCTTCGGTACGATGCGGTTCGGATTGACGCGCTCGATGCTGTAGTAGCCAGTGACGATGTGATCCAGGCGCACGGTCTCGGCCACGCCGGGAACTTGGTAGAGGTCGAGCATGTAGTTGTGCAGATTCTCGTAGCTCGCGAGCGGCCTCCAGGTGCACTTGAACACATGATGATAGGCGGCGTCGAAGCGCACCAGCGTCGGGAAAAGGCGCCAGTCGGCCTCGGTCAGCGTGTTCCCGACCAGGTA
>WNFI01189058.1_pt1 | contig 11392 bp, 11 predicted proteins | sample 5400471 | NCBI WGS metagenome assembly WNFI01 (sample SAMN13153348, study PRJNA577476) | soil metagenome | isolation source: 100 cm saprolite on Douglas fir-dominated hillslope | place: USA:California | collected 2013-09-17
TCCCGGTTCGATTTCGACGAACACGCCGAAGTCGGTGATCGATTTGACCTTCCCCTTGACCAGGCTGCCGATCGGATGCTTCTGCGCCAGCTCTTCCCACGGGTTGGGTTCGGTCTGCTTAAGCCCGAGCGAGATGCGCCGATTGGTCTCGTCGACACCGAGCACTTGGACCTCGACCATGTCGCCCTGGTTGACGACCTTGGAGGGATGCACCGCGCGCTTGCTCCAGCTCATCTCGGAGACGTGGATCAGCCCCTCGACGCCCTTCTCCAGTTCGACGAAAGCGCCGTAGTCGGTGACGCTCACGACCTTGCCCTTGAAACGCGCGCCGACCGGATAACTCTCGGCCGAGCGCGCCCACGGGTCGGGCATGATCTGTTTCATGCCAAGCGACACGCGCTCGCGCGAGGGATCGTACTTGAGCACCACCACCTTGACCTTGTCGCCGACCTTGACCGCTTCCGAAGGATGCTGCAGGCGGCCCCACGACATGTCGGTGATGTGCAGCAATCCGTCGAGCCCGCCGAGATCGACGAAGGCGCCGTAGTCGGTGATGTTCTTCACCACGCCCTCGAGGATCACGCCCTCTTCGAGCACCTTGAGCGTCTGCTCCTTGAGCTCGGTGCGCTCGCGCTCGATCACGGCGCGGCGCGAAACCACCACGTTGCCGCGCGCGCGGTTGAACTTCAGCAACTGGAAGCGCCCGCGCTGGCCGACGTAGCGGTCCAGGTTGCGGGCTGGGCGGATGTCCACGTGCGAGCCGGGCAGAAACGCCGGCACCCCGATATCGACTTGCAAGCCGCCCTTGACCTTGCCAAGGATCACGCCCTCGACCGGCACCTCGTTCTGGAACGCGCGCTCGAGCTCGCGCCAGACCTTGAACTTCTCCGCCTTGGCGTGCGAGAGGGTGACCGTGCCGTTCTCGGTCTCGGTGCCCTCGAAATAGACGTCAACCTCGTCGCCTTCCCTGACCACGGGGTTGCCCTCGTGGTCGAGGAACTCGGCGAGAGGCACCTGCCCTTCGCACTTGTAATTGATGTCGATGATGACGCTGTCGCGCGTGATCAGAAGAACCGTTCCGGTTAGAACATCGCCGGGGCGCGGAGCCCTGAGGCTTTGTTCCATCAGCGACTCGAAGTCATTATCTCCTCCATGCACCTTGTCAGACAACTCTTTCTCCATTTAGTGGGACCTTCCCCGGAATTCGAGGCTACAGCAATGCATACCGCCCAGACCTCTGCGTTTCAAGACCTAAGCCGCGCCGCCGCGCGCGCTGACGCGCTGAGCCATCAGCTTTACGACCTCTTCGACACTCATCCTGCTCGCGTCAATGATGATCGCGTCGGGCGCGGGCTTAAGCGGCGCGAGCTCGCGGCCGCAGTCGCGCCGGTCACGTTCGAGCAGTTGCGCGAGCACTTCCTCGCGCGTGATCGTGACGCCGCGCGCGTTAAGCTCGCGCCAGCGCCGCTCGGCGCGCACCTCGGGACTTGCGTCGAGAAAAAATTTGAACTCGGCGTCGGGAAAGACCGCGGTGCCGATGTCGCGGCCTTCCATCACCACGCCGCCGCGCTCGCCCGCCGCGCGTTGCGCAGCGCGTCGAGCTTGCGCTCCGCCTCGGGATCGTCGGCGCTGATTCCTGCGGCGCGCGCCGCAACCGCGACCGCGCGGTACATCGCGCCAGTGTTGACGTACTCGAAGCCGAGCACCTCTGCCAGGCGCTGGGCAACGGTCGATTTGCCCGCGCCGACCGGCCCGTCGATTGCCACCACCGGACGTGAGCGCGTCACTTTAGCCCCTCGCGCATCGCGCGCCCGCGGTTGAAAATCTCCTCGAAGCGCGCGACGTCGCCGACGCGAATCGCGCGTTCGAACTCATCCAGCGCGCCGCGGAAAAGGCCCAGCGCAGCCAGGATCGCGTCGCGATTGGTCAGCACGATGTCGCGCCACATCTCGGCCGACGACGCCGCGATTCGCGTGGTATCGCGCATCCCCCCGGCGCCATAAGCCGCCGCCTCATGCTCGCCCACCCGCTCGCCGCAAAGCGCCGCGGCGAGCGCGCTTGCGACCACCTGCGGCAGATGGCTTGCGCGCGCGAGTACCTCGTCATGCTCATCGGGCGCCATCCGCTCCACGTGTGATCCGGTCGCCCGCCACAACCGCTCGACGCGATCGATCGCGTCGGGCGTGCTGCGCGCCGACGGCGTGATTATCGTGCGCCGTCCGATAAACAGGCTCTCGTCCGCGGCACCCGCGCCGGTGCTCTCCTTGCCGGCCACCGGATGCACCGCGACCAGCGCCATCTGCGCGCCGAGCAAAGGCTCCAGCGCGCGCACCACCCATCCCTTGACGCTCCCGACGTCGGTTATCACCGCCGCGCGCGGCAGATACGGCGTCATCGCGGCCAACGTCTCCGGCATCGTGCGTATCGGCACCGCCAGCATCACCAGGTCGGCGCCGCGCGCGGCCGTCGCAGGATCGCGCGTCGCGTCGTCGATTATCCCGCGCTGAAGCGCCACGTCGAGGTGGCCAAAACGCCGGCCGCAACATCGGCCAGACCGGATCGAAACTTCAGGGATTGGAGTGTTGGGTAAGTCAAAACGTGAGACGAGACAACCGCGGACCGTGCCGGGCGACGCCAAAGACTACCACATCGGCAAAGGCCTTGCGCGTTTTGACGCGTCGAAAATTGTTAATTTTCAGAAAACCGCGCTTAGCGGGAAGCTTGACTCTTAAGCGCGCGTTCGAGCGCCGCCACCATCCGATGGTTCTCTTCCTTCAGCCCGACGCTGACGCGCACGTGGCGCGGCAGCCCGTAGCCGTTCATCGGGCGGACAATTACGCCCTGTTGCAGGAGCTTTTCGTAAACCGTACGCCCCTCGCCGACCTCGACCAGGATGAAATTGGCCTGGCTCGGTAAAAACGGCAGGCCCAACCGGCGGAACTCGCCCTCCACGTACGCCATCCCGCTCGCGTTGACCTCGAGCGTGCGCCGCACGTGCTCGTGATCGTCCATCCCCGCCTCCACCGCGACGAGGCCGAGCGAGGTGATATTGAATGGCTGGCGCACGCTGTTGAGCAGGCGCGTGATGTCCTCGCGCGCGACCGAGTAGCCCACGCGCAGCCCCGCCAGGCCGAAAATCTTAGAGAAGGTGCGCAGCGTCACCAGCATCCGCCGCCCGTCGTGATCCTTCATCGAGTCGGGATACTCGGGGTCGCGTACGAACTCGAAGTAGGCCTCGTCGGCGACGATCACCACGCGCTCGGGCACGCGCTCAAGAAATCGATGCCACTGGGCCTTGCGGTAGATGGTGCCGGTCGGATTGTTCGGATTGCCGAGGAACACCAGGCGCGTGTTGTCGTCGATCGCGGCGGCCATCGCGTCGAGGTCGAAGACGTAATCCGGGCCGAGCGGAATCGCCTTGGCCGTGCCGCCCGAGGCTGCGATCGCAAGCTGATAGATGACGAACGAGTGCTCCGCGATCACCGCGTTCAGGCCCGGCCGCAAAAAAAGATAGACCAGCAGGTTGAGAATCTCGCACGAGCCCGATCCCATGAAAATCTGATCCGGGCTCACCCGATGCTTCGCCGCGATCTTGTGGCGCAGCGTCCAGCTCGAACCGTCGGGGTAGCGATGGAGGTCGCCGAGCGCTGCGCTTATCGCGGCCACCGCCTTGGGCGACGGACCGACCGGATTTTCATTTGAGGCAAGCTTGGCCGGCTCGCCGATACCCAGTTCGCGCTGGACTTCCTCGATCGGCTTGCCGGGCTCGTACGGATGGAGCGCTGCAACCGCGGGCAAAACCAGATCGTCGGCTTTTATCAAGACGTTGCGGGCGGCCGTGCTATGCGGCGGGCTGCCTGCCCTCAGGATACGATCCCAGTACTTTCAAAAAAAGGGCTTTGCGCTCGAGCGCCGCGAGCGCGCGCTTGAGCCCCGGGTCCTCGCGATGGCCGTGGAGATCGACGAAAAACAGGTACTCCCACGGGCGCGAGCGCAGCGGGCGCGATTCGATTTTCGAGATGTTGATCCGGTTGCGGGCGAAAATGTTGAGCGCCTGGTTGAGCGCGCCGACCTCGTCGCGGACCGCGAACAGCGCGGTGGTCTTGTCGGCTCCGCTGCGGCCGGCCGGATTGCGCCCGATCACCAAAAAGCGCGTGGTGTTCTGCGCCGAGTCCTGGATATTGCGCGCAATCACGCTGAGGCCATAGGGCGCGGCCGCCGCCTCCGAGGCGATCGCTGCCGCATCGGACTCGCCCGCCGCGCGCGCGGCCCCCGCCGTGTTGGAGGCCACGGCTTCGAGCCGGCAGTGCGGAAAGTTGGCGGCGAGATAGTTGCGGCACTGCCCGAGCGACTGCTGATGGGAGTAGATCACCGCGATCGCCGCGGCGTCGCCCTCGCGCGACATCAGGGCGTGGCGAATCGGCAGCAGGATCTCGCCGATGATTACCAGCGGCGTGTCGATCAGCAAATCGAGCGTCAGCGTCACCGAGCCCTCGCTGGAATTCTCGACCGGGACCACGCCGAAGTCGGCGCGCGAGGTGTCGAGCGCCGTGAAGACCGCCGCGATCGACGGCTCTGCGCCGAACTCGGCGCTCGAACCGAAGCGCATCCGAGTCGCCTCGTGCGAGTAAGTGTACTCGGGGCCGAGATAGGCGACGCGCAGCGGATGCTCGAGTGCGGTGCAGGCCGAGATTATCTCGACAAAGATGCGCCGCAGATGCTCGCCGGTAAGCGGTCCCTGGTTTAGCGCGGAGACCTTGTCGAGCACCGCGCGCTCGCGCGCGGGCTGATGGATCGCGGCGCCGCCGGCCTGCTTCAGATGGCCGATCGCCTGCGCGAACTTCGCGCGCTGGTTGAGCAGGCGCACGAGTTTGACGTTGATAGCGTCGATCTGCGCGCGCAGGCGATCTAGCCCGGCAAGATTCGCGGGACTTGTCGGACTTGTCGGACTCGCCAGATTTTTAGGACTTGCCGGATTGGCCACGACGAGGTCTTTGGGTTTTCGCGATACGCTTGCGCGAGTTATATCAGATGACGCCATGGGGGAAATTTCTTTCGGCGACGCGATTATCGCGCGGCTCGTGCGACGCGACAAAGATGGCTAGCCCAACGGGCGCTGATTTTCACCGCGCCGCGCCGAGACGAACGCCGAGCCCATCGCGGCAAACTTCTTCTCGCGCTCGCGGCGTACTCGAATCGGCGAGAGGCGAGAGAGCCGCACGAGGTGGCGCTCGATCGCGCGGCCCAACTCGCGCGCGGCGCGCGGCGGATCCTGATGCGCTCCGCCTGGCGGCTCGGGCACGACCTCGTCGGCCACCCCAAGCCGCAGCAGGTCGGGCGCCGAAAGCTTAAGCGCCGCCGCCGCGTCGGCCACCCGCTCCGGACCGCCCTCGCGCCAGAGAATCGCCGCACATCCTTCGGGCGTGATCACCGAATAGCAGGCGTTCTCCTGCATCAGAACGACGTTGGCAACTCCGAGCGCGAGCGCGCCGCCCGAGCCGCCCTCGCCGATCACGCACGCGATGACCGGAACTTCCAGGCGCATCATCAGCTCCAGGTTGGCGGCAATCGCCTCGGCCTGCCCGCGCTCCTCCGCGCCGAGCCCCGGCTCCGCGCCCTGTGTATCGATAAATGTGATGAGCGGAAGCCCCATCCGGCTCGCGAGATCGTACATCCGCGCCGCCTTGCGGTAGCCCTCGGGATGGGGCTTGCCGAAATTGCGCCGGATCCGTTCCTGGGTCGAGCGGCCGCGCTGATGGCCGACGATCGCGACCGCACGGCGTCCGAAGTAACCCATCCCCGCGACGATCGCGCCGTCGTCGGCGAAGCGGCGGTCGCCGTGAATCTCGAAAAAATCGCGCACCAAGTGCTCGACGTAATCCAGAGTCTGCGGACGCGAGGGATTGCGCGCCAGGCGGACGCGCTCGATCGCGCTCAGCGCGGCCGAGACCGGCGCGGCCGGGGCGGCCGGGTTTTTTTCAGCCGAGTCCCGCGCGTCGGCGGCGGAATCGATCGCGGCGGAATTGCTGATGCGTGCCTTTGCTGCGCGCGGCCGGGAATTTGTCGACGTCGCCATAAACAGAGAACCCTGCGCAAACCCTGCGCAACTGGGACGGGGCCCGGGCTACGAAATTTCGATCCCGGGACTCCACTCGGACTGACAGAGGACCGTTCACGAACGGCCCCTACAACGCCTGCTTGCGCGCGAAAAATGCGCCGAGCAACTCCAAAGCTTCCTGTAGCCCGCGCTCTGCGTCAACCCACACGATCTCCGGGTCGGCGCGAAACCAGGTCAGCTGGCGCTTGGCGAGCCGGCGCGTGTCGCGCTTGGCAAGCTCGATTGCCTCCGCGAGCGTCATCTCGCCGCCGACGGCGGCGGCGATTTGCCGATAACCGACGGTCTTAAGCGGCGCCTTGCCGGGATCGCATCCGCCCTCGAGCAACGCGCGCACCTCGTCCACCAGGCCGCGGGCGACCATCTCGTCGAAGCGGCGGTTAATCGACTCGTAAAGCCGCTTGCGCTCCGTCGCGAGGCCGACCGTCAGCGTCTCGTACTCGCGCGCGGCAAAACGATGGCTCTGCTGATGGGCGCTTATCGGACGGCCCGTCAGCCGGAAGACCTCGAGCGCGCGCACGATACGGTAGAGGTCACGATGGCCGATGCGCTCGGCGGAGGGCGCGTCGACTTCAGCCAGGCGCCCGTGCAGATATTCGACTCCGTGCTCGGCGGCGAGCGCCTCCAGCTCGCGGCGGAGCTCCGGCGCGGCGGCCGGCCCGGCGAAAATTCCGCCGCGCAGCACGCGCAGGTAAAAGCCGCTGCCGCCGACCACCATCACGTTGCGGCCGCGCGCGGCGATCTCCGCGATCGCCGCACGCGCGAGCTTCAAGAATTCCGCCACGTCGAGCGGCTCGTCGATCGCGCGGATGTCCAACAGATGATGCGGTATGCGGCGGCGATCCGCGGCGTCCGGCTTGGCCGTGCCGATATCCATCCCGCGATAGACCTGGCGCGAGTCGGCGTTGACGATTTCCGCGCTAAGCCGCTTGGCGAGCGCCATCGCGACCGCCGACTTCCCCACACCGGTCGGCCCGACGATAAAGCCGACCCGAATCGCGCGCGCCCCCTCCGCGGGCTTCGCCGGCGAGACCGCGCCGTCGTCGATTGCCGTCCCTTCTGATCCCCTCTCCTTGTACAAGGAAGCTTCGCAGACCTGGTGCACGAGAGCTTCGCACAACTGCGCGGTTACCTGCGGAACATCCGTTCGATAAGCCCGCGGCCCCATTGGATATGCACCGGGCGGCCGTGCGGGCAATTGGTCTTGAACTCGGTGCGGTCGAGTTCTTCGAGCAGCGCCGAAATCTCGGGCTCCCGGAGCACGCGGCCCACCCGCACCGAGCCGTGGCAGGCGAGCTGCTTGAGCAACTCCTCGAACGCCGTGGCACCGCCTGACCGGAATCCGTCTTCGCCCATCGCGTCGATCATCTCGGCCAGCAGCCGGGCGCCGCCGTCGGCGCCGAAGACCGCGGGCGCGCCCTTGAGCAGAAGCGTCGCCGGGCCGAACGGCTCGAGCTCGAAGCCCATCGCGCGAAATTCCCCGAGCGCCTGATAGACCTGCGGAGCGCGCGCCGGATTGAGCTCGATCGGCACCGCCGTAAGCATCGCCTGCACCCGGATACCGCCCGCGCGCATCTCAGCGCGGAGCTTCTCGAAGGTTACGCGCTCGTGCGCCGCATGCTGGTCGACCAGGATAGTGTTGTCGTCGCCCTCAAGCGCGATATACCCGGCGAAGAGCTGGCCGACGACGCGCAGCCGCGAGTACATCGGGATCTGTTTGTCGGGGATCTGCTTTTCGCCGGGATGAACCAGCGGGATAACTTGCGCACCGGCCTGCGCGCCTCCATTGATTACCGCTGCCGGCGCGAGGGCTCCGGCCAAGTCATCGCGGGCGGGCGCGTCGTAGAGCGCGGCGACCTCGGCCGCCGTGCTCGAATTCCATTTGAGACCCGGCGCGCCGAGACCCAGTGCGCGTTGCTCTGCGCGCGCGGGAGCCGGCGCGTCGGGCACCAGGCGCAGCGTCGGCGCGGCGTCTGAAGGTGCTATCAGCGCGCCGAGAGGTTCGGGACGCTGCGGCACCGCGGACGCCGCGCCGTCTAATGTCCGATCGGCGGTCTGATCAGAAGTCTGGTCGGCGAGTCTGGCGCGCAACGCATGATAGACCGCCTCGAACACCGCGCCCGAGTTGCGAAAACGGACCTCGGTCTTCATCGGATGAACGTTCACGTCGACGTCCTCGGGCCGCATCTCGACGAACACTGCCGTCGCGGGATAGCGCCCGCGCGGAATCAGCGTGTCGTAGGCCTGCTGCACCGCGCGCTGCAGCACGCGGTCGCGCACCGCGCGCCGGTTGACGAAAGTGAAGACCATCCGCGGCGTCGGATAGGAGTCCTGGCTGATGGTGGCAAGCCCGAACACGCGGGCGCCGGCGCGCTGGGAGTCGAAGTGCAGCATCCGGGAGGCGACCTTCGCTCCGTGAAGCTGGCGCATCCGCTCGAGCACCGACGCCGCACGCGAAAGGTCGTAAACCACGCGGCCTTCGGCGGAGAGCCTGAACGCGACGCGCCAATGAGCGATCGCCAGGCGCGCAATCACCTCGGCCGCGGCGCCCTGCTCGGTCGCGAGCGTCTTCAGGAACTTGAGCCGCGCCGGCGTGTTGAAAAAAAGCTCGCGGACTTCGATTCGGGTACCGGGCGCGGCGGCACATTCGCGGGTGAGCGAGATTTCGCCGCCCTCGACGACGATTTCGACTCCGGCGAGATCGGCGGCCCGCCGCGTGACTATCCGAAGACGGGCGACGCTCGCGATCGAGGCCAGCGCCTCGCCGCGAAAGCCCATCGTGCGAATCGCCGTGAGGTCGGCGGCGTCGCGAATCTTGGAGGTCGCGTGGCGGCGCAACGAGAGGATCGCGTCTTCGCGGCCCATCCCGCAGCCATCGTCGCCAACCGCGATCAGGCCCGCGCCGCCGCGCTCGATTTCGACGCTTATCGAGCGGGCACCGGCGTCAAGCGAATTCTCGACCAACTCCTTGAGCGCCGAGGCCGGACGCTCGACGACCTCGCCCGCCGCGATCTGGCTCGCCACCTGCTCGGGGAGAATATGGATCAGCCGCTCCGCCATCCCCGGCCCCGCGCTGCGCGAAAACTACGAAGCAATGGCAAAAGCATGGCATGAGAATGGAATGTTTGGGCGGCCGACTCAAGCGCGGCGCCGCAGTTCATTTCGCCATGTATCCACCGTCGACCGACATCGCATGGCCGGTGACGTAGGAGGCCGCGTCCGAGCAGAGCCACGCCACCGCCTCGCCAATCTTGGCCGGCTCGCCCAGGCGCTTGAGGGGTTCGGCGGAGGCGAAGCGCTGCTCCATCTCGGGGCGGGTGCTCAGCAGGCGCCCGAGCATCGGCGTGCGAATCGGCCCCGGGCATACGCAATTGACCCGGATTTTTTCGCGCCCGTATTCGATCGCCGCCGCGCGCGTCAGCCCGACCACGCCGTGCTTGCTCGCGACATAGGCCGGCAATCCCGGCGAGCCGGTAAGCCCGGCAGCCGAGGCGGTGTTGACGATCGCGCCGCCGCCCTGGCGCAGCATATGTGGAATTTCGGCCTTCATGCAGAAGAACACGCCGCTCAGGTTGACCGCGATCGTGCGGTTCCAGTTTTCCTCGGTGCACTCGGTCACCTTGCCCATCCTGCCGTCGATTCCGGCGTTGTTGAACGCGCAATCGATTCGGCCCCAGGTCGAGATGACCTTGGCGACGAGCGCCTCGACCTCGGCCAGTTTGGAGACGTCGCTGCGTACGAAGTTCGCCTCGGCGCCCGCCTCTTTGACCATCCGGAGCGTCTCCTCGCCGCCCTCGGCCACGATATCCGAGAGCATCAGCTTTGCGCCCTCGCGCGCGAAGATAACCGAGGCCGCGCGCCCGATACCCGAGCCCGCGCCGGTAATCAGCGCCACCTTGCCGTTCAACAGTATAGCCATCGTGCGATTGCCCTCCTTTTTTCAGGGTCTTTCAGGGTTTTCCTGGAGCTCTTTTACGGATTTCTTCATTCATTGGGACGCACCGCTCAAGATGCGTGGCGAGCGCCAGGCGGCGGCCTCTTTTATCCCGGCGCCCAAGCGGATAGGGTGAACGTTCGACTCAAATCCAATCAATCGATCTAATCAAGCGGAACAGCGGAACCATCGATGCGAACCTGTGCGATTTGCGGCAAACGCCCCTCCGTCGGCAACAACGTAAGCCACGCCAACAATAAGACCAAGCGCCGATGGCAGCCAAATCTGCAGGAAGTGCGCTCGGCGGCTGGCGGCGGCGTCAAACGAATCCTGGTTTGCACGCGATGCATCCGTAGCGGCCGGGTCACGAAGGTCGCTCCGGGCGCCCAGGCGCGACACAACGCGAAGGCCGCCGCCGGCAAACCGTCCTAGCGGTCTGATACAAGCCCTAGCGGACTAGCCCAAGGAGCGGAAGCATCCGCTCGGGTGGCCGCGCGATCACCGCCTTATCGCCCTTGACGACGACCGGACGCTGCATCAGTTCCGGATACTTCAGCAGCAACGCGACCACGTCCTCGGCTGATAGGTAGTCCGCGGGCCTAAGCTGCAGTGCTTCGAACCGGCGATCCTTGCGCACCAGTTCCGCGGGCGGCGTATCGAGCATCGCCACGATGCGCTCGAGCGCGGTGCGATGGAGCGGGGTTTTTAGGTACTCGACGGTGTCGAACTCGACACCTTGCGCGCGCAGCAACTCCAGCGCGCCGCGTGAATTTCCTCAGCCAGGGTTGTGATAGAGCGTCACCTTTTTCATCGTGTGGATTCCCCCCGACGCGCTTTTCATGCGCGACGGTTTGATTCAACATAGATTTTACACGGTAGGTCCTACATAAGGTCCTGCATAGCTGTTAGGCCGATGCTTAATCAAATGGCAAGCGTACGTCAGGCAAAGCAAATGGCAAGCGGATGTTAGGCAAGTTTACGATCTTCTTCATCACGGCAGCACTGGCCGCAACCCTCGTGGTCCGCGCCGGGACAGCGGACGCGGCGTCGCACTCTGGCGAGCCGTCCGAGATCGCACGGCGCGCCGTGCCGGCGATGGCCTCGCCGGGGGTCGCCACCTGGCAGATGTCGACCACGGTGACGGGCGTGCTCGCAGCGCCCGAGGCGGGAGAACCGCTCGCCAACCATGAGCTGCATTTCCAGGAGCGCGTCAGCGGCAACATCTACACCCTGCGGACCGCGGCCAATGGCGCCTTTTCGACCGTGCTGCCCGAGGGCGTTTACGATCTGCGCGGTAAGCACGGCGCCGTGATCGCGCGCGGAGTGATAGTCGGGCAAAGCCC
>WNFI01111267.1_pt1 | contig 11390 bp, 12 predicted proteins | sample 5400471 | NCBI WGS metagenome assembly WNFI01 (sample SAMN13153348, study PRJNA577476) | soil metagenome | isolation source: 100 cm saprolite on Douglas fir-dominated hillslope | place: USA:California | collected 2013-09-17
TGACTTTGGAAGTCGACTCACAGCTAGCCAGACCGTGGCAACACTACCTGGACCCATGACCCATGTGGGTTACATAACCCGTGATTTTTCCTAGCTGCTGACCACTTTTACCTTGCTGCACTTCAACAACACTGATAGCACAATGCCATCTTTTCTCTTATACCCACACATGTCTAGTCACAAACACTGTGGGCATTTCACAATATAATCCAATTCAGTTGCTCTCAACCAACCAATCAGATTGCAGTATTTAGCCAACTGAATTGGATTATATTGTGAAATGCCTGCAGTGAAAGCAGGGGCACTCTGCAACCACCTTTGTGCCTCATTGTACATGCAGTGGAATATACTGTAGAATTTCAATCAATTCAGATGGGGGTGTGACATGTGACACCTCCATCTGAAATTGACCATTTGGACACTCAACAAGTGACCTGTGACATCCAAAATTTTTTGGACAGAGCTTGGAATGGAAATTAGGCTTGGAACAGAATGGAATGGACTTCCACATTGGAGCACCCATCCTTGCATGCTCATGTCATATTGATTCACTTGATTATTTCCTTTGTATGTGTGATGCCCTCTCTATTCATTATTGATGGGTACTGTACAGTTGTGGCTTGATTGGAATGGTACAGTAAATGCAGATTCAAAAAAAAAAAAAATGTTGCACAATATTGTAAAATATACAAAAACTAATTTGATAAAGCTCATACAAGTCCAAAAAAGTTTATGTCAGGTTTCCTAATGTGTGCAGAGCACGGGCCACCACTTGCCTGTTTTTGATTGGTGGGCGGATCTTGTTACGCTATAGATGTGACCGCCAGCGACAGCTAGCTATCTAAACTCTCAAGAAGATTTTCATCACTGCCAGACCCCATCTTCTCCTATTCTCACTCTTGATTGTCTAGAAATGAATCATAAGTTGAGGTTCATTTCCGAGCCGAAGACTGTCTCCGTGAGCAAATGTACCTCATCATGGTTGTCTTTCTATCTTATGACATGGTGCACAGATTGTTGGGTGTCCATTCAGGTCAGCCATTATTCTCCTAGCATGGCATGAACATAACTAATTTTGGCTGCTGTTCAGCGGTGGGCAGGTGGGCAGTCATCCCTCGAGTGTCGCTCTTTCTGAGAGTTTTATAGCACAGAGTTGGTGTTGACAAAGGCCCGATACATCTGGTCAATGCAGGTCTTGTTGATCAGCTCAAGGACCTCGGTTGGGTTGTCGAATTTGATGGGCACCACCAGTTTGAAGACATCTGCGCTGAGATTGATCCTCCAATTGGAAAAGTTAAGAACCCAAGACTTGTTTCGAAGGTTGCCCAGGCTGTCGCCCAGGCCGTGGGTGATCATGCAACCAGAGGCTCGCTTCCCCTCACGCTTGGTGGAGATCACTCCCTTGCAATGGGCACCATTGCGGGGACACTATCGTGAGTTTCCGCTCGTCCCGTTCCACATTTCGCGTGACCGTAAGTTTAGGAGATACCCCGACGCATGCGTCATTTGGGTTGACGCACACGCAGACATCAATACTCATGAAACTACCAATTCTGGCGCGTAGTCGTTGAATCTGGAATCGGAAATCCACTTACCTGTATCTCGTAGGAAACATTCATGGCATGCCCTTGGCCTTTCTGACCTCGCTATCTGGTTCCAAGTCACTCAGCAACACTGACACCGGTCAGCCTGTCCCTTTCTCCTGGCTCGACTCCGTCCACCTACGTCCGTCACGCTTGGCATATATCGGCTTGCGGGACATCGACCGGGGGGAAAAGATGATTCTCAGAGAACACAATATCGCTGCGTTCTCCATGCACGAAGTAGATAGATACGGGATAGGCAGTGTAGTGGAAATGGCCCTGGATCGAGTAAACCAAGACAGGTCGAAACCAATTCACCTCAGCTTTGACGTCGACGCTCTTGATCCCAGTGTGGCTCCGAGCACGGGTACCCCAGTGAGAGGTGGCCTGACATTCAGAGAGGGTCATTATATTTGCGAAAGGTTGTATGAAACGGGTCTTCTGGTTGCCGTTGATCTGATGGTAAGTGAATGTTGCGCATCCTGTGTTTCTCATTAACAGCTAGTTGTAACAGGAAGTGAATCCTTCCTTAAGGGAAGCCGCGGATGTTCAGCAAACTGTCGCCGTAGGATGTTCTCTTGTTCGTGCTGCGCTTGGTATGCCCGATCATTTATATACCAGTTACCACGATTTTCAAACATAACGTGTAGGCGAAACACTACTTTGAGGCGACAACATGAATTGAGTATTCAAAGATGAGAAATCGTAGTATACGCCTATCAATAAACCCTTGCGCAGACTCCGCCGCAGGGACATTATTTAAGGAATGATCGTTGATACGTTCTCCAAATAAGGTTGATAAATGCCGGATAAGCCTGATTCGGAAGGAATCGGAGATAAATGAATGAACCCATCGAAGCTCAGCTGTGTCGCAAGTTCAACTTATCCCACCTTCTCATCCAGACAATATGTCCTCCGAGTCCGCACCGTCACTGCCCCCCAGTGCTAGTTCCCCCCTTCAATTCAGAGATGTTGTACGTCATCCAATTCAGTGGATACATCGCCATGATCGGCCCATAATCCCGTGTTGCTCGTTGCCACGCATTGTTTTGACGACCTTGCGTTTCCTTTGTGCCCTATAGGCTATCGATGGCTCAAAACTGTATCACAGGCATGAAAACGAGTCTGAAGCACACCAGGTACTATTTATTAGGGTCTTATCAAGACGACCTAATGTAAGGTGCAATGTAGATCTATCGCCAATCAGCTGGCCACAAGGTGAAGCATCCTGTTCTCCCGCAAACTATCAACCCCGTTGGTATTCTTTCGTTAGATGTCTCTGCGGTCTTAGTCTCGTCGTGATGCAGGATGAGGAGACCGTTCCTGGGATTCAACATCCGGGCTCCACTGGAGTCATTTACTGCTCCGACCGTGCCCAGGCTAATGGCTTCAACTACGCTTCCTCTCATGAGTGGTCCAACCTTGGTCAAGGTGCCCCAGAAGTTGGTCCAATCCCTGACGCACCGTCTCGACCTGTTAAGGTCGAATTCGATTGCGACGCTCTCGAATATGCTCCCACAACGGGTGTCAAAAGTATGTGTCACTCTACCTTATATTCAGGCATGCATTCTGACAAATGATAGAACTTCGGGAAGCTGTCGCCAACCTCTATAACATAACCTACCGGAAGGGAAAGGCATCCCAATACACTTTCGAGAATGTTTGCATCGTCCCTGGTGGACGAGCAGGACTTTCTCGCATTGCCGCTGTCATTGGAGATGTTTATTGTGTTCGATACAACGCTCTTACATCTATATCACTGGCACACGTCTCACATACATTACCTAGTCCTACCAAATTCCAGACTATACGGCATATGACCAAATGTTGTCTGCTTTCAAGCGCCTCGTACCAGTCCCTACTGCGTAGGCCTCAATTTGATGTATGATAGCCTAGATGCTAAAATCTTACCTCCGCAGTCTAGAACCGGAGGTGAGTAAATTTCACAGGTTGTGCCTTCCTGCCTCACGACATTCCCTAGAACCACTATCGCCTCGATGTTGAACAGGTCAAGGTATCTTCTAACTTACATCCGGCTTCTTTCTGGAGTTGTTTCTCTCTCATGACTCTTTTTTGTAGAAAGATATCCATTCTCAGGGGCTTGCGGTACTCCTCGCGTCAAATCCTCGAAACCCAACGGGTCAAGTTATCAGGTAAGCTATATTTTCTCACCCAATAATTGTATCGAACCCTTCGCACCCTTCTACTCCTACAGAGGACAAGACCTAAAGGAACTAGTTGAACTCAGTCGCGAGAGCTCAACCACCGTCATTCTGGATGAGGTGAACCCTTGCTCCCTTATATCGACTGTTACTTATTAGTACTCAAAATGCAAACGAAGTTCTACTCGTGGTACATTTACCACGACAATGAAGCTGATGAGGGAAAGTCCATCTCCTCTGCAGAATATGTTGAGGACGTCAACAGTGACTCAGTTATTATCGTCGACGGCCTCACAAAGGTCTGCTTCATTCCCTCGCACGAACGGTTGCAGCTGATTATTCACGTAGAACTGGCGGCTTCCTGGGTGGCGGATTTGTTGGGTTATCGGTCCCAAAAATCTTATCACTGCCCTGTCTCAATCTGGTATGTTGGTCAATGCGACACCTATTACCCGGGTTAATTGCGTCCACAGGCTCTTTCTTAGATGGCGGTGCTAATCACCCGTAAGCATACACGCCGCCTTCAGGAATAATCCACTTAATGAGGCGGTATTGGTAGTCTCCAGTTGGCAGCCATCCCACTTTTGGACCCAAAGCATGTTCAACATGAGAGGGTTGCTCTCCAAAATCACTTCAAGATGAAACGTGATCATATCTTGAGGCGCTTGAAAGCCATTGGGCTCGAAGTCAAGATCCCCCCCGTCGCAACCTTTTACATTTGGCTAAGCTTGGAGAATCTCCCTGATCCGATCAATAATGGCCTTACGTTCTTTGAGGAACTTCTCAAAGAGAAGACAATTGTCATACCTGGCATTTTCTTCGACATCAATCCTGCACACCGCAGGAATCTGTTCAGTTCGCCATGCCACCACTTTGTCAGGCTGTCCTTTGGCCCACCGCTTCAGGATCTCGATAAAGGTTGGCATATCTCAATTTCTCCGTCTCCTCTTAGTAATCGACGATGCAATAGGCATTGACGCCATTGAACGCGTGCTACACAAAGCTAACAAAAAAGGCTCGCGTGCATTCGGGCACAGCTATAAGAAGAGCATCAAAGACCGAGTCGGCCTTGCTGTGCATGTATAATGTAATCCTGATCAGTAAACAATCAAGGGTGCGAAAAGCGTCAATGCATGCAGCCAACAATGTGTACCAGTTATCCCGAGTACCCGGTTTTTACCTCATATGTAGATATCGATACGAATGAATCCTTGTGAACGTCACGGAGACTGCACTTAGCAGGTTAAGCTCTGAGAGCAACAAGTACTATGGTTGATCGGCACACATAGCGAGAATGACAGCGTCAACACGACGGATCAAATGATGCGAATGCGGTCTTGAATGCCTGCACATCGGTCTTGTCAGCCTCCTCGGACTGGAGACAATTCTTCCAGTCCATCCGCTCTTCCACTTTCAGCAATGAAGCTAGCACTTTTCTGAAAAGACGCTTGAGTCATCACCGAGCAGAGCACCCTGGACTTAGCCACGTACCTGCCAAATTGCACGCTGAATGGCAAATCTCGCCTTATTCGATGCACAAGTCTTCTCCCGCTTGGCAGCTCCACTCGAAAATATCCCTCCCTGCTTTCGTCACTGGGTGCACCAACATCCTCTACGTCAAATTCAATGCCATGCAGCCTGCCCTCATCTCGGAATGCAGACTCGACCCTGTTTTCGAGGGAAAACGGCACAGGAACGGCTTGAATATGCGCATGACCCCCCTTGGATGAAATACGGCCCATTTCAAAGAAGACAGCTGTCGCGCCATGTTTGGCGTACAGTGCACGCAGCGCAGCCTGGTATCTGTGGGGTGATGATGCCTCAAACCATATTCACCGCACGCTTGGAAATGTACCTATTACATTCAGCAATCACTGAGGCACGTAGTTCTCCTGGAATCGAGTTGAGCGTTGCGGCATGCGCAATTGGCACAATGAGCACATGCCCTCCACCAGGCACTTTGAGAATATCTTTCTTCTCATGCTGATCGGCGGTGTGCGTTGGCACCAGTTGGCCTTTGGGAAAGGTAAGATAACATTCTCCGCCAACCGCAACTATGAGGTGCTTCAATAACGCGGGATTAGACTTCGCTGCCACACGCGCGGCAGACGTAACCTTCGCGTGGCTTGCGTCCCCCAGTATCACCAACGGCATGCCTGGTTGGGCAATCGCGAAGAAAATGCCCTGGCTGTGATCTTACGTCAGCAGTTGCAGGGCCAGAAAAAAACACCTTCACTTTGCTGCAGAGCCTGCATATATACTCCTGGGGAGGGCGTGCACGCTCGGGGCAGTTATTTATGAAATGCTGGGGTAACAGAGTCATCAATAGCCCTTGAAGTGATGAATGAACACACATCTGTGCCATCACATCTCTTGCAACGATAACCCGGCGCTGGCTTGCCTTGTTCTTCCCCTAGAGATGAGGTCTTCAGATTACGAGGGAAGAGACGGGAATCGGTGCACAAGCCTTTGTTATTCCGCTTCCATGGCCGCTGCACACTCCCCGACTCTGAAGCTTCGCCCTCTACGGAAGCAAGTGGGCGCTTGTAAGTACGGGGGATGTCCACGAATGGATTCGAAGTCGCGTTAGCAGGTCTCAGGGATTCTGCCGTCATCTGAACTTGTGGCCTAATTACGAATGCATAAAACCACTATCCGGAAATTCAGCAATCAAAGCAAATTTCAATAGAGCAAAGCACACTAACGCGCTGTTTTCTTCCGTCGATCTGCTCTCCACCAAATGCGCCCAGGCCTATGAATCTAGAGACTCTGTCTGATTCATCGACCCAGGTGAACGGTTCCCTCTCCCAGAAGCTCGGCGGTTTGGCCCCACCACTACAAAAAATATATCTTGGCTTCATTTTTTTGATTAATTCGTCGATCGGTGGAGAGCCAGTGTTTGACAACTCGGTTGAGGGAAGTGGCACAGCGGAGAAATCTGTGATCAGGGATGGCCAGTCGTGTGAAACAAGTACGTCAACCAGTGGAGAAGAAACCATAGAAGACGCGATGGACGAGAGAGACGAGCTGTCCACACGAGAGGAAACGGCATTTGCAAGTAATTTCGAGACCGTTTGTGACGTGAAATAAGGAGACGAGAAGCCCTACAATGGCTTTATCACACAGTGCTGACTTCAGAATGAATACGCACATGAGGAATTTCTGATCCACCGTACACGGCAGGTTTATACGTCCCACCTATACACGCAATTCGAAGACCTTCTGCCATCGTTACTACAGCCGACTTGCCTGGTTTCACATCAGTAACCTCACGAGGACCGGAAGGAATAAGGTGGTCCCACTAAGAAGAAATACATTATTGCATAGCTCTCCGTTCATTTTGGAAAATTGTTCGATCACCCTGTCAGGCAGAGGGTGCTCACCCTGCATAACGTAACAAGGCATTGGAGCTTTGATCGACTCATTCACTTTGAAACTTCTGACGGAGAAAGATTCAAGACGAACCCCGCAATTCCCCTCCTAAAAGCCTCCCAACGTCGTCCGAATCATTGTCGCCTGATAATGGGCCGAAAAAGTCTCCAATGCAGAACGCAAGTTCGAACGGGCCATGTTTGTTATGGATGGCCGACATCTTGTCAAACAGCGGGCCGATAGAGCCCATTGCAGAACCTGTGACAAGTCTTGGGTTTATCAATAATTTTGGAGGCCATACCAACACTGAGTTCTCACATCCTGAGGGCCGCAGTTGTGGAAGCCATGGTGCTTGATGACGGAAGAGCTCTGTTGCTGAGCTAATCATTGCGGCAGTATTGCGGTCCGTTATGGCGCCAAGGTCCGTTAGGCGTAGGCGCTGAGGAACCAAAGTGTGCTTCGATAACGGCAACAAATGACGGCAATTTGCGACCTTAATCCCAAAAAGGGCAAGCTCTTTCACTTTCCCATCTTCGTCGTGAGTCGTGATACAGTATTACAATACATCAACTTAACGCGCACAACGTAATGAATGCTGCCAGTTTGCCGAAACAGCCTGAGAGTCTGAGACGTTTCTTGGGTCTTTGTTCTCTTCCGAGTCCGAATCCGTTCGGGCTCGTGCACGGACGTTCTTCTCACCTTTCATATACAACGGGCTCAACAACTAGTCCTCTCGTTAAAAACCCACATATCGACACTCCTTCTCAACGGCACACACTCTTTCTGAGGTCGTAAGGTAGCCATATTTATATTGGTGTTGTTTTCCTTGACTCTATGGTTGCCTTCGCGTTTTTCTTCGTCCCTCTCCTGTTCGTTATAGTGGTTGGAGCCTCCCCCCACCAACTGCGGTCTCACTCTTCTAGGAGTAATTTGCTTGGAACACTCGTTTTAACCCCAATCGGCATTGCACAGGGCGCGACATCCATCAATGGGATTTCGCAGTTTGCTGTAAAGTACGCATCTGCACAACGATGGCAAAACCCTGTAGTTATGAGGATGTGGGAACTACCGTATGTATCGCCTACATAATCAATTGGTGGTCCACTAATGTTTTGTCAGCAATGGTTCATGGGATCCAACGGCACTTCCAAAGTCGTGTCCCCAAAGTGCTCTTGATCCATCTCAATATTCTGAGGATTGTTTATCTATGCTACTTTACGTTCCGAGTGCTGTGCCACAGAATACCAAGTTGCCCATTCTTCTATGGTGAGTATTCGACCCACTGAACAAAACAGTCTAATGACGTTAGTGATGTGATCACAGGATCCACGGAGGTTCGTTCATTAGTGGATCGGCAACGGGGCCCGGATTGAACGGGGCCTTTCTCGCCAACGCAACCGATACTATCGTTGCCGTTGTACAGTACCGCCTCGGCGCTGTACGTTGTCCCCATCTATCCGGGCATTGCTGTTAAATAATGATCCTGGTCAGCTCGGATTCAATTCACCAGACGGGCGCACGAACTTCGCTGTACAGGACATCATTGCTTCCCTCAAATTTTTGCAAATGGTCTTGCCAAGCTTTAGGGGTGATGTCTCGAAAATAACCGTTGCCGGCCAGAGTAGTGGCGCGCACCTAATACGGGCTTTACTCGCTACCCCATCAGCCACTCCCCTATTTCAATCTGCTATCCTTCACTCTGATCCCATGGTCAGCTTCTTTTTGCTCACAGATTTTTCATCGCTGAAATTTCACAGGACTACGGATTTCAGTCTCCCGCCGTGCAGTCTAAACTTCAGCAATACTTTAACGAGCATATCAGCTGCGCCGCGGCAGACACGTCGTGTTTATGCTCCCTTGCCCTCAGCACGGTTCTTTCCGCATCAGATGCGTTATTCAATAATGCAATGAGTATCGACCCGTCTGCGACCCCGGAAGAACCCATGCGTCCTGTCCATGATGGTGTTCTAATTACCAGCACACTTGATTCTTCGTCGCCTTTTCCTCAGGTTTCCAAACCAATAATCATCAGCACTGTCGTGAATGAAGCCGGCCCCGCCATTTACGGCTCAATCACTGCCCCGATCGACGCATCGACTTATGAAATGATTGTAAACTCATCGTTTGAGGAGGCAGAAGCAAGCAATCTTCTTGCCTATCCTGCTTATCAAGTACCAACCCTTCCTGATGGTCAAACTGCGGATGCTCGTATCCAACTGGAGCAATTGGGCACGGATCAGATTTGGCGGTGCCCGATATGGACTTTCGCACGTAGCTGGACCCAGCAAGGCGGGAGTGTGTTCGTTGCACAATACACCGTCGGCTCAACATATCCCGATAACAAGGATATTCCGTTTTGCTCTGAAGCTGGTGTTGTGTGTCATGAGGATGACATCAAGATTGTTGTACGTGACTTGGTTGATTTTCCTTGAACGTATTCAATGGCCAAATGCAGTTTGGCACAGTCTCGAACCCCACATCAGCCCAGTCCTCTTTAATCAATGAGGTTCAAGCTCGCTACAAATCGTTCCTTCTCACTAGTAACCCAAATCCGCCTGGTGCGCAATTTCCTCTGTGGTCTCCTGCGACCACCGGAAACTTCTCTGCTAAAAATATGGGAAGCCCTGGAACGGCAGCTGTTGGCGCATGTAACACCCAGTTTTGGGGTACTACTAATGTGCCTTATGATTATCAGCTATATAGTATCTAGATAGAATTAACCGCTTTTCGAGTTCCTTCTGGATACGTGGCATCATCACCGTTCAGGCCAGGTTTAAACCTCCTGCATCAATGTTTCTCCTACAGTACCATGTCGTTGCATGTCGTTGCATAACCTAATCTACTGAAGTACAAAGACATAACTTATAAAATTCGGACATAAGTGTAAACATCTCCTTTTGGTGTAGCCATTGAATGCGGTACCCTCGGCACGTTAACAAATGGGTATTATGACCATTCATTATAGTAATCTGGCACTATGTACTGTATCCACGAAAGGACCTTGGTTCAAATTGGGAAGGTCTTGTCTCGCGTGTGACGGTGTATGTGAACAAGAATCCGTTAGATGGCTTCCGCACTTGAAACTTAAAGGCCTGAACGTCTGAACAGTTGAAAGGGGCCTCACTGTCATCATCAAGATATTCTGCATGTCTTTGAATAGTTTTCCGGATATTAACGTCTTGTTCATGTGATGGTCGCGGCGCTGCTTAGTCATGGCATCCAGCCCACCATCCAGCCGCTGTCTGTCCACAGCAACTTTTGCTAGTGTCCCGCTCTTTTACTTGCATCGTGTCCGTTTGGTTTCCAATGGTATACACTATGGGAGAAGATAGGCCTCCTGCAGTTTCTGAGGCTGTGTCGACGAACCTCGGTTCGATCACCGCTGTGACAACCCCGGTAGTCGATATAGCCTAAGTGCAACGCATACCTTTCCATCCTGACTTCAGCATACCAGGGCGATATCGCGGACGGCAGTGAAGGCATTGTGGAGAAATGGATTTCACTCTCATTTACGTGGTCCGGCAGATCTTTCACTTTGGAAGTTGCACATTCCGACAGGTTAGGTGGATTTCAATGATACCTTGGTCGAAACGCTCATAGTGACTAACTCCCAAAGGATATTCGACCTGAAGGCAGTTCTTTTCAGCATGACTGATGTACCACCAGAACGGCAGAAGATTCTTGGATTGGTAAAAGGGAGACTGCCCCCAGACGATGGGCGTATGTAAGCGCTATCCGTCGGCTTTCATTCACATAAAACACTGATAGATATCATGTAGCGGCGACCTCGGGCTCATCGGCGGAAAGAAATTCACTCTTGTGGGTACACCGCAAGGCCACGAGTTAAGGGATCCCAATCGTCTGTTTCCTACATCTCACTGTGGGCCCGGGCTGAGGCTACCTCGCAGGAATGGAACTTTTGTCAGATGTGGTCAATGATCTCGATGTTGATTTCTCTGCAAATCCAGCCGCTGCTGAATCACATAAGAACGATCAGCGTAACATACGCAAAATTCGCGAGGCATCCGAAAACCTTAAAATCAATCTTATCCACCCTCTTCGTGAGGGAAAGCGCTTACTTGTGTTGGACATCGATTATAGTTTGGTTTCTTATTCTCAGACAATACTTGACTAAGGTGACCGGAACCCACCCAGCGATCTTGGATACAAAACCCCTGACTTCCGGTGCACTGCCCCCCTCTGAATGTGCACGACCTCGACTACATGAATTTTTGACGGCCATATACCCTTTTTACGATATATGCATCTGGTT
>WNFI01144678.1_pt1 | contig 11390 bp, 18 predicted proteins | sample 5400471 | NCBI WGS metagenome assembly WNFI01 (sample SAMN13153348, study PRJNA577476) | soil metagenome | isolation source: 100 cm saprolite on Douglas fir-dominated hillslope | place: USA:California | collected 2013-09-17
GTCTCAGGTAGGAATAGTAACATGGTAACGAACAAGGCCGAACTGCATATCCCTAGTGCGAGCTGCAGGACGCGCCAAGACGCATAGCGTGCAGCGAGACCACCTGCAATCGGGGATAATGACGGGCCTATAAGGCTTGACTAAGAAAAGATGAAATGAGTTTGCTGGACATGAGAACTAGTCTGGCAGCTATTCACTCACAGCAAAGAAGACGCCCATAGCTGTGCCACGCTGTTCTAAACGGTAGATGTCACTGATAACGCCAGCGCCTATAGACATTCCACCCCCTCCACCGAATGCTTGGACCACGCGGAAGAGCAACAATTGTGGAACGTTTCGTGCGAGCGCGACTCCTAACGAGCCCATGGCAAATATGGGCAGTACAGTCAGGTAGACGGGCCGTCTGCCATCTGTGTCGAACAGTTAGTGATTGTTTGTTAATGAAATGAATACGCCTCATCTCCAATAGGATCGGCAGTTCCCACCCCCGCGGGGTAGGAGGGCAAGCGGCACACCTCAAGCAGATTGAATAGGAAAATGTAACTCACAAAAGCCGGCGTAATTCGACCAAGTAAGGTTCCCTAGAGCGCCGGAAACCATGTAGCAGCTGACCGCCAAGCTGTAGATCAGACAAAGATTCAAAGTCAGCTTATGTTCATAGCCACGAGAAGTTTGATGACTTGCTTGACGACGGTCCCCGTCGTTCGTAGGTCGCGAGATATCTGTGGTATGCATGGGACGAACGAACCGATAACAAACACTATCCAGAGTTCCCGACAAAATGGGCTAGTCAGCCAGGGTAAGGCATGCGAGCGACAGGGAAAATGAACCCACATGGGATCATCCCAGAAAGTGAAACAAGAACGAGGATTATCCGCTTTCGTCCCGGGGTAAAGCGGTCGTATGAGGACTCGGTCTTCATTGAGCGGCCATACTCTACATGATGTGTACTCTCGTTCTGCGGAAGCAGAGGAGAGTTTTCGTGAGTCATTACGGAGCGGGAAAGGAAAAGAAGATGAGCCTGAGAAGGTGATGGGTTGTTGGGGGGAAGGGAATACGCTTAGGATCAGATGAGCGGTGCAATTTTGTACCTAGAGGCTGCTAGGGCGCACCATTCTCATCACAACCGATGCGCGAACCAGGGCGCGGGCCACGATGGCTAGAACCGCCAGAAGGAAAATTGGGAAGTCGCCGGCAGGACCGGAGACGTAGGCGACCTCCATTCTCGATGAGTTACTGTAACGTGGCAACTTCTTATCCGTGGCAAAGATTAGATTTTCGGTCATAATGGTACAGATTGAGATGTGTGAGAATGCCGAGGCATACGGTCTACGCGAGGCCAGATTCCCCAACGATCCCCCAAGTGGCGGAGAATGATCCATTTGAATGCCTGAGACCCATTCAAACCAATCAAAGGAGTGAAGAATCTGCATCCCTGATGGGACCTGGCGTTGGCTAGACAGGCACCTTCCGCAGCGCTCAGTGCTATGGCCGCCGGTGACGCGTACGAGGGACACTCTAAGTAGAGCGCCAGAGCAAAACCTCAGAAGCCATGCTGCAACAAGAACAGTAGAGGCTGCCCGTGCCCCTGTCACATTCTTAGTTTTTCTGGGTCATGCAAGCCTAAATACACTGAGCCACATGCATCAAGAGACACTTACGAGAAGAAGCTCTTCGGTCACAACGAGAAGCAGCCGGTGTTTGGATTTGGTTACAGCGTAAGCAATATCGCCATAATACGACGTCGATGACTGGCAGGTGGTGTAGAGGTACATGTTTGCGGGAAGCACGGGTTCCTCGCGGGTTGTGGACCACAATTGAATGACAGGATTGATTATCTTGAAAGTTGAAGAATGACAACTTCGGGAATGGTAAGGGACAGGCGCCTAGTGTTCCCATGTGCGTAAACGTGAAATTCTCTGTGTACAGTTATGAATCTCGATCGCGACCGCTCGGCACTTGCGATGACCACAGGGAGCGAACTTCGGGAAAATTTTCGTATTGAGACTTCCGGAAAGTCGTCAGCTTACAGAACATGCTGTAGTACAGTGTTACAATGTTAATAGCATGAGAACATTGGCATACCTGATAGACAAGGGAACGAGGACTGTTCCTAGTGAATCGATTGAAAAAATCCAGGCAATGCATTCACGACTGAATGGAACACTCCCATCCCTTGAAGTACAAACACCTCCTGTGGACCTTGTCGATCCTCGTGTTCGGCATCAGTAATCATGACAGAGAAGACAGAGAGACACGAGTTCAGTATCATTCCGAGTTCGGCACTCACGGGGTGGCGAGATGTGAGTGACATATAACTTACGCCCACGCTCACGACGTCCACATGGAGCATCGGATAAACTTTAAACACCGTGATTTAATTGAGGTCCGCGGGGTCACCATTAGTCACCTGACACCGGTCACCCCTAGCTCTCCCAGTCTACACGTACGACAATTTAGTGCCGATGAAAAAGGAAGGTTACCAACTCTCTGGTGTCGACTCATCGAGCCGAGTACGCTTCCGAACGACCAAGTATTTTTTTTGTGCTTGAGTAGTTTTACAGTAATTTTGCCGACACACCGTTATATTCAGTTGTGGAGGCGAGGGCGCAATTGAGGGGTCGCGTCGGGCGTGTTAAAGGGTGCAAGTTTTTTATATTGACGTGCCTAGTCAATCGGCTGCTAAAATTCAAATACTGCCAGTGTGCAGCTTATTAGAAGATTCTTGAAAAAATTGGTCAGAAGTTGTGGGGCAACTATGACTATGCAAGCGTTTCTGAACTGAACCTATATTAAACTGCTCTTGACGTTATGTCATTCTCGAGTCAACCTGCCGTGCGTAGCGCGGGCATACGCTGGTTATCTACAGAAATGAAGGAGTACGTTCAGCTGGATCATGAGGCCGAAAATGTCTTTGTATGGTGTGATCTGCCGTTTTAGTGGTCCTCGACGAGCACCCGCACGCGTTTGCCTACATATTTTACCCCCTCTCCCGTTTAACCCGCACCTCATGATCATGAACTTCCTGTTGCTGCACTGGCAAGATCGAGTTCGTTCGAGTCTTTCGCACCCAGACAACATATTGGTATAATGGTATTCAGGTTTCGATGGATAATTATATTTCTCTTATATCATGTTATGTACTAGTAGCAGTACACCATTACAGTGTGAACTTGAAAGCAACAATCGGGAGATGGATAAAGCGATTCATGTATAAATTGTCGTGTTTACTCTCGGGCACCCCTCACGCTTCCCCTTTTTATTTTGCCCGCACACACGTGAACATACCACCTTCCTACATCCAACACGTACTGACTGTCTGCTGTGACACCCACGTTATTTGTTTACGCATCCCCTCCTCTCAAGACCACAGCCACTTAGGGAGCTCAAGTGGAGATCTTCGCATCACACGAACCAAAGATCATGAATAAAGATCATCGATTTGCCTACATTCTCCTCGGCGGTTGAGTTCCTGATCATGTTCGCACCGAGCACTGGATGCCTCGTCAAAGTCCTTACTTTTCGTCTCACTCTCCTATCTGGCGCACCAAGCATTCATGACTGGAGATAGCGAAAGGACTTGTTATTCTCTGGGCCACCCACCCGTACACCACGCCAGATCCTCCACGATCCCCGGTCGTGTTGCGCCAGGTGAAGAGACGACAGTAAACGCGCAGATTGTGAGCGCGCTTGTTCCGCCGTTCGTATTAATTGGAGGTCCTGTTCAATGAAGTGGATATGGGAGCTATGGACACCAAGCCAGATTCGGAGTCTGCTGTTGACGCCATTGATGTTGGCAAGGGGGGGTTGCCACCGCAGACGGCGGGGCGACAGTCGACAGTTGACAATGACATCGAAGGCGATGACGTTCTTCCTGGAATGACATCGACATCAGCAAACACAGACCAAGTACGTCCCTCCGCAAACGAAACGTGCTCGCTTTCCGGGTGTGAACACTGGCATGTGACCTAAAAGTGCACCGTTTTACCAACGGCATCATACTGTACTAAGTTGGTATCATATTTCTTCTTCAGCTCTTCACTCCGAATGCTGGGCAATTCAAACAAATCACAAATCCGATTCGCCGTAAAGTCCGATGAGTCAGGGAACATTTACTTACACGTCTGTAAGATCTGCCTGCCAGGGTTCAGACCGTCAATGTCAGGAAAACCTTGAATGACATTCAATTGACACATTATGATGGGAGTCGGATCGGACTTGTTTTCATTGGTTCGGACGAACCTTACATTTTAGTAGAGTACTGTAAACGTGCGGCGAGTCCAAGTCCAAGCATAAGGAGAAAAGAATTTGAAAGTCAGGTGCATCTCTCAAACTGGTTTCAATAGACTGAACGTCAACTTGGGCGGTGCATATCAATTACAAACTCATCACCCCAGAGTAGATGGGGCAACATTCCTTATTAGATTCATAGCAATATCCCCAGAAGGGTCATTGTGGGGTAACAGTGAGACCCCTTAAATGTCAACCATTTCTCAAACCCAATGAAACGGAACCGATGCAACTGCCACCTCCAGATTAGGAACCCCCGCGCGGATGGCATCCATATCAACACTGAGCGTGGGAAGCGTGGCTGCCGGAGCATTCGTGCTTTGGCCCCCTGGCGAGAACGTCCACCCAAGGGCAAGCAAAGTCCCACCAAACCCACCACCGTCCGTCTCCCGCCGCTGATAAGGCATCTCCGTGTCCGTCTCGAGAAGCTATTTATTCTCTTGCTCCTCGCGTAGCTCAAGGACGTCATTAGCCAGGATGCTCAAGGCAGCCACACTCGCGCTGTTGTCTGTCAATTCGTGACCTTGATAGAACAGCCGCTGGCAGATAGTCGGAATGTCTAGCTCCTGCTGTAACTATAACACCGGCATGAGAAGATAAAAAAGACCTCGGCTGTGCTAAGCGTGCTGCGCACCAGAAGTTTGATGTCCTTGACGGACATCTGTTTCGAGATTCCTATTCGCCGCACTCTTCGTTTCACCGTGCGAATCCGTTTGGATTGTCGTTGAGGTTCTGCGTTCCGAGATCGATACGTGAGAATGCTCGTCTGGCGGCTGTCTATCATGACTGGGCCCGGGTCCTTGGTATACGTCTCAGGCGTGGGGTCTGGATCCTCGCTACCCAAGACGCGAATCGTAATCTCCGTCAAGTCGTAGTCCATTTTCCTATGAAGGAAGGCTGTCAACGACATCGCATGTGGCTGGCTGGAGGCACACACCGCTTAATCCGACACTCTTCGCATAATGGCGGATCATGAATAAATTTCGAACTTAGGATACCCTCGTTGGCAACATGTCGGTTTTCGACCGTGATAAGTGGTGATGCATCGTAACTATTTGCGCATGGATAAGTATCGGCATTGACAACTACAGACGATCACTTACAGTTCCTCCAACACATCCCAGTCAGGGCGGCGAACCAGACAGACCGAGCGGTCGAGATCTCCCCGGTTAAGATCAAGAGCTAACAGGTCATGATCGCACAAAAAAGGGGAATTATCCAAACGAGTCGGACGAGTATGGTGGCCGGGTCGGAGGATCCAACGCCTCCATTCTCGCACAAAACTTGAAGGGACGAGAGCGCAAGCAACGTTTTCGAGAAGTGCTGTGTTCCCATTCAATGCATTCTCTTGCATATGTTTGAGTCTCGCCTGCCGGGGAGGTCTGTAAATGATGTTGGTGACTATAAAGGCGCTGGCCACTCACCTTTTCTTCTTCCGCTTTTTTGCGTAGTTCCCTCTTATCCTCGCGGGAAGTCTCTGCGAGAGTGTCACACACTGCGCATTGGCCAATAGCATCAGACAAGGTGACCCATGAAGGAAAGAGTGTCTTGAGTAGTGTGAAAGCCTGGAAATCATTAGTCATACCCCCTGGGGCGAACGGTCGTTGACATACCTTATGAGAAATGCGAGTCCGGGCGGAAATATTGAGCGCCAAGCCACCGTGTTCGCACATGACGTCGTCCCGGAAGAACTGAGAGTCTGGAGCAGGGTCGCTCTGGGATGGCACGTGCATCTTCGGTTTCAACTGTCTCCAATCTACATCGACGTTTTTGAAAAAATTATTGCTCGTGCAAACAAACGAAGGACGAATGTACCTTTCACCCAATGCCTAGAGATCCAAAAGCCGATGGAATCTATTTCGTTGACAACCGCATCGAACTGAGCAACATGCCTCGGATGTTCATATTGGTATAATTTCTCTAGAAGACATGATGACCATGGCTCCTGTCCTGTCACCACGATCCCAGAATAGAATAATCGGATAAATGGGCGTACCAAGAAAGGTATCTTCGACGCATTTATGGCAGATATCCGTCGGCTCCAGCGTTGGTTCGAACGAGGCATCAGATGCCAATATTAACGATTCGTACGTAGCCTATATGGTTGTGAACGTCAGTGAGATAGGGTGGGTTGGCGGATAAGACGAACACGGTCAATTCGCTTCATATCTGCGGCTTTCCCTGGATCAAGCCTGCCATGTGGACATAGTATTTCCTCGACTGAGATTTCCCCTTCCATAAATGAGGCTAGTCGCCGCGTTGATCGCGTTGATGTTTCACTACCATTGCTTTTGACGCCATTCAGACTCGTCAGACTCTGACTATTGCTCGGAAGTTCGGATTGATCGATATCATGGGTTGGACCAGCGTCACGCTCGTCAATCGGGAGAGAGAGAAATGTGTTCAGAGCCTGCTGGCTGACTACAAGCGACGGCTGCCACCAATGAGTGAAAAAAAAAAGCGTAACAATTTCAACCTACCTGGTCGCAGGATGAGACATTCCAAGACAGATAGATGCCTCGTATCTTTGATCGAAGTTCCAGAAATTCAGCTTTGAGCTCTTCTCGTCTAAATTATTTCGTTAGCATATTCAATGAATGGGATTCCTGCTATTAACCTTTTAGCAAAGGTAGCGCAGGCATTGGCGTGGCTTTCATTCATTTGGAGCACGACATCAAGGGCACGTTGCGGAGGCTGTTGAACCATTACTGGGCCCTCAGGTGAGGTTCCGCGGCGCATGTATACAAGCATATACGCATCCCTCGATGTCATTCGTCTAAAGACCAAAACATGAGTTATTAGATCTCACTAGATGCCGATGAGGTGCACCCTGCTGACGATGGGCGTTGTATCCTGGTACAGCTGTGAGCATGACCAACCAGTCTACTAAGTCTATTGCATACTCTGCTATCTCGTCATCGCTACTGTCCTCAACCCGACGGCGCTTCTTGGGCGGCTTAGTTCTCCTGATCATCGGCGATGAGCTATACTTTGTTGCAGTAGTATGCAGACGCACGCTTTGCCTTTATCACTTGTGAGGGGCTCGGACCCCGGGGGCTTCATCTTTGATACCACTTCGTCATTGAACGTGAACCAGGTGTCGTGTCTATGAGAGCTCAGTGTTTCGCCGCTTTGGTTTGGTCAGGGAACCTACGCAGCATCAAACACCATGGCCTCGTAGTGACCATGGTACGCAGTGGAACCTTTATGGATGAGGACACCTTTAAGTTCATAAATATTTTCCTCGTCGGAAGAGTCCCGATTCCGGACGAATCTGTTCATATCCAACACAACAGGAAATGAGACATTATGCTTTCTCTTCTTCCGTTCCAGGGTAGTGACATCAAAGACAAATCGAAGTAGTGAAAAGTGGAGAACAGGAGGGAGCTTTTGGAGGATGAGCTGCCGAGTGGCGTCTTCCAGCGACTGACACTTGGAACACCGGTATCTACAGAAGATTTCAGCCAAGTTGATCCAAGTGAGCCCGTAAAGCATATTACTTGTTATCCCCAGACAGTGTCTCGGATTGAAGAAGTGCTTCAATGCAGCTTTCGAGCGAAGCATTGTCCTATCACGCGGCTCAACCAACATATTGATGTGCACGTAATTGGACCTACTTCAAGATTGACCTCTACTTCGAGAAAGTCCGAATTATTCTCAGAACGGGCTCCACACCGCATGCAGGTTGTCGCGTATGTTTGAGTTCCTTCGAACTATATGACACTGCTTATGAGAATGAAAGAACGTGAACTGGCTGAGATCCATTTACTTGATTCGAAACGAGATGCTTCAATGCAAGATCAGGCTGCTTCTTAAACTCATCGTCCAAGTGGGTGATGAACAATTTGGAAAATCTATGTGAGCGATGAGTGGCCGATCCATGGTGAACATCAAAATTCACACACTCCTGGGCATCTTGCTGCTCATTTGTTCGAAGCTGTAAACTTCCAACAAGCTTCTCTGGATTGAAAACCTTCATCCGGCTTTCTTGCAGCGCAGCAAACGTCGTTTGAAGCTGGAAAATAGGCGATTCCTGCGAGAAGAAATCAACCTCTCCAATCGAATAAATAATGGTGCACATACATCGAAGGTATGGTCTCTGTCATCGGCTGGTAAACACTGATACACGCCATTGCGGAAACAGATGTCTTGGAACCAGACCTAGACAGGATAAGCATTACGAATTTATCAGTGTGTCAAGAGTCACCTGGATATACGCATTTGCGTAGCAGGTGGCTCCGAGATTCTAAACACAGGATCAAACGCGAACACATGTCAGTGTGACGGTTGACGCACCCTAAGGCCTACTGGTACACCGAGTTTCCTGGTCTGGAGACTAGGGTCTGGACCAAGATCAGTTGTAGACAAATAGGATCTCAAGGAAGCCTCTGAGAATTGTCAGTGCCAGGGCGCACAAGGATCAGAGATATGCTGACCTGCGTCCTCCCAGCGATCCTGAGCAAGATAATTCAAGCAATTTGGGTTCTTGGAGCAATATTTTTTACTGCATGTTGGGGTTTCATCATCCGAGATGATAACAACATCCTTTGGTAGGCCTTCCCCTAAGATAACAGGCTCCACAGGGGAGGCGGTCTTCGCAGGGTGCTTTCGATATTTGTTGGCACAAAATACGTGACGTGACTTGCGAGAGAAGCCGCACGTAGCAAGGAGATGCTCCTCAGTAATTCCCGACGCGTCCACGACGTTGGTCCCGACCCATCCCCAGGGAGAATCCCAGTCGCCCTCCAAGTTCGACGTGAGTTTGTGTCTCTTGAATCTCTCTCCGGGAGCAAGACCTTCGTGGTGGTGATTTTGACGTCTCCTTCGCTTTGTATACATGGCAGCGCGTGAAACGAAGACGCAAGTAGGGCCTCTCGTGGGCAGAGCGGTGATTGATTCGTTCGATGTTGGATGCTGACGCGGTGACGCGCTCAACTATGCCGGGCCGAGTTCGGGCCGACCAACTACAGTCCCGTTCTCCGAGTCGCCGCGGCGACCTTCCCGCAATGTCAACAGAGTCGCCGTCAGGGCAAGCACAGGCTCCACCCAATGGATGGAGGGACCGCATCAAAAGTGTGTTTATGTCCAGAGATACCGCGTCACGGATACGAAAACGTAGGAAGATAATTGCAGGGGCCTGGCGATACGTAGATGTGCTCAGGTGGGTGACGCATGTCTCAACTCTCTCCATAATTTCACCGAAATATAGATTAGGTCTGCTGTCTGCAGGGTATCTTTGGCTATTTGCCCTTCCCCTGTCACAACTCGCAACAGGCACCTACATTGATGAAAACGCCCTTCAACCGAGCCAGGTGACATCATGTCTCTTTGCACCTGCCACATGTGTTGACTATATTCTCTTGTAGGTCAACACTTATTGGAATTGGGCAGACGTCTATCGTACAGATAAATTCTTGGAGGATGTGAACTTAATGCGGGACCGTAACTTTTCAAGCGCACAGTGAGTCAACCCGTGTTTTCCGAGTCCAGCTAACCACCCACGCGGGTACGCAGGCGTGCGGCTTTCTTCGCCACAGAATTTGCAAAATTCGGCATACCATCTTCTACACAAAGATATTCGATCCAAACCTCATTCGGAGTTGGTTTGGTTTATTGCTAATTCTGCTCGGTCTAACAGTACACGTTAGACCCAGAACGGTACCAACGCATATGCCGTCTTTTCTGCGCCTCGAACTTCTGGTACCGAGGCAATGATCATCAGTGCCTCTTGGAAGAGTCTGACGGGCGGAGATAACCTGAGGGGCGTTTCTATTGTGCTCTCCTTGGCCGCGTTCCTGAAAGGTATGTAAAATGCCATTTTAATTTCGCGTTTACTGAATTACGTTCATAGAATATTCACACTGGTCCAAGGATATTGTCTTTGTCATCAGTGATAGCCATCTTGACGGCATGCACGCGTGGTTGACCGCATATCATGAGCCTTCGAATACCCGTGCGTCGTTTGGGCTTTTCAAAATACGTTCTTAATGGCCATGTAGGTTTAGATGTTGAGCCTTTATCTATTACGTCGGGTGTGGTTTGGACGGCTCTCAACATCGATTATCCTGGTCATTCGTTCTCCCATCTGGGCATTTTTCGAGGTGCGACCTACTGTTCACTGACAGCTCGTTTTTAAATGTAATGGCCAACGTAGAAGGACTCAATGGACGATTACCGAACCAAGATCTCATCAACTCATTCAGTACTATTTCTCAGCATACAGGTGGCGTACCTGTACTACTTTACGATCACCACGAGCCATTTGAATTCCCGGGACGTGAGGAAATTCGGAATTTTTACCCATCGTGGGTCCCAAACTGGACTTGGGATAGTGGAAGTGTCCTGGATTACGGTTATCGAGCCAAGAATATTTTGAGACACTTTGCGTATCAGGCCAGAGGCAAAGCAAGTGGCGCGCATGGGCTATTTCATCAGTGAGTTTATCTCTATTGTTTAGTTTGCCTTTCTAAGACGTTGACTCAGGTATCGCATAGATGCGATCACACTCTTTGCTGTTCCATCTAACGGACCTCACGGATTCTATGTTCTTGGCCGGTACGCGTTGCAGACCATTGAAGACCCCGCCCTCTGACCCCGCTTCTGCAGCATAGTTGAATCTACACTCCGTACTATGGGCAACCTGCTGGAGCGGCTTCATGCGTCATTCTTCCTCTATATAATGGCTACTCCTTCGTCTTTCCTCAAGATCGGTAGTTATCTTCCCAGTGCGGTGCTCATTGCCGCAGCCCTGATGTTCGGCGGTCTCCGGGAGTGGGTAAACGCAGGTTGGGTGGAATTGGAAGATAAACACCCGACTCGTGAGAAAGGGAAGGACGCCGATGTAGTCATCATGTCAAAGAAGAAATGGGTGCCTCGGAGGAGAGACCTGCTGGGCGCCTTCGTCGTGACAGCTACCTCGCATTTGATTGGTTTAGCACTCTTCGTGGTCATCTCTCAGGCTTGGTTTGATATCAGACAGCTGGTATGTAGTTTGGTTTTGGTTGATTCATGTTATTCACTCATGTTTATTTCAGAGTATCATAATCCCACCCGTGTGCTGGATAATCCTCATGCTCGCGCCGTGGAAATCCCTTTTGTCT
>WNFI01404774.1_pt1 | contig 11390 bp, 14 predicted proteins | sample 5400471 | NCBI WGS metagenome assembly WNFI01 (sample SAMN13153348, study PRJNA577476) | soil metagenome | isolation source: 100 cm saprolite on Douglas fir-dominated hillslope | place: USA:California | collected 2013-09-17
CAGGGACGGCACGCGAGGCGAAGACTTGCCAAGCCCTAACTTCTCTGCAATGCCCTCTGTTTGGCACACGTTAAAGACGTTGTAATAGCGCAGGAGAATAGGTGTAGACTTTCGATCCTTGCCAGTTGCGGTATTGCGGATGGTCTTCTCTTCGCCAATGTGCCAGAAAACGACAAGCGTACTCTTCTCGCCTGCCTTGATATGGCCACCAAGCTTTTTGGCTTGATTGAACGTGAGCCAATACCTGGACTCGTAACCCTGAGTCGCAAGCATGAACACGTTGAGACCACGATAGGGCTTGCCTGACACCAGATTGACTGGTGCCTCTGTACGCCAGGGCTTGCGCCATGGTGCTACGCCTTGCTCTAATTGCTTGATGACTTGCTCTGTGACAATGTCATAGACATTCGGCATTAGTTTTTACCGTCCTTTCGGTCACTTTCCAGATGAAGTACGGGGACAGGTACAGCAAAAGAGACAGGCAGTTGAGAGTCAGTCTCGAATACCCAAACACGTTGGCCGGATGCATTCGCGATATTGCGTGCTTCCCGAATTGCACGCGCCTTGTCAGTGAAGACCATTCCGCACGTTTCGTAGGTCATTGCGCTCCCCTTGCTCATACTGCTCGGATGCTCTGGATACATGCACACGTATAGCCACACATGAGCACGCTAACTGATTGAAAACACACAAAGGCTTTTCGGGCGAATGCCAGGAAAGTGCCCAAAAATGCCCACTAATGCACATCTATGTGCACATATTAATGCGTGGGTTTGCTGGTTGGCTAAATGGCGTAGACCGGATAGTTGGCGGCGACACAATTTGACTGCGATCATTGACTGAAAGTGTCCAGGTATGAGCGCACATTGGTGTGCATGCATGTGCGGACGTGTGCTCATGTTTGAAGATTTTCTCGGATTGTCCTAGTTTTCCTAACGCGCTCCGACAAACCATGCTTATATGAGGCTGAAAAATGTCAAGGAAACTACTGAAAGTAAGGGAATTACCGGGCATTTTCGCAAAACTCTCCGGCAAGCTTTGGCAGCCCCTGCCCGTCTAACCCGGGTTTAGTGAATCGCTAATGCCGGATTTTTCTTCCCTCCCGGATCGCTCGGGACTCGCGCGCGGATTGTTGTCTCGCGTCTCTTATGTTGTTGATTATAGGGACGTTAGTGGGGTCTCTATTCGAGGGTAGGGGGCCAGGGCCTTCCACTCTGCGCGATCGAGGTATTTGTGACCGGGCTTATCGACTGAAAATAAAATCGGGGATGAAAATTACGGAAAAGGGACCCCGAGGGCGCGGACGAATGTGTCCCACCCCTCAAAATCGGGACAAGGCCACCAATTCTCTGTCCCACAGTTTCCGTTACTAGAACGGAACTGGTGGGACAAGAAGTGGGACCCTCCCAACTGGCCCCTTTCAACTCTTACGTACACTTTTATGTGTACTTTATTTTTGAGCCTCAGGTCGTCGCCGAGGATCTCATGACCCCGGCCAACCTTCCAAAATCGACAAAGCTCTCGCCGCGGGTGATGTCACCGGTGACCCTCCTGGTTGTCGCCTCGTAGTTTTGGCCGCCGCCAACTTCCAGCTCTCTTAAGCGCCTGCTCTTCGTCGGCCGTCCTGCGTCTGATCAGGTCCCGGGCGCCACTGTTTACGCCGGGGCGCCCCAGCGCCGGTCCCGACAGTCCGCGCCTCACGCGCGGGAGCCACGCGTTTCTCCCGTGACAACCCCGGGCGACACGCTCACCTCCGCCTCCACTCGCCCTTGATCGGGCCGAGGCGTCTATGTTCATCTTCGCGGGACCGGCCCAGCTGCTACCCCAAACGCGATCCAATCCTCCTACCTCAAGGAGCTATCCGGGGTGTTCGCTGTAGCCTGCAGCCCTGGCACAGCCGCGGCACCTGCCAGCCGATCTCAGCCTAGAACGAGGAATCAAGCAGACAAAGACTCCAGACCTCTCCTGGGGCTTCCCATGGAAGTATCTGAACATAAAGGAGATACGATTTTACTTGACAGATTCTGGAGACACCTCGAAAGGGACCTTAGTGCCCTTTAATACCCATGTAAGCTGCTGAAAATAAGGCTTGACATTTGAGTTTAGGCGATTGATCATAGAATGTCAGTGTAAACGCAGGGTGTACCCCACATATTCATTGACGATCGTTCTAATTGCTGCTAGAGTTTCGAGAGACTCCATAGAAACTATGGAGACACTAAAGGAGAAACCGTGCCGAGGAAGAAGGAACGCAAACACAGGCCGAAGCCACCGGAATCACAGCTGTCACAGCATCTCGCGGAAGAACGAGCCCGACGCGCGGAACAGTTGAAACCACAGCTGCCTCAGCACGTTGCAGAAGAAGCGACGCAGAGGGGTTACTACGAGAATCTGCGTGCGCAGGCAGCGCAGATGATTTCATCTTGGGCCACCGCCAATTATCGCCCCTCAAAAAAGATGAGACAAAAGACGAATCAGGGAGAGAAGTCATGACGCCGAAGTCAAAAACAAAACCGAGGTTCGTTCCGATCTCCGCAATGATCAGTCCTTTCGACCAGGCAAAGATTGTGGTGCTGGCAGAGAGTGAGAACAGATCCACAAGTTGGGTGGTAAACAACCTTTTGAACGCCGCGCTCGATTTTCCGATGATGCGGACGAAGTTACAGGCATGTGCTGGCCAACAGTTGATTCGAGATAAAAATAACGCCGTGGCCCCCCTGGTCCTCGATTCTCTCAATCAGTCGTCGTCGGCGCCAGCACCAACGTCAGTCCCGTCTCAAGCTGGTTCTACAGCACCACCGGCGTCACAGCCGCCGGGGGAATCAGTCAAACCTTCCAGTCATTCTGCAGCGATCCTGATCGACGGCGTACCTCGTGACGATGTCATTATCGAGATCGAGACAGCCGACGGCGGTGTGCTTCGTGGCATTTCAAAAAATGCCCCACCTGAAGGTCGAGCCCGTTTCGAGGCTGAGGCCGAGGCCGCGACAGCAGAAACAGGGGCGCCTACTCAGCCACCGCAACCTCAACCGGGGCAACTGGTTTTCGACGCCTCCACCCCTACTCCGACGGTCATGCGTATCGTGCAGCGCGTGGCCGACCCGCTGACGAACTCTCCAGTTGTCAAGCCTGAAGCCTCAGAAGATCCCGAAGAACAAGAGCACGGCGACGCTTCTAAAGCTCGCGGTTTGCTCAGTGATCTAAACGACGAGGAAGGGAGGTGATGATTCCCTATGACTTTCCTCCAGGCATCACCGATTCAAATGTCATTCGCGAACGTATCACGAACGCTGAACGTCAGCTGTGTTTGCCTAGAGCCCAACCTTTAGAGAGTAAAGGTCAGTTGGCAACTGCTTTCCATGAGGCAGGCCACGCTCTTTTCAATGAAGCTTTCGGGCGCTCCGTCCTCCGCGTAACATGCCGAGAGCATCAAGACAGCTTTAGAGATATCTCTTGTCTGGGATCTTGCGAGTACAACGCAGAAGTTCATCTGTCACCGCGGCTTGACTACATCAGTGTTTTGGCTGCAGCTTACACAGAGGCTCACGCCGATGGTTCAGGATATAAAGGAAAAATCCGCATCGATGGTTGCGGCGATTGTGCTGACATAGAAAAAATCGAAGCCGAATATGCACCTGGCGGACAGCTTCATCAGAGTTTGCGTGACGCGATTGGCCGGGAAATAACACGTCTTTTGAACAACACTGTACTCGGTCATATTCAGGCTGTCGCCATCGTGCTTTTCGGACACGAAACGCTCAGCGGTGATCAGCTGCGTGAAATTCTTACGCAGCGTAGTTTTCACAACTGCAGCGCTCTTTTCGAGTTTGCAGAACGAAACAAAAACAGAGGGATAACGTAGTGGGCGTTATCCCTCCACAACTCGAATCGCTAGCCGACGCCAGAGCCACCGCCCCAGACCTGGCGTGGTTCCGCAGCGCCAGGTTGCTCGATCCGATCATATGCATCACTCACGCGAACTTCATCGCGCGGCGGGACAATCGGGCCGTAATCGCAGACGGGGCACTTAGAGATTGGTTGGATTCCGCGGCATTCAGAGATTGGTTAGATTCCAATGTCGACGCGAGTCATCTGTCTGTCGCGACGGGCGCAGGCGGGTACAGGCACGCGTTAAATCCTCTATTCCAGGGGCCGTGGTTTGTCGACGAGCCCATGGTGGCCGGTGACTGGGTCGAAGACGTGCCGGAGAACGCAGACACTTTGTTGGCGGACTGGACGGCGAAGTACGGCAAGCATCACAACGAGGTCAAGGATCCAAACTACGATCGACAGACGCCCATCTTCATAAAGCCGAAACCGCAGAAAGCAGAAAACGTCCCGGGCCCGAACAAGACGCCGACATTGATAACAATCATCGACGCTGGTCGAAAAACCGGTCGAACCTTCATGAAGCCTACGGGGCTTTCGAAGTGGACGATGATCGAGGTGCCAGACGGCACACCAGAGCATCGGACACCGGGCGAGGATTGCTTCTCGGAGCCTCCGCGGCCCCGCGAGGATGTCGGTTGGCGGATAGAAGGCCGAGGCATACATGCTCGACGTATTCCGGAAATTCCAGGCGGTCGCTGCGGCGCCTCGGCGAAGACAAAGATCGCGGAGGAAGATTTCACGCCGGCCGAGTTGCCTTCCGAATCCCTCTGGAGGGTATTTGAAGATCTGTTCAACAAGGAGATCGACGACTTCGCAGAGCAGCATCCCGGCGAGCCACAACCAATCGTGCACCAGGACAGGCACGGCAACCTGGTGGGACAGCACTTCAACATGGTCCGGAGAACAACGGCTTCGCAGCCAAAGCGACAACAAGAGCTGGATGCTCGAATGGCTGAGATCCGTCGCAGGAAAGAGGCGGGGGAGACAGGCGAGAAGATGAAACTGGATGAGCTCGCGATGACCACGTACTTCGATCGCACGTTAGCAGAAGCAGGGAAACTTGTCGGCAAAGGGAAGGAAACCATGAAAAAAAGAAGACAGCGTATCGTCCCCAAAACAATGTCGGAGCAGGAATACGACGACATGCTCTGGAAAGCGGTTCGTGCCACGTATCCGACCATCGAGGATGAACGACCCGGATGGCACGCTCTCATCAAGTTGGAGAGGCGTCCACCCTACTTTTACAAACTCGATGTGCCTGCGAGGGTCACGGAAGACGAGATCGATGATGCCGTCAACCGTGCAGCTCGCGCAGAAACGATTCGTATCGCGGCGGCAGAGGCCGATCGAGTGGGGCTCAAAAAGTTGAGCAAAGAGGACGGTAAACTAAATGATGCAGGTTTAAAGGTTTTGCGCGAGACCCGGGCCAGGGTTTTCAAGGCCTTTGAAGAGGCGGAAATTCACGACCTTTATTTCAAAGATCTCCGGACGGAGTCCAATTCTCCCGCGGTCATGTCCCCACCTGCCGCCCTAGTGAAGGGGTAAGAAACAGACTGAATATCGGGAAGGTTCCCGCAGTCGTGTCCCCACCTGCCGCTACAGTGAGGGGACAAGAATGCCCCCGGGAGTTTGTGATGGCAAAACTCGAGATCATTGTTTCTAACGAAAATGGCGTGGAATCCATGTCGACGCACGTCGACAGCGTGGGAGATGGTGTAGCTGCCGGCCAACTGTCAGCAAGGACGGCACTGGCCGTCAGATTACTTCATGAGGCAGCGAAGTCCACGACAGAGGAACAGGCCGTGCCCGTATCCTACTTCGATTCCGTGATGGGGTCCTTCGCATTCCGTTGCGCGTGCGGCCGAACATTCCGCGGTCCATGGGAAGAAGCCAGGTACGAAGCGATTGGACACGTTCAGTTGCATCACGCCAGCACGACGATCAAGCGCGATCTGGATTCCTTAGAAGACACGATCGAAGCCATGATCATGCCGTCGCCGTTGTTCAGCTGGGAACAATTAAAAGAGGGTAACTAACGTGGCCACCGTAAGAGTGATCAAAGAGCTAAAGGTGTCTCCAGAGCGCGCTGTCGTAGCTCTCAGACGCTGGGCATACGAAGCCATAAATGACTATCCAGAAAATCAGGACCTGCAATCGTGCTTCGTTCAAACTCACAACACGATGGATCTTCGCCAGCCACTCAGCGAAACTGAAGTGGAAAAGATCCTGGAAGATGCTCGCGACAATCCGGAACTGAGTTCTGTCGGGAAATTGACTTCTGATGCGAAGAGTCTCGGTATCCATCTCGAGGTCCCACAAGCCCTTCATCAGGCGATGCGAATTGTCGAACAGGCCGGTCCAGACACCTTGGAATCACTTCTCAAACCGAAGACAGCAGATCGCGACAAAGCTGTAGAACAGGAAGCAAACGCGCAGAATTGGCGAGATCATTTTCGCTCTGTCAATCAACTTGAAGACGGCGGAATTCGATTTCTGATTGACGGACTTTTTCCGGAAGGAACCACTTTCATCGGTGCTTTGCCTGGGGCCGGTAAGACCTGGCTGGGCCTAAGCATCGCTAAAGCCCTCTGTACCGGTAAGAAATTTCTCGGCAGATTCAATGTTCCGCAGAGGATTCCAGTGCTCTATCTGATTCCCGAGGTTAGCTCGCGAGCATTCAAGAAGCGCATCAAGCAGTTAGATATTCCGACAGATCCCAACTATTTCCTTTGCAGAACAATCTCCGAGGGAAACACGTTGATGCTCGATAATCCAATTGTTCTTGAAGCCGTGAAGGCGATGAAGCCGGTGATCATGTTGGATACTGCAATTCGCTTCTCCACTTCAACTGATGAGAACGCAGCGAGTCAAAACAGAAAGCTGGTAGATGACATCGTCGCGTTGCGTGCTGCAGGTGCCGTCGGTGTATTTGCATTCCACCATGCCACTAAGTCTTCTTCGAAAGAAGCCATGACTCAGGAGAATACGCTGCGTGGCACCGGCGATTACGCCGCGATGTGTGATGCCGCATACGGAATCCAAGTGAACCAATCGTTGTACGACAACGGCCGCGGCCCCCTTGAGATCCTGGTGGTCTGCACCAAGCCTCGCGACATTTCGCCTCAGCCGAAACCATTCACCCTGATCTCAACCTTGGTTGGGGACGAAGGCCAACTGGTTGACGTTTTAGCCCGAGAGAAGGACTTTCTCATTAAGGATGAGGGAGACACCGTCGGCGAAATCAAGGCAGCGATTACCAAGATCGTGATGAAGGAACCGGAGATTGATGTCAGAGAGATCGCTGAAATCCTGACCAAAGACTATGGATTCAAAACATCCAAGTCTGCGGTCAACCGACAAATGCACAACGATGATTACAAGAAAGAGGGTCCCGTTGGACCCAACGGCAAAAAGACTTGGATGTGCGGAACGATTCAGCTTCTCAACCTACTAAATAAAAGCGGACCAGAAAAGCAGGAAGCTACCGAAGTCCTTCAGAAAAATCAGGAAGAACTCTCGTTTTGAGTCGAACTGAAAGACCCAGGATTTTAAAAGAGGACCAACATGCCCAGCGGCGGCCAAAACCTAAAATCAAAAGCAATCCAGACCATAAAAAGAGAACTGGAATTCCGAATATGCGCTTCCGGCGAGAAAGTTCCTGTATCCGATATCAACGATTGGTGCCGAGCGATGAACACGTTGCTTAGCATCCGAATCATCGGAGTCTCCTATTTGCGTTTCGCGACCAAGAACCTGGCAGTAGCGCGCACCGTGTGGAAGACCCCAAAACAACAAGAAGCATTGAACGCAGTAGCGGCCCTGCTCATCAAGGCGGAAGAGCGGTGTGCGGATCGCGCGGCTAATCGCACGGAAAAAAGAGTCCTGAGCCGCGTTCTCGGGATTCGATTAAGAGGCAGGCCGCGTAAGGAAGATCAAATCAAGACGCCAGCGCCGATAGCACCTGTAGGAGATACACCAGCAGCGTCACCACATTTAGACCCGTGGGAGTTATGACATGACCAGCAAAACTGAAGTGGAAATCAAGGAAAGCATTATTGGACGCGAAATCTTTCGGCTTCTGGATATTTCTCAGAATCCAAAAATTGAGGACCTTCTAGACGCCGCGTTGGACGGCCGAGAGAAAACGATTGAATCCGCGACCAAGCTGTACACGTTCGTTCTGCAAAAATTCGGCGAAGGGATTACAACGGCTGGACCTGCCGGATCGAGGACGACTGATAAATTCTGGGAGGCGTGCAGCGCGTTTCTCCGTGAGAGCGGGGTGACCGATGAGGAATTTAGCAACATCAGATATCCGTATCCGCGGGCAGATGAGCCGGGGTTCCGGTCTATTTTGGATGAGATGCACGACGAAGGCAGGGACTGAAATGTACAACGAACAAGAAATTGACAATACCATGGCCCAATGGATGACCTCGAAGCGATTCACCCAAGATGCGACTGCAAACGCGGCCGTGCGGCTGAGAGTACTGGAAAACCTGGAGACGTTTGGCGGGTACGCATCGATCGCTTCGTTCGAGAGAGCTTATTTGGAGTTGCGCGCAGAGGGGGCCGTTCCCGAATTCCGCGGGTCCATCGCGGAGCAGCCAGACCCAGCTCCTCTGATTCCGCCCGACGTGATCGCCTGGATCGAAAATCCGCGGGTCAGTTCGTTCGAGCAACGTCGCCGTTATGCCACTGATCCGGTCTTCAAGAAGTATTACGACGCCTACGCGAACCAGCAGCTGAAGGCGAAGATCGCGCAGGAAGGTGCCGTCGTTTCGTTGACTGCGGAGGAATATCACCGTTTACCTGCCGCCACGATCGTGACCCGCTACAGGCGAGAGCCGAGATTCAAGTCGGCGGTTGACGCACTGATTGCGAAAGGCCTGATCGCCCTGGTGTTGGGACTTCTTCACGGAGGGCTGATCTGATGGCCGCCGATCGAACCCGCGTCGGGGTCATGATTCACGGTGTGCCCCAGTTCTACCAGAGAGACCGAGAGGAAAAGCGCGGGGACAAATTCGTTGCCGTCCCCTTCTTCGTGGTTAACGTAAATGAAGCAGCCACGATGAACGAGGCGGCAGCAAAAGTTTTTGTTGCCCGACTACGATCACTGGGCGCGAACCCCTGGATAGAAGATGTCAAGGACGGCCGCCGCATTGATGCGGCCCACGAGTTACAGCAATCTGACGAAGACACGCGCACAGCTGTAGCCGCGTCCATAGACGACCTGAACTTCTACGTCGTGAAACCAATTTGCCGACCGGATGGCCAGAAGTGGTTCATGCGGATCGACCCACCGGGAATCGCCCCGCAAGTAATTTACGGGGACGATCCTCTCGGTGTTCTGCGGCGCGCCGAAGATATGGGGTTCTTAAATTACGCAGTCAAGCACGAGCGGCAGCCTCAGCCGCAGCAATCACCGGTACAAAATTCAGCAGGCGTCGTTCGGCGACGCCCAGGAGATTTGCGATGATCACCAGAAACAACGATGGGGAAATAGTTTTCAGCGTAGACGAAAGCGAAGAGTTCGAGGGAGCCTTGAAAGAGGTTCTCGCTACTACAGAAATCGGCCAAGAGTACCGAAAAGAATATTTCACGAAGGAGCGCGCGGACGAAGACGCTGGGAAGCTGGTCGACGCTGCCGTCGAGGTCGCTAAGGACACAACGGGCAAGCCGTTGATCTCGCGCCCGATTTTGGAGCGAGCTCTGACCCTCTTGATCGACAGCGGGAAGATTCAACCGAAAAATCTTCAAACCGCGCAGCAACTTGAAGAACCCGAAGTGGATACCTGTCCGAGGGATAAGAACGGCAAGCTGCTCACGGACGTGCAAATTAAGTTCGGCGAGATGACCCGATTCGCGGAAACGGCGACGCCCGATGCCATCCGTCAGCGTCGGCATACGGACGGGGCTTTCGCGGACTTTGTTCGGCATAACCTTCGACTGGAAATGCAATCCCAGGAAGTAGGTGACGCAGTTGTTCCTGCTGGCGCATCGACAACCAAGGCGCGAGCCAGCAAGGAATTGGTCGACTTTGCCCAAAAATTTCTCAGGGAACCCTCAGCCAACCTCCGTCCCAAAAATGGGATGGTTTCTTTAGCTGGTGAGCAAATCGCCTGGCCAACATTCAACGATTTGCTGTCACGCGCTTCGGCCGCCAACCTCATCTAAGCCGTACAAAGGAAAAGACCATGAGTAAAATAAGCACAGCAGTCCAAGAAGTCCGAACCGAATTTTTGCAGGAGCATCGCGATCTCCTAGCGTTCACCAAAAACGGGGCCGATGATGTGATGCGGCGCATCACCGCAGCTCTCGCTCTCGACACTCAAGCCAAAGAAGATGTGCAGTTTTATAGCAGTGCCGTCGATCAACAGGGTTATGCGGGACAAGTCGCCCTGGCTGACTTCAAACGCGAACTCCATCGATCTATAGCCAGAGCATTTTTAGAATGTCAGCGAAATCTTGTGATCGAGTTTGTTGCTCGTCTCACGCCAGAAGCTGAGTTCCAGCTCGAGGACATCGAGATCACAGCCGGCCAACGCGCACCTCGCGCAGCGATTCCACTGCCACCTCCTCCGAAATCGGCACGGGAGCAGCTGGAAGATCAAGTTATCGCGGACTACAACGGCACACTCAGCACAGAGAAGATGCGCAAGAAGATGAGCTCCGATGTGGCGTACCGCGAGACTTTTAATCGCCTGTCGGACTCCGGTAGGCTCCAAAGTCGGATCACGACGTACACCGATGGTGGCGCTGAGTTCCGACACTAGGCTCTGTCACTCAACTTAACAAGTTTTCTCAGGGTGAGGAAACGCAACACGAAGGCCGCTTCCAGGCGGCCTTTACTTTTTCAGGAGGGCAATACGATGAACAGGCTAAGAGGAGTTCTGAAGAATTGGAATGCATCGCGAAATTGTGGATTTGTTTACGCAGAGAACGGTCGTATTTTCTTCGCTCGCCGCACGAGTTTCCGCCACCAACCCGGGCATTTGAGTGACGGCATGACAATCGAATTTTCGAAGCCCACCAACGCCGACTTCATGAGGCGGCTCGATGAGGGCAAGACCCGAGACAACTTCGCAGGAAGTCACCGCAACCCGCGCCCTCAGAGGTTTGGGAAGTACCCACCAGCGACCGACGTCGTCGTTATTTTCGGTGAAGGAGGACCAAGTCATGTACAGGTCACGACCGCGGTTGAGATCTAGGATTTGCAAGAAACGATGTTCCGTTTGCAGGACGATCGCCAGCAGGTTTCGAGATGTCGGATTTATGCGCGCGTGGTTCTGCGCTGTGCATTTCAAAGAACAGGAGAATTCAAATGGGAACTCGTTATTCTGGCCGCTGGTTGAACGTAGTGCAGAAGTAGGGTACTAGTAGCCAGATGTCCGGTTACCCGACAAATCAGGAGTTGGGGCTGGAGATACTACCACTCGTGAAATTTCGGCCAGCCAACCCACGAGTACTGCCAAGCGACAGAGACACTTTGATAGTTG
>WNFI01032121.1_pt2 | contig 11389 bp, 12 predicted proteins | sample 5400471 | NCBI WGS metagenome assembly WNFI01 (sample SAMN13153348, study PRJNA577476) | soil metagenome | isolation source: 100 cm saprolite on Douglas fir-dominated hillslope | place: USA:California | collected 2013-09-17
CCATAACCTCGGCCAGGATGAGAGCCGGCGCTGGGCTCAAGGCCAGATCGACCGGATAAACGCCGAGCTTGGCAGCATCCCAGGAGTCACCGCGCCCTGAGCGGCATTACTCGTCCCCGGGCCCGCGGGCATGCCAGCGGCGATGCTTGATGAAGGGCCGCTCGGCCGCCGCGAGCACCTCAGCGTAGTCATCCACGTGATCGCGGGTCGGCTTCACGCCCAGGTCTGTAAGCAGGAGACAGAGCACCGACTCGATGCTGACCCGGCCGGTCGGCAGGTGCACGAGCTTGCCGAGCGCCCCGCCGGCCACGTGCGCATGGGGGTAACTCACCCGCGTTCCGGATGCCAGTGCCAGGCGGCCAGCTCGTGCCCTGTGCTGTCATCAAGCCGGTAAAAGTAGGCGACCGTGCTCACGTGCCACCGGCTGGCCGGCTCCGCCTCATCATCCCTGACCAGGCGGAACTGGTGACGTAACCGGAGCTGGACATACTCGCCGAGATGGGCCGAGCGGAGCCTCAGCGGATCCTGGGACAGGGTAAGAGCCTCTGACTCGTCATCTGCGCGCCTGCTCCGGGACACCAGAAGCTGAGCGAGCGTAACGCACGAGAGAGACCGGCGGAGCGGCGTGAGAAACGCTTCGCGGGCCTGGTCCCGGGTCCTACCGGGCAAAGGGAAGCAGCATCACTAGGCCGATCACGGCGTCACGCTCCATATCGAGCGTGCCGTCGTCATAGGCGGCCTCGAACTCTTCCAGGGTCATGCCCAGCTCCCGGCGGGTCCGCTCATCGAGCATCCTGCGGCCCTCCTCGCGGGTCAGCTCGACCACGCCGGGCTCGGAGGTAATCGGGTTCACGGCGCCCCCCTTCCCGTTCCGTCCCTGCTCACAGTGTGCCCAGCCTGCATGGGAACTAGCTGAACCACGCAGGCCACGGTTCTATGCCCTCCGAGTAAGAGACGCCCGGCAAGGGCCAGCGGAGTACCAGTCACCGAACCGGGCAAAACGGACGCCGGTCTAAGGCCAGAAACGGCACGTACAGACGGGGGGTAAGTCTGGCAGGCCAGGAACCAGGATGGCGGGCCAGGAACGGGGGAACAATCAAGGGCTATGAGAGGCGGGGGCCGCCACGGCCGCCCAGGCAAATGGTCCCGGCGGCGCCTCCTCGCCATGCTGATCACCCTCATCCTCCTCGCCATGATCGCAGGACTCGCCGCAGGCCTCGCGGCCAGCCTCGCGCACTGAAAACACCAGCCAGCAGCACGACGCCCGCGTGCATGCTGGCAGCCATGACCACCTCGCAACACTGGCACACGCCGCCCCGGCGCCCGCGCCCTTCAACGGCCTGTTCTACGCCACCGCCGCCACCGTCATCCCGGTCCTGTTCCTCGCCATTGCCGTGCAGGGAACCTTGTACGGCGACCTGCTGAAAACATCAGCCGAGGCCCTTGGCCGGTTCCGGCAACGGGCCAACCCCGCGCCGTCGCCGTCCTGGAACGCCTCCAGCCACCCGGCCAGAGCTTGCTGTTCGCCCGCCTGCCCTTCCGCGAGGGCACCCGCCCCGGCTCATCGGCCGCCGTGCTCACCACCGCCGCCACCCAGAATGCGCTCGCCGACTTCACCGCCTGGGTCAACGGCTACTGCGCCGCCTCCGGTCTACCGCCACCACGCCATCCAGATGTTCGAGAGCTACGCCGGAACCAGCGCCAGCGGTTTCCGCGCCGAAGTCGAGGCCGAGCAGGCCATCGCCCGTGGCGAGCACCTGCTGGCCATGACCGACCAGCACCAGCACTACCACGACCTCACCGGCCCCGCCGCTGGCGAGGCCGCCGCCCGGCTCGCCACCTTCGCCGGGTTCGCCGGGCAGGTCACCACCGACCCCCGCCAGATCGCCCGGCTGATGGCCAGCCACGACCCGGCCATCTACCCAGGCGAATACGTCACCTGCATCTACCACCACCCCCGGGCACTCTGCACTCACGGCGACGGCCCCGACCTCGGCACCTGCCAGCCGCTGCGCTGCCGCAACGCCGCCTTCACCCCCGCCAACCGCGACGCCCTCCGCCGCGAGCTGGCCCGGATCGACGCCAGCCTCATCCAGGCGCCTGCCCTGCCGCCCTACCTTCAGCACACCCTCACCGCCCGCCGCCAGGCCATCACCGCCCTCCTCGCCGGACAGGAAGGCCAAGCATGACCCGCAAGATCGATCTCCCGCCCGAACAACACGTCCGCACCGTCATGGCCGCGATGCTCGCCGACGCGGCCGGGGGCGGCCCCAGGCCCACTGTGCTGGCCCTGGCCCGCAGCCTCGGCTTGGCCAACGCCACCTTCTGGCGCCACTACCACGACATCGCCACCGAACTCTGCCACCACGCTGCCCAGGCCCGGCAGGCCGTTCCCGCGCCGGACCAGAACCAGCGCCGCGGCCAGGCCGGCGAACTGGCCGGCCAGAACGCCGCTCTGCGCCGCGAACGCGACCACCTCACCAGCCAGCTCGAAGCCGCCCTCAGCCACCTGCGGCGGCTGACCATCGACAACGCCGAACTCCGCCGCGAACTCCAAACAGCCCGCGCGGTCACCCGCATCGGCAGGCCAGACACAGCCAGCCACGGCTGATTTTCAGCAGAGGGGCCCAGACGTAACTCCAGGTACCCGACCCCAGGGGGCACGGAGGGGATGATGAAAGGATGGAGTTACAGAGCGTGACGTCGCCTGCTTAGGAGCCCGCGCACATCCTCGCCGATCGGCGCTCTCTTCGGGCCGACCGACCGGTCGGGGCCGGCACGCGCAGATGGAAAACTATGGGTGTGCCAGATCGTTGGCCGAACTACTCGAAAGTCCGTTTCCCGGAGCGATCAGCATCGGGCCAATGGCGCCCCAGAGGGCTCGGTCGGCTACATCGTCGAGGTCTACGACGATGCTTACGAAGTCGAGGTCACGGAACTGGAAACGGGCGAAACGCTGTTCCTCGGAGCCGTTCCTGACGCCGACCTCGACCTGATTTCGGGCCACGGACCGGTTTCATAGAGCGCCAGTCCCGTCGATCGGGGTCGCCTCTCCAGCATCACCCCGCGGCTTGCCCGCTCGCGAAGATCACACATTCGGGGCGATGCCTACGGCGATAGCGGACGCCTCGCAGAGCCTCATCGTCTCCGCCTGGCGCATCTGCGCCCCGAGGTCCTGGGGCCAGACGTAGCCGATGAGATCACCTCCAGTGTCGGCGACCAGCAGGCAGTCGGAACTCGATCGCGCCATGGCCCCGATCCTCGCAGCAACCCCACGCAGCACTCCGCCAAAGGCCCGGAGCAGCGGCTCGGCCTTAGGCCAGTCCTCGTCGACCGCTGGCCGGACTACCACGTCAATTCCTCGCGGCGTGCCCACCACGCCTCGGCGGCGTCCATCGCTCTCTCCGCCTCGGACACGCCCACTGTTCCGTGTACTCCGGTTGGCTCATCTATAAGCCCGGCCGTTGCGACCCAGTGCAGGGGAATCAGGGTGATCTGCCCCGGGAGCAACTGGCGCTCGTCGGGCGTCACGGGTTCGGGAGCGGAACTGTCGTAGGCGTCGCAGAGTTCGCGGAGGTCGACGTTGGCGCCACTATCAGATGCCCAGTACAGGCTGGCGGCTACGTCGTAGAGCCGCTCCCGGATGCGCACGAAATCCAGATCGAGATTCGCCCAGGAGCCATCCGGCAGTTGGACCGCGTTGCCGAGCTTGTAGTCGCCGTGGATCGGAGCGCGCGGGAGGTCGATGCCGCGCCGGGCTTTGCCCAGCTCGTCGAGGAGGAGCTTGGCGCGGCGCACCACGGGCTCGGCCCCAGGGCCCAGACGGCGACGCGTGAAGCCGAGCCAGTAGTGCAACTGGCGGTGGGTTCGGTGGTCGTCGAGCGGCTGGGGCAGGTCCGGCTCCCAGGTCGCGCGCAGCCCCGCGTGCAGGCGGCCGAGCTCCTCGAACAGCCGCAGGTACGACTCCTGGCTTGGGTTTGGCTGCACGTGCGGGACAAATTCTTCGAGTTCCGCCCAGCGGCCACCGACCCTGGCGAGGTCCCGGCCGAGGATCGGCACCGGCTGGGCGACCCGAATCCCTGCCCGCTGGAGTCGCTCGCGCAGCCGGCGCAATCCCGCCACACGGCCGCGCGTCGCCCATGGTCGATGCACACGCAGGACGAGCGGTGCAGCGGCGTCGAGCCGGACGTTGAGGTTGAAACTGCCGCCGATGTCTTGCCACGTCCTGGCAGGCGCGACCTGATCGAGCAGCGCTGCGACCGCGGGGTCATCGGTGCTGGCTCTTGGCCCGAACCAGCTGGGCGGTGGTGGAGGTGGTGTCAAAGCTTGGGTCCTTCGTCGTGGAGCTTCGCTGGAAGCACGCAAGCACACGCCTCGGATCGAGGAGGACTCTCCCCCAAGACACTTGTGATCGCATCCTAGAACTCGCAAAGCACCCTTCTTGGTAACAGGGTCCGCGGGCGTTGAGGCATCACTGGGCCGATGAGGGCCGCGCGAGGGCCGCGTCCCATACCATTCACCAGCTGACGCCGAGGGTGCTGCAGAACGCCGGGTCCGGGAAGGTGGTCGTCGAAGACCTCCCTACAGGCCGACCACATTCCGTAGTGGCCGTCATTGGGCACTGGCCGCCAGCGGACAGTTTCAGATGGCCACCGACATTGGAAGCCCCTCGCCGGGCGGAGCAGCGGCTGACGCCATGATCCTCCGATGCCCGCACCCCTATCCGCGGACTATTCGGACAGGAGATGAGAAGGGGGCCTTGGAGACAGACGGCGCCTAATCGGCTGAGGTTGCCCGTCGGTCTGGTCAGGCCTGCCCGCCGCGACGCGCACAGAGTTATCGCCCGGAGATTTCGGTCCCAGCCGTGCTCAGGACGAGCGAAGGCATGGGGCCGCACCCGCTACCGGGCAAGCAAGAGGTGTGCGTTCCACTTGGGCAAGCATTCCCAGAATAGGAATTTCTTTCAGAAATTGCTAATTCTGTGGCTTTCCCAGAAATAGAGTCGGACGCTAACCTAAGAGCATTGGGGTCATTTGTTGCTGAATTGCCCTGAGCGGAGTAAAGCAACGAGCGGGCATGGCTGCCTGCAAATGTCTGCTGCACCGCTGAGGGAGCGTGTCATGAAGATTGGACACAGGACAGTTGCCAAACGCTGGCCATAACGACGGGACACACCGCCTGTACAAGGCCACGGTGCAGGGCCGCACGCAGCTGCCCGCCTTCGTGCTCACCCTGGCTGAGACCCTGGCGATCCGCCGTCGGCCGCAGCTCGGCCCGGCCCCGGCAGCACGCCAGCGGGCACTCGGGCGGGGGAGCCGGCGATGACCAGCGTCACCGTAACGATCTGGCACAACGTGGCCCGCGACCAGGCAGGCCGGCACACCGCCCCGCTGGACGGGTTCACCCCCGGCGACCCGATGGTGCGCGTCTTCACCTACCAGGCCACGGCGGACGGGCGCTCCCCGGAGGCGATTGCCGAGGACGCGTTCGCGCTGGCCAACGGCCATCCCCGCGACGACGAGACCGCCCGGCTGTCCCGCCTGTATTACCAGCGGCGGCTGAGGTCGCTGAGGTTCCCCGGAAATTCGTCGTGTTACAGCAGGTCGTGTTGCGTTCGCCGCAGCGTCGTGTGGCCCAGATTGTCGTCGTGGCTGCTGATCGGGCGGGCGTCCCGTGAGCGTCAGCCAGCTACAAGGAGGCTGCACCGATAGAGGACAAGCTCTCGCAGCGACCGGGGCCGCCGCTGGACCCGCGCGGAAGCGTTCGCCGGAGGTGAGGTGGCGGGCCGCTGGCCGACGTGATGGCAGGTTCGATGTCCTACCTCTGGTTGATCCGCGACATCTACGGTGGCGACAAACCGTGCGGGATCGACATTGAGGCATACATCACCGCGGTCGGGGAATCATCAGCCGCACTGATCGAATCGATGACACGACCACCAGGAACACGCGCACATCAACCTGTGAGTTGATGCAGGTCCGGTCGCCGAACACGCAAGCGACCGCTGCACAGCTATCGACAGAGGTGCAGCGGTCGCGGCGCAGAATCACGGCGAGCGGTCAGCGGGTAAGAGACTTCAGATGCGTGTCTTGGAGGCGGCCTCCAGACGGCTGGCTGCCTCGGGGTCGTGGGCGGGCAGGATCACCAAGTCGGGATAGGTTTCCCTCAACTGGTGGATCTTGTCGGTTGCGTCCTTCATCTGGTGCTTGTTCCCCATGCCCGGCAGATGCCGCTCGTCCAGGAGATGGACGTCGTAGGTGAGGTCCCCGACCATCAGCAGCGGCGCGGCCCCGGGCTGGCGCACGAGCAGCGACATCGACCCTGGCGTGTGCCCCGGGGTGGGTAGCAGGGTGAGGGTTCCGTCGCCGAGCAGGTCATGTGCTTCGGTGAACGGTGTCAGGGACGGGTCCGTAGTGGGTTCGAGGGTGATCCGGTCCCACTGCAGGCCGGTCAGGTCGACGTGGTTGCGCATCAGACCGATCATCTCCGCCTTCGGGCCCACCAGCGCGTCCCATTCGTCTTGGCTGACCACCAGGTTGGCGTGTCGCAACTGAGGCACTCCACCGGCGTGGTCGGGGTGAAGGTGGGAGAAGATCGCCGTTCGTACGTCGGTGATGTTGTAGCCAAGCATGGCCAACCGGGCCGACAGGGTGTCTTGGGGTTCGATGTTGAATCGGCCGATCCGGCGGTAGATGAAGCCGGTGAAGCCACCGGGGTTGTAGCCGGGGTCGGTGACCGCGGCACGGTCCTGGCCGGTGTCGAACAGGACCAGTCCGTTTTCGTGCTCGATGACGTAGACGTTGATCGGCAGCGGGTTGGTCCACCGGCGTGAGGTCAGGAGCCACCACATTTGCGGGGTGCCTTCAGATCGGACGTGTTGGGGGTGGATCTCAACGGTGCCGGTGCTGATCACGGACACTCGTTTGATCGGGTTCGTTCCCATCGTTTCTCCTCATTTTGTTTCGTGCGCGCCATGGTCGGCGCGTCTTGCCCGCTCGATCCCTAGGCGTCTTGGCCCAGGCCGAGGAAGTCATTTCGTGGCGTTCGCCGGCTGACGCGAGGGGTGCTGTCGCTCGAGGCGGTAGGACGGTTGCTCCGCCGGGCGGCGATGAAGATCGCCGCGATCCCGCCTGCCAGAGAGAGGGCGGCACTGACCTCGAGCACGCGCTGCATGCTTCGCGGGAAGTCGGCGTATCCCCCGACGCTGGTGAAGACTGCGGTCAGGACGGCGACTCCGACAGCACCTCCGGTTTGGCGCATCATTGAGTAGATGCCGCCCGCCATCCCGGCGGCTTGGGCGGGAACGGCCCCGGTGACCGCAGCCTGCGCAGCTGGTAGCGCGAGGGAGACGCCGAAGCCGGCGATGATCATCGGGAGCACCATGGCCCCGTACCCGTGGTGGGTGGCTTCGTGGCTCATCCAGAACATCCCTACGGCCTGGATACTCAGGCCGATGGCAGCGAAGGGCCGCTCGCCGACGCGGTCGATGAGGCGTCCCGCGATCGGGGCAACGGCGAACAGGGATCCGGTCCACGGCAGCAGCTGGAGCCCGGACTTGAACGGACCGGACCCGTAGGCGGCGTGCATGTACTGGGCTGCGAAGAAGACCGTTGCGAAGAGCGAAGCAGTGAGCAGGAATCCTGCGGCATTCCCGGCGGAGAAGCTGGGGTTGCGGAAGAGTCGCAAGGGAAGCATCGGATGCGGTGCCTTCGCCTCCCACGCGCTGAAAGCAACCAGGAGTAGTCCGCCGACGGAAAGGGTTGTGACGACTTCGGTGCTGCTCCATCCGACGGCGCCGCCGCGTACGACGCCCCAGATGATTCCCACAACGCCGAGGGTGATCAGCAGGGTGCCGAGGATGTCGAGTGGGCGGCGGGTGCCGCGGCTTTCCGCGATCTTCAGCACGGTGAGAGCGATGACGACCAGGCCGATGGGGACGTTGATCCAGAAGATGCCGCGCCAGGCGAATCCCTGGGTGACCGCCCCGCCGATGGTCGGGCCGGCGAGCACGCCGAGGCCGGTGATTCCTGCGAAGATCCCGGTCGCCCATCCGCGCCGCTCGGGAGGGAACCCGGCCACCAGGAGCCCCATCGCCATGGGCATGATGAACGCCGCGCCCGCGCCTTGCACGGTCCGTGCAGCGACGAGGGCACCGATCGTGGGCGAGACCGCGCACACAGCTGATGCGGCTGTGAACACCAAGAGTCCGGCCACGAACATGCGTCGGCGACCCCATCTGTCTCCGAGGACGGAGGCGACCATCAGCATCATCGCCACTGACAGGGTGTAGGCGTTGGCGGTCCACTGCAGTTGGTCGATCGAGGCGTGCAACTCGCGGCGAATGGTCGAGAACGCAGAGGCGACCACCAGCGCGTCGAGCGTGACCATGAGCGCTCCCAACGAGGTCAGTGCGAGGAGCCACTTGCCGCCGGTTGTCGATGGAGCCGGCGAAGTGTGCTCGGCTGCGACGGCGACCTGGTGTTGCGGTGTGGCTGCCATGGGGGCGTCCCTTCGACGGACGGTTGGTTGATCACTCCTAAGACGGTGGCTGGTTCCGGATTTCGTCGGCGAGTACGAGGTGGGGCTGCTGAGTCCGCCCGGTCGCGCCGGGAGGCGCTGACACTGTGGTCGGCGCCTCCCGGAGTCGTGGTCCTCAGACCAACTTGGCGAGCCCGTCGACGGTGAGCCGAAAACTTCCTGCGGCCTCCGACGCTGGCCGACCGGCTAGCTCCACCAGGGCTTGACCGAAGATCCCAGGCGTCAACGTGTCGCCCAGCTGGTCGGTGAACTCCGCCACGCTGATTCCAGCCACTCCCGCGTGCGCGTGCGCACCGACCGCACCGACAGCGGTCAGCGGGGTGAGCTTCGGGAGCACCGAGGTGAAGGTGATCCCGAGTCCACGCAGGTCGGATTCAACCTGAGCATCGGTGGCCATGAAGCGTTGCATCGCCTTCGCGCCGGGGTACCCGCCGGACCGGGGGGAACCGCTCAGTGAGGCGCCGCTACTGATCACGATCACTCGGCTGCCCGGGCGCATCGGCGTGGTCAACGCCGTGCTGAGCCACAGATGGGTGAGTTTCACGTCGGTCTCCCACGTGGCGGAGAACTCGGTCCAACTCAGCTCGTGGATCGGCGCGATCGGTGGGGTGATTCCGGCAACCAGCACCAGCACATCGGGCTGATGGTCGGTAATGACAGCGTCGGGCGAGCCAGGTTGCGTCGCGTCGACGGCGATCGGTCGCACCGTCGCGTAGCGGGCGGCCAGGTCCTCCAAGGCTCGTTGATCACGGGCAACCGCAACAACGTCGGCTCCGGCGGCAGAGAAGGCCTCCGCGGCCCCGCGGCCCAATCCTCGGCTGGCACCGATGATCGCGACAGTTCGGGAGCTCAAGGGGTTCATCACAGTGTTCCTCGCAGTTGTGTTGAATGCCGGCGGCCGCACGGGCTTACCGTGGGCCGTACCAGGCCAGGAGAGTGGTGTCGCTGATAGGACGCTGACCGGAGACTCTTTTGGTCGGACCGGGTGACCCGCCACGGCGGGAGGAGAAACGTGTGGGAGGACCGACGAATCCGCGACCGGAATGACGTCACACAGGTATGAGTGATCTGGTGGTCCAGCAGGCCCAGATGGGTTCCGAGCGGGCGTTCGAGGAGGTGGTGTCACCGCACCGGCGCGAACTACAGGTGCACTGTTACCGCATGCTCGGCTCTGCTGAGGATGCCGAAGACGCTGTTCAGGAGACCCTGCTGCGGGCCTGGACCCGAGTGGGCACCTATGCAGGCACGAGCACGTTCCGTGCCTGGTTGTACGCGGTCGCCACCAACGTATGTCTAGATGCGCTGCGTCGGCGCAAGCGTCGGCCGTGGCCCACCGACGTGGTCGAGGCGGCCGAATTCGGAAGCGCCCCAGGCACACCGACCGATATTCCCTGGTTGCAGCCCTACCCGGACTCGTTGCTAGGAGAAACCTCCTCAGCGGAGGACTCGGTCCTGGCACGGGAGCGGATCCAACTCGCGTTCCTCACCGCGATCCAACAACTGCCGCCACGCCAGCGTGCTGTGCTCATCTTGTGTGATGTCCTGGCCTGGCCAGCAAAGGAAGCAGCGACGGCGCTGGACATGACCCCGACCGCGGTCTACTCAGCTCTTCGGCGCGCCCAAGCCACGTTGGCCACACGCATACCCGACCGTGCCGAGGCGCTCACGTCCTCGACGAGCATCGAACGGGCGACATTGGAGAAGTTCGTGCAGGCCTGGGAGAGCGCCGACATGGACGGGCTGGTCAGCCTGCTCGCGCACGATGCGCGGCTTGTCATGCCGCCCTATCAGACCTGGTACCAAGGACCGGCCGCCATCGCCACGTTCTTGGGCAGTCGGATGCCGGACTCGCTGGCCCGGACCCATGTTGGGGGTCACTGGCGGCTCCTACCGACCGCGGCAAACGGGCAGCCCGCGTTCGGTCTGTATCTCCAATCAGCCGACCACACCCAGTACGAACGGTTCGGGATCGGTGTCCTCACCCTCGGCGCCGATGGCATCGCTGAGATCGCGATGTTCATGTTGGACCCGGCACTGTTCGACCTGTTCGACCTGCCCGCGGTGGCATGACCAGTGAGTCGGACGGTCTGATCCTTCCGGTCGGTCCGTCCTCGAGAACCAACTGCGCACATGTCAGCTTTCCTGCTGGAATACCGGTCGGTTACGACCCCGGTGCGTGGGACCAGACCCTGGTGATGGTGCAGCAGGGTGTCCTGCGGCTGACCTGCCAATCCGGTCGCGATGCCGACTTCCCGGCCGGGGCGATCGTCTATCTCGCCGGACTGCCTCTGGCCAGCATCGGTTCTGCCGGTCGCGAACCGGTCCTCCTCTTGCTTCTGTCCCCGCGGCCGCTCGAACACAGCGACCACGACGAAGCGACCGATGACAAAGCGTCCTAGCCGACGTCATCAACTCCTGCCACAGAACGGAACCCGCATGACGCGCCCCCGCATCACCACAGGTGCCCCTCGATGAGCAGCGATCTGACAGGCAAGGTTGCCCTGGTCACCGGTGCCAGCGGCGGCATCGGAACCGCCCTGGTTGAGGCATTGGTCGAGCGCGGCGCCACCGTTGTAGCCACCTCTCGCAACCATCAGAACCCGACCACCCCGGGGCCCGGCCTCGTCGTGCGCCACCGTGATGTCGAAGTGGATCCGGTTCCGCTGCGGCCGCGGGCTGTCCATCTGCTGAAACCAGAGGGCCGGAAGCTGTCCGGCAGGATCGACGATGGCGTCTTGGCCGCCGTCGCTGCCGGGCTCGTCGGCGTAGCCCAGCACTGCTTTCCAGAACGGCCGGATCGCGGGGATGTCCATCGCGTCAATGGCCAGCTCCAGCATCTGGACCGGCCGCG
>WNFI01154192.1_pt1 | contig 11389 bp, 12 predicted proteins | sample 5400471 | NCBI WGS metagenome assembly WNFI01 (sample SAMN13153348, study PRJNA577476) | soil metagenome | isolation source: 100 cm saprolite on Douglas fir-dominated hillslope | place: USA:California | collected 2013-09-17
TGAGGATCGCCGCGAGCTGCACTGGAGGCACCTTGCCCTCCATCACCTGGCGCATGAGATCGACCATCTCGTCGTAGAAGATCTCGCGCTTGTCGCAGAGCCGGTTGATCGCTTCGAGGGGCGTGAACATGGCTATCGCGTTCCAGTCAGGAAATTGCGCAGCAGCGCATGGCCGTGCTGCGTGAGGATCGATTCGGGGTGGAACTGCACGCCCTCGACGCTCAGCGTGCGGTGGCGAACGCCCATGATCTCGCCGTCCTCCGTCCAGGCGGTGACCTCGAGGTCGCGCGGGCAGCTGTCGCGCTCGATCGCGAGCGAATGGTACCGGGTCGCGTCATAAGGCGTGGGCAAGCCGCGGAACACTCCGGCGCCCTCGTGGTGGATGCGCGAGACCTTGCCGTGCATCAGCGTCTTCGCATGGACGACGCGCCCGCCGAACGCCTGGCCGATGGCCTGATGGCCGAGGCACACGCCGAGGATCGGCACGCGGGACTTGAACCGCTCGATCACGCCGAGCGAGACGCCCGCCTCGTTGGGCGTGCACGGCCCCGGCGAAAGTACGATTCGCGCGGGCGCGAGGCGCTCGATCCCGTCGACCGTCAGCTCATCGTTACGCACCACCTTGACGTCCTCGCCGAGCTCGCCGAGGTATTGCACCAGGTTGTAGGTGAACGAATCGTAGTTGTCGATCATCAGGAGCATCGCGGTCGCCTCACTCGAGCGGAGCGTCCAGGCCCGCATGCACCTGCTCCGCGGCGGCGAGCACCGCGCGCACCTTGTTCTGCGTCTCGCGCCATTCGCTCTCGGGAATCGAATCGGCCACGATGCCCGCGGCCGCCTGCACGAAGAGCTTCGCGTCCTTCACGATGCCGGTGCGGATCGAGATCGCGAGATCGAGGTTGCCGTTGAAGCCGAGGTAGCCCGCCGCGCCCGCGTAGACGCCGCGCTTCTCGGTCTCGAGCTCGTCGATGATCTCCATCGCGCGCACCTTCGGCGCGCCGGTGACGGTGCCCGCCGGAAACGTCGCACGCAGCAGTCCCATCGGCGTGAGCGACGGATCCACCTCGCCCTCGACGTTCGACACCATGTGCATCACGTGCGAGTACCGCTCGACCACCATGGTCTCCGTCACTTTCACCGAGCCGATCTTCGCGATGCGGCCGACGTCGTTGCGGCCCAGGTCGATCAGCATCAGGTGCTCGGCGCGCTCCTTCGGATCGCCCACGAGCTCGCGCTCCATCTCGAGGTCCTTCTCCGGCGTTGCACCCCGTTTGCGGGTGCCTGCAATGGGCCGCAGCGTCACCTTGTCGCCTTCGCGCCGCACCAGGATTTCTGGCGAAGCGCCGACGAGCTGGCAGTCGCCGAACTCGAAATAGAACATGTACGGCGAAGGATTGATCGAGCGCAGCGCCCGATACAGGTTGACCGGCGAATACGGATACGGCGCCGTGAGCCGCTGCGAGACCTGCACCTGCATCATGTCGCCGTCGAGGATGAGCCGCTTGCACTTCGCCACCGCGTCGTAGAACGCCTGCTCGCCGATGTTGGAGCGCGGCGCGGCGAGCGCGGGCTCGTGCGCGTGCGCCGGAAGCTCCGCGGACTTGCGAAGCTGCGCGCGCAATTCCTGCAGCCGGCGCATGGCGCGCGCGTACGCGTCGGGTTGCGACGGATCGGCGTAGACGATGAGGTGGAGCTTGCCGGAGAGATTGTCGACCACCGCGAGCTCCTCCGAGAGCACGAGGCGGATGTCGGGCAGCCCCAGCGGGTCCGGCTTGGGCGCGCGCTTCAGGCGCGGCTCCACGTAGCGCACCGCTTCGTATCCGAAGTAGCCCGCGAGGCCGCCGGCGAAACGCAACGTCGACGGGAGCGGCGCGGCGCGGAACGATGCGAGGTACGAATCGACGTACGCGAGCGGATCGTCGAGCTCTTTCTCGTCGACCGCCGCGCCGTCGCGCGTGAGCGTGACATGCGAGCCCCTCACCTCGAGGCGCTCGCGCGCGGGCAGCCCCACGATCGAGTAGCGGCCGAAGCGCTCGCCGCCGATCACCGACTCGAGCAGGTACGAGTCGCGGCGGTTCGCAAGCTTCAGGAAGATGGAAAGCGGCGTGTCGAGGTCCGCGAGGGTCTCGAGCTGCACCGGGATCCGGTTGTAGCCGGCGCGGGAGAGCGCCTGGAATTCGTTTTCAGTCATGCGGCACCACGGGTTTCATGTTCGATGGACGAGGCAAGGCGAGACGCGCTAGCGCCACCAATGCCATCGCCAACCGAAATGAGATCCGCGCAGTGCCATGAAAACGCAAAAAAAGGACTAGGCGCCGATTGTAGCCCGCTTCAGCTCTTCGCGGAGCCGGCGCACGGCGGCGCCGCGATCCTTCTCGCCGAAGATCGCCGATCCGGCGACGAACGTGTCGGCGCCGGCCGCAGCGGCGGCGGCGATGTTGTCGGCCTTGATGCCGCCGTCGACCTCGAGCCAGATGTCGCGGCCGGACTGGTCAATGCGCTGCCGCGCTTGGCGGATCTTCGGCAGCGCCGACGCGATGAACGACTGGCCGGCGAAGCCCGGGTTCACCGACATGATCAGGATGAGGTCGACCTTCTCCATCACGTGGTCGAGGAACACGAGCGGCGTGGCGGGATTGAACACCAGGCCCGCCTTGCAGCCTTCGCCGCGGATGAGCGACAACGTGCGGTCGATGTGCTCGCTCGCTTCGGGATGGAAGCTGATGATGCTCGCGCCCGCTTTCGCGAAATCGGGAACGATGCGGTCGACCGGCTTCACCATGAGGTGCACGTCGATCGGCACCGTCGCGATGGGCCGAATTGTAGGGTGTTTTCGCGTGCTACCATCAATCGATGCCGGAAGCGAAGAAATACAGCGTCGCGGTCACCGCGCACTCGACCTACCTGCCCGACCAGTCCGACGAGGAAGAGGATCGCTACGTATTCGCGTACACGATCCGCATCACCAACAACGGCAACGTCGGCGCGCAACTGGTGAGCCGGCACTGGATCATCACCGACGCGGACAACCAGGTGCAGGAAGTGCGCGGGATGGGCGTGGTGGGCGAACAGCCGGTGCTCAAGCCGGGCGACACGTTCGAGTACTCGAGCGGTTCGTCGATCCCGACCGCGGTCGGCACCATGCGCGGCACCTACCAGCTGGTGGCCGAGGACGGCACCCGCTTCGAGGCGCCGATCCCGGAATTCACGCTGAGCGTCCCGCGCGTCCTGCATTGAGCGCGGCTAGCGCTCGTCGTCGCCCTTCTGCGGCGGCTTCGGGAACGTCCACCACACGATCGCGATCGCGATCGCCAATGCGGCGAGAATCTCGAGGAAAACCCATCCCATACCCGCGATTATCCGCGATCGCGTGCGCGCTGCTGCTCGCCGCTTGCGCGACGGCGCCGAACGAGCAGCCGGTCGCCGCAGAGCTTTCGTGTCCGCCCGCCGAGAAGCCCGTGTGCCCGCCACCACCCGTCACGGTCGCGCCAACGCCGCCCGTCGTGGAGCAGCGTGGCCGGCTCGAGCCCGCGGCGTGGACGCAGTTGCCCGATTGGGGACGCGAAACGGTGCGCGCTTCGCTCGACGCATTCACGCGAAGCTGCGCCGTGCTCGAGAGGGAGGACGCGTGGAAGGCGGTGTGCGCCGGCGCGCAAACGCTCGCGGGCGCGTCCGAGCGCGAGCTCGCATCCTTCTTCGAGCTGAACTTCGATCCGTATCGCGTCGTGAACGACGACGGCACCGACACGGGGCTCGTCACCGGCTACTACGAGCCGCTCCTGCGCGGCAGCCGCACCCGCACCGCGCGCTATCGCGTCCCGCTCTATGCCGTTCCCGCGGATCTCCTCACCATCGACCTCTCCCCGGTGTATCCGGATCTCAAGAACCGGCGGCTGCGCGGCCGTCTCGAGGGCAGCCGCGTGGTGCCGTACTTCTCGCGCGGCGAGATCGATCGCGACGATGCGCCGCTCGGGCGCGCGCTCATCGATCGCGGCGAGATCACGCGCGAGCGTGCCTCGATGCAGGGGATCAAGGACTGGGTGCGCCGCAATCCGGTGCGCGCGCAGGAGATGCTCAACACGAACCCCAGCTACGTCTTCTTCCGCGAGCTGCCGCGCGACCTGCCGGGCCCGCTCGGCGCGCAGGGCGTGCCGCTCACGCCCGAGCGCTCCATCGCCGTCGATGCACGCGTGGTCCCGCTCGGCGCGCCGGTCTATCTCGCGACCACGTGGCCCAACACCGCGGATGCGCTGAACCGACTGATGATCGCGCAGGACACCGGTGGCGCGATCGCGGGTGGCGTTCGCGCGGATTTCTTCTGGGGGTTCGGCGACGAGGCCGGCGCCTTCGCCGGGCGCATGCGCCAGCAGGGGCGCATGTGGGTGCTGTGGCCGAAGCGAACCGCGCCCCCGGCGCCCTAGCGGCTACTTCGCCGACGCGGTCTTCGGGCTCTTCAGCTCCGCGAGCTTCTTCTCGAAGTCGCCGATCGTCATCGCGCCCGGCACGCGCTCGCCGTTCTCGAAGATGATCGTGGGTGTGCCCTGGATGCGCTTCTCGCGCCCAAGCGCGAGCGTCTTCTCGATCGGCGTCTCGCACTTGGTGTCGCCGGAGATCGCGGCATCGCGGGTCATGTGGTCGAGCCACATCTTGCCGCGGTCGGCGGCGCACCACACTGCCTTGGATTTCTCCATGGAGTCGGCGGCGAGGATCGGATACAGGAACACGTAGACCGTGATGTCGCTCACCCCGAGCAGGTCGCGCTCGAAGCGCTTGCAGTAGCCGCAGTTCGGGTCCTCGAAGATGGCGACCTTGCGCGAGCCGTTGCCGCGCATGATCTTGACCGCGTTGTCGAGCGGCAGGTCGGCCCACTTGATGGCGTTCACCTGGCGCAGGCGCGCCTCGGTGATGTTCTGCTTGGTCTTGAGATCGATGATCGAGCCGGAGATGAGGAATCCGCCCGTCTCGTCGGTGTAGTAGATGTCGCCGCCGACGATGATCTCGTAGAGGTTGCCGTAGTTGATCTTGCGCACGCTGTCGACGGGCGCCTCCGGGACGTTCTTCTTGAGCGCTGCCTTGATGCGCTCTTCCGGCTGCTGTGCGTGCGCGGGAAGCGCGAACGCGGCGGCGAGGGCCAATGCGGCTGCGAACGATGCTCGAGCGTCTCGGCGAGGCAGCGCGAATCCTGGAATCCCAGGTTCACGCCCTGTCCCGCGAGCGGGTGGACCGCGTGCGCGGCATCGCCCACGAGCGCGGCGCCCGCCACCACCGGCTCGGCCACGCGAATCGATCGCAACGGAAAGCGCGCGACGGCGCAGATGAGGCGCAGGTCGCCGAGGACCGCGTCGCCCGCGTCACGCACGCGCCTCTCGAACGCGCGCTCCTCGAGGCCTGCCAGCTCTTCGGCGTGCGCGGCCTGCGTGGACCACACGATGGAGATGCGATTGCCGGCCAACGGGAGCCACGCGAGGACACCGTCGGCCCGGAACCATTGCCGCGCGACCGCCTCGTGCTCGCGTTCGGTCTCGAAATTCGCCACGACGGCCGCCTCGCCGTACGGCGCTTCCTCCGCGGCGATGCCGAGGCTCGCACGCACGCGAGAGTCCGGGCCGTCGGCGCCGACGAGCAGGTCGCCCGCGACCCGTTCGCCGCTCTCGAGCGCGGCCCAGCCGCCGGAGGCGTCGGCACCGAACGCCGAGGCGGCGATGCCGCGGGTGACCTGGACGTTGTCGAGCGCGCCGAGCTGCTCCTCGAGCGCCTGCGTGAGGCGGCCGGCCTCGAGGATCCAGGCGAGCGCGCCGCCGGGCCGCGCCGAGAACGCGAGGCGCGCGCCCTCGTCGCCGAAGATTTCCATGCGGCGCACCGGCGCGATGCGTCTCGCATCGAGGCGCTCCCACGCGCCCACGTCGCGCAGCAGATCGCGGCTGCCCGGACTGATCGCGTACACGCGAACGTCGAACGCATCCGCCGGCGAAGCAGCGCGCGGCGCCGTCGCCTCGATCACGCGCACATCGAACGACGGCAGCACCGCGGCCAGCGCGAGGCCCACCGGTCCGCCGCCGGCGATGACGACGCTCGGGCGCGTCACCGAGCGGCCCCGTGGATCATGCGCGTCGCGAGCGCGCGCCGTGCCGGCGGGATGAGATCGAGCGCCGCGAGCGCGAGCCCCCGGCCCCAGGTCGGCAGGCCGCGACCGTCGGCGAACGCGGACACGAGGAAATCGGTGAACGCGACGCCGCGTCCCGCGTCGCGGCGCCGCGATTCGCGATACGCATCGAGCATGGCGGGTTCGCCCAACTGGACGGTGCGCATCGCCACGGGGACGTTGACGGTGCGCAGCTTCAACGGGAACGCGGCGCGCTTCTCGACCGACATGAAACGCCCGGCACGATCGCCGAAGTGAGCTTGCACGCCGCTCAGGAACCGCGCGTCGTCGAGCGCGAGCAGGCGTTCGGCTTCGCGCGGCGCGGCGGTCCAGACGAAAGCGAAACGCTCGCCCACCGGCAGCAACGCGACCGGCCCTTGCGGCGTGAAGCGTTCATACGCGCGTCCGTGATGCGGCCGGTCCATGGCGACGAGGCCGGTCACTGCGCGCTGCTCGTAATCCTTCTCGGAGAAGGCGATGCCCGGAATCTTCGCGGCATTCACCCCGCCGTCGGCGAGCACCAGGAGCCGCGCAGCCACCTCGTCGCCGGAATCGAAGCGAACGGTGGCGCCGTCCGGCGCGAGCGAGATCTCGCGGCACGACGCGCCGTAAGCGATGGGGACCGACGCTTCGCCAAGCCGCGCCGCGAGCGCGTTTTCGAGCGCCGCGTACGTCACCGTGTACCCGAGCGCGGGCAGCGACTGCTCCGACGCCTCGAGGAGCGTGCGGCCGGGTCCGCCCTTCTGCGAGATGTGGATCGATGCGATCGCCGCGGCCGGCACGGGCCACGCGCGCGCCTCCTCGAGGATCTCCCGGCTGCCGGCGGACAGCGCGAGGATGCGCTCCTCGCCCGAGGGCCGCGGACGCGCTTCGAAGACCGCGATGTCGAGGCCGTGGCCCGCGGCGAGGGCGGCGAGCGTCGCGCCCACCGGCCCGGCGCCGATGACGGCGACATCGCGCACGCGCTTAGCGATCGAGGACGGTGTCCTCGACGTCCTTCACGCGCTTCGGGCAATCCGCCGTGAGGATCTCGCGCCCGCTCGATGTCACGAGCACGTCGTCCTCGATGCGCACGCCGATGTTCCAGAACTTCTTCGGCACGTTGTCCGCCGGGCGGATGTAGAGCCCCGGCTCGACGGTGAGCACCATGCCGGGCTTCAACTTGCGCCACTTGCCCTTCTGCATGTAGTCGCCGGCGTCGTGGACGTCGAGGCCCAGCCAGTGGCCGGTGCGATGCATGTAGAACTGCTTGTACGTGCCGTTCTCGAGCACCTGGTCCACGCCGCCCTTGCAGAGCTTCAGGTCGATGAGGCCCTGCACCAGCACGCGCGTCGCGGCGTCGTGATAGGCGATGAAGTCGGCGGCCGGCTTCACCTCGCGGATCGCGGCTTCCTGCGCCGCAAGCACCAGCTCGTAGACGTCGCGCTGCACGGCGGAAAAGCGCGAGGCGATGGGGAAGGTACGCGTGATGTCCGATGCATAGCTGTCGAGCTCGCAGCCCGCGTCGATCAGCATCAGGTCGCCCTTGCGAAGCTCCGCGGTGTTCTCGCGATAGTGCAGCACGCACGCGTTCGCGCCGGCGGCGACGATCGACCCATAGGCGGGTGCGCGCGCGCCGTTGCTGCAGAACTCGTGGATGAGCTCGGCTTCCACCTGGTACTCGCGCATGCCCGCAGAGGCGAACTTCATCGCGCGCACGTGCGCGGCCGACGAGATCTGCGCCGCGCGCCGCATGATGGCGACCTCGTGCTCGTCCTTGAAGAGCCGCATGTCGTTCACTTCGGCGCGCACGTCGCGGATCTGCGTGGGCGCGCTCACGCCGGTGCGCACTCGCGCACGCACGGCGTTCAGCCACCCCGCCGCGCGCAGGTCCCACGCCTGATCGAATCCGACCGGCGTGTGGAGCACCTCCTGGTTCGAAAGCAGCTCCGGCATCCGCTGGTCGAGCTCGCCGTACGGGTACGCCTCGTCGAAGCCGAAGTGCTCGCGCGCGAGCTCGGGCCCGTGGCGGAATCCGTCCCAGATCTCGCGTTCGAGATTCTTCTCGCGGCAGAAGAGGATCGTGCGGGCCTCGCCGTCCTGTACCGCCATCACGAGCACGGCCTCGGGCTCGCGGAAGCCGGTGAGGTAATAGAAGCCGCTGTCCCAGCGATAGTCGTAGTGGGTGTCGGCGTTGCGGGAGCGCTCGGGCGCGGTCGGCAGCACCACGATGCCGGACTCGATGTTCTTCGCCAGGCGCGCGCGGCGCTTCTTGAAGGGCTTTATCTGCAGGGGATGTTCGAGTTTCATGCGGGGATTTTACCCTTGGTGGCAGGGGCATGTTGACGCATGAGCGCGGCGAGCTGCGGCTCTCCGGCGGCCTCCAGGCGCTCGATCACGCGCGGGACTTCCGCCGGACGGTTCTGCGAAAGCTTGAACTTGCCCTCGACGCGCGCGACCTCGATCTCGAACCCGACGATCATCGCCAGCATCGACGAGACGTAAGCGGCGGGCTGCTCCGAAAGGCGCCATGGCGGCGTGTTGCCCGCCTCGTATTGCGTCGAGAGCTCCGTCACGATCTGGTGCAGCTCCGCCTCCTCGGTGAGCCGCGCCTTTCCGTGCGCGTGCACGACGGCGTAATTCCACGTCGGCACCGACGGATGGTTGGCGTACCAGGTGGGCGATACGTAGGCATGCGGGCCGTGGAAGATCGCGGTCACATCGCCCGCGGCCTCGAGCCCTTCCCATTGCGCATTGCCGCGCGCGACGTGGCCGCGCAGGCGGATCGCGTCGCCTTCGAGGTCCACCAGCAGCGGCACGTGGCTCACGTTCAGGCCCGCGTCGCCGCTGGAGACGAGCGTCGCGAACGCGTGCGCGCGCATGAACTCCACGAGGCGCGCGCTCTCCTCGACGCGGAAATGGGGCGGAACGTAGAGCGTCATGGGGAAATCCTCCGGTCGAGGGCTTCGAGGTGCGCGGGCGTGCCGACGTTGTCCCATTCGCCCGTGAACCGCTCGCCCGTCACGCGTCCCTCCTCCACGAACCGGTAGGCCCACGGGAAGAGCCTGAAATGCGTGCCCGGCTCGATTGCCTCGAACATTCGCGGATGGAACACGCTGATGTTGCCATAGGTGAGCTTCGGTCCCGCGCGCGTGACGCGACCATCGATGATCCCCATGTCGCCCTGCGGATGCCACGACGGGTTATCCACCAGCACGAAATGGGCCGCGCAGTCCCGGGGATCGGCGGCGATGCGCGCGATGCGCTCGTGCAGCGATGCATAGTCGAACTCCGTGTAGATATCGGCGCTCACCACGAGGAAAGGTTCGGGTGGAAGGAATTGAAGCGCCTGCACGACGCCGCCGCCGGTCTCCAGCGCGGGCGATTCCGGCGAGTAGCGGATGCGCGCGCCGAACCGCGACCCGTCACCCAGCGCATCGACGATCATCGCGCCGAGGTAGGCATGGTTCACGACGAGATCGGTGAAGCCCGCGCGCGTGAGCCTTTCCATCTGCCAATCGATGAGTGTGCGGCCGCCCGCCTCCAGCAACGGCTTGGGCAGCGTGTCGGTGAGCGGGCGCAGGCGCTCGCCGCGCCCGGCGGCGAGGATGAGCGCGCTCGTCATCAGAACGAGTAGCGCACTTGCGGCCGGCGTCCCTCGACCTCGTCGAGCAGCACGCCGAGCGGCGCGAGCTCGTCGTAGCGCGAGACAACGTGGCGGATGTAGCCGATGAACCGCGGCGCGTCCTCGACGTAGCCGGCCTTGCCATCGCGATGGCATAGCCGAGCGAAGATGCCCGCGACCTTGAGGTGGCGCTGCAATCCCATCCACTCGACGTCGCGCCAGAACTCGGCGAAATCCGCGGGCACCGGGAGCCTCGCCGCGCGCGCCTTCTCCCAGTAGCGGATGGTGCCGTCGAGCACCAGCTCCTCCTCCCACGAGACGAACGCATCGCGATAGAGGCATGCGACGTCGTAGCTGATCGGGCCGTGCACCGCGTCCTGGAAATCGAGCACGCCGGGATTGGGCTCCGACACCATGAGGTTGCGCGGCATGAAGTCGCGATGCACGTACACGCGCGCTCCGGCGAGGTTGCGCGCGAGGATCGCGCGGAACACGCCCTCGAGCGATTCGCGCTGCTGGCCGCTCAACGTGATGCCGAGGTGGCGCGCGACGTACCAATCGGGAAACAGGGACAGCTCGCGGCGCAGCAGCGTCTCGTCGTATTCCGGCAGGATCCCCGGCTTGCTCGCGAGCTGCCAGCGCACCAGCGCCGTCGTGGCGTCGGAGAAAAGCCGGCGGTAGTCGCCTTCCTGCAGCGCGTGAAGGTAGAGCCGCGTGCCGAGGTCGGTCTCGAGCAGAAAGCCCTGGGACAGGTCGCAGGCGACGATCTCGGGCGCGTTCAGCCCCGCTTGCCTCAGCATCGCCGCGACCTTGACGAACGGGCGCGAGTCCTCGCGCTCGGGAGGCGCGTCCATGGCGATGAGCGTGCCGGTGTCGAGGAAGACGCGGAAGTAGCGGCGGAAGCTCGCATCGGCGGAGGCGCGCTCGATGCGGAACGCAGCGCCCGCCAACGCCACTCGAAGCCACGCGTCGAGCGCGCGAAGACGGTCATCCATGGGGGAAGCGATGCTGTGTTTTGCGTGTATCCTTCGCCATTCATTCTAGCATTCGCCTCCCGGACGCCTTGACGCAGAGACGCACGCGGACGGCCGCCCTCGCGTTCGCGATCGCGTTCCTTTCCGCCGAGGCGGCCGCGCAGATTTCGGATGCCTTGCGCCTCAAGCTCGAAAGGCAGCTGCGCATGGCGCCGGCGCGGCCCGACCGCGAGAGCGCGAAGTTCCTCGAGGCCGACCGCATCGTCGGCGATCCCGAGCACAACGTCCTCGCCACCGGCGACGTGACGCTGCGCCAGCGCGGCGCCGTCATCCGCGCCGATCGCGTCGAGTACCACAACGACGACCAGACGGTGGCCGCGACGGGCTCGGTGCGGCTCGAGCGCGACGGCGACGTGGCGAGCGGCCCGCGGCTCAACTACCGCCTCGACAACGACACGGGCGACATGGACTCGCCGGTGTTCGAGTTCCCGAAGCGTCCCGAGCGGCGCACGGCCACGCGGGGACAGGCCGCGCGCGCCGTGCTCGAGGAGAACCAGATCAGCCGCCTCTGCCAGGCCGAGTACACGTCGTGCCCGGTGCCGCGCGACGACTGGTTCATCCGCGTTCGCGAGCTCGAGCTCGACTCCGGCCGCAGCGTCGGCATCGCCC
>WNFI01160542.1_pt1 | contig 11389 bp, 8 predicted proteins | sample 5400471 | NCBI WGS metagenome assembly WNFI01 (sample SAMN13153348, study PRJNA577476) | soil metagenome | isolation source: 100 cm saprolite on Douglas fir-dominated hillslope | place: USA:California | collected 2013-09-17
TCGACGGGGCGATGACGTGGTCGTCATTATTCGACAAGGAAGGCACTTCATCGATCGGCAGCATCGCGCTGGCGAATTCGAATCCAAATGTGATTTACGTGGGCACAGGCGAAGCCTGCATCCGCGGCAATATCTCTCACGGCGACGGAGTGTACAAGTCGCTGGACGGTGGCAAGACCTGGAAGAATATCGGCCTGCGCGACAGTCGCGCGATTGGCAAGGTCATCATCAACCCCACGAATCCGGATATTGTTTTCGTCGCCGCCCTTGGCCATCCCTACGGTCCGAATGCCGAGCGCGGCATTTTCCGCACAAACGACGGCGGTAAAACCTGGGAAAAGGTTCTCTACAAGGACGAGAATACCGGCGGCATCGATGTTGCATTTGATCCGCACAACCCGAACATTTTGTTTGCAGCCCTTTGGCAGGCGCGGCGCACGTCGTGGAGTTTTTCGAGCGGCGGTCCGGGCAGCGGACTCTACCGCTCAGCCGATGGGGGGACAACCTGGAAGCGGATAGAAGAACATGGACTTCCGAAGGGGCCATACGGAAAAATTGGCGTGACCGTCGCCGCCAACTCCGAGCGCGTTTATGCCTTGATCGAGGCGCACAATCCAGATGGAGGCCTCTACCGCTCCGACGACGGTGGCGAGACATGGCAGTTGATCAACCCTAGCCACAGCCTGTGGCAGCGGCCCTGGTACTACATGCATGTCATTGCCGATCCTAAGGACGAGAACGCCCTCTACATCATGAACGTCGATGCCTACAAGTCCACGGACGGCGGGCACTTATTCAACAAAGTAAAGATTCCGCACGGCGACAACCACGGCCTTTGGATTGATCCGCAGAACACGCGCAGGATGATTGCAGCCAACGACGGCGGTGTGACGGTAACGCTCGATGGCGGGAAGAACTGGACTCCCCAAGACAACCAGCCTACGGCGCAGTTTTATCACGTCATCGCGGACACGGCCACTCCCTATCGCGTCTATGGGCCGCAGCAGGACAGCGGGACGGTGGCGATTGCCAGTCGCAGCGATGACGGTGCGATCGACCGCTCAGACTGGTATGACGTGGGTGGCGGCGAAGCCGGCTATATCGCTCCTTATCCGCCTGATCCCAACATTGTTTACGCGGCCGACTACCAGGGAAACATCACGCGCTTCGACAAGCGTATCGGGCAGGTGAAGGCGATCACAGAACAGCCTGAGCTTTCTGATGCGCATGGGGCTGCGAATCTTGAACATCGGTTCCAGTGGACTGCGCCAGTAATGCTCTCGCCGCATGATCCCAACACGCTGTACCACGCAGGGGAACGTTTGTTTAAGACCACAGACGGTGGTGTCCACTGGCAGGCAATCAGTCCGGACCTGACGCGGAACGACAAGAGCAAGCAAAAGGTTTCGGGCGGCGACATTACGCTGGATGACTCCGGTACGGAGTATTACGACACGATCTTTGCTCTGGCTGAATCTCCGGTTAGCAGAGGCCTGCTCTGGGTTGGCACGGATGACGGTTTGATCCAGATTACACGCGACGAGGGAAAAACCTGGACGAATATAACTCCGAGGGACTTGCCAGAGTGGAGCCGCATCAGCCAGATCGACGCGTCGCCCTTCGACCCCGGTACCGCGTTCGTGGCCGCTGATCGCCATCAGAGTGACGACCTTCATCCCTATATCTATAAGACCAAGGATTACGGCAAGACCTGGATAAAACTTACGACCGGAATTCCCGACACCAGCTTCGTCCGTGTAGTTCGGGAAGATCCCAAGAAGCGCGGACTGCTTTATGCCGGGACGGAAGACGGTGTTTATGTTTCGTTCGACGAAGGATCGAACTGGCGTCCTCTGAAGCTGAACTTGCCTACCACACCGGTGCACGATCTGGTCGTCAAAGACAACGACCTTGTCGTGGGAACCCACGGCCGTGCCTTTTGGATTCTTGACGACCTCAGCCCAATTCGTCAATTCAAAGACGAGATTGCTCAGAAGGATGCCTTCCTTTACACGCCGGCAACGGCTTACCGAATTCAGGGAGGAGCCGGCGAAGAAAGGCATCCATCAAAACGGACGGGACAAAATCCGCCCGCCGGAGCGGTGATCTATTACTGGCTTAAAGACGCGCCCAAGGCAGAGACAGAGGCCAAGATTGAAATTCTTGATAAAGCTGGCAGCGTAATCCGCCGCTACTCAAGCACAGAAGTTAAGCAGCCGGAGGAGCCGCTCGATCCCGACGACAAGAAACCCGAGAAGGAAATCAAGCCAGAATCTGGTTTGAACCGCTTTGTCTGGGACCTGCGCTACGAGGAAGCTCATCGCGTTCCCGTCTATTACCTCTGGGAGTACAACCGGGGATCGCAAGGGCCAGTGGCTGCTCCCGGTCACTATCAAGTGCGACTTACTGTGGGCGCCCAAAGCCAGACTGCTCCGCTTGAGGTGGATCTGGATCCACGGGTGAAGGTGAGCCAAGCCGATCTGGAGCAGCAGTTCGGCCTTCTCACCCAGATACACGAAGAGCTGAATCGGCTCTACGACATGGTGAACCAGATTCAAGATGTTCGCTTACAACTAGCGGGACTGAAACGGCGCTTGCCGCAAAATGCCAGCGCGAAGACAATCTCTGCCTCGGCGGACGATCTCGAAAAGAAACTACTCGGCTCCCACGGAGGCGGAGCAATTGGAATTCGAGAAGCTGAAGCGGCAGAACGAAGAAATCATGGCTCGGTGGACCGAGTTACAGCGTGGCGATCTGGCAGCTTTTCAGAAACTTACGGCCGAGGGGAGCCTTTCCACGGTGGTGGTTCCCCCTGCAGGCAAGGCTGGCGAAGTGGACGCCGTGGAGGCCCACTGAAACTCGGCTGATTGGCTGACCGTTGAGCGACCTATGCGCCCATTACGCCTATTACTTCCGTGCCATCGCCATGGCACGGTCGGGCCTTGTTGGGCCTCGCGCCTGTTGCTATTGTGCCGATAGAGTCTAATGTTGTTCCTCCCCTAAGAAAGTAGCAGCCGATCCATTGGGGGATGATATGCGCGTCATGCATCTGTGCTATGCGGCGATTGGATTTGCGGTGGCTCGCTGGATTTTCCGGCGACAGGCAACGCCGGTAGCGGATCCGGTCACACGTTTTCGGTCTTCGGGTCTTCTCTAGAGATCAGTTTGTTGGCTTGGGCGTGCGCCCCGTTGCGCTTCCATTTCGTCAGCGCGCGCGCCCATTTCCCGCTCCAGTCCAAAGGTCTAGTACCAAGGTTTGCCTCGGTCATCTCTGCTTCGTTTCTATTTCTCACTACAATTGCTTGGGATCGTCTCGCTTGGAATCGTCCCCATCGCAGGTCTTGGAGTGCAGTGAGAAAACCTTGCAGAACGCGGATTCGACTGGTAGTCGCCACCATTGTTGTGGTGGCCTTGTTCCCTGTCTTTCTCGCGGCTCAGGAGGACGGCTATTCAGTCGATGCGGGAGGGAAGAGCTTTCAAGTCTCCGCCCCCGACGTTACCTGCAGTCTGGCGTTTAGTGCAAACACCAAGGCTTTGCTGGCCAGTCAATATGTGCAGCTCGACCTTCCTGCCGGCGAACTCCTCAAGCTCGATGGTCCGGCAACCATTGATGGAGACGCATTGCAGGTCTCCGTCTTCAACGGCACCGACTGGCATGTGAGCGAGGTAGCGGTTGCGCTTACGCTCCTGAAGCGGACGGACGTCCATGACGCGGTCTCCGACTACGGAGCCGCAAAACTGATTCCGGCCGTGGCGGGAGATACGTCTCAGGTACCCGAGAGCCGATCTGAGAAACGGTCCGACGTGACCGTGCTTTACCGGATGCGTGCGGCTGCTGCTCCTTCAGCGACAACCGTTTTCCGCGCGCCGCTCAATGTGGAAATTGGTCCCGACCAGGAGTGGCACTGGGCGATCGTGCAGGCCCGGGGATATCCTCCGCAGTCGCCGGCTGGGTCGATTCCTCCGACGCAAGACCCGGCACAGTCCGCTTTGGCTCCATCCCGGGAACTTCCGCAGCAGCCGCTGGCAGTTACGGCGGAGCCGAGCTATCCTTCGGGTGCTGGCGCTACTGAGAATCCACCGCCGTCGCTTCGTTGAAATTGGGTTGGTCCACCTATCGTTTGGGTTTGCGATCCTTGCGAGACGGAACTTGCCGCATGTAAACCCTCTTCTGTCAAATTCGTCCATATCCATAGCAGCAGAGAATACAGGTGGAGACTGCACTGACCACAGCACTGACCACATCCTTGGAGCCGGTCGCGGAAACGGTTGGCGTCTCGTCCGAAAGGTTTGGCGAGATCATCCAACAGAACCAGCGCCGGGTTTACCGCGTGATCTTCTTGCTGGTTCGGGATCACGATGCAGCCGACACGCTTACCCAGGAATGCTTTCTGCGGGCCTACCGGAAGCGTGGTACCTTCCGCGGGGAGTGCCGCCTTGATACATGGCTGCTGCGGATTGCGGTCAACCTGGTCCGCGACCAGGGCAAGAGCCGACGAGCGCAGTTTTGGAGAAAGCTGGTTGGCCTGGAAGATGAAGAGAGCGATTTGCGGAGGAAATGTCGCTCGCCGAGATCGCCGCTGTGCTTCGATTGAAGACTGGCACGGTGAAGGCACACTTGTTCCGGGCCACAGAAAAAGTCCGGGCAGCCTTGAAGGAAAGAACATGAAGATATTCCAACAACTTAACAATGAGGAACTGCCGGAGGTAATTCTCGGCAGCGGCCAGCGGTGGCTGCAGCGGCAGGTCGGCGATCTACCGGATGCGCTTCGGTCCGCTGTTCAACGGCCCGAGACTTTCTGGCAGAGTCAGCAAGCTGCGATTCAGAGCAGAATTGCATCCGGAAGCAGGGTGTCGTTGTTCTCCATGCGAGCGCTCGCTCAAACCTGCGCTCTAGCTTTGGCGCTCTTTGCCCTCGCGCTACTCAGGACCGGCCCGGGCTCCGTGCCGATTCCTGCTCAAACTCAATCTTCGCCAGATTCCGATCAGGAGTTGCTGGTCGCCATCGAGCAGGCTGTGCAAAGCGATGGCCCGGCCTCTCTGGAACCCGCCGCCTTACTTGCGGAGCAGATTGCCAATCCGGTGCAAGGAAATTCGTCTTCACACTTCACCAAGGAGAGTCCGAATGAAAATCAATAGGTTGTATCTAGTTTCTGCGTTCTTGTTTGCGCTGCCCAGCGTGGGGCAGGTTTCCACGCAAGGGTCGTCAGCTGGCGGGATGGTTGTTAGATCGGACTCGGGTCCCGGAAAGATAATGATGCGTCACGAAATGGGCAAGTGGTGGCAAGATTCCGAAGTGGCAAAAAAGCTCCAGCTCAGCGATAGTCAGCTTGGGCAGTTGGACCAAATTTTTTACGACCACCGCCTGAAGCTGATCGACTATCAGGCTGAGATGGAGAAGGAAGACCTCAAGCTGCAAAGCCTTCTCGATGCTGACGTGCCCAATGAAGGCCAAGTCGGATCCGAGGTGGACCAGGTACTCGCGGCCAGGGGTAAACTGGAACGCGAATTCACTACGATGAACCTTGACCTGCGGAAGGTGCTTTCGGTGGAGCAGTGGCGGCAACTGAAGACCATCCGCGGGGAGCGCGGTTCCAACCGTGTGTTCTTTTATAAAAAGTTGCAACCCGGGAGTTCCTTGCCGACAAACTTGCCGCCGCTTCCACCCGGCGGTCCTGCCCCGGACGATCCGTTCTGAGGCCGATCCGCCTGGCACAGCGTGGTTCCCTTGTCCTCGGGAACCACGCGGTCCGGATCGCCATCATGCTAAACTAAGCGAAAAAGTTAGCCTGCTCAGGAGATCCATGAAATTCGGCGTCATCATTTTCCCCGGCTCCAACTGTGATCACGATGCGTTTTGGACGATTCAGCAAGTAGCCAAGCAGCCAGTCACTTTTCTCTGGCACGAATCGCACGATCTGGAAAATTGTGATGCTGTCATTGTCCCAGGAGGATTTGCTTACGGGGATTATCTTCGGACGGGAGCGATCGCGAAGTTTTCTCCGGTGATGGATTCGGTGCGAAAGTTTGCTGCTGGCGGCGGACTGGTGCTTGGAATCTGCAATGGCTTCCAAATCCTCTGCGAATCCGGCCTCTTGCCGGGAGCCCTGATGCGCAACGTGGGTCTGAAGTATGTCTGTAAGCCGGTCCAGGTGAAAGTGGAGAACACGGAAACTCCCTTCACCAATGCCTGCATCCAGGGAGACGTTCTGACTATCCCAATCGGTCACATGGAAGGGAACTATTTCTGCGATGAGGCGACGTTGGAAGAGTTGAAGCGGGACAATCGCATTGTGTTTCGCTATACCACCACCGCTGGGGAGATTACCCCTGCGGCTAATCCCAACGGCTCTACGGATAACATTGCGGGCATCTGCAGTCCGGGCGGTAATGTCGTGGGTATGATGCCGCATCCAGAGAGGGCCGCTGAGCCGGAACTGGGCTGCACCGACGGCCTCAAGATATTCCACTCGATGGTTGGCGCCATGGCCGCCAAGTGACGCAGGCAGTCTCCCAATCAAGATTCTAAAATTTTTCTTGGCTCCGGAACTAGGAGCCAGTATATTGTCGCCTTCACACGTTACTTCCCCCAACGGGCCCCTACTGTTATGTAAACACACGCAGGGAGGCGTGTCTCTAATGACACCGAAGCAAATTCTCGACGGTTTTTCCGAAACATTGATGCGCGATGAGCGAATACTCAGTCCGCAGGAGCGGACGCTCCTGGCCAGTCTCCTGCAACATGCCAAAACGGCCTCTCCGTCAGATCCAGCGATTCAGTCAGCGGTAAGCGCGGTTATTGCCGCGGCAGTGGGCGAAACCGTCGCCCATCGCGCGTTTACAGTGCTGGGTAGTAGCATCATCGAGCGCATGGGAGCGGAAGGAGGGGGGTTGGGCGTCGAAGATACGCCCATCTATGCGATGCCCGTGCCGCAGCCACCGGGTAAGCCGCAGCCGATCAGTCCTGTGCCGCAACCGCCAAGTACGCCCCTACCGCCGAGTCCTGTGCCGCAACCGCCAGGTACGCCTCTACCAACCACCGTGCCGCAGCCCCCAGGTCATGGCCTCCAGCCGCTTGTTGCAGACATGAGCAGAGGCGGGAGCGGTGCACGGTCGCAAGCGCAAGTGGGAGTTCTCGACAGGCCCGAGATCCTTCCTGCGAAGTGTGTCGTCCTGGATGAGTTTCTCGTTCCGCAAGAACTGAAGGAACTCATTGGCTTTACCCTTGCGCACGAAGCTGACTTCCGCGCCAGCGAAGTAATTTCTCCGGCGGGCGGGGTGATCGACTACCAACACAGGCGCTCTCACCTGCTGGATGAAGTGGGCCCCTACCAGGAGCTCATCCTGGAGCGAATCAAGATGGTCTTGCCTTCAGTGTTGCGCAAACTCAACATGGAAGAGTGTTCGATTACCCGAACTGAAGTGCAGTTGACGGCGAGCAACGATGGAGACTCTTTCGAAATGCACACCGACGATGGTCACGAGGAGGTGGCTTCGCGTTACCTGACTTTCGTCTACTTCTTTCATCGCGAACCGAAGCAGTTTACCGGCGGAGAATTGCGAATTCACGATTCTCGCTGGCAAGGAAAACGTTACGTCAGCCAAGGCAGCTACCAGACAATTGTGCCGGAGGAGAATCAAATAGTTTTCTTCCCCTGCGCGCTACTGCACGAAATCACCCCAGTGGAGTGCCCATCACGGGCCTTCGCTGACAGTCGTTTCACTTTGAACGGATGGCTTCACCGGTAAGAAACTCGGAATGGCTTGAATGCATCGCGACCCTTCTGGGCGGGACGTCGCGGCAGCCGTGTGCCGTGGCGTTCCCCCCGGATCAATTCTGGTGTGTTCTCGATGAATTGCCCCTCCACTTGATTCCGGCAGGAACCTTGGCGGGTGGACTATCTTTGCATCCGGAGCAGAAGCGGGACCTCTGTCTCAATCCGCAGGCTCGCGTACTTCCTCATGGCGTGACGCCCGAAGAACTCTCGTCCCGTGCGCGGTGTCTGGACAATTTTGCGCTCCAGGGGACAACCGCATGGATACAACAACCGGTAACCGATTCATTGTTGCCTTTCTGGTTGGGGCCGCGCCTGGAGGGCGCAGTAGCTGCTATCCAGCAGGAAGGTCATGTTCCTACAGTGCTGCCGGATGAGGAAGTTGCCTTGTTGCTGACTGCGGGCATTGTTTCGACCGAGGAACAGGCGAAGCGGAACCGTGAACGTTGGTACGAGGCAATTTTCAGGAGCGCAGAGATGTTTCACCAACGGGACTACGCACCTGTTCGCGGCCTGATGCATCCTTTCCACGTGGCTGCTTTGCGCCGCTATTTTCGATACCAGGTCCGCAGCGGACGGATTCGCTTAGGGGACGAGCAGAGTTCCCGGCGTTATGGGGTACACAACGAGAGCGTCGCTCGTTTTTTTCACCAACAGATGGCCAAAACCGTAAGCCTCATCGTGGGTGAGCCAGTCATTCCATCCCACGTTTATGCGGCCTCCTACCTGAGCGGTGCTGTCCTCAAGAAACACATCGATCGAGAACAGTGCGAATTCAGCGTAACGTTGTGTCTGGATTTCTCGCCCGAGCCGCGCGGGGAAACTTCCTGGCCTATTCGTCTGGATACTGCGCATGGGACGGTTACGGTTTATCAGGCGCTGGGCGATGGTCTTGTATATCGTGGACCCCGTGTGCCCCACTACCGGGATATTTTGCCCAACGGTCAGACTTCCACGTCTATCTTTTTTCACTACGTGTCCGCAGGCTTCACTGGGTCATTGGATTGAGCTCGCTTGATTAGGAGCACTGGATTAGGAAGGTGTCCCGCAGTTCGCTTATCGCAAGTCCGAAATCATGTACAAGACTGAGGACACCTGATAGTAGCTATAGACGAACCGTGAAGCTTCACGGTTCATTACGAGGGGGGCGACATTGACGACGCCGGCTGGCGCCGCGGCGAGCAGTTCCTGGAGTCGGGTCTTCTTGCCCGTCGAAGGATTGACCCGGTAAACGGTTGTCGGGACGCGTCCCGTCCGATAGCCATACAGAGCCGAACCATCTTCCGACCACTGGACCAGCGCAAAACCCGGCTCCAAGCCTGGAATGGGATGAGGTGCACCTCCATCCATGGGGTAGATTGTGGCCTGGGTTGTGGCATTCGCCCCAACGACATGGCGTCCGTCGGGGGAAATAATCTGGCAGGGCACCCCTTCAGGAGTGACTGGTTTAGGTTTCCCACCATCCAGGTTCAGAACATAGCAACGCAATGCGTGATGGGGTTCATTACCATTGACAATAATCTGCTGGCCGTCGGGGAGAAAACGAGCGGGACTCTGTATGGCTTCCAACCCATTTGCCGGAACGGTACGAGGCTGACCTGCACCAGTCGGAAGCAGTGTCACTCGCGCTGGACGGCCGGGAGCTGCGGCGCTGGCGTCCTCGAACAGTACCCACTGGCCGTCGCGGGAAATATCCTTTGCGACGTTCCAGCTGTGCCAGGAGAGATCTGTTATGGCCTTGCCGTTCCGGGTTCCAGAGGCCAAGCCCAGGCGTTCGGTGTTAACGCTCACCAGAGCTCTGCCATCGGACGCCACGTCCTGCAGGGTCAGGCCGCCGGGCACGTCCAGCAACGTGCGGACCCGGCCCGAGAGGTTGACCGCCTTCAGATCGCGGTCGTTACCGCTTTCGACGGCAGTGAACCAGATTTCCTCACCGTCGGGACGCCAGGCCAGCCCATCCTCAGAGCCCCATCCAGAAGACAGGACCCGTGTGTGGCCGTCCAAATCTGTGATGGAAACTGAACCACGATCGTCCCAGAGAGCCGGATGTTCCATGAAGGCGATCTTGTCGCCATGCGGAGAAAAGCGAATGTGGCTTATCCAGCCTCCACTCTCATAGAGCACATGATTCAGCGGATATTCCAGGCGGCTGCGACCATCAACATGATGGACCACCGCCAGTTCGCCATATGGATCCCAGTCAGCCCAATGAACATCGGCTAGCATTTCGCGCGGAGAACCTCCCGCCAAGGGGGCGCGGGCGAGCATTCCGTTCTCCGGTTCGAGGTGGGCCATATGCGCGCCCTTAAGCACAACTGCCAGTTCGTTGGAACGTGAGATGGCTAGAAGGTCAGCGTCCGTCAGAGCCAGCGGCTGGGCCAATAGAGAACTACCCAGGGTGGAGTAAAGCTGCAGCGGCCTACCGTTCCAGGCGGCTCCATAGAGGATAGACTGCCCGTCAGGGGCGAAACGCGCGGAATAGACTGTCCCTTCTTCGAACGTCAGGCGCTTGAATCTGGGTGGGTGCACCTCATGGCGCAACTGTGTTCCCAACATAAACAGAGCAGCGGCAAGAAGCGCTGCTCCCGCCGTCCCGAGCAGAATCTTCGAGGTTAGCGGCCTCAAGTGCCAGTAGAGACCTCCTCGGCCCTCCGAGGAGCCCGACAGAGCTTCCAGTGCAAATGCCAAATCCTTTCCGGATTGAAATCGGTTTTCCGATTCTTTTTCCAGACAATGCCGGATGATGTTGCGAAGGGATGGTGGAACGCGGCCCCGACTCACATCCAACTCGGGCGGTTCTTCGCGGAGAACCGCGGTCATGGTGTCAACTTCCGTTTCCCCGAGAAAGGCACGGCGTCCGGTCAGCATTTCGTACAGAATCGCTCCCACGCTGAAAACGTCACTGCGATGATCCACGGGCTTGCCCCGGAGTTGCTCCGGTGACATGTAGGCGACAGTACCGATCACGGCCCCCGACTTGGTCACCGTTGTCATGGCATCAACGGACTGGTCGGTCTCAGTCAGAGATTGGAGCTTGGCCACGCCGAAATCGAGAATCTTGATGCGGCCATCGCGAGTGATGAACAGGTTTTCCGGCTTGAGGTCACGGTGCACGATACGCCGGTCATGAGCCGCGATCAATCCGAGGACGATCTGGAGAGCATAGTCCGTGGCCAGGTCGACAGGGATTGGCCCTGCTGACAGTCGCCGCCGCAGCGTCTGACCATGCAGGAGCTCGGAGACGATGTAGGGAGAGCCGTTTTGGAGGCCCACGTCGTAAATCGCAACGATGTTGGGGTGGTTCAGCGCGGCGGCCGCCCGAGCTTCCTGATCGAAGCGCCGCACATGGTCTGGATTAGTACTCGACGAGGGGCGAATGAGCTTGAGGGCTACATCCCGGCCCAGTCTTTCGTCACGCGCTCGAAAAACCTCGCCCATCCCTCCTTCGCCAATTTTTTCGAGGATCCGGTAATGCCCCACTAGTTGGCCAGTCATAAGTACAGGAGGCGCGCCTTGCTTGGCATGTTAGGTGCGGTAGCGCACCTAGTCAATACCAAGCCGGGTATATACGGCACGAGGGCAAAAACGCTTCACCGTAACCATTCAGTAAACTT
>WNFI01382800.1_pt1 | contig 11389 bp, 13 predicted proteins | sample 5400471 | NCBI WGS metagenome assembly WNFI01 (sample SAMN13153348, study PRJNA577476) | soil metagenome | isolation source: 100 cm saprolite on Douglas fir-dominated hillslope | place: USA:California | collected 2013-09-17
GGAAGCCCTGGACCGCTCGCGCTTCGTGATCACCACGGGCGGTCTGGGGCCCACGCGGGACGACATGACCAAGACCGTGGTCGCGCAACTACTCGGTAAGCGGCTCCTGCTCGACGAGCGACTGCTGGCGAGCATAAAGGCCCGCTTCGACCGGATGGGTCGTCCCATGCCCGCCGTCAACCGCACGCAGGCGGAAGTCCCCGAAGGGGCGGTGATTCTCCCCAATCCGCGCGGCACCGCGCCCGGGCTCTGGGTGGAGGACCCGGGCGGGCGCGTGGTCGTGCTGCTCCCCGGGGTGCCGCGGGAGATGCACGGGCTGTTGGTAGAGGAGGTGCTCCCGCGCATCGTCGCGCGGCAGGGCGGCTCGCGCCGGGTCGTACTGTCGCGCACCGTGCGCACGACGGGCGTGTCGGAGTCCGCCTTGGCCGAGCGCGTCGGACCGATCGAGCCCGAGATCGCGCCCCTCACCCTCGCCTACCTGCCTTCGGTCGACGGCGTCGACCTCCGAGTCACGGCGTGGGAGCTCGAGCCCGAGGACGCGCAGACGCGGCTCGCCGTGGTTGTGGAGCGCCTCAAAGCCGCGGTCGGCGAGCACGGCTACGGAGAAGACGGTGCTGATCTCGCCGCGGTGCTGCTCGACGTGCTGCGCAAGGGGCGTCACCGATTGGGTGTCGCCGAGTCGTGCACCGGCGGGATGGTCGGGGAGCGGATCACCAACATTCCCGGGGCGTCGGACACCTTCATCGGCGGCGTCGTGGCGTACGCCGACGTGATCAAGACCGCCGCCCTCAAGGTGCCGCTCGAGACCCTCGAGGCGTACGGCGCGGTCTCCGAAGCAACCGTACGGGCGATGGCCGAGGGAGCGCAGCGCCTGTTTTCGGCGGACTGCACCATCGCGGTGACCGGGATTGCCGGCCCGGGGGGTGGCACACCCGAAAAGCCGGTCGGTACGGTGTGGCTCGCGGCTCGGAAGCACACGACCACGCGGGTCCTCACGCGGGTGCTTCCAGGCGAGCGCGACGACGTGCGCCGCCGGGCGGCGCAGGCGGGCCTGGATCTGCTGCGCCGGCTGCTGGCGGAGACCTAAATGCCCACGCTCACTGCCCCTTTCCTCGACCTGCGCGGCCACGGGCGCTCGGGGGGCCGCCGCGGGCATCTGTCGCGCTTTAGCCAGCTGTTGGGCGACCTCCAGGCGTTCCGCCGCGTCGTACGCCTCCGGACCGACCGCCCGCAGCTGCTGCTCGGCATGTCGTTCGGCGGGCTCGTGGCGCTGCGCTACCTGGAGACCCAGCCTAGCGACCCCATCGTCGGGACTGTGGTGGTCTCGCCGTGGCTCGGCCTGGCGTTCCGTCCGCCCGCCTGGAAGCTCCTGGTCGCCCGGTTGTGCGCCGATCTCTGGCCCACGCTGCCGGTCCCCGCTCGCCTGGATGCCGACACGCTGAGTCGCGACGCGGCGGTGAACGCCGCGTACGCCGCCGATCCGGCAGTGCACGGCGTGATGACGCCGGGCGCCTGGCACGAGATCCAATGGGCGCAGCGCGCGGTGCCGGCCGACGGCTACCGCATCGAATCGCCGCTCTTGTTCCTGCTTGGGGGCGAGGACCGCGTGGTCGATGCGCACTTGGCACGCGCCTTCGCGGACAGCCTGAAAGGCCCTGTGCTGGTTCGCTGGTATCCCGAGATGTACCACGAGGTGCTGCACGACCCGCAGCGCGACGCGGCGTTCGGCGACGTCGTCACCTTCCTCGCCGGCCGGCTGTAAACGCCCGCTCGCTCGACAGGGCCTACCGTCGCGGCTATGTTCTTGTCTGGTCGCTATTTCCGGACGCGAGCTCCGACCAGGCCAGCCAAAACGGCGCATCTCGGACGGCACACCGATTGCTCATGAAGCGCAAGACCATGAACGACAAGCCAGAGAAACCACAGCCGCCCGACCAGCCGGCCGGTCCCGAATCCGGCGCGCTGATCGAGCCGTCGGAGGAGGCGATCGCCCGTCTCGAGGGTGAGCTCGCGGACATGAAGGACAAGTACCTGCGGCTGGCCGCGGAGTACGACAATTTCAAGAAGCGCTCGGTCAAGGAGCGCACCGAGGCGTGGCAGCGGGCCCAGGCAGACTTGGTGCAGCGTCTGGTCGATGCGCTGGACGATCTGGCGCGCTTCGCCCACGTCGATCCGGCACAGACCGACGCCAAGACGATGCACGACGGTGTGGACATGGTGGAACGGAAAATGTGGAAGGTGCTCGAGGCGGCGGGGGTTACCCGGGTCGATCAGATGGGAGTCCCGTTCGATCCCCACGTGCACGAGGCGGTCACCACGCGGCCCGCGGATCACCCGGCGAAGGATCACACGGTGGGGGCGATTTTGCAGCCGGGGTATCGGATGGGCGACGCGCTGATCCGGCCGGCCCGGGTAATCGTGTTGCAGTGGCAGGAACGCGAAGGACGGGGGAGCGGGGACGGGAAGTAGATGGCTTCGCAGAGAGACTACTACCAGATCCTCGGCGTGTCCGAGACTGCGACGACCGACGAGATCAAGAAGGCGTTTCGTCGTCTCGCCAAACAGTACCACCCCGATCGTAATCCCAACAAACAGGCTGCGGAGCGCTTCAAGGAGATCAATGAGGCGCACGACGTCCTGAGCGACGCGGAGAAACGGAAGAAGTACGACCAGCTGCGGCGCTACGGAGCGTTCGCGGGCGCCGGTCAGGGGTACGGGCGCGCCGGCGGCTCGGCAGGGGGCCCCGACGCCGACTTCGATCTGTCGGATCTGGGCTCGTTCGGAGGGCTGGGCGACCTGTTCTCGTCGATCTTCGGTCGCCGCGGCGCGGGTGCGCCCCTGGACGACGAGGAAGAGATCGAGACGGCGATCTCGATCCCGTTCCGGGTCGCCGCGCTGGGCGGCAAAGTGCCCGTGACGCTGACGCTGCCCGAGGTCTGCCCGACCTGCAGCGGCTCGGGCGGGGCTCCCGGCACGACCTTCTCAACCTGTCCCGAGTGCAAGGGCCGGGGCACGATCTCGTTCGGGCAGGGGGGTTTCGCCGTACAGCGGCCATGCCCGGTGTGTCGGGGGCGGGGGAAGGTCCCGGCGCAGCCCTGCCCGACCTGCCAGGGCTCGGGCGAAGTCCGCGCCCAGAAGCATCTCACGATCACCATTCCGCCCGGTACGGAGGACGGCACGCGGTTACGCCTGAAGGGCCAGGGCGCCAAGGGGCGCGGCGACGTCGTAGTGGCGATTCAGGTCGAGCCCGACCGGTTCTTCCGGCGCGAGGGACTCGACGTGATCGGCGTGGTCCCCATCAACCTGGCACAGGCCATGCTCGGCTCGAAGATCAAGGTGCGCACCCTCGATGGGAAACGCGTGGTGCTCAAGGTGCCGCCCGGCACCCCGCACGGCCAGAAGTTCCGGATCCCCGGTCAGGGGATCGAGCGGAACGGCCGGCGGGGTGATCAGTACGTCGAGATCCACGTCCAGATCCCCGAGAAGCTCACGCCTGAGCAGGAAGCGGCGGTACGGGAATTTGCCGAGAAGAGTGGGATGAAGCACTAGCTTCGTTTCACTACATCCCCACACCGACTTGCAGCATGTGCGCGTTCATCCCGGGGTTGAACGCCGTACCGCCGTTGGAGATGTGCTGAAACCGATAACGCAGGTCGATCGCGTGGTCGCCCGCCCCGACTCGGACGCCGAAATCACCGGCGACGGCGAAGTTCAGGCGGGCGGCACTCGGGTCCGGTAGCGGCCGAGTGAAGTACAGGGCTCCGATGCTCGCCCCTACCACGACCCGGACGCCGCGGTGGGGAGCGTAGCGGAGCTCGAGGCCGGCGGGAACGAGGCCGGCACCGTACACCGTTGCCATGCGCTGCACCTGCTGACCGCAGAGTGACGCGACTCCGGTCCTGTCGAGGACAGGACCGGTGCTGTCGCAAGACGCCTGCTCGTATCGGATCGGGGTGGCGCCGCTGACAGCGAGAGGAACGATGTCGACGGTGTGGTAGAGCTCCACGGCGCCGCCTCGCAGCAGCGGGCGCCGCGCCCGGAGACCGAGCAGGTAGACCTGGTGGCGCCTGGTGCCCAAGCGCGTTTCGAACGGCGCGTTCGGACCGACAGCGATCCAACCGCCCGCCATCCGCCACCGCGCGCTCCCAGGCTCTTGGCTACACCCCGTTCGCGCCCCGGCCATCAACCACAGCGGTAGCAAGAGCGCGGCGCCAAGCCCGCGGCCGCTCATTCAGCCAGCTTGGCTCGCATGACCAACGCGCTCGACGGGCAAGCGGTCGTGAACTCCGTGGACCTGCGCACCGCGACGTCCACCTCGGCGCGGCTGATGGCGTGGAAGCCGAATCTCGGAAAGAAGTGGCCGCCCGTCTCGGTGAGCAGATACACCGTCTCCACGCCGCGGCGCCGAGCGAGATCGAGCGCGGCCACGGTCAGCGCCGCCCCGAGTCCCTGACCGCGCAACGTTGTCGCCACGGCGACGGAACGGAGCAGGGCGGCGCCGCCGTACAGCTCGAGCGCGGCGGTCCCTACGACGCCCGAGTCCTGGCGCGCCACGAGCGTGCTGGCGACATGGTCCTCGATGCCGGCGCGCGGCAACCGGCTCGCGTCGAGCAGCGCGATGATGCCGGGCAGATCGGCTGGAGCAGCGGGTGTGATGTCGAGCGGCATGTGGATGTGCGTTCGCCCCTTGCTCGGGGGAAGGGGTCATGGTAGTGTGTAGGCCCTATGCGGACGTTCGCCGGTCTGGGCGCAAATCGCAATCGCGACCCCCATCTCCTGAATCTGGGGAACCGGGCGGCGTAGCGTTTGCTGGTTGTGTGAACGACGCGCCCCCGGCCCTGCAAAGGTCCGGGGGCTTTTGATTACCTGGGCGGGGTGGTGGTGGGGCACATTGGGGTGTAGGTCAACTGGCAGACCGCCCGGCTGTTAACCGGGAAGTTGGAGGTTCGAGTCCTCCCGCCCCAGCTCTCGACGAAGCCCGTTCCCGTGGCGCAGCGATTCCTCCTTCCCGAGCTCCTGGGCGCCGCGGCGATTCTGGCCGCCGGTTCCATCGGGATTCTGCCGTTCAGCGCGACTCCGTTCCTCGTGGTCTTCGGTGTAGTCGCTCTCCGGCTGCGTGGCGAAGGCGCGCGCGCGGTCGGCTTGACCTTCCGCCCGGATTGGGGTCGCACGCTGCTCCTGGGCATCGGGGCCGGCACCGGTTATCAAGCCTTCAGCCTGTACGTTGCCGAGCCGGCGCTTGCCCGACTGACGGGCAGGCTCCCGGACGTCAGCCCCTTTGCCTCGCTCGCGGGCAACGTCCCCTTTCTGCTGGGCTCGCTCGCGCTCGCGTGGACGCTCGCGGCCCTCGGGGAGGAATTTGTGTACCGCGGCTACCTGCTCACCCGGATCGCGCGCGTGCTCGGGGACACCCCCCGCGCGTGGACCGGCGCCCTGATCGTCACGAGCATTCTCTTCGGGCTCGGTCACGGCTATCAGGGGGCGTCGGGCATGATGGCCGCGGGGCTGGGCGGTTTCGTGTTCGGTCTCTTGTGCCTGGCCACCGGGCGCAACCTCTGGGTGGCGGTGGTCGCACATGGGACCATGGACACGGTCGGCTTTCTCCTGCTGTTTCTCGGCAGGTATCCCGGGACATGAGGCAGCCCGAAATGGTCACAGTCTTTCAGACCGCAGACCCCGTGGCCCTGGCGCTCGCGAAGGCCGCGCTCGAATCCCAGGGCATAGCGTTCGTGACGCAGGGCGAGGGCCTGCAGGACTTGATCGGGCTGGGGCGGTTCCCCGGAGGCTTCAACATTGCCGCCGGCCCCATCAGGCTTCACGTGGACGCGAGCGACGCCGAGTTGGCCAGGAAAGTGCTCGCGGATATCGAGAACACTTGAGGCCGGCGGCGATAATCACGGGAGGACTGACCCAATGTATCGATGGTTCACTGCCGTCACCGTCCTCGTGGTCGTGTCGAGCGGCTGCTACTTCCACCATGCCGTCATCGATCCGTCTCCGTTGCCCAACACGTCGGTCAGCGTCACACTGACACAACAGGGCCGGGAAGAGCTGTCCGGGCTTCTGGGTCCCGGCGCACTCACCCTCGACGGACGTGTGCTCGCGAGCTCGCCGGATACGATCGCACTGGCGGTGTACCACATGAGGCGGGTGAATGGGCGGATCGAGCCATGGGAGGGGCAACACGTCGCCTTGCCACAGCGCTCGGCTGCCCACGTAGAAGAGCGTCGGTTCTCGGCCCCCGCCACCGCAGCCGTCGTAGGTGGCGCCGCGCTGGTGCTAGTGCTCGCAGCCGAAGTGATCAACCACTTCCATGCGCGGTGAGACGGCCCCTTGACGTCGTTGTGCCGCCCGGGCTTAGTATTCGATATCGGTTGTGAAACGAGCCTCATGCTGCCTCTGCTGTTTGTAGCACTCTTCCAGACCGTTGCCGACGGCCAGCCGGCGTCGCGTGATGCGAGGCCGGTGCGCGTGTGGCTCGGCTCGACCAGCGTCCTCACGCGCGGTACTCCCGTCCGTGTCTACGTCCAGGCGACGCAAGACGGTAACCTGATCGTCCTGCACCGCCGCACCGACGGGCGCATCGACGTGCTGTTCCCGAGCAAGCCCAGCGAGGACCCGTTCGTCCGCGCGGGCACGTACGAGATCCAGGCGACGTCGAGCCGCGTCGCCTTCGTGGTCGCGGAGCCCGACGGCTCGGGCCTCGTGCTCGCGGCGCTGGCGCCGAAGGCCTATCGGTTCGACCAATTCGTGCGGGCCGCGGCGTGGGACCCCGATGCGCTCGCGCCGTCCTGGGACGGCTCGGACGGCGAAGGTGTCCTATCGGACATCGTGCAGCGGATGCTGGGCGACGGCTATTTCAACTACGACATCGCGACCTACACGGTCGCGCCACCCGTCTACGCGATGCAGCAGGACACGGGAGTGCAGTATCCGCTCTACCCGAGCTGCACCGACTGCACGTTCATCGGAGTCCAACAGAACGTGTTCGAGTCGCTGGTGCTGTGCGATCCGTTCTTTTCTCCCTGCGTCGGCGACGGGCGGTTCCATCACGGCGGGCGGCGCCACGAGACACTAGCGGCCGCGCCGACCAGCACGATCGCGCTCTCGATGCGCGGATCGTCCGCCACGGCCGTGATCCCGCGCGACGGCAGGGCCAGGGGTGGAACCGGGCTCGCGCGCAAGGCGTCGACTCCCGCCAGCCGGCCGATCGAGCCTCGCGCGCGCGCGCCGCTGGTGCTCCCGCGGGAGCGGGCGAGTCTCCCGATCCGGGCGGTGCCGCTCGGGCCCGCCACGGCCCCCACCCGCCGGCGTATCGTGAATGCGCCGGCCGAACCGGCGCCCGGTCGCGTGGTGAGCCTTACGCTCACCCCCACCAGGGTGCGGGAAGAGCCCGCTGAAGCACCTCGGGGCAGGGGCTCGATCGTATTGACCGGCCTGACCGTATCACCACCACCGGTTCAGGCTGCGCCACGCGCGCGCCCGCCCGTGTCGCGGAGGGAGGCCGTCGCCACGCAGGTCACCGCACCCATGATGCTCCGGGAACGGGGACTGGCGGTGGCCGGCGGTCAGGCCAGCTCCGGAGGGCAAGGGGCGGCGACGACAGGACGAACCCAAGGGATCGCGCTTCCCCCCGCGCTATTCCAGGGTACCCAAGCGCGTGTCCCTGTCACGCGCACCGGTGCTCGGCGGCGCTGACTGCTCGAAATGGCGCGCGCCGACCTTGGCCTGCGCGACGACTTGGCCCGCGACGGGATGGCAGAGTGGTTGCGGCAGGTCGAGTGGCGGGACTGAGGCGGCGAAGCAGGACGACCTACTGCAGCATCGGTGCCGTTTGCAAGAACTCTTCGAGCTTCTCCCTCCCGATAGCGGGCCGCAGGTGCTCGAGCACCAGGCGCCCCAGGCGCGGGATGTCGTCTTTTTGATAGCCCGCGGCCGCGAGCGCCGCCAACAACCCGGCGGGACCGACGAGCGCCGCCATCTCGCCGGTGCGCGCGCCGCCCATGAGCGCGCGACCCATCAGGCTCTCGCTGTTGGGGAGCACGTGCTTCACCTTGTTGAATGTGTCGCCATCCAGGTTCATGCGCAGCGCCATGAGAATGGCGCCGATCCCCTTCTCGGCTTTTCCGGCTTCGATTTCGAGATTCGCGGCAACTTGGTGGACGAGATCCATGAGAGACTAGAATATGTGGTACGACGCTATGACGCTACGTTGCACGTGCCCACGCGCGAGCAGCGTACAACGTAGCGTCGTATCGTCGGCGAACGACTATTGCCCTACCGTAAAGTCGAGTCTCTTCAGCACCGTGCCCGCCCCGTCTTTCACCTCGACGTGCCAGGCTCCGGTCCACTCGGCCGGCACGGCCTTGCGGCTCCAAGTGCGCCAGGGTGACCCGCCCACCTGCAGCTCGACGTCGCCCACTTGCGTGTCGCCGTGGAACCACACGTGGTGGATGCTCGCGCCGCCGGCGCCCTCCACCTTGGTCCAGCAGTTGAGTTGGCCGACATCCGCCGGGAATGCGGCGCCGGTGTCCTGCGGCTGCCGGTCCAGCACCGATCGCGCGACGACCGCCTCGACGACCGTCACGGATGGCGTGGCAGCGGCGGGCGCGGCGGGCGCGGCGGGCGCGGCGGCGGGTGCGGCGGCCTTGCTGGTGTCCTGCGCGGCGAGTCCCCGGCCGAGGAGCAGGGCCGACGCGGCGATCATTGCCATGCGCTTCATGACGGCTCTCCTTCAGAAGGTGTCCCTTGTACGGCGCGCCGGCGGCGATGTTCCAGCCACGTGACCAGCGTCGCCGCGATCACAACCCCGGCCCCCGAACCCGCCAGCTGAAACCTCGCCTGGTACTCGCGCTGTCGCCCGGCGCACTTGCCGGCAAACAGCGCGCCCACCATGGCGCCACACGATCCCTGAATGAACGTGAAGCCGTAGCCGGCGCCCCAGCCGAACAGGACGGGCAGCGCGCACAGGACGAGGTTACGGAGAAAGGTCTTCATGGCGAACCCAGGCGTAAAGCAAGAAAATGCTCCGCGGCTGTCCGCTCGATGACGGCGCTCACAGTCCCCGCGGTCGCATGTTGGGTCAGCGCCCCCGCTCGACCTTCCAGCGATCGACCTCTCGCCCGCCGTTTCCCGCCCCGCGGATGACGTGATACTCGTCGAATAGGGGGACGGTCAGACAGGAATGGTTCGGGATGATCTCGACCTGCGTCCCCACCGCGAAGCGGTCGTCGAGCGCAGCTGGCGATTCGGCACTGATCAGACCGTGCTCTTGTGACAGCGTCGCCACCGTGAGCTCGGGAGCCCCCCGCACGGCGCCCATCGCCTGCGGGGCCACGTGTGCCGGCCCCGGGTCCTTCGACAGCTCGAGTGCCCCGGCGTTCACGATGAAATGCGCCCCGTCCGGTTGATGGGACACGACGGTCGCGAGCACCGTCACGCCTACGTCCGCCGGCTCGCAACACCCGATCAGCACCATGGTGCGGTCGTAGAACACATAGTTGCCGGGGCGCGCCTCGGTGACACCGGCGAGGTCCTGCACGGCCGCCATCGCCGGCGTCGAGCCGACGCTCACCTCTCGCAACGGAATGCCCGCTTTGCGGACCCGCTCCGCGAACCCGACCATGACACTCCGCTCCTGCTCCGCCACCCGGGCCGCCTCCGCCTTGCTCGTCGTCCGGTAGGCATGACCGGAGTGGGTCAGGATGCCGTCGAACACCAGTCCTCGTTCCTTCCCCAATTCGGCCGCGACCTGCAGCGCGTACGGCGTGGCCGGGTCCACGCCCGCCCGGTGTAACCCGCTGTCCACCTTGAGCCACACGTGCAAACCCGACCCCGCGAGTGCGCGGGCCGTGCGCTCGTCGTCGACGGCAACGCGCAGCGTCGCGCCGGTCGCTTCCGCGATGCGACGCACATGAGGGATGTGGCTCGGATCGATGGGAAACGCCCAGGTGAGGTCGTTGAACCCGGCGCGGGCGAATACCTCCGCCTCGACCAGCGTCGACACCGTGAGCCCGCGCGCCCCCTGCTCGCGCTGCAGGCGGGCGACTTCCACGCACTTGTGCGTTTTAGCGTGGGGCCGCAGTGCCACGCCCAGCTGCTTGGCGCGCTTCGCCATGTGTTGGACGTTCCGCTCGACCGCGTCCAGGTGGAGCAGCAGCGCGGGGGTCTCGAGATCGTACATCTATCGCAGCACGTGGAACTGCGTCTGCCGGCGCAGGATCCAACGCACCTGGCCGTCGGCCCCGAGCTCCGCGTCCTCCTCCTGCGCCGAGCGCACCGGCTGGTTGCCCCATTCCGGCAATGGCGTCGTCGCCTGGAGCTCGATGGAGAACCAGGTGTTGGGTTGGAGGAGCACGTCCCCGCGCCCGGGCACGCCCTCCTGGTGATCCCACAGGCCGATGAGCGGTCCGGCGCCGTGCCCGCGATCGCCGATGGGGTGCGTGTAGATCGTGCCCGTGATCCCTACCGCCCGCATTCGCGCCAGCGCGGCGGCGAGCACGTCGTTCCCGGTCCGCCCCGGCCGCATCTCGGCGAGCAGGATGTCCTGGAGCCGGTTCGAGTTCTTGAGGGCTTGCTTCAAGCCGTCCGGGACGTCCCGCTCGCCCGGCCGCAGCACGTAGCCCATGTGTTGCGTATCGGTGTTCAGGCCCAGCGCCGTGATGCCGAAGTCGCAGTGCAGCACGTCGCCGCGCTGGATCACGACGGCGCCGGAGTCCGAGAGATCGACGCCCTGCCGCTGCACGTCCACGTCGGTGTGGAACCACGTACCGAATCCCAGGTCGTTTACCCGTTGCCGCATCCACCAGGCGACGTCGTCGGTGGTGGTCTTGCCGGGCGTGATGACCTTGTTCGAGAACGCGGTATCGATGGTTCTCCAGACGACCTGCATCAGCTGCCGGTAGGTGGCGAGCATCGCCGGCGCCCGGATCTCCTGATACTCGAGCGGCAGGCTCTCGGCGCGCACAATGCGGGCCCGGTATCGCTCAGGGAGCGCGGCTTGAAGCTGCTCCCACTCGCCCGCCGACAGGCCGTCGGAGAACGCGTGCGTGTGCGAGATGTCCACGGCGATGGTCTGCGGGTCCCGCTCCTCGATCACCCGGCGCAACAGGTCCCACTGCGCCTGTCCCACCAGCTCGGGGCGGCGGCCGATCGACGGATCGATCACCTCCCTCGCGTGATGAGCCTCGTATAACCTGCCCTGTGAGGCGCCGCCCAGCGCGAGACGCTCGACCCCGCGGTCCGGCCCCCGGTCGAAGAAGACGTAGATGGTGCGGCGTCGTGCATAGAAAGAAGTAGCGGAGACCAGCGACCAGAACACGGGGTCCTCGTTGTACTCGCGCATTGGCACGACCCACATGGCGACTTGATACTGGCGCATCAGACGCGG
>WNFI01292095.1_pt1 | contig 11388 bp, 9 predicted proteins | sample 5400471 | NCBI WGS metagenome assembly WNFI01 (sample SAMN13153348, study PRJNA577476) | soil metagenome | isolation source: 100 cm saprolite on Douglas fir-dominated hillslope | place: USA:California | collected 2013-09-17
CTGATAAGTAGATTGAGCTATCTATGTAACGGTGGGGCGCGCTGCCGCGCTGAGCACGGCTAGAGCCGTAGGTATCTTACGTTGGTTCATAACTTCGGCTGAAAGGAATTATTGCTTTATGACAACTCTTCTTCGCGCCACGTGGACTCGCTTGCGCATAAATATGCGCGATCCGCTGCTCCGCAAGAACGTTGCCTACTTTATGACAGGAAAACTGCTTGGCCTGGCACTGGTACTCGTCGCGATGTGGGTGATCCTTCCCAAAGTAGTCTTTGCCGCGTCTCACGGTGCGCATGTTGCTACTCCAGAGATAAACGCTGTGAACACCGTATGGACGTTGGTTGCGGCTTTCCTTGTCTTTTGTATGCAGGTTGGCTTTGTGATGCTTGAAGCTGGCTTCGCTCGTTCACGTGAATCTGTTAATATTCTGGTCGAGGGCATCGCGGATACCTGCATCTGTGGTGTCCTGTTTTGGGCCTGGGGCTTCGCCTTCATGTTTGAGCCAGGCACACCCTGGATCGGAACCCAGGGCTTCCTCTTAATGGGTTTGAGTCCCACCTATATGACGACGGGTATTCCGCTGCTGGGCTTCTGGGTCTTCCAGTTCGCCTTTGCAGATACGGCTTCCACCATCACATCCGGTGCCATGATCGGCCGCTGCGGCTTCTGGGGTGATATCCTCTATAGCATCGGAGTGACAGGCTTTATCTACCCCATCATTGGACACTGGACATGGGGACCCGATGGCTGGCTCGCCCTGCTGAATTTCCACGATTTTGCCGGCTCGACGGTGGTCCATAGCATCGGTGGGGCCATTTCGCTGGCTGGTGCGATTGCACTTGGCCCACGCCTTGGTCGCATTTTCAAACGTGATGGTGGTGGTCCCCCGCCAGCTCATGACCTGATCATCGGCGCGGTAGGTGGTCTGATCCTGTGGTTTGGCTGGTATGGCTTCAATCCGGGCAGCACGCTTTCGGCGCTTGATACGGCAGGCATCGGGCGTGTCTCTTTCAACACAACCCTTGCGGCCTGTTCTGCCGGCCTGGCGGCATTGTTCTACTCCTATGCTCGCACGAAGAAGTGGGACCTGGGCCTGACGGTCAATGGCTTCCTGGGAGGCCTTGTCGCTATTACCTGTCCCTGCTACTGGGTCGATCCGGTTGGGGCCTTCTTCATTGGCATTGTCGCCGCCCTGGTGGTCGTCTGGGGCCTCGACGCCCTGGAATTCTTGCGGATCGATGATCCTATCGGTGCGGTCCCCGTCCACCTTGTGGCTGGCATCTGGGGTACACTCTCGCTTGGTTTGTTTGCAACGGGGGCGTATGGAGCGCCAACCGCAACGGGAGCCAACACAAGTAGTGTGGTGACAGGCCTGTTCTATGGAGGGGGGCTGTCACAGCTCAGCCTGCAAGCGCTTGGCTCGTTCTCGACGGTCGCGGCGACACTCGTGGTCTCGTTACTAATGATGTTTGCCCTCAAACGGCTTGGTGTGCTTCGTGTCTCGAAGGCGGGTGAGCTTGAGGGTCTGGATCTCCATGAGCACGGTGCAGCTGCCTATCCCGAATATGCCCTGGCAGGTTCAGGCGGTCAGAATGGAAATCATCCTGTGACAATTCTTCCAGCTGGAGCAGAACTGGCAGCTACTGAAGACTAAACAGCGTGCCTCACCTCTTTGAGACAAAGATGTTCAGCAGGCCTTTTGAACGCAAGTGAATACTGCGGCAAAAAGGCCTGCTAGATCATCAAGCAGAAAGAAGAGAGATTGCCGTACAGGTCGTTATTGCCTAGATATCTTCGTTTTATAGGCCTGCCATTGCCGTTCGTCGAGACCAAGCTTCTGTTTGAGCACACCCAGGTCAGCCGGAGTGAGAAATTCTTCCGCCAGATAACAGCAGCGACCAAGGTGTTCTTCTTTCACCACACGCGTCATGGGCAGAATGAACCACCCTCGCTTTTGCAGCTGTTGTAACTCACTCAGATCATGCAAAAAGAGTGTCTGTAATGTTTCAAAGGCGTTCATCTTCTTCTTCCCTGTCATTCCTCATCAATGAGGAGATTTAAAGATGAGTCATCGTTCTTCTTTACACTAAGCATACCACATGAAGAAGCGCAGAGGTGCGTGGATGTGTTAGAACTAACATGAATTATCCCGAATTTTTGAAACTCATGTGCGATGGTGATGAACCCTCTGCGAGGGCCTTCATCACCATCGCACAAAAAGGGGTGGAGCCCGCCGTGTCAAGGCGCTCGGCAGGCGCCTTGACACGGCGGGCTCCACGAGAATGAACTTTTTTCTAAAAACGGGGGGTAACTCACGCTAGCGCGAGGCTTGTTTCTTCCCCTCGTGGAAGAGCGGCAGCGTCACATGAAACGTTGCACCTTCACCTTTCTTACTCTCTACCCATAAGTGTCCACCGTGTCGCTTGACAATCTTACAGGAGATGTAGAGGCCAATACCTAACCCAGGATAGGTTTTTTCTTCCGGATCAGTGACCTGGTAGAACCGTTCAAAAATCTTGTGTTGATGCTCTTTGGCAATCCCAATCCCAAAATCTTGGACGCTCACGTGGGCCTGGTTTTGGTCTTGTGTGACGTGCACTAGCACGGTGTCCGCTTGGGGAGAATACTTGATCGCATTGTTCAGGAGGTTAATTAGCACCTGGCCAATGCGGTCGCGATCTCCAAACGCCTCAGCCTGGATTTGCCCTTCAAGCAGCAGGCGATGCGTCTGTGTCGTTCCCTGGACGTTCTCCACGATTTCTTGCGCCAGAGCATCCAGATCAAAGCATTCTTCTCGATAGACGAGTTGACCTGTCTGCATCTTCGAAATATCGAGTAGATCATTGATGAGTTTGGTTAATCTATTCACTTGGGCATCTATGCGGGCAAGATAATAAAGCGCTTTCTCATCATCTTGTGTGGCCAGGCGCCGCTGCAAGAGGCTGAGAAACCCCTTGAGACTGGTGACAGGCGTTTTGAGTTCATGACTCGCCATACTGATAAACTCATCTTTGCGTTGTTCCAGTTCTTTGCGTTCGGTGATGTCGCGTATGTTATATTGGATGACTTCGTGGTCATTTTCCTGGTATAGGGTGCTCACAAACTCCACCGTCCGATGCTGCCCGCCTGTGGTTTGGAGCAGCAACGTCTCGTTACGGATACACTGTTTCTCCTGCAATTCCCGCAGGGACTCCAGGTTGGCTTCCCGGTCCTGAAATAGACCGATTTGCCATAGTTCCTGACCCAGCAACTGCTCGTGTGTCTTGCCCAGTAACTCCGTCATGGCAAGATTCGCATCGGTAATTTTGCCTGTGCAAGGATCGACAATTAGTATCCCGTCTTTGGACGCTTCAAAGAGACGGCGGTAGCGGTTTTCAGAAATCCGCAGTCGCTCCTCTGCTCGCTTCCGTTCGGCGATCTCGGCTTCGAGCGAGTGTGCCTTCTGTTGCAACAGCGTAACGGCGCGCAGGCGCTCCTCCGGGTCGTCCAGAACGGTGTAGCTCTCGGCAGGGATGACCCGGGAATGCTGCTGGCAAATTTCAGTGAACTCCATCTCGTACACTTCCCCGCCAAAGGCGTGCATCGGATAGGCACAGAAGAGCGAGAAGGAATGGGCCTCGCCCAGATCGTTCCAGAGTGCTTCCAGGCGGATCGCCGCTGCCTGGTTCCCTTCTGCACAAAGGAGCGCGACCAGTTCCCCAAAGATGCGCACGCGGTGTCCGCCCCTGGCCGCTCGCACGACCATGCTCCCCACGACCTCGGCGAAGCGCCCCGGGTCCGGTGACCCTTCAACCATGATAGTCGACAACGTAGTGGCCGCATCGATTGAGATATATTGCCCTCGCTCGCGAGAGGTAGCCACATCCAGCCCTTCTTCCTGCAATCGTTCCTCAAGGCCTTCTCTATGGGGCTTCGTGGCTAGAACAATGCAAGCATCACCTGCCTTCAAACCAGTGCCGATGAATTCACTCAATGTGTTCATGAGAAACACGTCAGACTCACAAAACTGGACGAAATGCTCAGACTCTCTCATCTCGTTCCAAGATGCGATTGTCATGTGGTTTGGCCCTCAACTTTCCCGCGGTCTCTACTTTTACAGTACTATAACATCTCTGCTCTATTTAGACATAGACAATGTGAACAATATCGAGAGCATCATAAGAGGCTGCCTGGGTTTCAGGCTGTTGAACAATGCTCTCATGAAGCTCATCTTCCTGCTCCTCCTGCTATGATTTTGTTAACGAAAACCTCATCTTGGTTCAAACTACTTTTGCTTGTTGTACGTGTTTATATATGAATAAGTTTCGCAGCTTATTCTTGGAATACTCAACTGTACGTGTTTATATCATGAATGAGTTTGGAGTACTCATTCACAGCTTATTCAAGGAGGGAACCATGTCAAACGTCCACTTGCGCTTCGTACGTGCCTGCTGGCGCATTGGAGGCGCTGCCGCTCTTGTTGCTGTGATGTTGCTTGTGCTTCCGACGTCGTCGGCCAGTGCGGCAACCACAGAGAACGGCGGCCTGAGCGTCCAAACCGTATGCTTTACTGTATATAACACGGGCGATCCGCTGCCCAGCACCCTGTATGGGCTTCGCTACACCTATGGACACCCGAAGGACTCAACGCCAGCTATCGTCCTGGTGCACGGCATTGCCTCCTCGACGGCGAACTGGGACTTCACGCCGAGTTGGTCGGTCGCACGCCAACTGGCCCTGGCAGGCTTTGTCGTCATCTCCTACGATCGCCTTGGCTTCGCGCAGAGCCGCTACGATCGTCCGAAAGGTGGAGACCTCCTCCTCGTCACGAACCAGCGGGATATGCTCCACCAGTTGGTTGGCGAGGTGAAGAGCGGGAACTACACCATTGCTCAGGGAAACGATTGTTCGGCGCCGCAAGTTCCAAGTAATTTGGCCAACCCCACGGTCGTCATCATTGGTCACAGTGCCGGCGGAGCAATTGTCCAGGGGTACCCTGGTGAGTACCACGATGTCGCCGCGATGGTCCAGGCGAACTACTCCAACCAGGGCTCGGGTGCCGTCGTCCAGCAGCAGATCACCAACGTCGTCGCGCCAGCGCTGGCGGCTGGAGACGATTACGTCCCGTTCTTTGCGAATCAGCAGCAATGCGTCCAGTTCAACATCTACTCGCCAGGGGCGGTAAGTCGGGTCGTGAGCATCGCCTGTGACCCAGCGAATTTTATCCTGACCCCAACCGGTGAGTTCACCGGGTTCACGGCACTCGAGCAGGAGAACAACCAGTTCATCACGACGACCGGCAAGATCCCGGTGCTTCTCACCTATGGTGACCACGACGCCGCATTTCCGCCGAATACGACGCAGGCCGACTACCAGTACTGGATCACGAACTGCCCGAACTGCGATGTGACCGAGTGGTACGAACCTAACAGCGGCCACCTGTTCATGGCCCACACGTCTATGCCGCAGTGGGTGCAAAAGGTGGTGAGCTGGCTCGCATCACGCGGCATTAGCTCCTGATGAGCTAGACACAACCGGTCAGGGCGCCCTTAGACGTCCATCGGCAGTCCGCAGGCCGATGCTAGACCTGGCTCGGTCACGAGCCAGGCACAGGTCCGGGTACGCCAATTCCAGAGGGGGCAGGACCGCGCAAGGAGAAGAGCCCTATTTCCTGGCCATGCTGCTGGCCGATCTGCTGGGAGCTGAACTGCCCGAATGGAGTATCAAAATTTTTGCCACTGACCTGGATGAGGCAGCCATCACCTTTGCCCGGCGCGGCCTGTATTCCGAGAACTTACTGAAAGGGGTTCCCCTTGAGTATCGCGACCGTTTCTTCGCGCGCGCTGACCATGGCTACCGCGTTGTCAAGACATTGCGGCAAATAGTGATTTTCGGGCAGCATGATCTCATGCGGAAGGCGCCTTTTCCCCGTATCGACCTGCTTTTGTGCCGCAATGTCCTGATCTACTTCACTCCCGAACTCCAGGAATATGTTATGCTGGCTACATGGGGCATCCGTTTTGGCCAACTTTAACCGATCAGTTTTCTTCTTGCAACACAGCCCGCTCGTTCGCATCTCGGAGCTTCCACCCACCCGGCTACGATTGTCACTTATCCAACAATTTGCTGTCTTTGTTGCCTAAACTACACATCTGCATTCTTGTGGGTTGATTGCACTCAGATCGACGCGTATACTAAACACTCGTTCGTTGGTGAGCCAACAACTGGCAGTCAATCCACGGGCGTCTTCTTTCGTCCAAAATCATGTCGAGCACAGAGGAGTACAACATGAGTTGGCAGTTTGATCCTTTCCATACGCAAGTCGAGTTCGCCGCCAAGCACCTGGGTATGATGACAGTACGCGGTCACTTTGCCGAGATCAGTGCGACCGGCACTATCAACCCTGACAATCCCGAAGCGTCATCGGTTGTAGTCACTATGCAGACGGCAAGTATCCGAACCCACAACGAGAATCGGGACAACGATCTACGGTCGTCGAATTTTCTGGAGGTCGACAAGTATCCGACGATCACATTCAAAAGCAACAGGATCGAACCGGCCGGACAGGATCGCTACACTATGACCGGCGACCTGACCATCAAGGGCAACACCCAGCCGGTGACGCTGAACGTAGTGCGGTATGGGGAATTCAATGACCCTATGATGGGCCACCGGATCGGCTACAGCGCTGAAGGCCAGATCAACAGGAAGGACTTCGGCATGACGTTCAACATGATGCTTGATGGCAAGTGGATCGTCAGCGAGGAGGTCCAGATTATGATCGAGGGAGAGTTCGTCGAGCAAAAGCAAGAGCAAACTGCCGACGCCGCGAGTGCCTAGCAGAATGCTGAACAATTCGCGCTTGATAGACTGTCTCGCCTGGAGGATTTTCAGCGTTATGATTCTCCTGTTCCTCTTCGCGTGCCTGTATCTTAGCACGACTGTTAAATAAAGGAATCCGCTTATGTATCGAACAACTCCGAGTTCCTGGGAGTACATAGCTATGCCCACTTTGAGGGCCAAGAGGGATCAATCCCTGTAATGCCTTAGTCCGGTCTCTGCCTCCCAATGGCTGCGTACTGCGAACGCGACCATTGGGAGGCATGCGAGATAGTACTGGTGTTCCTAAGGCCACTGATAGGCGTTCAACACGTCGAGCTTGCTCTGGTTGACCGACTTCCAGTCGTCTTTCAGGATGCCACCGGTATCCCCTGAGTTCGGATTCCAGGCCCAGTAGGCATAGCTGATGTCATGCGTATGCAGGAAAGCCACCAGGCTGCGTTGCCACACACCCTCGGTGTCCTGGCCCGTAGAACGCCCCCCGAATTCTCCCACGAACACCGGCGTTTGCAAATAAGCCCAATGTTGCTGCCAGATGGCAGCGAGGTTGTGCGGGAAGTTCGCGGCCTGGAACCATGATTGATTAGAGACCTCCGGGCCGTAATCATGGGCAGAATACACCAGCTTGTCCTGTACCGAGAGGCGCACCGGGTACTGCGCGGCTCCTGCCAGGTTGCCGCCCCACCAGTAGTAGTCGCCATGGTACTGCTCGATCCCCTCCACGATAATTAACCAATTCGGATTGGCGGCCAACACGGCATTGCCCGCCTGCTCGGCCGCCAGGCGCCAGTCGGTGCTGGCATTGCCGTCACCCCAGGTTGCCGGGCCGTGGGGCTCATTGGCCAGGTCAGCCCCGATCACCGTTTCGTTGCCCTGGTAGTGCCGGGCCAACATAACCCAATCCGCGATCCAGCGTGACTGGGGCATGTGATCGGTGTACCATAACGCGGGCCGGAGGTCGGCAGTGGGATCATGACGATCGAGAATAACCTTCAGGCCAAGGCTACCCGCACCTTGAATGATGCGATCCATCAGCGCCAGCCCCTGGAGCCCTTTGAGGTCGGGGTTCAGCCGGTAGTCGATCGCCGTCGGCTTACTTGCGGGGTCGAAGAGCTGATTGGTGTAAGGCAGGCGAATGCAGTTGAAGCCTAAGTGCGCCATCTGCTTGAGCATGCTCTTCCAGTTGCGAGCCCACAGGCCATGGGGGGCAAAGGCACTGGTCTCAAAGCCAAACCAGTTGACCCCTGAGAGGTGTACCTGGCAGCCGGATGCATCGATCAGCTCTTTGTGCGAGGTCCTGATGAAACCTACTTGATGAGCAGTCTGGCATGGTGAGAAGGCATCCTCCACACTAAGAGGAGCAGTAGGTGTAGTACAGCCTGATAGGATCAGTATCCCCAGGAAAACTGCGCAAATACCTGACGTGCTCTTTCTCCAAAAACCTGCTTTGCAGGGATATCTCATTTCACTCTTCCTTTCCGGATGCTACGAAAAACAACCTTTGATCCTACAAATGCGCAAACACTTTTCATGCATGATCTTTGTAGTCTGTAGGAGTATACCCATTTTTCCCCTGGCTTGTGAGGAAAACGCCTTAAGGTCTTGATACGAGAATCTCAGGGCTGCGAGGCGATATCACTTTAAAGAGGTCAATATCCCAGGCAGCGAAATTCATGCGACGATCCTCAAAGGCGATAAGCTGGTTGCCTGTTTGCTCAGGGGCAGGAACACCGTATTCCCCTCCCAGTCAGTTGTCTACTGGGCCCGCGCAAGAGATGATGCATGCTGCGCCGGTACCTGGATAGGGTCCGTGCGTTCCCACGCCAGGGTATTTAGCAGGAGAAGATCCTGCTCACGTGCAGGGATCTAATAGAGAAGGATCCCTGCAATACCTTAGTCCGGTCTCTGCCTCCCAATGGTCGCGTTCGCAGAACGCGACCATTGGGAGGCATGCGAGATAGTACCGGTATTCCTAAGGCTGCCCTAGTGCTGGCCATTGATAGGCGTTCAACACGTCGAGCTTGCTCTGGTTGACCGTCTTCCAGTCGTCCTTCAGGATGCCACCGGTATCCCCTGAGTCCGGATTCCACGCCCAGTAGGCATAGCTGATATCGTTCGCTTTCAGGAAAGCCAATAGGCTGCGTTGCCACACGCCCTCAGTGTCCTGGCCCATCGAACGCCCGCCGAATTCTCCCACGAACACCGGCGTATTCCCGACATTTTGTAAATAGGCCCAATGCTTCTGCCAGACGGCAGAGAGGTTATGCGGGAAGTTCGCGGCCTGGAACCATGATTGAGGATAGACCTCCGGGCCGTAGTCATGGGCAGAATACACCAGCTTGTCCTGTACCGCGAGGCGCACCGGGTACTGCGCGGCTCCTGTCAGGTTGCCTCCCTGCCAGTAGAAGTCGCCATGATACTGCTCGATCCCCTCGACGATAATTAACCAATCCGGATTGGCGGCCAACACGGCATTGCCCGCCTGCTCGGCCGCCAGGCGCCAGTCGGTGCTGGCATTGCCATCACCCCAGGTTGCCGGGCCGTGGGGCTCATTGGCCAGGTCAGCCCCGATCACCGTTTCGTTGCCCCGGTAGTGCTGGGCCAACATGACCCAATCCGCGATCCAGCGTGACTGGGGCATCTGATCGGTGTACCATAACGCGGGCCGGAGGTCGGTAGTGGGATCATGACGATCGAGTATAACCTTCAAGCCAAGGCTACCCGCACCTTGAATGATGCGATCCATCAGCGCCAGTCCCTGGAGTCCCTTGAGGTCAGGGTTCAGCCAGTAGTTGATCGCCGTCGGCTTACTTGCGGGGTCGAAAAGCTGATTGGTGTAAGGCAAGCGAATGGAGTTGAAGCCTAAGTGCGCCATCTGCTTGAGCATGTCCTTCCAGTTGCGAGCCCACAGGCCATGGGGGGCAAAGGCACTCGTCTCAAAGCCAAACCAGTTGACCCCTGAGAGGTGTACCTGGCAGCCGGATGCATCAATCAGCTCTTTGTGCGAGGTCCTGATGAAACCTACTTGATGAGCAGTCTGGCATGGTGAGAAGACATTATCCACACTAAGAGGAGCAGTAGGTGTAGTACAGCCTGATAGGATCAGTATCCCCAGGAAAATTGCTCCGAGAGCTGACGTGCTCTTTCTCCAAAAACCTGCTTTGCAGGGATATCTCATTTCACTCTTCCTTTCCGGATGCGATGAGAAACAACGTAAATTCGCCATGATATCCTGACGTAAGTATGTCATGATATCCTCCCTTCCTTTTCCAACGTCAGGTATAGGATGGGTTTTCAAGCACTCCGAAGCCCATTCAAGTTGAGTTCAGCGGCTGTGGCATGCACACAACCTGGGACGCGATCGTTGCCTTACTCTTCTCAGCATGGATTTCATCGTCTTGCTGCTTAAACGTTATAGAGGACTGTCCCTGTTTCGCGAGCACTACCGCTCTAACTCTACAATGCGCAAACGCTTTTCAAGCAGATTGCGGTAGTCTGTAGGAGTATACCCATTTTTTTCCGGGCTTGTGAGGAAAACATCTCAAGGTCTTGATACGAGAATCTCAGGGCTGCGAGGATATCTCATTTTATGCAGGATCGAGCGAGGATCAATGCCGGATGCGGGCAGCTTTGTCCCACGACGTGAAAGGTTATTTCAGAACTGAGCGACTCAACGGTGATGGCAGCTCGCAGCGACGCAGAGGTGTAATACTGGGGGAAGGGAAAATCCTGGTTGAACGGCTCGTAGACAATAATTGAAGCGCTACTCCTGAACCATTTGTAGACGAAGGCACAGTTCGTCTACAAAGCGTCTGGCCTGTTCTACCCCGTCGATTTGCAGCAGATGCCACGTTGCTGATCCTTTGAGGTATGTACGGGTCTGCATGTCTATCAAAAACGTATGTCCGGCGCTATTGGAGCAAAGCAGATGACCTCGATATATCTCCATCAGACGGTGACTGCAGGCGATGTATCCCCTGGTGTGAAGCCCGTCATCGATAACCCAGATCTGCATCATCACGGAAAGGTCATCGGCAACCTCCACGACGAGCTGATCCGGGACTTCCCTGCGCCTCCACCATCCAAGATATGCCTGACACCTGAGCAGGATGGATTGCAGAGCCGCAATCCAGAGACGCTCTCTCCATTCCCAAAGCGAGCTAGACATAGTTCTTCCCTCCTCTTGAAGCGATCTTTTGTTCAACCTGTTCTCCCCGTGCCTGCATACTGCCAGGCCCTCCGCCACTGTCGTCATGGCGCTTTTCAGCGTAGACGATGGGCTGCCTGCTCATACGCAGCATCTCTTCAACGAGTTGTACTAGACAAGAAGTCATCGAAATATCCGGTCTCAGGGGATGAAAGAGCCTTTAGACGCACACGAAATGTTTTGATCTCGAATGGTCGCACCTGAAACGAGAGCGTGTTCCCTTGACAGGAGACCTCGTTGAGCGGTTCCTCCAGCAGATTACACTCTTGGGCGGACAGCAGCGCTGTCAGAAAGGTGAGCGTGCCACGTCCGCGCTGATTATGCGCTTCGTACAACCGCACGATCAGACCATCCCCATCCTC
>WNFI01164659.1_pt1 | contig 11386 bp, 9 predicted proteins | sample 5400471 | NCBI WGS metagenome assembly WNFI01 (sample SAMN13153348, study PRJNA577476) | soil metagenome | isolation source: 100 cm saprolite on Douglas fir-dominated hillslope | place: USA:California | collected 2013-09-17
GCAAAAAAGCTCGCCCATAAGCGCGCCTACTGTATTGTTGAGAGGGAGGATGATGGATATGGCGTCCGCGAATGTCATATCCCTCATCTTCCCTCTCTGTATGTTGAGAAGAGCCGCAAAAATCCTTATCAATAGTATTGACAGATGAGGTCGATCCATGTTATATACAAATTAATAAATCTTTTGCAGGAGTCGCTTTCAAATCTGGAACATCTTGATACAATATAGATTATGCCAGAAGCAAGTAGAGTGGCAAACACGCGTTTAATGCTTTTCGCTCTTATTATTATTCATACTCTCTGAGTAGCTATTTTCCTCACTCGGTCATCACCGAGCAAGAGCAAACGGCAAGGGCGCGCTGCTGCGGAACTCTGTCTAGGGGTAAGCGACGAACTGTAGCAAGATTTATCTGGTATTTCTCTTTCGCATTGGCAGCAGGAGAGGAAGCTTTGTAGGGCTTTCATTGTTGTTGCCGCTCGGCGAAGCGTGATTGGAGCATTTGCTCCGATAGTTTAACCCATCTTTTCAGGGGGGTATCATCACATGCGTAAGAAATTGATCACATGGTTCTTTGTCCCCGGTATTATCTTGTGGATTGTTGGTTTCGCTATGTCCGTGATAGCTGCCGCCAGCATCGTTAGCGCTGCTCAAGCGGCGCAGGCTGCTGGAACTACTGCTCAAGTCAGCTCGGGAACAGCTGGTATGGGGCTTGTGGCCTCCGTGTTAATCTTCATTGGTGTAGTTCTGTACCTCGTTTCCTGGATTGGCGCCCTGGTTGCCACTGGCAAACAAAGCCGCTGGGGCTGGTTTGTCTGCATTTTCCTCTTAAGCCCTATTGCTGAACTTGTCTATCTCTTCGCTGGCCCTGGTCTGCCAGCTAAGACAGCCGAGCCTGTGCAGAATATCGGCTAATCGCCTATAAATGCGATAAGAGGCATAGGTAAGCAAACGGGTCCCAACGGCTTAGCCGTTGGGACCCGTTTGCTTACCTATGCCTCTTATCGGAAGAATCTCTTGCTGGTGCGCATGAGCAAAATAGCGAAGCGGAGCATACTACTGGCTACCAATCCCTGGCAATTTTCTGCATCAGTTCGCAAAAGCTTGACAGAAACCGGTTTCTGGGTTATAGTTTGGATGTGAAACCGGTTTCACGGCGAGGCGCTCACCGTTTGCTCATACCATACGAGGAAGTAGGGGATCAGAGTGCACAAGAAGCTGACGATTCAGGATATCGCCCGGCTGGCAGGTGTTTCCAAAGCCACCGTCTCACGCGTTCTGAACCGCAACCCATCAGTTGCTGCGGACCTCAATGAGCGGGTTATGCGCGTCGTACAGGAACACGATTTCGTCCCCAACATCACCGCGACCGGCCTGGCGGGTGGTCGTACGCGTCTGCTGGGTGTGTTAGCTCCTCCGCTAACCTGGCCGGCTGTGCCTGAAATTATGCGTGGAGTTGCTGAGTATATAGAGAAAACGCAATATGAGATTGTTCTCTATAGTGTCAGCTACAGCTTTGACGGCAACCACTCCGATGTCCTGGATGGCATTCTCGCCATGCGTATGGTTTCTGGCCTATTGGCTATTTTCCCCGGCAATCTCTTTCCCCATCTCACCACGCGTTTTCACGAGGGACTACCGCTCGTGATGATTGATGACCAACAACGACCAGCCAATGTGCCCTGGGTGGGCGTGGATAATGTCGCCAGCGCCTATGAGGCTACCAAACATTTACTGGATCTGGGATACCGGCGCATCGCGCATATGCGGGGCCCTCAGCACTATTGTTGCGCAATGGAACGTTACCAGGGCTATTGTCAGGCGCTACAAGACGCCGGAATATCCCCTGACCCAGCGTTGCTCTTCCAGGGCAGCTTTGACACGCCCAGCGGACGGCAGTGTGCCGAGGACTTATTTGCGCTTGACAAAAGCGCGTGGCCAGAGGCTATTTTTGTGAGCAATGATCAGATGGCTTATGGTGTGCTGGAAATTGCCGAAGCGCGTGGGGTGCGCGTGCCCGAAGAACTGGCTCTGGTCGGTTTCGATGATAACATTCTCTCAACTCACATGCGGCCTCCCCTGACAACGATTCGCCAACCTTTCTTAGTCTCGTTGTGCGAGCATCAAGCGGCGCTCCTCGCACGCTCTCGATCAGTCCATAGAGCCATCCGCCGCTCCTACAACTTTTTTAAACTGTCTAATACAATACATGGCGAGCCAGGCTTTCTGGCAATGCGCATGCTGTTGTCCGTTTGTCTTCTTGTTCGGTTTAAAAAGAAAGGAAGGTTTTTATGCAAGTATTTTCGCAGGGAGGCGGCCAAAATCTTCGTCCTCAATCTCAGTTCAGGCGACCGTCCGTTCGTAGGAAAGCGTTGCTCATGTTTTGCGTACTGGGCGTGAGCCTGTGTGCAGCTTTCGCATTCGGAGCATTTGGTGCCCTTCCTCACGCGCATGCAGCTACCTGGACCCAGGTTTGGGACGCTCAATTCAATGGCGCCAATGGAACAGGTCTCAATACCTCCGACTGGAAGTATGATACCGGGCAAGGTATCTTTGGCACCGGTGAAATCGAGACGATGACGAATAGCACAGCCAATGTTTACCAGGATGGTCAGGGGCATCTTGTGATTAAGGCACTGCGCGACGCCAACGGAAACTGGACTTCGGGGCGTATTGAGACGCAGCGCTCAGATTTCGCGGCGCCTGCTGGCGGCGAATTTGCGATGCAGGCAACGATCCAGCAGCCCAACCTTTCTGGCGCAGCTGCTCTCGGCTACTGGCCCGCCTTCTGGTCGCTCGGTTCCGCTATACGAACGGGCGGCACCTGGCCTGGAGTTGGCGAGATTGATATGATGGAGGATGTCAACGGGCTCAGTTCTGTCTACGGGACCCTCCACTGCGGCGTTGATCCCGGTGGCCCGTGCAATGAGACAACTGGCATTGGAAGTGGGCAACGAGCCTGCTCAGGCTGCCAGACCGGCTTTCATACGTACCGGGTAGAGGTAGACCGCAGCGTCTCACCCGAGCAGATTCGCTGGTATCTGGACGGGGTGAATTACTTCACCGTCCACGCCAATCAGGTGGATCCAACTACCTGGGCCAACGCGGTCGATCACTCGTTCTTCATCATCTTTGACCTGGCAATGGGTGGCGGTTTTCCGAATGGCGTCAGTGGCATTACCACTCCGACCTCGAGCACCCAGTCCGGCGGGTCACTGAATGTGAGCGATGTGAGCGTCTATACTGCCAATGGCAATGTAACGCCAACGCCCACTGCTGGTGGCTCAACTCCGACACCTACATCTGGTGGATGTTCAGGCAACTTCAACCAAGGAGTGAACAGCGTTAATGCGACCCAGGCTCAGTTCTGGTTCCAGCCCTGCGGTTGGACGGCGGGCTATGTGATCGTCCACTACACTGTGCCTGGCCAAACTCAGCAAAATGTCACGATGAGTTACAATAGCGGGGCTAATCAGTGGCAGTACACTGCTGGCGGCCTGAGTCCAGGCCAGACAATTACTTATTCGTTCACGTACCAGCAGAATGGCGCCCAGTATGACACCGGTTCGTACACCTGGACGGTTTCCTCATCATCGACGCCAACGCCAACGCCGACTCCGACGTCTGGCGGATGTTCGGGGAACTTCAATCAAGGGGTGAATAACGCTGGTTCCAATCAGGCTCAGTTCTGGTTCCAGCCCTGCGGCTGGACGGCGGGCTATGTGATCGTCCACTATACTGTGCCTGGCCAAACTCAGCAAAATGTCACGATGAGTTACAATAGTGGGGCTAATCAGTGGCAGTACACTGCTGGTGGGATGAGTTCAGGCCAGACGATCACTTATTCGTTCACGTATCAGCAGAATGGTCTCCAGTACGACACCGGTTCGTATACCTGGACCCATCCATAGGTGAGATTACAGCGGGCGTCTCCTTTCCGAGCGAGCAAACAACTAGAGCGTTGTTTGCTCGCTCGGAAAGAAGACAAACGATGGTCACTACGTTGGTCTCAGATGAAGGCAAGGTTGGCTGAGCGCAGCGAGCAGGGCGGACACAAGGGCCGCCCGTACGATGGACGGGAGATGGTGACAATTGGAATATCGTCGTGTAAAATGAGCATGTGGATTGAGCTCCGGTTGATCAAGGCTGATCCGTTTGCGCTACTCAAAAGCCTCGTCCATCGTACGGGCGGCCCTTGTGTCTGCCCTGGTGGGGGTTGGGCTGGAGTGTTCTGCTCACCGTCGATCGGGGGATAGGCGGCGCATCAGAATGCGTCTCATCCCCCCGATCCATTGGTGGAACTGATCCAGTTTTATGTATTGACATTGTTTAATCTAATACTTATAATAAGTGTTAGATATTCAAGTTTCAGCCAATCCTGAAGAAGAGACAGGCGGAAAGGAGGCTCACTGAAGAGCAAACCGACACATCCACAAGGTGCAGAGGAGCACGTTACTTTTCTCACCGGGTAAGCAGCCCTATCCTCGCATGACAATTGACCACCCAGAACGAACGTTTTTTTTTCGGGAATGCCCGATATATTTGTACCGTTTAGGAGGTTTCCCATGTCTCCCAACTCCGCTTTTACGCCTGGCAAGGCGAAGAGGCAAACAAAGACGGTTGTTTTCTCTCTTCTGGCTCTGCTCACGCTCGTACTCGCCGCCTGCGGCCAGGGTACCGGGGCTACTACACAGAAAAATAGTGTCCTGAATATCGTTCCCAGCCCAAAGGGCGACTTCACCAATGGTTTCAGCCCTTATTCGAGTTCCGCGAATTATGGCTCTCAGGGCATGATGTATGAAACCCTGCTCTTCTTCGACAGTTTGAATGGGAGCATCACACCATGGTTGGCGCAGAGTTATCAGGTTTCCGGTGACGCGAAGAGTATCACCTTCCACCTGCGCCAGGGTGTCAAATGGTCGGACGGTCAGCCGTTCACCGCGGACGATGTCGTGTTCACGCTCCAGGATCTCAAGCAGTATCCGACTGCGGACTCCAACAACCTCTGGCAGACTATTCAGAGCGTCCAGGCGACCGATCAATCCACAGTGGTCGTCACCCTGAGCAAGGCCTCTAGCCCGATCCTGTGGTACCTGGGTGGGCAGACCTGGATGCTTCCCAAACACCTGTGGTCGAGTGTGGGCGATCCCACGAAGTACGCTGACGACCAACCAGTCGGCACCGGTCCTTTCATGTTGAAATCGTTCGCGCCGCAACTCATCGACCTCAAGAAAAACCCGAACTACTGGCAGCCTGGCAAACCCCAGGTGAGCGAGATTCGCTACCCATCCTTTGACTCCAACACCAGCGCGCAGTTGCTGCTTTCGAGTGGTGGCGTTGACTGGACCGGCCTGTTCACCCCGAATATCCAGTCGACGTATGTCTCGCGCGATACAGCCCATAACCACTACTGGTTCCCGCCGAATAACATCGTCATGCTTTACCTGAACACCGGCAAAGCTCCATTCAATCAACTGGCAGTGCGCGAAGCCATCAGCGGCTCGATTGATCGTCAACAGCTCTACAAAGTCGGTGAAAGCGGTTATGAGCCACCAGCTAATCCGACCGGCCTGGTTCTGCCCTCGAATAAGAGCTTCCTGAACTCAAATTACTCCAGTTTGTCGTACTCAGTCGATACCGCGAAATCCACCCAATTGATGGATAGCGCTGGCTTTACCAAGGGGTCCGACGGCATCTATGTCGATAAGAGCGGCAAAAAGCTCTCCTTCACCATTGATGTGGTCACTGGCTGGACTGACTGGGTGACCGACTGTCAGATCATCGCAACCGACCTCAAGGCGATTGGTATTGACGCGACAGTCAACGCTCTCTCCTTCAACGCGTACTTTAGCGCCTTGCAGATGGGCAACTATGATATGGCCGTCTCCTGGACCAACCCTGGCCCGACGCCATACTACCTGTACAACTCACTGCTGAACAGTCAGAATACTGCGGCAATTGGCCAGACTGCCTCCTCCAACTTCGAGCGCTGGAGCGATAGCACGACAGACCAACTGCTGAGCCAGTACGCGACTTCCGCCGATCCGAGCGTGCAGAAGCAGGCAATTGACGGTTTGCAAAAAGTCATGGTTGAGCAAATGCCCAGTATACCGCTGGTCTTTGGCGCAACCTGGAACGAGTACAGCTCGGCGAAATTCACCGGGTGGCCCTCTGCCAGCAATCCGTATGCCGCGCCCGCGCCGTTCAATTTCCCGGATTCAGAAGTAGTGGTCTTGAACCTCAAGCTCGCTTAACTGATCCTCGTTCTGGTTCGGTAGAGCTGAATCCCGTGGCTCTACCGGACCAGAGCATCCTCATTTTCGCGCAGCAGATCGTATACTGGCATAGTCTCATCTCTCGTATACATGCCACAGTCAGGCGGCAGCGCTGCTGATGACTTATGCTCAACTAAAAGGAGTATCCGGGTGAAGTACCTGCTACGCCGCATCGGCTTCTATCTGGTGGCCATCTGGGCCGCGGTCACCATCAATTTTCTTATTCCACGCCTGGCTCCTGGTGATCCCGCGACCGCGCTTATGGCCCGTTTTCAGGGACGCATGAATCCCCAGGCTATGCATGCCTTGCAACTGCAATTTGGGATCAGTCATGATCCACTGTGGGTACAATACTGGCAGTATCTTATCCAGCTTCTCCATGGGGATTTAGGAGTTTCTTTCACTTACCTTCCTACACCTGTAACTACGGTGATTGGCCAGGAACTTCCCTGGACTCTCACGTTGATTGGGACTTCACTGCTGATCAGCTTTATCATTGGCTCGCTCCTCGGTGCTCTGGTCGCCTGGAGGCGCGGCGCATTTGTTGATAGCTTCTTTCTGCCTCTGCTCACATTTATGGGTGCGATCCCCTATTTCTGGCTAGCTCTAGTCTTGCTCTACCTGCTTGGCTTTATTTTCAAGTGGTTTCCGCTCAATGGCGGCTACGATACCTCAGTCACGCTTGGCTTGACCCCCGATTTTCTGGGGAGCGTGATCCAGCATGGTATTCTGCCAGCATGTACCATAGTCCTGGCCTCGCTTGGTGGGTGGATGCTCGGCATGCGTAACGCGATGGTGACCACGCTCTCTGAGGATTATGTCTTGATGGCGCGGGCCAAAGGCTTTTTGCTCTGCTCCAGGGCGTGCTGAACAATGACTATCCGCTCCTGCAAGGCATCTTCCTGCTGATCGCGCTGGCGGTGCTGGGAGCAAACTTTCTCGCTGATCTTGCGTATAGCGCGCTTGATCCTCGTGTTCGCGACGGAAGGGGTGCATCGAAATGAATAGACCCATTATTTCGCAAGACACACCCGATAATCAACTACAAGCTGCTGGATCTATTCGGCAGACCGCAGGAAGTTCCCCGAAGCCCGGCACGCACTCAGGCACATCTTCGCCACGCATGCAGGGCTTGCTGAGGGGCGTTACCTCTAATCCCAAGGCGTTGGCGGGTTTGAGCATTCTCGGCTTCTTTCTTCTGGTGGCCATTTTTGGGCCTTTCTTCATGCACTCCAATCCGAACGCGTTCTCCAATGATGTTCTGCTCCCTCCTTCGTCCGCGCACTGGTTGGGTACAACCCAGACGGGGCAGGATGTCTTCACCCAAGTGGTGGATGGTACGCGGACCTCTGTCCTCTGGGGGCTAGCCACCGGTCTGATCGCCACGTTCTTCTCCGTGCTCATTGGGCTGGCGGCCGGCTATCTGGGCGGGATCGTTGGTGATTTACTCGGCTTGTTGATCAATGTCTTTCTCGTGCTGCCAGGCTTGCCCCTGATTGTGCTTATCGTGGCCTATATGCCCGTCAGAGGCCCTGTGACGGTCGCGCTGGTCCTGGCTCTGACGAACTGGGCCTATCAAGCCCGCGTCTTGCGCGCGCAGACGCTCTCGCTCAAACAGCGCGACTTTGTTGACGCCGCGCGCTCTGGCGGAGAATCAACCTGGCGGATTCTCTTCAGGGAAGTTCTGCCCAACGAGATTGCTATCGTGGCTGCGGGTTTTATTGGGACACTGATCTATGTAATCGGAGCGGCAGCAGGGGTAGAGTTTCTGGGCCTGAGCGACGTGACAAGCGTCGACTGGGGAACGATGCTCTTCTGGGCGCAGAATAATAACGCGCTCTTACAGGGTGCCTGGTGGTGGTTCGTCGTGCCGGGCCTGTGTCTCGCTCTGCTGGGGGCTGGACTTGTGCTGCTCAACTTTAGCATTGATGAGATTGCTGACCCACGTCTACGGAGTGAGGTGAATTTAAGGCAACGCGTACCTCGCTGGTACTTACTCCCATTCAAAAAAGTCCAGCGTGCCCAATAGCAACGAACGTGACGCCAGCGGAGTGGCCCTTATGATGCTGACTTTGCTTACCTAAAACAACATTTTTAAAACAAAGAGGAGAACACATGAGTCTTACCCATGAAAGACACCCACAGATTCAGGCCGAAACGCATCTGGCAGCGGCCTTCCCCGCGAATTTTCTCTGGGGAGCTGCAACCGCAGCGTACCAAATTGAAGGCGCAGCCTTTGAGGATGGACGAGGCCCTTCAATCTGGGACGATTTCGCGGCCACTCCAGGCAAAACCTACCAGGGCCACAATGGGGATGTGGCCGCTGATCACTATCATCTCGTCAATGAGGATACCGATCTGATGCGTCAGCTTGGCCTGGGAGCGTATCGCTTCTCCATTGCCTGGCCCCGTATCCTGCCGCAAGGTCGAGGCGCGGTCAACGTCGCGGGCCTGGATTTTTATGATCGCCTGGTTGATACGCTCCTGGCCAAAGGTATCACGCCCTTTGCCACACTCTATCACTGGGACCTGCCCTCGCCATTACAGAGTAAAGGGGGCTGGGTCAACCGGGAAACTGCTTTGGCTTTCGCCGATTTTGCCGAGATCGTCGCCCAACGTTTGGGAGATCGAGTCGCCAACTGGATTACCTTGAACGAACCATGGTGTAGCGCGTATCTGGGCTACGCTGTCGGCGTGCACGCGCCGGGCATGCAGGACCGCCAGGCGGCGATCGACGCGGGACACCACCTCTTGCTGGCGCATGGCCTTGCCGTGCCACGCATACGGGCGCACACCAGCTCCCAATCCGAGGTAGGCATCACGCTTAGCCTTACCCCAGTCTATGCTGCCGACGATCGTCTCGAAACGCAACGTGACACGGCGCTTGCTGAGGCATTTGGCCTTGGCTGGTTCCTCGATCCCTTATTCCGTGGCAAATACCCTGCCAGTGTGAGTCTGTCTCACCTGTGCCGGGAGCCTGTTATACAGATATGGGCTGGGAAATTTATCCACACGGCTTGAGAGATCTGCTGGTGTATTTGCATCAAGCGTATGCCCCGCAGAAAATCTATGTCACAGAGAATGGCGCGGCCTTTCAAGATTCCTGGGACGGAAACGGTTCTGTCAGCGACCCCAGGCGCGTTGAATTTCTGCGCGCCTACATCGAGGGGCTGGGCGAAGCTATCGAGCAGGGGGTTCCCTTGCGCGGATACTTTGTGTGGTCTTTGATAGATAATTTCGAGTGGGCTGAAGGCTACAATAAACGCTTCGGTATCGTCTATATCGATTATTCCACCCAGCGCCGCGTGGTGAAAGAGAGCGGTTATTGGTATGCGGCGCTTCTGTCTGCTCATCGGGACCTGCATCAGAGCGCCTAGTAGGCAAAAGAGATATGGCGAACGAAGCGGGTGTGGTGCATGGGAAGCGCTTCCCATGCACCACACCCGCTTCGTTCGCAGCACACTACTACAAAAATGTTCTGATTGCTCTTAGATTCTGGACAATGGCAGCTTTCTCTGGCCGCTCTCTTTCAGATCGCGAGAGCGGCTGCCAGTGTTTCCAATCTGCTGAAGAAAAACTTCCAGCGCCAACCTGGCCGCCCCGAGACTCGCGGCGTCTCTACCAAGCTGGCTAACAAGAATATGAGCCGCCTCAAACGGTTGTTTGAGCGCGTAACGCTCGGTTTCATGCAAAAGTTCGGGCAAACAACACTCCCCCAGGAGCAGGCCAACCCAACCACCAAGAATGATTTGCTGCGGATTGAAAAGATTGATCAGGTTTGCCAGGCCCGCGCCTAGATAGTGAATGGTCTCCTGAAGAACCTGTTGCGCAACCGCGTCACTCTGCTGCGCCGCCAGCAAATCAGTAATGATTTGTACTTCATCGCCACTGGCGAGTATAGGGCTGGCTGGAGCAATCTCACGCAGGCGGCGGATAATGCCTGGCGCGCCAGCATAAGCTTCCAGGCAACCGCGATGGCCACAGCGACAGACCGCTCCATCTAGAACAATGGTGGTGTGCCCCCACTCTCCCGCGCTATTATTACCTCCGCGATACAACTTCCCCTCATAAATAATGCCCGCGCCTACTCCTGTGCCCACATTGAGAGCAACCATGGTTGCGTTATGCAGAGTTGGCTCTTGATGCATTTCAGCTAGAGCCATCACCTTCGAGCCATTATCGACGGAGAGTGGAATTTGAAAATGCGTCCTCAGCATTGCTTTTAAGGGGGTTGGCTGCCAGGACCAGGCAGGGGCCGCAACGGTTTCTTCCTCCGCTTGCTCAACCACCCCTGGCACACCAACTCCCATGCCCAGAATCTTCTCTTGCGGAATCTGCGCCTGGGTCAGCACTTGCTCCACGCAACTCGCGAAACGCTGGACCACTGTCGCCGGATTATTCTCTTCAGGGATGAGCGGATACTTCACGGTTTGGAGCTTCTGGAGTCTCAAATCAAAAAGCTCAATAACCATTTCTGTCTCGCCAATCTCGCCGCCAATAAAATATCCATATTCCAGATTAAGCGTAAGGATTGTGCGCGGGCGCCCGCCTTCTGATGCCTCGAAACCAGCTTCCAGTACCAGCCCTTCAGCTAACAATTCGCCTACGACATTCGCAATGGTTCCGACACTCAGCCCCGTAAGTTGGCTGAGTTCCAGACGGCTCACTTGCCCATCTATATGGAGATAGTGAAAGACCGTTTGGCGATTGATACGCCGCAGGTCGCGCGCAGTAGGATTAGCAGATTTCATGTAACATTTTGCTCCCGATCCCGATTCTATTGTCTGCCTGGCTCACTGGATTCGTCAATACTTATTGTAAAAGATAAATTAAACGTTGTCAATAACCCTTCCATTACACAAGCATTTCTTGCTACTCAAAAGCATCCAGCCCGATGAGTCACCTTTCTTCAGCTCGCTCGCGTAGTAGGTATTCATTTTTTAGAGTCGTGTGCGGCAAAGGATCTCCCTCTCTTGCAAAATGAGAACGCCTGTGCTATCATGTCTTCTAAAGGTACCGACCGAAACCGAGAGCAAAACACCGAGTGGCTGCCTTGCGAGCCTAAGGGGTTTTCACGTGAGCCAGAAGCCACACAAAGCCTCTGAAGAAGAAAA
>WNFI01482375.1_pt1 | contig 11386 bp, 18 predicted proteins | sample 5400471 | NCBI WGS metagenome assembly WNFI01 (sample SAMN13153348, study PRJNA577476) | soil metagenome | isolation source: 100 cm saprolite on Douglas fir-dominated hillslope | place: USA:California | collected 2013-09-17
TCTGGTTGTCGTTGAAGGCGTCGATGTAGATCGCGAGCGTGTCGTCGCCGTTCCAGCGATCGCGATAGAGCGAGTTGATCCGGATGCCCTTCGGATCGGAATCGTAGAACCAGCCGCCAATGTACAGATTCGCCTCGTCATAGACGGCGCGCAGTTCCGTGCGCTGGGTTGGCCGCCCCTTGAAGACGGGCGTGTACATGACCGCGGGCAGCACGGGCGCGTCGCGCCAGCCTTCGTCGTTCATCACGCCGTCCACCACGATCGGCTGGCGGACGCGCACGAGCTCGATTGGCGTGTCGCGCGACTCCTGCGCGCGCGAGAAGGACGAGGTGGCGAGGTGAATGAACACGAGCGCAGTCAGGATTCGGCGCATGCTCCGATGCTAGGCGGGCGTCGCATCCGGCCGCATGTGGCGAAGGTCACGAAAAGGTCACCCTGACTTGTGGGACCGCACGCCGATTGCCATACTGGCGGCGACGTGTCCACGCCAGTTCATCCCTCAACCGGCCGCTCTTCAGAGCTGGACATCGTCGGCTACCGGACGCTCGTCGCGATCGTCGCGATCGCGTACTTCACGATCATCGCGCTCACGCCGCGGGCCTCATCCGAGACGGTGCCGTGGGGCCAGCTCGTGGTGTGGTCCACGCTCTATCTCGTGCTCGGCGTCTGGGGATTCGCACAGGTACAGCGTCAGCGACGGTTCGTCGTGTCGGTGGGTTACCTGCTGCTGGAGTTCGCGGTCGGGATGCGCATCAACAGGCTGGCGTGGGGAGGCATGGTACCGCTGATCCTCCTGCCGCTTGCGGCGCAGGCGGTGTCGCTGCTGCCCAGAGTGTGGGCCGGGCTGATGTGCGTGCTCGTGATTTTCGGGGTCAGCGGTAACCTGTCGTGGTGGCCGGATTGGCCCGAGTGGCTCCGAAACATTGCGTCGGCCACGGCCGCCGTGGTATTCGTCGTCGTCTATTCCGGTGTGGCCGGGCGCGAGCGCGAGGCCCGGCATCGAGCGGAGCGGCTGGCGGCCGACGTCGCCGAGCTCGCGGCGGTCAACGAGCGCAATCGCATCGCGCGAGAGATTCACGACACGCTGGGGCACTGTGAAGGCGCTTCGCGAGGACGCGCCGGTCGACGGCATTGCCGACCAGCTCGCCTCCATTGTGGAGTCGGCGCAGGACGAGACCTTTGCGGCGGTCTTCACCACCGCGGGGACGCCCCGGTCCGTCAGCGCCCAAGTGGCGTTGGCGCTGCAGCGCACCACGCTCGAAGCCCTGACCAACGTCCGCCGGCACGCGCATGCGAACCATGTGGAGATTCACCTGGACTTCGATCGCGGGTCGCGCGTCTGCCTGCGGGTGTCCGACGATGGGCGGGGTGCAAGTGAGACGCAGGGCGAGGGCTTCGGCCTCACGGGCATTCGTGAGCGCGCCGAGCAGCTGCACGGCAGAGCGACGTATCGCACCGCACCGGGCAAGGGATTCGGGTTGGAAGTCGAGCTGCCGGCATGACGACCAGCGGGGCGCCCGCCGATCGGCCCATCGACGTGGTCATTGCCGACGATCAGGCGTTGTTTCGGGAAGGCTTGCGCACGCTGCTGTCCGCGCACGCGTCCATCAACGTCGTCGGCGACGCGAGCAACGGCGAGGAAGCCGTGACGCAGGTCGAGCGCCTGCGGCCGTCCGTGGTGCTGATGGATTTGCGGATGCCCACGCTGGATGGCATCCAGGCTACGGCGCGCATTCGCGCGCGCTGGCCCGAGACGCACATCCTGGTGCTCACGACGTTCGACGATGACGCCAATCTGTTCGGTGCACTGCGGGCCGGCGCCGACGGATATCTGCTGAAGGATGTGTCCTCCGAGACGCTCGTCGCCGCGATTGTCGCCGCGAGCCGTGGCGAGTCGTTCCTGCAAAGCACCGTCACCGGCCGCGTGGTGGCGGCCTTCACGAAGCTGATGGACGCCGGCGGTCCCATGGCGGAGCAGGCGGCGGTCAGGGCCAGGCAGCTGGGGGTGATTTAGAGGAATGCCGGCAGGCGATCGGGGTTTCCGTGGCGCTCGCCGCCTACGTACCGGCGTGCGGGCGCGTCGCCCATCGATCCCGCTGTTGCGGTTACGCCGAGCCCCTTCAATGGTGGGCGCGCGTACACGCGACCGGACTCTGCTCATCAATGACTGAATCGGGAACCGTGAAATTAAACGAGATGACCATGAATCGAAACTCGCTCGCGCGATGCATCAGCAAATCCGCTCCAATCAACCTGCTGTTGCTGCCTGCTGGCTTGGCGCCGTGTCGCATGAACGAGAGTTGATTCATCGGTATCTCGGTATGTTCGCGCTCGAGGAATACCAGCCAATGGATCAGTGTCGAGGGAACACTTCGTCGACTTACGAGTCAGGCGACTTGACATCGGGCTTGATGAACGACCAATGGCTGTGGACGATCACCCACTTGCCGTCGACGCGGCGGTAGACTTCGCTGGAGTTCCAGCGACTGAGTGGCTGTTCCGCTTTGTTCGGCGGCTTTCCGTAGTTGACAAGATTGAACGTCAGCAGCGCGACATCGCCGTAATGTTGAACCTTGGGGCCGATCATTTCGTAGCGCCGAGCCGTGAACGGCACCTTCGCGTTTTTCATCGGCGCGAGCCACTCTTGCATGGCTTTAAGCCCGTCAACCCGCCGTTCCGTCATCGGATCGAAGTACGTCACCTCCGGAGCATAGAGGCTTAGATAACCTTGCGGATCCAGCGCGATATAGCGGTCGAGAGCCGCCCGCTCCAGCGCGATGATATCTTTCGCGACGCCCTCAACCGACGATTCTTTCTGCGCGGTGACGCCGGATGGCTGAGTTAATCCGAACGACAGCAGGACGACTGTTACCAGATTCGCTTTTCGCATTATCTTCTTCTCCGTCTTCGCAGCTGCGCTTCGCCTGGGAGCGATGCCAGCGACCGAACGTAATGAATCCGAAAGTAGAATCGCCACCGAATTGCGAAAGCGGCGGCCATCACCGATTGTGTGGCGCCGAGTCATCGAGATTGATTCCGCGTTCAACGCATGTAAGGTGCCACGTTCTGGGCGATGGCGCGAAACTCCGAACGCGTCAGTGGAACTTTCTTACAGAAGAGTTCCCAAGCCTCTCGGGGTTTCAGTCGCCCGTTCAGGGCAGCATCCGACCCGTAGAGTATCCGTCCCAACCCGATCTGCCGGATGCGCATGGCTATGGTACGCATGATCCGTGGTGAATTTCCCGCCACGAAGGCGATCTCGGCTACATCGAAGTAGAGAATACGCGTTTCGGGCTCATGTCTCGCGACTGCCTCCGCGTAAACCTGCAGCGCGTCGCCTGAATAGCCTTCTCCACCCCAGAGGTGGGCGATCTGCACCGGTATGTGGGGCGCGGCCGCTACGATCTGGTCGAGCATGACGCGCGCCTGCTCCAGCCCGTACGGGCCCACGCCGCGCGCATGGACGACGATCGGCAGCCCGTATCCGTCCGCCGCCTGGAAAACGCCCCGCACCTTCGCGACATGGGTCGGATTTGAGAGGTCCACGCCGGAACTCGCGAAGCCGAGCTTCAGGCCTCCGAATGCCTTGCTGGAGGCGCACCGGCGAAGCTCTTCAAGCGCGTAATCGGCGAGCGGGTTGAAGCTGCAGAAGGCGACTAGGCGCTTTGGGTACTTCGCGACTTGTTGGGCTGTCCAATCGTTCTCGGCCCTGACCAAAGGGTACGGATCAGGCGAACGTGGACTGGGTCCGTCGTGCCAGAAGGCCTCCGAGAGTACAACGGCGCGGGCGATGTGCGCAAGATCAAGCATCTCGATAAGGTCGTCCGACGTGATGGGCGCCTGATATCGTGGGGTCCTCGGAGGGTCATTGACCAACGCCGCGTCCGCGGAGCTGAATAGGTGCTGGTGATGATCGATCAAAGGCACGAAGTCGATAGGGACGCTCCTGCCAGCGGGCTGCGCCTCGGCGCGGTGCAGACGCCCGAGCTCGGTGGTGAGAACCAGTGACAAAGCGATTAAGCCAACGATTGACCTGAACACGCCGGGCATCCTCCGCTCTTGACGCCGATGAGATTCCAGCGGCAACTCGATCGCTGCTAGCGAGCACTTCGGTCCAACAATCGGCCGGCGAGCATCGGACTGAACAGACGCTGGTGGTAGTCGACCAGGGGGCAAGCGCGGTGGCCACCGGCGATGGTGCCGGCCCGCTCGCTCCGGCTACCAGCGGCTACGGCGTACGCGACGGTTCGAGGGTTCATTTGATGCCATCCTTCGGTGATGAGGCAATAGTCAACCTGCGAAAATGCGCGACGGTTCCCTGATCGAGCCAGAGGGCGACCGCGCCTTTTCCCTGCGCACCCGTCTTGAGGTCGTTGACGATCAGCGTCGGTTGATCCTGACCGTGGACGTAGAAACGCGCACGTTCGCCACGGACTTCGATCTTGACCTTGGTCCATACCCCCGGCAGGAGGTCAACATATGATTCATACTTGCCGGGGCTCTCTTTGCGCAGACGAGACCATGGCCAGTCAGGTTGTGAGATGTACTGAGCCGCATGATTCCGCCGCTCCTGATCGTCGGCACGACCGTTGGTGGCACGCAGGTAGAACGCGTCATAGGTCCGCATGTCGCTCTGCAGACGGAAGGCAATACCCACAAAGCCGCGCGCTCCTTCGCCCACTCCTGGCGCCGGCGCGCCGGCAATCTCCGCCTCGATGACGCCGTTGTCGAACTCGAGACCAACGATGGGGGCGAGTTGCGGGGTCTCTCCGGACATCATTGTGATACGCAGCCCCTTCTTGCCGAGCAGCACGGCTGGCTCGGCGGCCACATTCTGCAGTCGAAGGCTGTCGGTAGACTCCAGCGGATAGTGCTTGACCTGAGCCGATGCGCCCTCAGGAAGCAAGAGTGTCAGCGTGGTCGCGAGAACAAGCAGCGTGGATCGAGTCATTTACGCCCTCCTATGACACGACGCGTGGCGGCAAGCCAGCTGTCGCGTTCTCTTGACGTGTTACGGCGTAATGCGCAAGCCGTCGACCAACGATAACCGCGCGTGGAAACCCCCTCCAAACGATTTGTCCGCGAGGGCCAGCCTGACCATCTGGTCCGCGGCGCGGCAGATCGATGGCATCCAGTTCAGCGTCGACGATGCCCAGATCACGCACATACCGAGACTCCAACTAATTACGGCCAAGGAACAAACGTTGTCCGTTCAGGTGGATTCGGTACCGGCATCGAGATTGGGATGAGCATGCCCGAAGGTTACGAATTGCACGGCCGGGAAACATGTGCCGGAAGTCATGAAATGGTCACCGTGACGTGTTAAGACCGCGCTCTCGACGGATACTGTCTCGCGTGACTATTCGTTCGTCCGGGTCAGCGTCGGCAGGTGACGCCATCGTGGGCTACCGGACGTTTGTCGCGGTGGTCGTGGCGGCGTATTTCACGCTCATCGCGCTGACGCCGAGGACGTCGATGATGCACGCGCCGCGAACGAGCGTAACCGCATGGCTCGCGAGATTCACGACACCCTGGGCCACTACCTGGCCGTCATTCATGTGTAGCTCGAAGCCGCGCGGGCGGTGATTCGCACCGATGCCGATCGCGGTGTGCTGGCCGTGACGCGAGCGGAGGCGCTGGCGAAGGACGGCCTCGCCGCCGTCCGCCAGTCCGTGAAGGCGCTGCGCGAAGACGCCTGCGTCGAAGGCCTCGCCGAGCAGATCGCCTCACTCGTGGATTCGGTGCGAGACGAGCGGTTCAACGCGACGTTCAAGACCTCCGGCAGGCCGCGTCCGGTCAGCGCCGCAATAGCCCTTGCGTTTCAACGCAGTACGCCCGAGGCGCTCACCAACGTGCGGAAACACGCCCACGCCGCGAACGTCGAGATCGAGCTCGCGTTTCGCGACAGTGGATGGGTGCAGTTGCGCGTGCGCGACGATGGGAGTGGGAAGGGCGCTGCGGACGACACGGTTGGAACGGGCTTCGGATTGAAAGGGATTCGCGATCGACTCGCCGCCCAGGGACTCATCTCCGCGATCACGAGCTTCGGACCCTCCCCGAGTCCGGCCATCAGCGACAGGAGAAGGGCCCGCGTCTCGTTGTCGCCGTGAAGGCCGCCGACCAAGAGAAACGAAGCCCGGTTCACTGCCTTCAGGAGGAATTCCCGGCCGTCAGCGGCGAGATCGAACTGGCTCCGCGCGATCAGCGCGGTAAGACCATCCGCTGCCTGCCCGCTCGCCGGAACCCGCGTCGCAACCAGCAGGAGAACGCCGCAATAGAGTGAAATCAGGCGGTGCATGAGGTCCCTTTGGTGAGGCCGGTCGGATGATGCATCCCTGACAGTTTCGCCAGTCACGTACAGAGTGGTCGCCAAGCGTTTTAGCGACGGCTGAGGCTCGCCATCCGGCCCGAGTGGTGGGCGCTCCTGGTGGGCGCACTTCGAGTTCACCCGCATAAACACGACGCCAACTTTCCTCTGCAAGAAGATCGAGGATTTGCGAGAGGCGGGCGGGTTCACATTCCTGGTTGAACGTCCGGTCCGCGAACCAGGTGGTCTAGATTAGCGCGGTTGGCATCGAGGGACAGGAGTGAGGATCGCGAAGCCAGTGCCAGCCGGCTTCGCGTGCAAACACCTTCGTCGCATGGCTCCTGGTCACGCGACAGGTTCGTCGCGAGTCCACTCCAAGAGGTCGCCCGGCTGGCAGCCTAGTTCCCGGCATAAGGCCTCCAGTGTCGAAAAGCGGATAGCGCGCGCCTTGTTCGTTTTCAACACTGAAAGGTTCGCGATCGTGATGCCGATGCGATCGGCTAGGTCAGTCAGCGTGAGATGACGATCGAGCAGAAGGTGATCGAGCTTGACGCGGATGGGCATGTGGTTGCCTCAGACCGTCAGCGACTGTTCTTCATCGAGGCGGGTTCCCTCCCTGAAGACTTCGGCGATCACAAAGATGATCAAGCCGGCGACGATCGCGAGAACGTTTAGATCCGGCCGGACATCGAATCGCAAGCCATCGGCGGCGAAATGCCTCATGGTGTAGTAGTTCCCCGCGAACGCAACGCCAAACCGCCCGAGTTCGCCGAGAATCACGGCGTGTGCAATCCGGCGTATTCGCGTCCCGTTGGCTGCGACGAATGGGTGGCCATCCCGAAGCGCGAAGCAGGCCGATCACCCACAAGGCGAGCCCGAGGAGGACGACCAATCCCACCGCGGTCGAGGCGAAGAAGGCCCTGCTCGGAGGCGGGAACTTCAACTTCCCGCTACCACGGCCGTCTTCGAGTTCCGCGTTCTGGATGCCGAGCGTCGGGGCCGTCACGTGAAATGTTCGAGCGTCCACGCTGAACGACGCAGGAATGTTCATCTCGCTGCCCGACAGGTCCATGAAGGGAGTGGCGATCGCGAGGCACGCGGCCAGCGCAAGGCCGAGCGCCGTTCCGTACCAGCCGACGTTCAGCAAGACCATCAGGACGGACGACACTGAACCTCTGCCCATCGCCTTCATGATCTCAATCTCCGTCTTATCGTGGTGAAGACAGGTAACGAATGCCGCGCCAGGTTGCGGCCACCCACGTCGCGGTTATGACCGCGCCAGCAACATACCGATGGCCGCTCAACATTGCGCCCACCGCTGTCCCGGATAGCACCGTCACAGCAAAGCCGAGTGTAAGCGGCAGATGACACGGGCAGATTACGAAAGCGCCTGCGAGCCACGCCAGGCCTTTGTGGTCCGTGTGCTCGCGCTTCGGAGAAAGGGGACAGGCCGATCCGTCAGAGCTCATCGAGCCCGCCGCTTACGAATCATAACAGCCGCGACAATGACGAGCACCACCGCCACCGCGAAGCACGCAAGAATTGAGAGATTCATTTTGAGCTTACCCTTCCTTCGCTATCGGCGGTCTGTGCCAGCTCCTGCCACGAAGGCCCGCGCCGGCGAACCCAGAGAGAGAGCGCCGCCACGAGCGCGACATAACATACGACTGGGAGAATCCCCGTCTCTCCGAGCCAAAGTTCGTTGTCGCCACCTGCGAAGAACTTCGGAAATACCCACTGAGAGACGGTGTTGTGGAAGCTGTGGAAAAAGACGGCGGGCCACAGGCTACGGGCCCGGTACGACTCCCGCGCCCAGAGGAAGGTCGTGGGGAGATCCGCGATGAAGAAAAGTACGATGCTCACGAACACGCCACCTGCGTGCACGTATCCGGCGCCGGCAATGACCGGCGCGTGATAGACGAGTTGAGAGAGCCACACGACGACCACGCTCGCGCGTACGCCAGCGGCGTCTAGACGCGGCTGGAGATAGCCGCGCCAGCCAATCTCTTCTCCGAGAGCGGTGAACGTTCCCCAGACTCCGAGGATGGCGAGATTTATCACTACGTTGGCCGCAACCTGCGCCCCCGTTTTCCACTTGCCGCCCCCTGGACTCCAGTGCGCCAAGCCCAAGCTACTTGCGATCGCGTAGGCCGCGCCATAGACCGCGATCGGAACGACGATCGGCCAGAAGATCACTTGCCAGCCCGTCGCTCCCCATCGAGTGAGCGAGAGCGTTGAGGTGAAGCCGCGATCCACAGTGCGACGAGCAACAAGAGCCCCGAGTGCCGGCGCCCACATGACGATCGGCGCCAACAAGCCCCACGCGGGCGAATGCACGTCCCAGCCGACCGACGCGGACAGGACGGAGGCTGCACTGGTTGCGCCGACCGAAATGCCAAGAAACACCAGGACGGGTCGCCAAGGCACCGTAGGTCCATCGCTCACATTATCGTTATACGATAAATATTAACCGACAGACACGTTATATTTATCGTTATTCGATACGCCTAGCGACAACCTTTCGAACACCTCGCCGACGGCCGGAGAACAAGGAAGCAACCTGGGTCAGACCGCCAACGCGCTGCAAGACCTCGACGAATGCCGAAAGCGTCTGACTCGCCATTCGCGAATAAGTGAGGGCATGGAGCAAGAGCGATCCGTGCGCCGCGCGGAGCTGAGGACTGATCTTTACGCCAACTATCCTCCGCAAGAAGGTCGAGGACTTGCGCGAGGCGGGCGCGCTGATGTCCGATCGCGAACTCGAGCGATATCATGAAGCGTGTTCTCGGCCCTGTTGCACCACGATGATGCGCGCCGAGCCACGGAGGTTGTGGCGGGGGTCCTCGCTCATGGCCTTCGATGTGCGTTGACGGGCGGTCTGGCAGTCGACGCACAGCTTCGCGTACACGGGCGACCCGTCGAACAACGCGTCCTGAACGATATCGATTTCGTTGTGGAGGACTTCGCGTCGATCCCAGGATCGCTTGCCGCGTCGTTTCTCCAACACCACGTTCACCCGGATGCCATCGACGGCAGGACGCTCATGCAGCTAGTCGACGAACCGCGCGCGATTCGCATCGACCTGTTTCACGCGCTCGGGAGGACGCTGTCGCGCTCTGCCGCGTTGGACGACGAAACAGGCGAGCTCAGAGTGCTCTCCGTCGAAGATTTGGTAGCCAGAACCACCGCGCTAGTCTGCGGTCGCCTGCGACGGGGGCAGAGCATTGACGTCAAGCATGTGACGGCGTTCACCCGCTTGTTCGGGCTCGGCCAGCCGGAGCAGTTGGCGGTCGCGTGGAATGACCATCACCAACAGGTGCCCGGAACTCTCGACGCAGTCTCACATGAGGCCGCTCGGTTACTTGAGGCCCATCCCGAGCTAGTTGTCGTCGAGGAGTACTCCCGCGACGTCTCGCCCTGCGAACGATGCTGTGAGCACGGCCCATTTCGCCCGGCGTCGCCGCGCAGAATCGTCGAGATCCTCGGCTACTGCTAGAGTCGAACGTCGCCACGCGAGGCCGGCGATGGGCTCTGGTTCGTGGGTGACAACGCTGCGAGAATCTCGTTCACGATCGCTGCAGCAGGGCGCATCGTCTCCACCTTCCGTATCGGAAGGGCTTGATAGATCCCGAACCGCGCCCGTATTACCGCCTCTTCTCGCTCTGGAGATCTCCCGAACGGACGCGCGACTTGGCGGCGGACGGTCTCAGCCACACACAACGCGCGATCGAGAGAGGGCAGGAGGAGGAACGTCTGAGTGCACTCCTCGATCTCGCTGCGAACCCGCGCGTATTCGGGGTGCGCGTCGCTTGAGTACGTCATGAAACCCGAAGACAACGCAACAACATCAGCGCGGGTGTCTCCGCGGAACAACGAACAGTACGCCTCAACATTCTCTTGCGCGTATGCATCGTAACCGTGCCGGCCGATGTACTCGCTGATGTCTCCGACGCGACCAGCAAAATGCCGATCTAGGTCGACGAAGGGTACGTCGAGGCGCTCTGCCAGAAGAGCTCCGATCGTGCTCTTGCCGGCTCCGCCTGGACCGATCAGCCGAATCATCGCATTGCCATCGGCTCAAGCGCCGAGACCTCAAGATCCGCAACGATGAGCTCGTCCGTGAGTCGTTGCGCTGACCGAAGCACATTCCCTTGCGGATCGACGATTCCGGACGATCCGTACGACACCATGCCATGGGTGCGACCGGCAACGTCAGCACGGATGACGCTCACGTTGTTCTCCATCGCCAGCGCGATGTCGACATTGTTCGTGTGCGCGGTGACATCCGCCTTCTCTGGAGGAAGGCCATTGTTCGTCGGAATGAAGAGTGCCGTCGCGCCTTGCGAGGCCATGACCCGCGCCGGCTGCGGATAGTTGGAGTCGTTGCAGATCACGATTCCAAATGTCAGTCTGCCGACCTGAAACATGGGCATCCGGTCACCAGCGTCATAGACTGACCGGTTGATTGCCGGGTACAGCTTGCGATACAGGCCGAGGACCGCTCCTTTGTGAAGGATCGCGGCGGTGTTGTACAGCCGTCCTGTGCCTGTCACTTCGGTAAAGCCCACGATGGTCGTGACCGTGTCGCTTGCGAGAGGGGCGAGCGCCCGAGCGAGTTGATCGCCGCGCGTGTCAATCGCGAATTTGCCCGGGTCCGCGGCATTGTCCGCCAAGCCACCCAGAATCGCCTCGGGACAACAGAGGATGACTACGCCATGAGATTCACACCATTCCACTCGCGTGCGTATCAGATCGACTGCCTCGCGGGAGCCGGAGGGAAGGAGAGGAGCCTGGTAGGCGGCAACCTTCACGCGTGTGCATCCGAAGCGGAGAGTTGGGAGTCAAGGTTCAAGACGTACTTGGCAAGGGCTCCGATACGCGCAAGCGTTTCGGGACGCATCCGAGCCGCTTGGTTCGTCCCTTGTTTGTCGTCACGGCGGATGTACGCACCCTGAATAGACCGCCGCGGCTCCTTCGTCTGGTTAACCCCATGTCCGTGCCACACGGAGCCGTTGTAGATGACGACTGAGCCTGCGGGACCACATGCCGACACCTGTCCCTCGTAGTCCGCGGTGGCAT
>WNFI01447352.1_pt1 | contig 11384 bp, 13 predicted proteins | sample 5400471 | NCBI WGS metagenome assembly WNFI01 (sample SAMN13153348, study PRJNA577476) | soil metagenome | isolation source: 100 cm saprolite on Douglas fir-dominated hillslope | place: USA:California | collected 2013-09-17
CCGCCGCAAGCTTTATCAGGGGTAGTCGGCGCTCCGTCCTGCGTCTACGGAACGGCTTGCAAGCAACAATCTTCGGGATCACAATTCCTTCATTTCTTTCATGTGTGTAATCTCAGGTAATATCCCACCATTTCTTCATTCCTTCATCTCTATCTCAGAATCACATCCTTGTTCGGCTGAGATTTCCTCAGCCCCCTTTGTGCGCATGGCATCACTGAAGCGACCAATTCGTACAGGAATTTGATGGTCCTCGCTTGGAACTAGTCCTTACCTCTTCCACATGGTTGAATTCAACTGACTCCTACTACCAATACTTATTCGCGTCCACTCCTTCAACCACCATAGCTCATAACACAGCCCCAAAGTTACTGGTTTTTTGTCGTTCTCTTCAGGTACTCTTCACCGCGTCTAGTATCGCGAATGCGACCTCTTTTCTGATGACAAAATTGATAGGATAATCCCCCTATTACCTGCTCATCCCAGATCTAGGCGCTAGAAACACGCCCTGACCACGAAGTGACAATTTTCGAAAGATAAAACATCCGCCTTCGACTCGGAGCCTCTTGACGAAGCGCCCAATTCTGGGCAAGCTGTACTCAACTCCATAGCTATCCGATGATCACGGAACACACTTGTGGCTGGCTCCCTGTCCGGAGCTGTCCTGTACATAAAAAAAAACCTTTGAAAAGGGCACAGTACACTGAGTACAGTGCCACCAACTCATCGTGACTGGATTGTATTGCGGGTCTAAACTTGGACTGCGCCACAACGTAGACAAGAAACAACAGCCCAGCCGAAGAAAAACTTTATTCGGTTCCGGTATCCTGTCCATCATCATCTGACAATCCATAAGCTAGCAGGTAATCTCCAGTGAGGCCCATCGAAATGAATGCACCAACCCTCCCACATCGTACGAATCCATTCCAACAACTTGACCGATCATTGAAATCCGTCTTGCTCAGAACCCGTGCCAATTCGACTCCACTAGCACCTACTCCCAAATAGAATGGTAGGCCCTGCCCATTCATGTAACCTGCATATGAAATCAGTCCAAGAGCAGATGTCGAAAAACCCCTTAGTATGGGCAGGGTATGTCCAGAGAAAAGCAGCGCAGTCGACCGTATTCCCGCATCTACGTCGTCCGTCTTGTCCTGTTAAAGCACAGCCATCAGTAACTTCCTCCCCAAGTCAGGAACCAACAGCATGACACGTAACAACACAGCTGCGGAAGGAGATCTCACCTGGTGCGCATAGATTGTGTCATACACCAAAGTCCAACAGATACTTCCCAAATACAGAGGAACACAGACCTTCCATTCCACTGCCCCCAAAACCGCCGACCAGCCAAGGAGAGCACCCCAATTAAAGGCCAAGCCTGAACATGATAACGGATATCAAATTCAGATTCAGTGACAAGCACTGCCCTTTATAGTCGTCAAACTCAACCTAGGACAAGCTGTGGCCAATACGTTATCCGTTTCATAAGCGGATAAACGACCACCAATGACAGCGACGTTGCTCCCAAGGCAATGCTAAAAACACAGCGATAAAGAAGTCCAGAACAAAAAAAGATGCCCGAATCATGCCAAGAAAAAATCAATCAGACAAACGACGAGATGGACTTGGCAAATATACATACCTGTACCAATTCAGTTGTAACAATACAACCAATCCGATACCAAGTTGTCCTCCAAGAAACCAAAAGGCCTGCATAGGACTCACATCGCCATTCGCAATAGGCCTCAATTTCGTTCTCGCTAATCAATGATCACTTTGTGCCTTCCTCAGGAACCGACGTTGCTCAGCCTCCTCACCTACAGCTCGGTCAAGATCACGGTCCCACATATCGTTAATCGTACAGCCCGCACTCCGCATCACCAAAGCACCCGTTCCGAATAGAGCGAGATAGGTCAAAGGGATCATAGGCGGAGATAAATGTGTGTACGATGCCATGAGGATAGACCATACTACACGTTCATTTCATGAAAAAAAAGTGTATTACATTTGACACGGTTGGGGGATTTTTTTTTTGGGGACTCCCAACATGAACAAGGGAATATGAATGCATACCACATGGATAATAAAGGAGAAGGACTCCTATGGGCTTGTCTATCCGCGTGAGAAGTGCATAAGATTGAAGTCGAGATGGAAGTCGAGACACCCAGGATTGCGGCGTTGCTGATTGAGCAGACTTGACAGAGGTGGCTTTCACTCTCACGTGGATAGATCGATGAAGCGTCCTCATTTGGCGTACACCAGCCGGAAGCGAGTATACCTCACCCTTACTCGCCCATAGGATCGCCATCCAGCTCGAAGGCGAAACTATACCATGAGAGTACAGGGACCGCACGTAGTTTCGGGAAGCGAATGCAGTAGCGCCCAGTGGAAGCCACTTGCCAGTCTCTCCATAAGCAAGTCTAATCAGACCAATAGGGGAAGCCTTCCTTGACATAGCGAGGGAAACTGGGCGCTAAAAAAACTCTTGAAATTGAATCCCCCGGCCAAAAGCGAGTCAAGGGCCAAGCGCGTGACCTTCGTTTTTTACGCCACCACACACACATCAACAACCCCCGCCCCGCCCAAAAAAGCTCATAACCAACTCATGAGTACTCCTCGAAATGACGATGTGGATGAAACGGCAAGTCATCCATTCACCCCTTGATGCTGTACCCAGAAGAACGAAACCATTGACATCGCCTCTCCAATCCATTTTTTTTGAACATGCATGCATTCGACGTCACTTGCTTCCCCACCATACATCTCATTTGCTCCGTGCCCACTTGGTCACTTCATTGATGGGAGATCAGGAACTAGAAGCGATGAGGCAGCGAGTCAAAGTACGTAAACCTTGCGCCAAAAGCAAGGAAAAAAAAAAAGAGGTCGTATGACCCAGATCCCCTACCCCACCTTTCTTAGGAAATGGAGGAAGAGGCGCAGAAGCTAAGGCAATTCACAACTGAATCTGAAGCACAGTCCGCAGTCCGCGTAGACCCATCACCTGCGGGATCAAATAATACTCCCCAAACGACACCCTCGTTGATGACAACTGCCGAAGCGCCAAATGAAGATGCAACGATGGAGGAAGACCCTGCAATTGTTGATGCGCGCAGCGTTTATGTTGGGAATGTAGGTTAGATCCGCAAAACTTGTTGTATATCGAATTTATTTATGGCGGGGATTCCATTATCTTCTTTATGTAATTTGGCACAGGTTGATTACGGGTCGACTCCCGAAGAGATTCAAGCTCACTTTCAAAGCTGTGGTAGCATTAATAGAATCACTATCCTTTGTGATAAATTCACTGGACACCCAAAAGGGTATGTGACGCCCAAGATCATTACCACCGTTTTTAACTCATTGATCTATTCACTAGATTTGCGTATGTGGAGTTTGCTGATGCAGCCTACGTTCAAGCCGCACTGGTCTTGAATGACTCCACATTCCGTGGACGACAAATCAAGGTGGGGTGGTACTATAGTATGGTCTCCAACTCATGGCTCAAGAAGGGGTGTTCATGTAGGTCACAGAAAAGAGAACCAACGTACCCTCATTTATGCTTAGAGGCCGTGGTCGGGGAAGAGGCACATATAGAGGTGGACGTGGCTACAGTGGACAAGGATATTCCCCATACCATCGTCCTCGTGGGAGGTATGTTCTCCCTCGTTTCACAAGGAGACCACGGTACGTCAAACAACAGCACACCAAAGATCAGCTTTTTTTCAACGCGTGTTTTTTTTTCTTTCTTCTAGCATATGGTGTATCCCCGTCTCGTTGCGACAGATCCACTGCATGGGTACCAACCACCCCCCCGACCAGTCTTGACAATGCTCGCAAATTGCTTTGCTGGATTCCTCATATTTTACTATGACTCCGCCCCGTTGATGGAACTAGTACTTGTCATGCATGCCCCTAGTAAAAAGCAATAATCTTAGAGTGCTGCGTGACGCGCCAACACGGGTGGATTGGATCGTTCATAACTTGTGTTTACCTTGTCGATTTTCAACACAGCTTGAGCGCGCTGATTACGTAACCGGACCCGAGAAAGTGACCTCGTGTGGGATATAAATGGTAATTATCTACCATACACCACCAGATAGTTACAATACAATCCGCCGTAGTTTTTACAGCCCAAGATCAACTCCAACCGTCAAATGGTGAACATCCCCCCGTGACGCTTTTGAATCAGACCACCTGACAGTTCTCTCTGGATGTACTCTTGTCGGATGTTTTCGGAAGCGTTCTCTGTATTTTCGGGCCGTCCATGCAATTTTAGATATCAAACCGGATGACTAATGTTGATGTTGCTTTTGCCGGTGCAGCCGGAAAGTGCCAGAGCCCACATGTTAGTTTTTTTTTGCTTCCCCGGAGTAAATGAATATTTTTACGCCCGGTAGTCGTCATCATTTTTTTTTACAATAAAATCGGCCAACTCCGCCATAGTTGGCCGATTTTCATCATCATTGTTGGGTTGAAACCACGTGACGACTGGGTCTCTCTGATGATGAATCGACAAACCTCTGACAAGGCCCATGGCAATAATGACTTTTAATGAGAGAGAAAAATCACCTTTCAATCACTCGTGTCTGCTACACCCAGATGGATGTTGTACACTCCTCTCACTGCATACTTATCTCATTTAGGGGATAATGGAACGATAGCATGAGGTTCACATTCGTGACCTCATAAAAGTGAGGAAATGAACAAGAAATGAAAAAATTGCGTTTGTTTTGTATCTCCGAGTTCAGGTTGGATCTGGTAAATGAAGAATTGAGGCAGGGCCTAGGCACATCTGAAGCCTGAAAATTGCGGGAAAGAGGGGAGATATCCGTGAATGAAATCACATTTTTGGTCAATGCGCCATATTCGGACACTTTTGCATCGAGGCGTCACCACCACGCCGTTCATACCTGCTTCTATGTGTCCTCGAGGCTCAGATAGGTCCATGACGCGACTATTACACCATACTATATATATTAGGACTAGATTTGATAATGAGGTGAATTCGACAAAAACCGTATACACTACACACGATAGACTACCAGAGGATTCTGACACAGGAAGGGCAGAATTAGCGATGGAAAAAGGGAATGGATACAGATTCGATACTAGCGAATCCAAACGCAAATAGGTGGGAGGTCCGTCGGATTTCTCCGAATATGAGAGCAAGATGGAAGGAATGTGAAGGACAGGTGAGATGAGAAACTCTGGTTGAAACATAACAGAGGGATAAGCAAAATGAAGGGATCATTTCGATCAGGTTGGTTGACGGCTTTGGAAGTGAACAGCCTAGGCAAGCCTAGTTGTCTAATCTGACCGAGGTGCATCGGTAAAGAGACCAGCTCCCTCCTAAGGCCAGTAACAGCACTGCCGCTAGCAGCATATCAACAGACCGCAGGTGATAACGCCAATCCAAAGCACAGTGCAACCAATCTGATGACCGGGTCCCTTCCAAACTCGGGTGAAAAAAAAGCGCACACAGATAAAAAAAAAAAAAAACTCATCCACGCCAGAAGGCGGCCCACGAGGTTGCCTGGCAGGCACAGATACCTGCCTAATCGATTCAGACTGCGCACCCTGGGGCGCCGGGCGGCCAATGCCCAAACCCTCATATAGTTTCTTCGATGCTTCTTCACGGGCCGATGATGGAGACGAGGTACCAGAGGTAGGAGTAGTCTCCCTGCTGCTGTTATCTTCCGATGTGACGAGAACCTGACCATCCGCATCATCTTCGGCAGCATCCTGGATGGCTGTAGGTAGATGGAAACGGAGAGGGACAGGTCGGGGCTTAACTAGAAGGGTAGATTGAGGGGGAGTACCAGAGTCCGTAGGGCTGGTCTCTTCCGGAGACGACAGGTAGACGGTCGGAGGAGACGAGGATGGGGACGATCCACGAATCGAATGTACGTTCGACCATTCAGAACTTGTCTTGGTCACAAGTGCGGGTCGCCTCCACGAAGCCGCAGCATCATGCTTTGACTGGGTAGCACCCGAGCCAATGACGCCAGTTTGGCCATTCGCACTTGGAGCAGGACTAGGACTTGATGCCGATCTCCAGCTGTTCGTAATGGCGCTGGAAGCACTCGAATCACCCATCTTAAACGCGGCGGCATTCGGATTGAGACTAGACGTTGGACGGCCAGTGGGGAATCGACCGTCAAGGGGGGACGTAGGAGACACGTCACCGTCCATATTCATTCCGGATGCGTTGCGGGACCGGGCCAAGTTAGGGAGGCTGAACACCGTGGGGACAACTGCAGCAGTCGCAGGCTCGGCAGGGCGGCGTGGGGACGGAGTTTGTTGCTGGAATTGCAGCTGCTGTTGCAACTGAGCCTGAGCAAGCATCTGCGCCTGAAATTGCTGCTGCTGTTGCTGTTGCAACGCCTGTCACCGAAAATTAACCGTTGACTTTGCATAGATATGCACATTAAAAAAAAATACCTGAAGTTTGAGCAAGTCAATCTGCAACTGAATGGCGTGGGCATCTGGAGAAACGCCACGATTTCCATGGGCCTGACCAGCCAAAAAGGCACGCTGCAGTGCCTGCGCCTGCATCTGAGCCTGTAAAAGCACTGCTTGGGCATGCTGCTGTTGGATGTTGGCCAAACCATTTGCGTCCAAGGCAGCTGGGGCGATGGGTGCTACGGGGTCGAAAGAAGAAGGGTCCGTGGAAAATTGATCGGGAGGTTGGGAATCAACTCCGTTATTGGATACGAAGGAAGACAAGCGGCAAGGGAATTGGCCGCCAATAGCAGCCGTCATGGGTGTGTTTGGGATCTGTCCAGGATTTGAAGAGGAACGGACGCCACCAGTGCGGAGGCCAGACAACAGGGAAGCACGATGGTTGGACATATTGACGATGTAATTTTACAAGGTTTATTGGAGAGTAGACCAGTGGTAGTTGATACGCGCAAAGAGTAGAAAATGGCAGACTGTTGGCGAGCGGCAAATGCGCAACGTAAGTAGAGCACGTTGAAAACAGAGTTGAGAGGAAACGCACCAATATTAATATGGGATTGACTTGAGCTATAGGATGAGGACTGAGATGGAAAATACTGCAAAAGAAACGAGGCGGGAGACTGGTGAGCGAGCGAGGATGGGGAGAAAAAGGAGGTGTGAAGAGAGACAGGAGACTGGCGGACTTATAGATTTAAAGTCCGAGCGGACTGAATGGGCGGATGTTGCACAAAGAGCTGGACGACTGAATGGGAGAACCGGGCATGCCCAGCAACGGTAAGAACGATTGTGATTGATGGCATTGATGAGCAATACAGGATAACTAGTATTTCATTGTCATCATATCGTTCTCTCTCTCTACAAGTGCTTCTTAGCAGCTGCACGAACTTTGCTATCGAACACTGCACTACGGATCACCGTATGTGCATTGTGGAAAGGATTCATAAGAGTCTGTATAACGCGCATACGCGCACGAGAAATGCAAAGCACGCTGGTGAGGTCTTGCGCGCAAGCGGTACCAGTGCGCGCCCACCTTGATGTACAGTTCCCACAGCTCGGTAAAGAACGCCTTCACTCCGTCGTCTCCCTTAGCATCATGCAACAGGACAAATTTCATATCTGAGATAGCAGCATTACCCTTGGAAGAACGTAGACCAAGTTCCCTCACTTACTCCCCGGTGTGATGAATGCAGAGATCGTCCACTCGTTGAACTTGTCTACAGCCCTTAGATACCTAGCGTAGTACAAGTTTTCAATCTGCCATCCAACCATCATGCCTTGTTACCTACATGGCTGGATTCGTTCGTACGGTATCTTCGATCACATCAAGAAGCGCGGCAACCGTTCCTGCGAAACCCGCCGCCGACCATGACGGAAGATTTGCAGCCAATGCCGATGCCGATGACGAGGTTGGACGCGCAGAGAGATGAGTAAGTGAGTACAGAGGTGTATCTGACGGCGAAAGCAAGAAAAGATGATGGGACATCACCCCAGCTTGTTACGTAATGACTCAAGAGTCATCGAACGTTCTCACTGTTGTGATAAATGATGATGATGATGATATCTCTCATTTGTTACCCCGCTCGTGCTAGTTACACGGGGATCTTCCGGTTCGTACATTAAAATGGTTATCTGGTTCTCTGGGTGTTGTCGGCCTGGTGTTGCCGGGTGTAGCTTGGAGAAGTAAGTGGGTCTTCTCCAAAAGTGGCCAAACATAAGATTTCAAACCGCTGTAATTTCGGACAGGATGACATAGCCAAGGATCCATTCGATGAAATCGAGACCGCCGATTATTTTCCGAATGGCTGTAAATGTCTATAAGTACGCCACTCTCCTGTCTTCACACCTCCTTTCTCTCCTCATCAAACTCACCAGTCTCTTCTTTTGCAGTATTTTCCATCTCAGTCCTCATCCTATCTATAGCTCAAGTCAATCCCATTGGCGCGTTTCCTGTGAACCCCGCCCTCAACGTGCTCCACTTACACTGAACACAGTCTGCCATTTCCTACCTCCAATACTCTCTGCGCATATCACCTACCAATGGTCTACATTCCAATAAACAGCAATATGTCCAACCATCGTGCTTCCCTATCGCCTGACCTCCGCACTGGTGGCGTCCACTCTTCGAATCTTGGACAGATCCCAAACACACCCATGACGGCTGCTATAGAGGACCAATCCCCTTATGACTTGTCTTCCAACAACGGAGTTGATACTCAAACTTCCGATCAATTTTCCACGGACCCTTATTCTTTTGACCCCGAAGCGCCCATGGCCACATCTGAGGATGCAGATGACTTGGCGAACATACAGCAGCAGCATGCCCAAGCAATGCTCTTACAGTCTCAGATGCTGGCACAGGCACAGCAGCGTGCCTTGTTGGTTGGTCAGGCCTACGGAAATGATGACGTTTCTCCGGATGCCTACGCCATTCAGTTGGAGAGTGACTTGCTTCAGTTTCAGGTATTTTTTTTTAATGTACATAAATGTGTTAACTTTGCTAAATGGTTGATTTTCGATTACAGGCGTTGCAACAGCAATACCAATTCGAACAGCAACTACAAATTCAGGCGCAGATGCTTGCTCAGGCTCAGTTGCAGCAGATGGTGCAACTCCAGCAACAGTTTCAGACCACGATACGCAACATATTTTCATCATGATGATGATGAAGATGATGATGATGTGCCACCCCGCGGTCGCGTGACGCAACTGTCATGGCAGGGAATGGGACTGTCTGGTGGGTGAGGTCGGTCCACAATTAAGCGGGTCGGGGTGGAGTGGTGTAACTGATGGGTAGCGGTCCTGGTTTCCGCCTCCATCGTCGTCATCATACTTCCTTGCCGCTTTTCATCCTTCTCTCTTCTCACTATTCTCCGATCCGTTGGTCGTTGTAGGCAGGTCACCAGCCTCTATTATAATATGGTCGTTGTTGTTCTCGTCTTCAATCAGATAGTTAATCTTTTGATTACCTCGTCTGGTTTTGATTGGATGGCCGCATTTCGCACATCGGGCCAACACCGAATCAAATTCTAGATGTTGAAGGGTATTCCCCTACTAGGTCTTCTGGACCGTCTTTGATCACTGCTACCGGGCATCCTGTTGGTGAACGCTTCTCGCTCCGGGTGTTGCAAAATGATCCATATACTGAACCTTACGATTCCAAAAACAACATGGCTGCAGAACGACCACCATCTGCCATGGCCAACGCCAGGCAAATCTGTTCGAATACGACGTAGTCTAGGATCACTCATGAATTGGGCAATTCACGCTCTTTACTGAATTGCTCGAAAAGGTACCCAGTCGACATCGAGTTATCCCATCTTTGATCGAGTGATCCATATACGTCACTGTATATACTTCTCTCGTCGCACCATAAGAAACTTCTCAAATTCAAGCGTACGGTTTTGAACCTGGACCGATCTCATCATGGATATCCACATCAATATCCTTGCGGTCAGCTCGACAATCGGACTCTGTCTTGAGGGATTGCCAACGGAATTTCTCCGCGCTTCTCGCCACTCGTTCTCTTCGTCTACCATACTCTTGCGCCAAAATTTCGCATGCAGCTGAGCGAGAGGATCATCATCGGGTAGCTTGTCCCAGGAACCCCACAATTCCTCATGAAGCTGATTGTTGATAACGACAGATTCAGGTCCCAACAACTGTTCCTGCTGAGCGGAAGGAGACATGACAGTGGAGGCAGTTGGGGTACTCTTTGTTTGACTGATATGAGATCTCACTTTATTCTCTTGGGCTGGCATGTTCCTTCCCACCTCAGTGTCATCTTCCGACGAACTGGCATAGTCGAGGAGTGCGAGTTTGGTCATTGACAAGCTAGTGTCTGAATCTGCGACAAAGGACATGTGGTGCGGATTCAGATGTCGTTGCCAGTTTTAATGTAACACGTTATGAACTACACTCTAGCAAAATGTCAAAATAAGTCCACTAGGGCTTGTTATTCGATCTCACGAGTGCTCAGTAGAGTTCGCTGAGTCCTTAATCCACTCATGTTGCATTTGGACACAAAATCCCTTTGTGGGTTATCATGCATTACAGATTGATCGCAATTACAAACATCCAAATGAGTTCACACGACCTGCTGTTCGATATATAGAACAAATGTGGTTCATCTCATCATCATGATCATGCGTGTTCATCTTTGGCAGCTTGATGACTTGCACACCGCTTTTGTGTTACCGAAAAAGATAATCTATCCCAGAGCCTTCCCTGGTATCTACCACAGCACTGCCTGTTGCCACCAACATTATCGTGTGGTGTGCACATTCCTGGACACGGTTGGCTGGAGGAAGCAGATCGGATTGAATTGAATCTTTCCAGTTGCCCGAGGACCGGGAAGTTTGATCGATGTGTTATTTCTGTACAAGATAAGTTAACCCCAGTTCCTAACGGCAGTAATAACTGTAACGGAGTACTAGAGAAAGGAAGAGGATTTAGATAATCAGTATCCTTCTCGAAAGCGACAGTCTCGTTGTTCGGAATCGCAAGGGCCAGCATATGGATCATTTTACAACACCAGGAGCGAGAAGCGTTCACCAACAGGATCCCCGGTAGCATCGATCAAAGACGGTTCAGAAGACCTAGTAGGGGGAATATCCTTTAACATCTAGAACTTGATTCGGTGTCTGCACAAAGAAGCAGGTTGCGGGTGGCTTGTAGAGGAATGATCATATCAAATGCACGAGCTAGCTTGTGAATCACCAAATGCTGGCACGACGTGTGAATGCGGCCATCCGATCAAAACCAGACGAGGGAATCAAAAACGATCTGATCGAAGGCGATGGACAAGACGAGAACAACGAACAACGGATCGGAGAATAGAGAGGAGAGAAGAAGGATGAAGAGCGGCGAGGAGATTCGGACGACGATGGAGAAGCAGAACTCGGGACTCAGTTACACCATGTGACTGTTGC
>WNFI01088013.1_pt2 | contig 11383 bp, 14 predicted proteins | sample 5400471 | NCBI WGS metagenome assembly WNFI01 (sample SAMN13153348, study PRJNA577476) | soil metagenome | isolation source: 100 cm saprolite on Douglas fir-dominated hillslope | place: USA:California | collected 2013-09-17
CATAGGGATCATGCAGAAGACCCATGTTAGGTATGTTTTCATACGTTAGATACCCATAAATTAAACGACAATCGAGTACGACGAGCCAGTTATTTTGGGGGTGCTACGGTTTAGGCGAGGAACGGCGGAGGGGCAGGGCTATTCTGGGGAGTGTGATAACGAACGACCCGTGCGATTGGAAGCGAAGCAGGATCTACACGGACGGTTTTTAAAGAAACGACAAAATCCCGGAACAACAAGCTGGCAACGACGTCGAGCTTTGGAGATAGGGTGAATGAAGAGGGGACGATGAGGTCCTGGGATGCGGCCGGCCTGATCATAGGGCACGTGGGCGCCTGGGACGGCGTGGTCTTGCAACAAGGCATTTGACAAGACGCTACCGCGATCTGGGTCATCTGGCGAAACCCCGATTGGGGCAAAATACCGCCCAGAACGGCTCCTAGGACCACCAATAAGGAAGCGCTTCTAAGGAATTTCATAACACGGGAAGTATACCCCCCCAGGCGGCAAGTGTCAAGGCAAGAGGGCGGCGATTTTTTGACGCGATTCTTCGAGCCGTTTTTGAAAGACAGGGTCGGGAGGCGCTTTGGAGAGCGCGTGATCTAAGGCAAAACGGGCGTCCGCAAAGCGGCCCTCCCGCAGATTAATCCGGGCGAGAGTATGCCAGAGATAAGGAGCCAGCGGGCCTGCGTTTTCCAAAGCATCTTCCACCATAATGTCGATGCCGTTTAAATCCTTGCCTTGAGCCAGATAGACCCTGGCTAAGTTATTAATAGCCACCGGGTTTTTCGGCATGATCTTGAGCGCTTTTCGGTAATCTGCTTCCGCTGTTTTCAAGTCGCCGGCCTCAAATGCGAATTCTCCGAGGGCTAGCCAAGCGGTCGAGCATTCGGAATTCCTGCCCGCCGCCAACTGGTAATGCTGCATCGCGAGCGCCCGTTCACCGCGGGCTTGGCAGGTTTGAGCCAGGGAAAGATGTTCCGACCAAGCCAGGGTGTCGTCCGGAAGCAGCATCGTCCGCTTGGGAGCGCATCCGGACAACGTCCCCATACTTATTACCAGAGTAAGGATCCCCGGCAAGACTTTCAAGGTTTTCCTCCGCCCTTTTGGACAGGAAGGCACCGTCGTAGGTAACAAGGAAACGGGTTAGCCCCGGATGAGCAGGAAGAGACCGATGCCTGCGAAGGCCATAGCGGCGATTTTCTGGAAGACTTTCTGAGGGATGGCCGCTTTAGCGTAATGGCCGGCCAGGACCGTGAGGGCGGTGACGGACCAAAGACCCAGGGTAGCCGAAACTCCGATGAGTAGGGGCTGATGGTACTTGGCAGCGAAGGAGGCGGTCGCGAGCTGCGTAATGTCTCCCCATTCGGCGATAAAAATGGCCCCAAAGGCCGTTGTCACGGCCTTGAGGAAACGTCCGCGTTTCAATTCCGCGGGTTCAGCTTTTTCGATATCGCGGACTTCCTCTTTTATCTCCGCTGTTTTCTCTTCTTTTTTCCGCCACATCAAAAAAGCGAACACTAAAAACATCGCGCCAGACACCATGTGGACGATTTGGGGAGGCGCCAAACGCAGCAACACCGTGCCCAGCGTGACCGCCACGACGCTTTGAACTAAAAAAGCGGCCGCCGCGCCGATGAAAACACCCCACACATCATGATGCGTCGCCAAAAAAAGGACGATGAAGGCCGTTTTGTCCGGGAGTTCCCCCAGAACCATGACCCCAAAGACGGTGGCAAAGAGATGCCAATTCATGCCGCTATTTTAACTTTTAGGGGACCCAGCTGCTGAATCGAGATGAAAGTCCAGTTTCTATTGACAAAGTCCAGAACTGGACTTATACTTAATCAGGAGGGTCTTTCATGCCGTTGACTGAACGAACTGCACGTCTTGACGATGCGCGCCGAGTGGGAGCCTTGGGACTCAAGGCCTTTTTTCGTATCGCGGGATTGTGGGATTTAAATACGGAAGAGCAAATGGCTCTTCTGGGTCAACCCAAGCGTTCGACGTTCTTTGAATGGAAAAAGAACTGGAATCGTCCGCTAACTGCAGATGTAGTGGAACGACTTTCCTACCTCGTGGGAATCTATAAGGCGCTCCAAATCCTTTTCCCGGATGCACCGATCGCTGACGGCTGGGTAAGAGGGCCCGCCGATGCACCGCCGTTTGGGGGGAAGACCCCGCTCGCCTATATGCTCAGGGGTAACGTCGTTGCCCTCTATGAGGTCCGGCGGTATTTGGACGCTCAACGCGGAGCCTGGTGAAGTTTCCGCCGATCCGCTCCCTCCATTGGCGTGAGGCGTGGCGTATTGTTCCAACTCGCGTTCCCCGCATTAACCTTTATGAACGCATCGCCAACCCCGCAGATCAAAGAGCCTTGATCAGGCTGGAACAACTGACTAACCCGCGCGTCCTTCTTGAAAAGGGCCTTTCAAGCCCCCTGCGAAAAGAAGATCATTTCCATTCCAAAGCCAGTGTCTACGTCAAAGCCGCCTTTACCAATTTGACGATAAGCCGATTCGGGAACGGTCGAATACCCATCCTCTATGCGGCCTCCAACGAACGGACCGCCCTCGCCGAGAAAAAATACCACGATGTGCATTTCTGGACGGCCCATAGAATTCCTTCCATGTCCGTAAAGCGCCGAGCCTTGGTTCTCGACATTGCGGGGAAATTTCACGATGTAAGAAAGCGCCGCGGATCGTTCACGAATATCTATTCGCCTCATTCCTATGCCGCTTCCCAAGTCTTCGGGACGGAGCTTTGGAACGCAGGATCAGAAGGACTCGCCTATGATAGCGTTCGTCACCCGGCCGGAGATTGTCTGGCCGTTTTCTCTCCTCAAACGATCACAACCTGTTCTTTTGCTTCCCTCTACGAATTTCATTGGGATGGAAAAAGCATTACCCAAACCTACCGTCTAGGCCAGATGAAATAATAGTCGGGTGTACGTACCCTGTTCGGGTACGCGGGGTGGCCGTGCAGGCATGGGCTTCGGTGGATCAGCAGGATCAGCGACAGGCACCGGAGACGACTTGGAGCGGGTGATGGGAATCGAGCGCCACACGGCCGGCGGATCCTCGAAGACTCGGACTTGGGAAGTCGCCCCTTGGGCGACCCGCCAGTCGTGTGGCGGGCTCGGATCAACCCCATTCACCCGACGAAAAGAACAAATAGGTTATTCCCAACAAAACTGTATCCCAACTGTATCCCAAAACTATCCTACTAAACTGGCATTCCGTCGTAAATTACCCGTGACCTGAAAACTCCAACGCTTCGTTGGAGTTTTACGCACTATCGATCCTTCCGGGAAATGGCTGCATTAAGTTCGCGACGTATCTCTTGAGCCAGCTCTCTTTCGCTCGGCAGGTTCAGTTTGTACCGGCTGGCAAAGATGCGTTGGTTGCTCTTCCCCAACAAGTATTTCACCATCAAATAGCAGGCTGTTGATCTGGCGCTCCAATTCTCTCGACACCCAGCGGTTGCGAACCGCTTCGATCTCGTAGAATGCGCGTACATGGGGAGATTCAACCTTCGTCAAAAGCCGGTAATGCGTCCAAGCAAGAGCAGGATTCAATCGTCCCACCTGCCAAGATTTGTCACGCGTCGCGTGACGAATCTTCTCCCGAGAAGTCCTTTCGGTCAATTTGTCACGCATTGCGTGACGAATGTTTCCACTTCGCGGGGGAAATTGGCGGCGCGTTACGTTCGGCGCAGGTGCTGGCCGGGAGCATCGGAACTTCTGTGATCAAGCGGAAGGGTGGACCGGCTTACATCGCGGACTATGAGTATGCGCTAGGCAGCCGGCGCTTTGTAGGAAGTGGTGGGATCAACGCCAAGTCTTATACTCTCCAATGGATCGAATACCATCTTTGGGATAACTGCTTCGCCATTACCACGATGATGGGGGACGAGGTGAAACCCAGCGAGGACGGCGGGAAGATCGCTTTGGAAGTGACCGATGTGGATAGCTTTGTCGAAACGCTGCGGAAAAAAGGGACTCGGATTAAGCTGGAACCGGTTTCAACACCTATCTGCCGAATGGCGGTCGTGCTCGACCCCGAAGGCAACGCCCTCACACTGCACAAAAGAAGTTCTAGCTAGAAGATTACTTACATCCCGTTAAAGAAAATAACCGCGGAAACCTTTCATCGATTAAAACCCGTAGGTCAGACCCCCGGTAAACACATCCGAGGAATTTCCCGCTTGGATCGCCCGGCTCCAATCCAGCTTGGCCGTCAAATGATCAAAAAAAGTCCGGTTCAGCGTCACGCCTTGTGTGGTGGCCCACTTGTTATCCGTTGCGGACTGCTCTGCTCCGATCCGCGTGGTGGTTTCGAGTTTTCCGGGGAGGGTGAAGTGAAGGTCCGCTTCTCCGTTATTATTCAAGAATCCCCCCACCAAACCATTGATCTGGTTCGCAGATCCGGAAAAACGTGGACGGCCGGTAAGACCCTCGAGAGCCGCTGGATTCTTGGAGTAAAAATAATGACCCGCGGTAAGAGAGGGGGTTAACGCACTCTCCCACAGCGGGACTTCGAACGTGATCGAAGGATGAAACTGCGTCACATGGACATCCCCCGTGCCCCCCGGAATCGTCTTATCGACAAACCGATGGGTCGTCGGATCGAAGACCCTTCGCGTCGTCGAACTGGCAGAGATTTCTGTCCCATACAGGAAAATATCCGCATTGATGGAGAGGGCGGCTGTTTCGTTGGGTTCCGGTTTAGATTCCAAGGTTGGCCCTTCCGCCGTGGGGGCCTCGGGGGCGACATCTGGTTTTTCGGCGGCTGAAGGGGCGCCAGGCTCTAGCCAGGTATAGGTGAACCCAAGGCTCGGCCCGATATAGTGAATATCGTTCACCGTGTCCTTCCAATAATTGAGAGAGCCGTGTCCTTCGAGATGATCATCGGCCTTCTGGGAAAGACCGAATGTATATTGATTGGACCGGCTGTCGGTTCCGGAGGTCGAATGTTGGTTGGCGTAAGAAAGCGAGATTTGCATCGGCGGCGAGGTCTTCCTCGATGGAAGATCCAGGGCGCCTTCGATCATCGACCCGAACGTCCCTACCCCGCTTGACACATCGAAACCCACCGAAGAAGAGGCCCAGGCCAACGTCCCTGCCGGCAGGCAGAGGAGGGTTATTCCACCCGCGAAGATAAAAGTTGAGAGACTCCGCCGCATCATTAAGTAGGATTTTGACAAGCAACGATTCTAAAGTCAAGAAGCCCGCCTTTCAGGCAGGCGCTTTGGTATTCAGAAGGGTTAGTGGGTCGTCGGGGGGTTGCTCTTTTTTCGCACTTCTTTGCGAGCTTCTTCTACTAATTTCTTCCTAAAGGCCATATGGTCCGCTTTCAATTTTTCAAATTGGGTCTTCAGCTTTTTCTCGAGTTCAGCCTTTTGCGCAGCGGTTGTTGCTTTCGTCAATTCCAGCTTAGTCGCCACGATCTCATTTTGTGTCTGCTTGGCCGTATTCTTAAGGGCGACGACCTCGGAATTGGCCTCAACCTTCTTCAGAACGGAGGGGGGTATCGCCGTGTTAACGGTCGGTTTCGAAGTCTCAGCCGTCTTTAGACTGGCTTGATGCGCTTCGTTCCTCGCTGTATTTCGTGCCGCTGTCTTGGCGTCCTTCATCGCATTGACACGTGCGTCAATTCTCGCGAAGGATTCGGATTCTGCGAAGAGGAGTGTTTGGGGTATGACCAAAGCACCTGCCAACATCAAAAATAACTTTTTCATAAAGTTCCCCCTTACTTCTTTTAGTTTATCCCCCAAACCCCGGATTAACAAGGGTTAAATAGCCGTTGACATCATGGCTTTCACCCCTCGGCGATCACTTGAAAGCAAAAGTGGAATCGCTGCGACCGCGGCCGCCCCTCCGCCAATAATCGCCCATTCTTTCCATCCCCATTTCTTGTCGCTTTCAAAGAGGGAGGACCTGGGCGCTCCAGAGGCCTTCGTATTGTGCGGGGCGGAGGAGGGGCCCCATCGCCACTGAATCGTCGGCACGGGGGGTCTTGCCCATACTGTGGGCACAGCTAATAGCCCCGCTGTGATGACGACGTATAGAGGTTTCATATCCGTGCTCCTTTCAGATTGATCCCGGCCAAGGGGATATCTTTCACGGTACGATAGAGCATAGCTGCCAGAACGAGCCATCCATTGCGATTCATTACTTCTTCTGCACATCCAACGCAGCTTTGAGACCTTTGGCTAAATCCTCGGTCGACCCTACTCCCCAGAAGTGCAGAAACACTACTCTGGGATCCTCGCTGATCATGTGGTTATGGATCGCGACGATGTTGATGTCGGCCTTCCGGAGGGCTTTGAGGACCCCCTGTACCTCAGACTCATACATGGCGAAGTCGCCATCGACCACGGCGTGACTATCATGACCCGCAAACGCAGCCCAGGTGTTGACCCCCATAGTATTTCCGATTTCCCGCCCATGCATCGTGGTTGTTCGGCCAAAGGTCACCTTGTAAACGCCATTGGCTAGCTGACCTTGCGTTCCCAAGACAGCATCAATCTTCTTAGGGTCCAGCGTAGTCTTTGCAGGATCAATCGTTTGTTCGATAGCAGCCGTTTTTAGAATGACCGGCTCTTTCAGCGTGGCAAATACTTTCCCGACCGCACCCGCCAGCCGGTCTTCATTGCCCATACCACCGATGTGCATAAACAGGATGCGGGGCGTTTCCCCTGAAAAATGGTTATGCAGCGCCGTGACTTCGAGTCCATTGTCTAACGCCGCGCTCATCACAGGATTCACTTGATCCTCCAACAACACCATGTCTCCCATCACCATCGTATGGTCTCCCGCTCCGATGAAGGCGGCCCAGGCGGTGAGCCCCATCGCGGGGGTGATGTGTATGATGTGTACGCTGCCCGCCATGACCTTGAGATCCGTTCGGGGATAAGTGACCTTAAAAACCCCTTCTTTCTCGTTCCAGGTACCCTTCAAGCCGGTCAGCTGTTCGATCCTAGCTGTATCCAAATTCGCAGCACGCAGGGTTCCCGGGAAAATCATCGCTCCCACTAAAAACCAACACCTGAGTCTCATAGGTTCCTCCTTCTTCTTTGCCATACCATCATCCTTTAAATAAAAAAAGCCCTGCGAGGCCGGCGGCACAGACCAGAAGCGGCTCGGGGATTTTTGTGTAGATAAGGGTCAGCAACGCCACTAAGGCGATGAGCGCGGTCGGGACATCTTTAATCGCCCCACTCCCAACCACATAGACCGCTCCTGTGATAGCGCCAATCGCCGCGGCTGTCACGCCTTCCACAAAAGCAGCTACCTTCGGTGTCGTTCCATATTTTCGATACCAGGGAGCGGGAATGATTACAAAGAAGTACACCGGCAGGAAAATTCCCAGCGCCGCCAGGCTCGCTCCGGCCAACCCCGCCACCAGGTAGCCGATAAACGCCACGGTGATCACTACCGGACCCGGGGTGATCATCGCGACAGCCACGGCATCGATAAACTGCTTGTCGGTAAGCCAGTGAAACTGCTTGACCACACCACCGTACAGGAACGGCACCACCGCCAGCCCGCTGCCGAAAACGAAAGCGCCTGCCTTGGCGAAGTAGCCAAGGATCTTCCAAAGAGTGGCGGTGGAGTTTTCCTTCAGGCGCCAGAAGCCCGATCCAGGGAAGCAAGGACAGCGATTGGCCGGGCCTGGGTATCCATTTGGGTGGAGCATAGACCGCGACCGCCACAAATCCGGAAAAAATAAAAAGCCAAAGAATTTCCGTTCGCGTGATCGCGGTGACAAACGCCATCACCAAGTAGATCCCCCACAACAGCTTTTTATTCCCCACCGTTCGCTGGGTCAGTTTGTAAGCCGATCGGGCAATAATGCCGATCACCGCCGCGCCGATGCCGTAGAATAGCGCCTGCATCCAGCGCAGCCCGCCGAACTTCACATAGGCGACGGAGATCGCCAGGACCATCAAAAAGGACGGAAGGACAAACAGGAGACCGACGAGCGTGGCCCCGAGAATGCCACTATGAACATAACCCAGATAAATCGCAAGCTGGGTGGCCATCGGACCGGGGGCCAGCTCCGCCAGGGCCAACCCCTGTTTATAATCGGTCTTCGAAATCCATTGGCGGTCCTCCACCAGGTCCCGCTCCATGTAGGCAGCTAAGGCGATAGGACCGCCAAAGCCAATCGTACCCAGCTTTAAGAAGTAAAGCGTCAGCTGAGTCAGGCCTGCCTGTCCGGCAGGCAGGCTAGACGGCTGTGAAGGTTTATCGTCAAGAGCCATGGATCTTAAGGTTGCCCATGGGGTCGGACTAGGAAGTTGTCAAAGTAAGTCACGGAATCGGCTTTGGTCCAGAGGCCCACTTTGCCCTGCTGATAGCGATCATGCTTGACCGTGAAAAGTTCTTGGCCATTGAAGAAGCATGTGATGGTAGGACCCACCGCTTCGACGCCCAGAATCTGCCAAGTTCCGTGTGGAACTTTGACGTTCTGCCCTTTGATCCCTGTGCGAATTCCGTGCACAAACTGGAAGAGTTCCACGTTATCTTCATCGGCGTTGGCGCGAAGGACATAGAAATTCCCTTTGTCCTGGAAGCGGAAGATGATTCCGGCGGCCTGATCTTCGCTGCCGAAAATGGTTTTGAATTTCACTTCCGCCCAAAGATCCTTATAGTTCGTATCCCGGGCCACGATCCCGGGCCATGTTTGATCGGTGGCTTCTTGAGCCAATACGTTTGGCTGGCTCGGGGCCGTCAGATCAGGCTTCACCTTCCATTGGCCGCTATAGGCTTCAAATCCAGCGGGAGTTTGGCCGGGCGGGTCTTTATCGAAATCCCACCTTTGCGAAGGGGCGGTCTGGGCCATGGCGAAGCTCGCCATCACCAGCACAACCCATCCCATGGGTAGAATCTGTTGGATCTTCATTTTTTAATTCCGCCGTAAGCGACTTCAAAAGCTTGCAGGAAAAGGAGGATGCACCATCTCCGCAAATTATAGCGTTTACGAACGAAAAAGAAGGGAATTTAAAGTCCTTGGTTGAGGTAATCTTCGAGGAGCGTACAACTGGTTAAAAAGCCAAATAAGATCCAAGAATACCACAGGAACCAACCATGACCTTCCGGAACCCCTCCGGGACCAGCTCCAGGAAGTGAGCGCGCCAGCCAGCAACCTATAGGACAGGCTGGCGGGGCCCGCAGATCTTTCCGATCTTTGCGCAGATCCACTTTATCTTTGTGGATGTCGCGGCGGTCGCTCATCAGGTCTTGCTTCGCGGCGTTGCGGGTGTGGACGGCGCTCACGAAACCCTCCTGGGCATTTTTGGCTGCGTCTTTGGCGGCAAGCGTCCGCGGGTCGTTAGCCCCATAGAGCTTCACGTCCTCCGCGTAGGTCTTTTTGGCCGCCTGCATGGCCTGGCGGTCCGCAACGACCTTCTGATTATCCTGTACAAGCGTCTGCTGGTCTGCCTTCACGTCCTTGATGTCCTTTGTCAAGTCCGCCTTGTCCTTGGCGATGTCCACTTTGTCTTGTGTCATGTCTTTTTTATCGCTGGTGATATCATTGGTTGGGGTGGGATCCGCTGCCAAAACCCAGGCAGAAGGCGCGCTGAGGATGGAAGCGAGCATAACGCTTAAGAGTGTTTTGTTCATGATCGTGGACCTCCTTGTCCAGGTACGACTTTGTCTTGTGTCACCCCATTGGACGTGCAGGTGTACGGGGATGTTCCCCCTTCTGCAAGTGACCGGTGGGCCGATCATATTCATGTTTATATTTCAACGCGAATCGATTGTAAATTTATGAGTCGATTGGCGTTCTACATGAGCTGATGCTTGCATTGGCTACGGTCTTTCCCCTACGATGACAGATATGCGCGTGCGATGGATTTTAGCCGGCGCGTGGCTTGTCCTGGGCGGTTGTCCGGTGATGGCGAAGGGGCCGGACGACCTGTCGGCGCTCTGGAGCACCTACAAGTACCATTATCTCCGCGCCGGGCAGGTGGTCAGCTGGGATGAAGGCGGCGTCACGACGTCGGAAGGCCAGGGCTACGCGATGCTGCGGGCGGTCTGGTCAGGCGACCGCCCGGCCTTTGACCAAGTGTGGGGTTGGACGCGCCAGAACCTGCAGAGCCGGGGCGACCACCTTTTTGCCTGGAAATGGAAAGGCCGCGTGCTGGATTCCCATTCGGCCACGGATGCCGACCAGGACATCGCCCTCGCGCTGATTCTCGCCTCCCGACGTTTCGAAAAACCCGCCTACCTTCAAGACGCCAAATCCCTTCTAAACGATATCTGGCAAAAGGAAATCCTCCACCGGCCGGACCATTCCTTCGTTGTGGCGGGCGACTGGGCGCTGCATGAACCCTTTCCCACGATCCATGTGGCCTATCTGGCGCCCTATGCCTACGCCGAGTTCGCCTCGGTCGACCCGTCGCATCCCTGGCGCAAGCTCATCAGGGATTCTTATGGCATTCTGCACTGGCTTTACTTTAGCAAGCGCGTCGTGCTTCCGCCTGAAATCATTTATCTGGATCCCCGCACAGGCACACTGCATCTGGAAAATCCTGCGACAGGCCAGATCGCGGCCTTCGGCTACGATGCCGTGCCTCTTTTCTGGCGCATGGCCCTGGATGCGCGCTGGTTCGGGCGTTACCAGGGCCGCCTGCGCAGGCGGATGCTCGCCTTTTTCCGGGAGGAATGGGGCCGCCGCGGCCTGATCTATGACCGTTACACCCTCCGTGGAGAACCGCTCTCCTCCTTCGAGGGGCTTCCCTTGTATGCTTCCGTCCATGCGCTGGCGCTGGAAGAAGACGACCGTTTCGCAGAGGCCATACGAAGTAAGAAGCTCGAGGGGCTGCGGGACCAGGCGCTCGCCGGTCGGAATACCCCCTATTACTTGCACAACTGGCTGTGGTTTGATCTGGCGCTCCAGCTCAAGGTCCTACGCGATTACGATGAGTTTTTTGGGTTTTTGCGGCCGTTCGACGTCCAGGGCTTTTCCCAGCATTTCCCGTACGTCTGGTTCGGTCTCACACTGATCCTGTTCCGGCTGGCGCGCCGCAGCCGCCGGCTGAAAGCCGCTTTTCTCCTGTCTGCCCTGGGTCTCTGTGGACGCTACCTCTATTGGCGGTTCCTCCATTCCCTGAATTTCCTCGAACCGGTGGGCCCGCTGATCAGCGTTTCTTTGTGGGTGACCGAGTTCTACAGCTTTTCAACCGTCCTGCTGCTTCTCGTTCAGGTGGGGCTCGGCGGCCGTGTCCGGCCGACACGCCCCTTTCAGCCCGGACACACCCCTTCGGTGGATGTCTTCATCCCCATCTATTCGGAGTCCCTGGACATTCTGGAACGCACGCTGACAGCCGTCTGCGCGATGGACTATCCTCAAAAAACCGTCCATGTGCTGGA
>WNFI01063696.1_pt1 | contig 11380 bp, 10 predicted proteins | sample 5400471 | NCBI WGS metagenome assembly WNFI01 (sample SAMN13153348, study PRJNA577476) | soil metagenome | isolation source: 100 cm saprolite on Douglas fir-dominated hillslope | place: USA:California | collected 2013-09-17
GGAAAGACCGCTGGCCGCGGGCGCGGCCCTGGCTTTCGCCACCGCGCTCAAGCCGCACACCGTGATCCTCGTGCCGGTCGCGCTTGCGGCGAGCGGGCGTTACCGGCCGTTTCTCAGCTGGGCGGCCGTCACGTCCTTGCTCGCCGCCTCCTTCGCGCTCGCATTGGGACCGGCGGGCCTCAACAACTGGTGGCAGGCAATCGTCTACGGCCAGACCGACACCGGCCAATCCCTTTACACGATGGCCTATCTGTTTGGGTCCGGCCCGGTCGCTTACGGCCTCGAAGCCCTTCAGGGCGCGGCCGCGCTGGTGATCGCACGGCGCAGACGCGACGACCTGAACGTGGTCTTCGCGGTTGGCATCGTCGGATCGCTGGCGCTGGCGTTCCATCTACATCAGTACGACTACATCGAGCTGACCCTCGCCGCCTGGCTGGTCCTGCGGTCGGCGCCGCCGCTGTGGCACCGTATCTACCTGCTGGCCGGCGCCGCGACCCTGATGGCGCTCGAGGTCGGGCAGCCGATCCCTCAGCTCGCCTGGGACCTCGGGTGGCTGGTCATCCTCTGGGTGGGGGGCTACGCGAGGCGGACCGAGCGAAGTATGTTGTCTGGCACAGCCCCCGCGGGCCAGTGAAAGGAGGACGAATGGCCAAGGTACGTTTGCTCGTCGGAACACACAAAGGCGCGTTCGTCCTGACCTCGGATGAACGCCGCAAGCAGTGGAAAGTCGATGGACCGCAGTTCGCCGGGTGGGACGTCTACCACGTGAAAGGCTCTCCGGCCGACCCGGACCGGATGTACGCGGCGCAGTCCCGCGGTTGGTTCGGGCAGGTCGTTCAGCGCTCGGACGATGGCGGCGCGACGTGGGAGCCGGTCAGCAACGAGTTCCGGTACGAAGGCGCGACCAGCACTCACAAGTGGTACGACAACTCAGACCATCCCTACGAGTTCTTGCGCGCGTGGCACCTCGAGCCGTCCCTCAGCGACCCCGACATGGTGTACGCGGGGGTGGAGGACGCCGCCCTGTTCCGTACGACCGACGCCGGGAAGAGCTGGGAGGAGCTCCCGGCGCTGCGCACCCACCCGACCGCATCGTCGTGGGCGCCGGGCGCGGGCGGCCTGTGCCTGCACACGATCATCCTGGACAAGGACCACCCCGATCGGATCGTGACGGCAATCTCGTCCGCCGGGGCCTTTCGTAGCGACGACGCCGGCAAGACATGGCGCGCGATCAACCAGGGTTTGCGTTCGAACTTCATCCCCGACCCCGACGCGGAGGTCGGGCACTGCGTGCACCACATCGCGATGCATCCGAGCCGCCCCAACGTCCTGTTCATGCAGAAGCACTGGGATGTGATGCGCAGCGAAAACAGCGGCGACACGTGGCACGAGATCAGCGGCAACCTCCCGACCGATTTCGGTTTCGTGATCGACGTGCACGCACACGAGCCGGAGACGATCTACGTCGTTCCCATCAAGAGCGACTCCGACCACTTCGTGCCCGACGGCAAGCTGCGTGTGTACCGCAGCCGCACGGGCGGCAACGAGTGGGAGCCCCTCACCAAGGGACTGCCGCAGAAGGATTGCTACGTGAACGTGCTGCGCGACGCGATGTCCATCGACTCGCTCGAGTCGTGCGGTGTCTACTTCGGCACCACGGCGGGCACCGTCTACGGATCCGCGGACGGCGGCGACAGCTGGACCGCGATCGTTGAGAACCTTCCTGCGGTGCTTTCCGTGGAGGCCCAGACCTTGTCGTGATCCGGGTCGAGCTTCCTTCGAACCTGCGGACGCTTGCCAACGTGGGTCGGGAGGTCGAGCTGAATGTGGACGGCCCGGTCACGCAGCGCTCCGTGCTCGACGCCCTCGAGGCGGCTTATCCGATGCTGCGCGGCACGATACGCGACCAGGTCACCTACCGGCGCCGGGCGATGCTCAGGTTCTTCGCATGCGAAGAGGACCTCTCGGACACATCGATCGACGCGCCGCTGCCGGACGAGGTGGCCACCGGACGGGAGCCCTACCTGGTCATCGGAGCGATCGCCGGCGGCTGATTCAGCTCGCCAGGTTCCGCGGTTCGAGCGGTTCCGGTTCGGAGAGGCGGTATCCGGTTCCGGGTACGAGCCGGCGCACGCGGTCGCGCGCCTTCGCGGTTGCCTCGGCTGTCGACGCCGCCCGTATGGCCGGGACGCCTATGCGCATCTTTGGCGTCCCGGCCACCGGCTCGACGGTCAAACCGTTCTTCGTGAGGGCCTGGAGCACCTTCGGGTCGCCCTGCGTTCCAGGTTCCGGCTCCAGGGTTAGGCTGAACGCGTAGTCGCGCGGCGCGGGGGCCGTTGCGGCCGCTTCGCGGAGACCGAGAGGCTTGAATCGACGATCCTCGGCCGCGTCGAGCAAGGCATCCAGGTCAGCGGTCGATCGGCTGCTGGCGAAGCGAGCAGCGAGCGAGTAGAGAACCGGAACGAGGACCAGCGTCAGCACGGTGCTCGTGAAGAGCCCGCCTATTACCACGATGGCGAGCGGGCGGCTGATGAACGCTCCGCCAATCCCGCCGCCTCCGCCCAGCACCGCGAGCGGCACTAACGCGAGCATGGTCGCGAAGGCGGTCATGAGGATCGGCCGCAGCCGGTGCCGGCCGCCTTCGATGATCGCGTCGTGCAGGTTGAGGCCACGACCCCGGTACTGCTCGATCAGGTCGAGCAGGACGATGGCGTTGGTGACCACTATGCCCGTGAGCATCAGGATTCCGATCAACCCCGGGAGCGACAGCGAGGTGTTGGTGACAACGAGCGCGATGATCGCGCCGGTCGCGGCGAACGGGATCGCCACGAGAAGGACCAATGGTTTCAGCAGCGAGCGGAAGGTCGCCACCATGATCAGGTAGACGAGCCCGATGGCCGCCAGCAGCGCAAGCGCGAATTGAGTGAGAACCGTCGAGAGCTGGGCGAACACGCCGCCGGTTGACAGCGAGGCCCCAGATGGAAGCGACACACCGGCCAGCGCGCTGTTTACGTTCGTCTGCACCGCACGCGTGTCGTTGCCGGTAATCGTGCCGGTGATCGTGGCGTCGAGGTCGCCGTTGACGCGAGTCACGGTCTGGGGGCCGTTGACCTGGTTGATCGATGCCAGGGTCGAGAGCGGCACGACTCCCAGTGCGGTGGGGATGGGAAGCAAAGAAAGCGTTGCCGCGGTATCGGCGGTTCCGGGTGGAAGCTGGACGCGGACGGCCATGGTTCCCTGCGGCAACACGGCCTGGGCGGCGAGCTGGCCGTTGATCGCCTGGGCCACGAGGGCGGCGAGCGTCTGGATGTTGAGGCCCGAAGCCGCAAGCCTGTCGGTCGGCACGAGCTGGTACTGGGGTTTGGATGTGACGAGGTTCGTCTTGAGCTCCGCCAGGCCCTGAACTCTGGACAGGGCCGCGAGGACCGCGTCGTTGGCGACCTGGAGCGTGGACCTGTCGCCCGCGCTCACGTCAACCTGCATCTGGCTGCTGCTCGCGTTCGAGCTGTTCTGGGCCTGGCCCACTCCAATCTTGGCCGGACCCACGTAGCCCTTCAGGGATTGCTGCACCCCCGCGAGCGCGTTGTTGTACTGGCCGTTTTGAACCAGCACCAGCACCGAGGCTTGAGTGGGATCGGCCGGCACCGTCCCCGGCGGTGCGAATGGATCGCTCTGGCCGCCGACGGTCGCCTGGTACGCCGTAATTCCCTGAATTCCGGATAGGAGGGCCTCGACCTTCTGAGTCTCGGCGTCGGTCTGGACCAGGGTGGAGTTGGCGGGCATCGTGATGCTGATCGGGAACGTGGGGCTGGATGATTGGTCGAGCAGGTTCACCCTCAAGAGAGGGATCAGGGCCATCGACGCCGCGAAGAACGCCGCGGCCGCGGCGATGGTCAGCAGCCTGTGGCCTGTGGCCCATCGGATCGTGGGCACGTAAATCCGCTGCGTCCAGCTCAAGCCCAGCCGGCGCTCGACTCCTTCTGCGTGAACCGCGGGCAGCAGGCGCGACGCGAGCAGAGGCACGACGGTGACCGCCACGACCAGCGAAGCCAGCAGCGCAACCACGACGGTCAGCGCGAAGGGCCGGAAGAAGCTGCCAGCGATGCCTGTCAGAAAAGCGATTGGCAGGAAGACCGCGACGGTGGTGAGGGTCGATGAGGAGACAGCGGTGATGATCTCGCGTGCCCCTGTGTAGGCGGCTACCAGGGGGGGTTCCCCCTCGCTCACGTGGCGGCTGATGTTCTCGAGCACCACGATGGAGTCGTCTACAACGCGCCCGATCGCGACCATCATGCCCCCCAGCGTGAGGATGTTGAGCGTGATGCCCTGCTGCCAGAGGACGATGAGCGCGACGAGCAGCGAGAGCGGAATGGAGATCGCCGCCACGACGGTCGCGCGCGCGCTGCGCAAGAACAGGAAGATGACCAGCACGGCGAAGATGGCGCCCGCCAGGCCTTCGCGAAGGATGTCGCTGATGGCCTGGGTGATCGGCGTCGCCTGGTCCGAGATGGATTCGAAATGGACGCCGTGGCCGACTGACGACTCGATTCCGGGAAGCGCCGTCCAGACTTCGTTGGCGACCGTCACGGTGTTTGCGTTGGGGCCTTTGATGATCTGCAGCCCGATGCTCGGTTTGCCGTTGGTTCGGGTGATCGTGTCGGCCGGCACCGATACGACGTGCACGGTCCCCAGCTGATCGATCCTCACCGGGGTCGCCGGCTTGCCCCCGAGCGACGCGCTCGCGGGGGTGACGGTGATCTTCCCGATCTGGTCGAGGCTCGTGAGCGCCCCAGAGATCTGGATCGGGATGGTGGCCGAGCCCTGCTTCAGCGAGCCGATCGATTGAACGATGCTCGCCTGCTGCAGTGCGGCCGCCACCTGCCCGAGGCTGATGCCGCGCGCGGCCAGCTTGGCGGGGTCGAGGGTCACGTCCACCTCATCGGTCGGCGCGCCGCTGATCACGACCGAGGAAGCCCCGGCGAGGCCTTTCAGCTTCGGAAGCGCCACGGCACGGAGCTGGCCCGCCAGGTCGCCCAGCGGCTCGTCGGCAGAGATCGCGTAGGTGAGGATTGGCAGGCTGTTGGTCGAGAAGGTCTGCACCGTCGACGACAGGGCTTGCGGCGGAAGCAGCGACCTGACCCTTCCGAGCGCGCTGTTGACATCCTGCTCGGCGGACTTCAGGTCGGTTCCGTCCTTGAAGAGGACGATCACGAGCGACGCGCCCTGGGTGGCGGTGGCCTGCACGGTGTTCGCACCCGCCACTCCCTGCATCGCGTTGCCGACCGGGACGCTCACCTGCTGATCGACGACTTCCGGCGACGCGCCCGGGTACGGAGTGATGACGATCACGGCCGGCACGGAGATGTCCGGCAGGAGGTCCTGCTGAACTTGAGTTGCGGCGAAGATGCCCGCTCCGAAGAGAAGCACCACGCCGAGGAAAACGACAACTCCGAGATGAAGTGAGAGCCGGGTTACAAAGGCCATGCGCGGTCAGAAGCCTACTGGTTGATTCGTAATCAACGCCAAAACATTGTTCGCAGGAGAGGCGTTTGGGTCAGCCGCTCACCTTGTCCAGTCGCCAGGTGACGCCGGTGAGCTTCTCCGATATGTCCCATAGGCGCCGCGCCACCTCCTCGTTTTTCGCCGCGGGGTCCGGTTCGACCTGGACCGGGTAGCCGCGCATCTCGCGGAAGCCGTCGGGCCCGTAGAGCTTGCCGCTCTCGGCCGCAGGGGCGACCGCTCCGTAGAGCTCATCCAGGGCGCCCATGGCCGCGCTCTGCGCGAGCACAAAGTTGCCGATCGTCATGACTGCTCTCAGGAGGCCCAACGGACTGCTGCTCTGCAGGTTCGTCGCGGCGTACCCAGGGTGGGCGAGCACCGACTTGACTGGGGCGTTTGCGGCCCGTAGCCGTCGATCAAGCTCCAGGCCGAACAGGACGTTGGCGAACTTCGACTGCTGATAGAAGGCCTGCGGCGAGTACGACTTCTCACCACTCAAGTCGTCGAAATGGATCGACCCGCCTCTATGGAGGTTCGAAGTCACGGTCACCACGCGGGCGTCGCGGCCGCGGCGGATGGTGTCGTAGAGGAGGCCGCTCAGTGCGAAGTGGCCGAGGTGGTTCGTGGCGAACTGCGATTCGAAACCCTGTGGGGTGAGCTGCCGGGGCGGGAACATCACGCCGGCGTTGTTGATGCGACAGCGTCCCGGCCTCTTGCCTCGTTGCGAGCCGCAACGATCACCTTGCCACCGTGCCGGGCGAGCTCGCGGGCTGCCTCGAAACCGAGTCCGCTGTTGGCTCCGGTCACGATGAAGGTGCGACCGGACTGGTCGGTGATCTGGCCGGCGGTCCACTTGTCCAAGTTCTCGCTCCGGGTATGAATTCTTGTCTCGTCTCTCAGGGTGCGGCGGGGATCGGTGCGCCGAACATGAATGTCGCGGCGACCTCGACCACAGCCACAGACAGATACGTGGCGCACACGACGGCACCCATGAAGACTCCAGCGCGTGCGCGGCCCCCACCCGCGAGCCGGCCCGGCGCCGCGTTGATCCGTCGTACCGCAGACATCCCAAACCAGAAAGCTGCTGGGCCGATCAGTATTCCGAAAGGCCAGATCATCAAGAGAGCGGCGATGCCCAGGATGAGGGCTATGGCCGCGCGGGCCTCGATCACGTTTGGTCTGGTCGCTGCCGCGATGCCTGCGAGGGCGAGCCGCGGGTACGACTGCATCATTGCCAACCCGATGGCGGCAGTCGCGGCAGCAGCCGCTGAGCCTCCAAGCAGCAACGCCACAAAGGCGACCGGAGGCGGTCTGTAGGGGCCCAACTTCCATCCGATCGCAATCGAAGCCACGATCAGCGCCCCTTCGAAGACGCCTCCAGCCAGGAACAGGGCTCCCATCACGTTCAAATCGGAGGACTCTCTCTTCCGTCTCGGTCTGCTTTGGTCATGCGCGTGTCTAGCATCTGAACGTCCCTTTCGGAACTCGAGTTATGGAGGTTAGGCTACTGGGTGAAGTGAACCTGTCACCGAAGAGCATCGATGCCATCACGCTGTTCGTGGAGGACCTCGACCGGTCGAAGCTCTTCTACCAGAAGGTCTTCGGTCTCCCGGTGCATTTCGAAGACGACAACTCCGCCGTGTTCCGGTTTGAGAACGCTCTTATCAACCTGCTCCAGATCAGCGCGGCCCGAGACCTCATCGAACCCGGCCGGGTCGCCGAGCCTGGGGCCGGGTCACGATTCCAGCTCACGATCCCGGTGGACGACGTGGACGCGGCGTGCGCCGAGCTCGCGGCCCGTGGGGTGGAGCTGCTGAACGGCCCGATGAACCGCCCGTGGGGAATTCGCACCGCAAGCTTCGTCGACCCTGGAGGCCACATCTGGGAGTTCGCGCAGCCTCTATCCGAACGCAGCTAGATCCGCCCGGTGTCGCGTCGGAGGCACCAGACACCTCGGAGCGAGTCGATTGACTTTCTACGCCCAAGCCAGAGAATGGCAGCGGGGTAAGGGAGATGGTGAACGAGTTCGACTACGTCATAGTCGGCGCCGGCTCGGCCGGCTGCGTCCTCGCCAACCGCTTGAGCGCCGACCCCGCAACGCGGGTCCTGCTGCTAGAGGCCGGCCCGCCGGATTCGGTTCGGCGCGAAGTCAAGATCCCCGTCGCCTTTGGGAAGCTGTTCCACACCGAGCTCGACTGGAACTACCGAACTGAACCCGAGCAGGGACTGAACGGTCGCGGCGTCTACTGGCCGCGAGGCAAGACGCTGGGAGGCAGCTCGTCGATCAACGCGATGATGTACCTGCGCGGGAGCCCTCTCGATTACGACGGTTGGGAGAAGCTCGGGAACGAGGGATGGAGCTGGGAGGATGTGCTTCCCACGTTCAAGCGCTCCGAGAACAATGAACGCGGAGCAGACGCGTACCACGGCACCGGCGGCCCCCTCAACGTCGCCGACCTCCGCTATGTACACCCGCTTACGCGCGCGTTCATCGAGGCGGGCAAGGAGATCGGCTGGCCGTTCAACCCCGATTTCAATGGGCCGGCACAGACCGGCATCGGGTTGACACAGGTCACTCAGAAAGGCGGACGGCGGTGGAGTGAGGCCGACGCCTATCTGCGTCCAGCGATGTCGCGGCCGAACCTCAAGGTCGAAACGATCGCCCTGGCGGAGAAGGTGATGATTGAGCAGCGACGCGCGACCGGAGTGCAATACGTCACCGGAGGCCTGACACGGGTGACGGCGCGCGCCAACCGAGAGGTCATCATCGCTGCGGGTTCAATCAATTCGCCACAGCTGCTCATGCTCTCGGGCATTGGACCAGTCGAGCACCTGCGCTCGGTGGCCGTGCAGCCGATTCACGATTTGCCCGGCGTGGGGCAAAATCTCCAGGACCACGTGGCGGCTGCCGTTCAGTACTTGATGACGCGGCCCGAGTCGCTCCTCAACGCCACCAGCCCGGGCGCGCTCATCCAGTTCCTCGCATTCGGTCGCGGGATGTTGACCTCGAACGTCGCCGAGGCAACTGCTTTTGCCAGCACCGGTCCCGACCTGCCCGCGCCGGACATCCAGTTCGTGTTTGCCGCAGCGCTCTACAACCCTGAGGTTCCTGACTCGACAGAGCATGGTTACTCGCTCGGCCCGATGCTCCTCACGCCCAAGAGCCGCGGACGCATCGAGCTGCGCTCGCCCCACCCGACCTTCCCCGCCGCCATACACGCCGGCTATCTGAGCGACCCGGCGGGCGACGACATGAGGCGGCTGGTCGCGGCGCTGAAGGTGACGCGCACGTTGGCCCAGGCCAAGGCGCTCGAGCCCTACCGCGGCGCTGAGATCAGGCCAGGACCCGACATCAAGTCGGATGAGGACCTGGAAGAGTACGTGCGTCAGAGCGCCGCGACGCTGTACCACCCGGTGGGCACGTGCAAGATGGGCTCTGACCCCATGGCGGTGGTCGACGACGAGCTGCGCGTCCACGGCATCGAGCGATTGCGCGTGATCGACGCCTCGGTGATGCCGGTGATACCACGTGGCAACACGAACGCACCCACCATCATGATCGGCGAGAAAGGCGCCGACCTGGTGCTGTCCGCCACGTAGGCCCAGCGATGTCTCCGGAACAGTTTGCTTGGAGCGCCGGTCCAAGCCTTCACTCGGTCGCGTGGCAGCTCTGGCATGCCGCTCGCTGGGACGACGTGCTCGCCTCATACCTCCATAGAGCCTTAGGTCAGGACCCTCGCACCCACGTATGGGAGAGGGAATCGTTGTCGGATCGATGGTCCTTGGCGCCCGGATCGATGGGCCGGCGCGACACTGGAACCGAAATGTCGAACGAGGCGGCCGAGGAGCTCCGGTTCCCGGGCCAAACGGAAGTCGTTGGCTACGCCAGGCTGGCCTTCGCGTACGCCGAGGAGGGGATCCAGCTCATACCGGACGATCTTTTGCTGGCGCTTGCAAAGAACGATCCGGATGGCGATACGCAGCTCGACAACGCCCTCATCTACCTCGAACACCTGAGCCGCCACCTCGGGATGATCGAATCGATTCGCGGGCTTCAACAGGGAGATGGCGATGGAAACGGTGAAGTCGAAGGACGGAACGTCGATCGCGTACGAGCGCGTAGGCGACGGCCCGGCGGTGATCATTGTTGACGGCGCCCTCAGCACGCGGGGAGGCAAGGCCGGCCTCGCCACTTTGCTCGCCGACCGATTCACCGTGTTCAGGTACGACCGCCGCGGTCGCGGAGACAGCGGCGACACCCAGCCTTACGCGGTCGAGCGGGAGATCGAGGACATCGACGCCGTCATCGAGGCCGCCGGAGGATCGGCCTTTCTTTATGGTCATTCGTCGGGCGGCTGCCTGGCCATGGACGCGACCGTCGAGCTCGGCGGGAAGTTCGGCAAGCTCGCCATGTACGAGGCTCCATACAACGACGATCCCGCGGCTCAGAAGGCCTGGGGCGAGTACCTGACAAGCCTCACGGAGCTGCTGGCGTCGGACCGCCGAGGCGACGCCGTGGCGCTGTTCATGGCCCTGGTCGGGACGCCGGCGGCACAGATCGAAGGAATGCGCCAGGCGCCTTTCTGGGCCGGGTTGGAGGCGATCGCGCCGACCCTCGCTTACGACCACACCGGGATCATGGGTCCGCGAGGTTCGATACCCACCGAGCTAGCGGCAAGAGTCCAGGTGCCCACCCTGGCGATGAGCGGGACAGCCGGTCTTCCATTCATGCTCGTGACCGCCAGGACGCTGAGCAAAACGATCCCAGGGGCCGAGCTGCGCACCCTGGACGGTCAGGCTCACGACGTCCATGCGGACGTGCTCGCCCCCGTCCTTATGGAATTCTTCGCCGCCTGACGAGGTCGGCGAATTCCGCACGCTTGGCGCGAGGCGTGCGGTTGAAGCGTGGGTGATGCGAACGGTTGGCGCCAGACGTGCGGTATCGCCCCAAGGGAAAGAGGACGAGGGGTAGCCCGGGTCCCTGGAGCGCGCACAAAAACTCAAACTTGAGGACCGCGACGGAACTGCGAGCAGTCAGGCAGCTCGAGCAATGGGCGCTGGACGGATCACTAGGTAAATCCCCGCGATGAGGGTCCAAATGCTGAATACCATGTACCCGATTTGGCTGCTCGAACTCTGAATTGATGCCGTACTCATGAGACCGGTGACGAACAGCACCAAGCCGACGAGCATCCCGGAAGCCCCGACCAGCCGCAGGGCGATCGGCCTGGTCCACAAGAGAATGCCAACCGCCAGCAAGAACAGGGCAGCGATTTCGAAACTCCCAAGGACGTTCAGCCAATGCAACGAATTCGTCCCGCCGGCTCGACCGACGGCGTAGAGATATGCCGCAAAGGCAAGAAAGAGCAGGTAGCCCAGAAGCTCGAGGTAATTGCCGATTCCCGCCTGGCTCGCGCTCACGCCCTTGACGTAGGTTTCGACGGCGTCGGCCGTGGTATCCGTTGGAAGAGCGCCGTGAACGCCAAAGCCGATGAACGTCACGACCACCGACACGACTCCGGTGGCGGCACCGATGCGACTGATGCCCGATTCAGTCATCAGCGAGAGCTTATCCTCCCTAAAGCTGGCTTGGGTAACGCCGGCAAAACCGGGAGTAGCCCCCGGCGGATTCGAACCGCCGTTATCAGCCTCAGAGCGCAGTTTCCGTTGGACTGAGAGGAGGTGGTGGCCCCGGGCGGATTCGAACCGCCGATATCAGCCAACCGCCGATATCAGCCTCGCCGGGCGCGCGCAGGGCGCACTTTTCGTTGTACTGAGAGAAGGTGGTAGCCCCGGGCGGATTCGAACCGCCGATATCAGCCTTGAGAGGGCTGCGTCCTAGTCCACTAGACGACGGGGCCACTTCCTGGTGGGCGGCATT
>WNFI01250054.1_pt1 | contig 11379 bp, 9 predicted proteins | sample 5400471 | NCBI WGS metagenome assembly WNFI01 (sample SAMN13153348, study PRJNA577476) | soil metagenome | isolation source: 100 cm saprolite on Douglas fir-dominated hillslope | place: USA:California | collected 2013-09-17
GGTCACAGCACCCGCGCAAGCTGGCTACTATGACGATTCCAATTACGGTTACAATTACGGTTCCTCTCCCTGTTCCTATCGCTCCCGCTGCGGCTACGGCTACTCGCCCTATCGCTATGCCCGCCGCTACTACAATGGGTGCTCCTCGTGCGGCTGTTACCGGCGCTGCGGAGGCGCGCGATCAGGCGTTGTCTACGAGCGTCGCTATGTCGAACGCTCATATGTCGAGCGGCGCTATGGTTATGGGGGCTACCGCCGTGACTACGGCTATTATCCGTACGGAGCCTATAGGGGGGGCTACGGAGCCTATAGGGGGGGCTATGGCTATGGCGGTGTCGGGCGCCGCTGGACCTACGGCTACCAATCGTCCGCCGATGGATATGAAGAGCCGCCGCGGCCGCCAGCGCAGGTTTGGGACGGGGGCAACAACTACTAAGCAGTTCCCTATGGCTACGAGAATTGAAATGCCGGCCAATCATGGCCACACGATCCAACATTGCAGGGACTTGTTGCTTGACATGCAGGTGTGTCGCAACCGCCGCCGCGCGGACTGTTGGCGATACTGGCGTCCGGCCTGCTCGGATATCTCAACCTCCGAACACCGCCCTACGTGTGCCTCGATCCCGCGAGTATGACGTAGGCGGCGACCGCGAACCAGAAGGCGTAATTGCTGACAATCTGTATCTCGATGAACACGCCAATGACCGCAAGGATCACCAGCACGAGCGAAACCACAAACCCAAAGTTCACTGCGCATTTCTCCTTGCGCTGCGACGAAACGCCAAAAACCTGGCTTGATGGATCGTAACCGGCAACGTGCGAGATCTTGTCGCAAGCTCAAAGGCGACGCCAGAGATACGTGATACGTGGCCTGACAAGCATACTTCCTAACTCGCAATCCGCGTGCGGTTTAGCTTGTGGTGCTGGAGTGGAAGATTGTGATGCTGGACTGGACTATGAATGCTGTTTGCTACCCCGGAGGTCCGACTCAAGCCATTGTGCGATGCCTAAAAGGACGCTCGATTCTGGCATTTTTGAGGGCTTTAGTTGGAGCGTTTAAGGCGGGGAAGCTTTCGCTGCGCAGAACACAGGTTTCGGCGGGGGTTTATGGGATGTGACAACTCTCATGGGTGAAAGACACCTCCGAGAGCGTTCGCTGGCTTTGGCGGCGAGTCGGCACTCGCGATGATGGACGCCGTCGTTGCAAGGGAGGAGTTCGCATGCTCATCACCGAACAAGACGCAATCATGAAGAAATGGTGCCCCATGATCCGGCTTCGCTGGGAAGCCAGGCCATTGGCGTTCAATCGCTCCAATCCGGGCCGCTCTGCCCGCTTTAGAAACATGATGTATCGAATCTTTTTCCCCCGCCTGCATCACGAAATGAGGGGGCATTTCTTCCGATGCCAGGGGTCGGGTTGCATGATGTGGCGATGGGAGACCAAAGATCCGCCCCCATCACAAGAGCCGCGCAAGGGATCCCCATCAGACCAGCACAAGGGATCGCCCCCGTCAGAGCCGCGCAAGGGATATTGTGGTTTGGCAGGCACGCCCTTCACGTTCACTGCGCAGTGATGTGTACCGCGCGTTACGTGGCGCAGGCCCCAGTGCCGAAATTTGGACACTGTTGGGGCAGGCGGCGGGTCAATGCCACATTATAGGCCGTTCCGCGGCCGAATTACCGCAACTATCACGAATTCGGCTCGGCAAATAAACGCATCCCGTGCAGGAAACGATGGAATGCCGGCAACCATTGCCCAGCATGAGCCGCGCGATGAGCGTTGCGGAACATGGTAAATAATTAGCGCCTGTCGCTAACTGCCGGTTGTACAAGCAGTTTGCGGTCTTTCCGCGAGCGGACCAGCGTGCGGCCAGGTTCCCCGTCCAATTTCAGACAAAAAAGCACCCCGATTCATCTGCCTTATCGCCGCAGCAAAAACCGCTGGAATTCGTCATGCGTCACCAGGCTGTCATCCTTGCTGCAGCACTGGCGTGGCTAACCGGCATCGAAAGCGCCGAGGCAAGGCTCGACATTCTGGTCGATAAAGCGACGCAGCGCATGCTGGTCATCCAGAACGGCTACATGCGCTTTATCTGGCCCATCTCGACCGGCCGCGATGAGACCGCAACCCCAAGCGGCGTCTACACTCCGCAGCGATTGGAGCGCAACTGGTTCTCCACCGCCTATTACAACTCGCCGATGCCGTATTCAATCTTCTTCCACAAGGGCTACGCGATCCACGGCAGCAACGCGATCGATCGACTGGGGGGACCAGCATCGCATGGCTGCGTGCGGTTGCATCCCCATCATGCCGCACAACTGTTCGCCCTGGTGCAAGAGGAAGGTCCGGACAAGACGACCATCGAAGTGACGGACGAAGCACGCCCTGACCAGCCGTCATTGCCGGAGCGTGAGATCGCGGCGGGAGGAGGCTCGTACCCGCCCGTGCCGGAGCGTGAGATCACGGCGGGGCGAGGCTTGTACCCGCCCGTGCCGGAGCGTGAGATCGCGGCGGGACGAGCCACCGCCGGCACGGCGCGGCAATCGGCCGATTGCGGCGAAGAATGCCGGGCCGCCGAGGCTGCCGCTGCCGCCGGTGGCTGGTCGTCGCATGCTGAGCGATGCCAGGCCGGCCACCAACGCGCCGCGCGCACCATGCGGAGCAGGGGGCGACACAGCAAACGGTTCTCCACGGCCGTCGGACGAATCTTCCGACTGTCGTCCCAAACCAAGGGTTGCCGAAGCACCGTCGCCGCCCAAACCTAGGGTTGCCGAAGCACCGTCGCCGGAACAGACGCAACAAGCGCCATCGGCTTACGGCTTCAAGCTCCTGCCTTCTTCCTGTTGGTGGGGTGGCGCGTCGCGATGGCGGTGGTGGGCATCGAGCCAGGGAACTCCATGCAAGTAATTTCGCTGACTTAGGCGAGTGCCGCTTGCGACATCCAGGACGATGTCGAAATCGGCCACCGCGCAATCAATAGTCCACGGGCCCATGGCGCGCGCTGCCCTTCGACAGGAAGATCGAGTTTCCGGTTCGATCTGATCGGCTTAAGTGCTGACGATTTGCCCACGCGCTTGCTCGAAAGTAGTCCAGTAGCGCGCGCAGTTATTCCCTGCCAGAATTGATCGCCTTGCCCATCAATCGCGTCCTTCGCGGTTCAGACGACCTCGCTGGCGCGTGAGAGCACGAGCCCCAAGTTAGCTCGGCCGATAGGGCGTCAGGCGGGTGGCGTCCGAGACGCATTTACCAGGTCAGAAAATATCAAAGAGGAACTGATGAAGCCCAAAACGGCAGCCATGCCCGCCGATCCGACCGGCCCCTTGTTCAGCGGTTTTTCTGCTCTGGATTGCAAGACGTCTCGTGTCCACTTCGCCGGCGTGATCGGAGGGGAGGGCCCTCCGGTACTGTTGCTGCATGGCTATCCCCAAAGCCACGTGACTTGGCATCAGGTTGGCCCGGCATTGGCGGAACACTTCACCGTCATCGCTGCCGACCTGCCGGGATACGGGAACAGCCGGGTGCTCGACGCCGGGCCCTGGCACAAGCGGGCCGCGGGCGACGAACTCGTGGCCATGATGCGGTCGCTCGGCCATGAGCGCTTCGCCGTCATTGGCCACGATCGAGGCGCGCGGGTCGGATACAGACTCGCGCTGGATTATCCAGAGCATGTGAGTGCCTACTGTTCCCTCGCCGTGGTGCCGACGCTCGACGTCTGGCCAGCGGTGGACCGGCAGTTTGCCAACGGGGCCTTCCATTGGTTTCTCCTCGCCCAACCCGGCGATCTACCCGAGCGCCTCCTGGCAGGCGATCCCGACGCCTTCCTCGATGCCGCGCTGGATCGGATGTCCGGTGGGATCGAAAAGCTCCATCCACTCGCCGTGGCCGCTTATCGCGAAGCGTTTCGGGAGGCTTCGGTGCGTCACGCGATCATCGAAGACTATCGATCAGCCTATGGCATTGATGTCGATCATGACGCAGCTGACCGCGCTGCCGGGCGCAAGATCAAGTGTCCGGTAATGGTGTTGTGGGCAGCGGAACGGCTGGTCGCCAGCGGGATGGAGACCGGCGCGCTGACGGCCGCTGACGTGTGGCGCCGCTGGGCGGATGATGTCCGCGGCTTCAATATTGCCTGCGGTCATCTTCTGCCCGAACAAGCTTCCGATGAGGTGCTCGACGCCGTGATTCCGTTTCTTGAGGCCTTGGTCGGCAAGAGACTGGATGCGCGATCATGACAATCAAGCGGGAAGCCGGCGCGCAGGATTCATCGCGTCGTCGATTTGACCGGCATTCTGCGAGAAAGCCTTCAGCAGTTGGTCGTTCTCAGCTGCAGGCAAGAGCGATGCGACGGACATCCTGGGAAAGTCGCTACTCCAGAAGCCCCGCCCAGAAGGCTGGCCCGCCAATCGGCCAGGCTCATCGTCAGTGTCCGCAAGCTCGATACGAGCGACAAGACGACGGGCAAGGTCCGATACATTGGCCGGGTCTTTGTCGATTTGATTTGGATTGGGACTCATAAAGGGAAAGCGCCCCACCAAGAAGCCATCCTGGTAGTGCGGGCGCTTTGCCACGGGTGGACAGACAGCCTGGAGACGGGCCAGCACGACGTGCTGATCCGCGTCGAAGGTGACCGAGTTGGTGCTGGGTGGCAACGCGGCAACATACAGATAACCGCTGGGCTGTCCGCCCCAAAGCGCAAAGCTTGCAGCTACGCGAAGGCTCGGTGTTATATCGATCAAAGGAGTGGGCCATAGTTCGTAATGCTGCGCGACAGCCCACACAGCCTCTCTGAACATTCTCAACGTGGCTGGGCGCGGCATCGGCAGCCCGTCGCAAGCCGATAGGACGATCGATGATATCGGACCGTTTAGATGGTCCCATATCTCTTGCAGCACAGCTGGATCGTTAGGAATGGAATGCCGCGTGCCGCTGAGCGATGTCCAAATCGGGCGGAAGGCGGTGGGGCGCAAGGGCCAATTGCTTGCCTGTCCGCGAAAGTACAGAGTGTGTCTCTTATTCATGATTGAAAGAAACGAGACGATATCAACCAGCTCTGTGTAGCTTCCAGCGGCAAGAGGGCGATCTGCATCCACCTCGCGGGAGCTTTGCAGCGTGCTTTTTAGGCCTCCCTTGAACATTTTGTCTTGATCGAACCTACGGTAGGTGAATGGGCCGTAGATCGCATCCAGTGGAAACATTGAGCGGTCTCCATTTCGACTTTCCGCGGAGGGGATTTTTCGCCTGCTCCGCAAAAACGAGGTAGCGCGTAGCAAGAATAGGTGGAGCGACTTGTCCGCTTCAAGATATGCGGCCAACGCCTGAGGACAAAAAACCCCCTTGTTCCGTTCCCAGTCAATTCACGTTCTCGCGTTGGGGCGGCTCAGTGCGTAGCGCGTAGGATGGCTGAAGCGACTTGTCCGCCGTAGCTCGCAGAGCGAAGGCGGAAGGCGGAAGCGATACCCATCAATTGCATCTTATGGAGATGATGGATTTTGCCGGCTCAACCGGCCCGCCCCGAGATTGTCACGACCAGCCGGCTATGATGCGGTTGCAGTTCCCGCGCTAACACACGAGTCCGCAATGAAGAAATCGTCGATCGTGGTCGTCGCCAGCATCATGCTCGGCGTCCTGTCGGGGCGCACCGCTCTTGCGGCTGACGCCATCATGGGAGTGAACATCAGAGGTTATGGCACGGCGAGTGAACGACAACAGGATGACTTGATCGAACAACTGCACAAGTCTGGTGTAACGACGATCCGTGAATCGCTGCCAACCAATATTGATGAACGATTCACCCGTTTCGTTACCCACGCCTATAAAGCCGGTATCGGTATCGTGGTTATTTTGTATCCCACTCAGGGAGGGACCGGCAAACACACCAGTCCTGTCAACCCGGCGGTGGGACGCAAGTGGCGAGTACCCGCCTTGTCGGATGCCGATCCTGAGGGGTTCCGAAAGTGGTTCACTCCTCAGTTGGCCGCGTTGGAGACCGCAGGTATTCGCGTCGCCGCCTTTGAACTTGGAAATGAGTTCAATACGACGGGATACAATGCCGATCTTGCTGCGCCCGGCAGTGGGCGCGTGTTGGGACTGTCCGATCTCGATAATCCCAACGATGCGGAGGCACATACCATCGCCGAGGGGTATCGTGCTTATGTAAGAATTCTGGCCGTGCTCAAGGACATGCGCGATCATTCGCAGCTAAACAGGACAACACCTGTCATTTCGGGTGGACTGGCGAATGTTGGTTCGCCGCAGCCCCGGTCTTTCAACAAGCAATTGACGGTCAGCATCCCGGACACCATCGAGTTCCTGCGGCGAAATGGATCGGACAGACTGGTGGATGGCTATGGGGTGCACGTATATCCGAATGGCGATATACACCAGACGGTCTCAGCCCGCGCTTCGGTTCTGGATTACGACTTTTCCGCATGTCGGAAAAATTCCAAACCTTGCTGGCTCACGGAGTGGGCCTTCAACAATCGAAATCAGTCCTGTCCCATCGATGACGCGACGCGGTTGCAGCTTATGCAAGCCGAGCGACGTGCTTTCAAGCCATTTGTTGAAGAGGGTCGGTTGGCCGCGATCATCTATTACTCCTGGGATGGTGATTTTGTTGGACAGCATGAAAACATGGGCGCGATCTTCAGATGCGGCGCTCTCACCGACGCTGGTAAATTGGCCCTGAGGCCGATGTGATGGAACAACCCCGTCATGCCGCCACCGGTCGTGCATCCGCTTGAAGTGATCGCCAATTCGCCACGAAGTCCGCTTGGCCCGAGAACAGACTTGGCGTGGATGCTGCGTTATGTCGCTGAATAGACCCCGAAGCAGACATTGAACCTTGGCCAGCGTCTGAACCGGCAGATGCCATTTGTCCCTCGCTCAACGTTCGAGGTTGCGGTAGTTTGCACAATGCGCAGGACACCTTCTCGGGGCGGGTCAGATGCGACGGCGCGATTTTATCACGNNNNCTGGGCTACGTCGAGGGCCAAAACCTCGGGGTGGAACGGTACTCTGGAGAAGGGCGACCCGAACGCTATGCCGAACTGGCCCGCGATGTCGTCAACACGCATCCCGACTTGATTGTAACGTCGACCGCTCGTCTATCGCTGGACTTCAAAATGGCGACGACGACAATTCCGATTGTGACGGTAATGTTCGATCCGATTGCCTCAGGACTTGTGGGAAGCATCGCGCGGCCGGGCGGCAACATCACAGGCGTTACTGTCGCTGGGGGATTCGAAATCACTGGAAAACGTATGGGGCTGCTCGTCGAGGCGATGCCAAAAATGTCCACCGTCGGTTTCCTTGCAACGCGACCGTGGTGGGAAGATAGAAGGGGTGCGGCAGCGCGAGAGGCGGCCAAACAGGCAGGCCTTTCGTTGAAGGCTGCTCTGCCGGGCAGCCCCTTCAACGAGGCAGAGTACCAGCGCGTCTTCAAGTCGATGGAACAAGATCGAGCGGATGCGCTCATGGTATCTGAAGAATCCGAGCACCTAACCAATCGTGCGACGATTGTCGAATTGGCCGCGAAAGCCCGGATTCCCGCAATTTATTCTAACCGCGAATTCGTCGAGGTTGGCGGACTGATGGCTTATGGGAGCGACCTAGCGGACATCAATCGCCGCCTCGCCAACCACGTCGATAAGATTCTTAGAGGTGCTAATCCGGGAGACATCCCGTTTTATCAACCGACCAAATTCGAACTGGTCATCAATCTCAAGACTGCGAAAGCGCTCGGCCTCGAGATGCCAGCGATGCTGCTCGGCCGCGCCGATGAGGTGATCGAGTGATGTCGCTTATGACCCAAAGGCGACTTGAGCCCTATGTGGGTGCCAATCCCTTACCGCGCCTCTTTTGAACTTACTACTATACTCATAGTTGACACGTAACAGGGAACGCGACATTATCTACTATGGATCTAGTAGGAACGATGGGATGGACGTCCAGTTCACGGATCGAGAAATCGACGTCATGGAGGTGCTTTGGGAGCGCGGGCCGTCGCTTGTCGCGGAAGTTCGAGCGGCACTCAGAGACGAACTGGCGTACACCACCGTGCTAACGATCCTACGGACGCTCGAAGGCAAGGGATATGTGAGCCGCGCGCCGGAGGGCCGTGGCCATCGATATTTCGCCGCCGTAAAGCAAACGGCCGCGCAAAAAAGTGCCCTACAGCACCTGACACGCAAGCTCTTCAAGGGATCGGCCGAATTGCTCTTCGTCCATCTGGTTTCGGATCAGAGGCTCAGTGAAAAGCAGATCCTAAACATGCGCAAGCTTCTGGAAAGCAAGTCGGACACGGGGGAGGCTTAAATGTTGTCCTGGATGCTTTATTCCATCGTCGTGAGCTTGCTGATGGGCTTGGCCGCTCTCGCGCTTGAGCGGTCGGCGCAGATTCGACAAAGGCCGGCGCGTTGGCTGTGGGGTACGTGTATGGTTGCTTCTCTCGCGATCCTCTTCATCCCTTCCAAGGTGTCGGTGCAGATCCCGGAAACGACGCATGCCGACCGGGCGACATCTTCCGAAATACTCACGCCCCCGCAAACGACAGCAATCGAAACGTCGCGGTTCACGTTGCCGATCATTGGCACCGATCAAACCCCGTTATCTAATGGAGTGTCCACGCTGCTGGACTGGACCTGGCGTATGGCTTCCATGGCTCTCGCCCTGGTTATCCTCGCCAGTGGCGCCCATTTGTCGTGGAGACGACGTCGCTGGGACCGCGGTCATATGGCCGGGACCGCCGTCTACATATCGGAGGATTCCGGTCCCGCCGTTGTCGGGTTTTTACGTCCACATATTGTCGTGCCGCGTTGGCTGACAAAATTATCTCCCGACGAGCAAGAATTGGTAATCGCGCATGAACGGTCCCATCTCGGCGCGTACGACACCCAACTGCTGACAATCGCCGTCTGCCTTCTCGCCTGCATGCCTTGGAACCTAATGCTCTGGTGGCAACTTCGGCGGCTCCGTTTGGCCATTGAAATCGACTGTGATGCCCGGGTCCTGAGCCTCGGCTACCCTGTTGCACGGTATAGCGAGACCCTGATCGCCGTCGGTGAAAGGCAGTCTGCAAGTTACGCCATGACAATGGCCAGGTACGGATCGAAATCATTCCTGGAGCAAAGGATCCACAATATGCTGCGGAAGAAAACCAGACACGCTCGGGTGTCGGCGCTGGCCTTGGCCTGCCTCGGCGTCGGCCTCGCCGTTTGTGCGGCCGACGTCGCTCCCCCTAAGGTCGACTTCGTCGGCAAGACTTCGTACCAGGAAATATCCGTAGATCCCCAATTGCTCCAAGCCAATGGACAGCCGGACGTCCGGGCTTTGCGAAGCCAAGTTCTCCTAATGCAGGCTGTGGGCATCGCCGATAAGCTTACTCAGTTCATTAAGGAGAATCAGAACCAAGTCGGCTGGATCACGCAACTGCCGCCGACGGCAGGTTCCGGGCAGCTTCGCTTCGACGCGCTGCGGCTTTTTTTCCAGGCTCCTGCTATCACCGAGCTGTCGGGCCTCGACGCCGAAGGCAAGGAGTTCATCAAGGTATCGCGCCTAGCCATGGACGTGGTTGGCAGCGGCACTGACTACTCCAAGGAAGCGAACTTCACAGAGACGGTGGCAAAGAAGATCTATTACGGGCCGGTCTACATGCGCGGCGAGTCGGAGCCTCACATGACCTTGGGAATGGCCGGTAAGCGGTTCGACGCTGGCGTGAGCGTCGTCGAACTCAATCTCAAGCCAATGTGGGACATTGTGCAACAGACCAAGGTCGGCGATCACGGCGTCGCTTATGTTGTTAACGCCGAGGGTCGTGTCATCGCGCATCCAGATTTTAGCGTGGGTAAGTCTCTGCGGGATGTGTCATCTCTTGCCCAGGTGCAGGAGGCCCGCACGACACCTTCGACAGGGTCGGTCCGCATGGCGCGTGACATGAACGATCAAGAGGTTGTGGTGGTTTACGCGCGCGTCGCGGGGCTCGGCTGGCTGGTATTTGTGGAGTTGCCGATCGGGGAGTGGACAAAAAATTGAAGCGACCAAGCGCGGCGATCCACCAGCGAACCGCCGATCGGGTACAAACTTCGTTATCATTATCCTATCATCCCGCCGCGCATTCTTGCTCGCGCCGACGAGGTGATCGAACAGGCCCATCGCCATGTCGGCTTTGGCACCAACTGGACATGCGGGGGCGGTCTGATGATGTCCGTTCATCGGGATAGACCGGAAGTGACCAGCGAGCGGTCAAAACGACGCGATTGACCCAACTGAGACATCGAGCCTGATCAATGTCTGAGGCCGGTTGGGTGCCATTTCTCACTCGTCGCGCCGTCGCAAGGTGCTAGGCTTGAGGCACCGATGAGGCATTCCTCGGGAGGCTCAATGAGACGGCGCAAGTTCATCACGCTTCTCGGCGGTGCGGTGGCAGTTTGGCCACTCGCGGCCCGAGCGCAGCAACCGGCGAAGATGAAGCGGATCGCTTACGTTAACTCGTCGGGTAAAGTCGGCGCAATAAGCGTGAGCGGTAGACCGAACTACCGCGTTTTTTTCGAGGAGCTAAGTCGCCTAGGCTACGTCGAGGGCCAAAACCTCCGGGTGGAACGCTACTCTGGAGAAGGACGACCCGAACGCTATGCCGAACTGGCCCGCGATGTCGTCAACACGCATCCCGACTTGATTTTGGCGGTAGGCGGTCGTCTATCGTTAGACTTCAAAATGGCGACGACGACAGTCCCGATTGTGACGATAATCATCGATCCGATTGCCCTAGGACTTGTGACAAGCATCGCGCGGCCGGGCGGCAACATCACAGGCGTTACTATCTCTGGGGGATTGGAACTCATTGGAAAACGTATGGGGTTGCTGGTCGAGGCGATGCCAAAACTGTCCACCATCAGTTACCTTGTATCGCGACCATACTGGGAAGATCCAAGAGGCGCGGCAGCGCGAGAGGCGGCCAAACAGGCGGGCATTTCGTTGAAGGCCGCTTTGATGGGCAGCGCCTTCAACGAGGCGGAGTACCAGCGCGTCTTCAGGTCGATGGAACAAGATCGAGCGGATGCGCTCATGGTGTCTGATGAACCCGAGCACGTCACCTATCGTGCGACGATTGTCGAATTGGCGGCGAAAGCCCGGATTGCCGCAATTTATTCTTACCGCGATTATGTCGAAGCTGGCGGACTGATGGCTTATTCGCCCGACCTGGCGGACATCTGGCGCCGCGTCGCCAACCACGTCGATGAGATTCTTAGAGGTGCCAATCCGGGAGACATCCCGTTTTACCAACCGACCAAGTTCGAGCTGAGCATCAATCTCAAGACTGCGAAAGCGCTCGGCCTCGAAATGCCAGCGATGCTGCTCGGCCGCGCCGATGAGGTGATCGA
>WNFI01292761.1_pt1 | contig 11377 bp, 8 predicted proteins | sample 5400471 | NCBI WGS metagenome assembly WNFI01 (sample SAMN13153348, study PRJNA577476) | soil metagenome | isolation source: 100 cm saprolite on Douglas fir-dominated hillslope | place: USA:California | collected 2013-09-17
GTCTCCCCGCGAAGACGGCAAACAAGGACTGGAGTTTGAAAATGATATTGTAGGAGGTGTTATCCCCCGCGAATTTATTCCTGCCGTCCAGAAAGGGTTTGAACAATCCATGTCGAACGGACCGCTGGCGGGCTATCCTATCGATGCGATGAAGGTGCGGTTGTTCCACGGTTCCTATCACGATGTGGACTCCGACTCGCTGTCGTTTGAATTGGCGGCGCGCATCGGCTTCAGGGAAGCGGCGAAGAAGTGCGGCCCCCAATTGCTGGAACCGATCATGGCCGTAGAAGTGGTTTCGCCCGATGAATATACGGGCTCTGTAACCGGAGACTTGAACCGTAGGCGGGGCATCATGAAAGGTATGGACACCCGTAACGGTGCACAGGTCATCAAGGCCGATGTGCCGCTGTCAGAACTTTTTGGATATGTTACGGATCTTCGTACCATCACCTCAGGCCGCGCTGCAGCGTCCCTCACATTTTCGCACTATGCCCCGGTGCCCAGAAACCTGGCTGAAAAAATAATTGACGAAACTAAAGGCGCCCTGGCAGCCAAATAATATGAATCAGAAAATCAGGATAAAATTGAAGTCCTACGACCATAACCTGGTCGACAAATCTTCGGAGAAAATTGTGCGGGCGGTGAAGGCCACGGGTGCTGTTGTAAGCGGTCCTATTCCACTCCCTACAGAGAAAGAGAAATTTACGGTCCTCCGTTCGCCCCATGTGAACAAGAAGGCCCGGGAGCAGTTCCAGTTGTGCACCTATAAACGACTGGTGGATATTTATTCCAATAGTGCCAAGACGGTCGATGCATTGATGAAGCTCGAGCTTCCTTCGGGGGTAGATGTTGAAATTAAAGTGTAGTTGCCCTCAGACAAGTTAAACGTTATAGAAAGACCCCGCTTCAGGAATGAGGCGGGGTCTTTTGTTTTTCCGAAAGAGTCCGGAGTCCATCGGACAGGTTCCATGTTTCAAGTTTCAGGGTGGTGCTGAACTCTAATGTCGTCCCGACGAGACTCTATTTCCTAATCCTTTTATTGTTGCGTAATTGGCACCCTTACCTGTGTTTTATCCCAAACCAAATCCATTTTCACTCCTGTAGAATCGGTCCCGAAGTTGATCGTGAATTGTTCGGTTTCCGTTGGGGCTACAGAAACGGGCATATCCACTTTAACGACATCTAATTTATAATCGGGCTGATTGACGGCGAAGTAAATACCCAGTTGACTGTTCAGTGAAATCTGGAATGAATCGGCTCCGGGCACGGCATACATCCGATAGCTGCCGGCATTCACCGGTTTACCGGCAAAGTTGACGTTTTTACTGAACGTGATTTCCGTGGCGGCATTCGCACCCAGCCTCCAATATTTACCATAAGGCTGCAGCGCGCCATCTTTTTCTTCTCCAAAAATAAGCCTCCCTTTTTTATAGGGTTGGCAATACACCACTTTAATATCCAACCCCCGATCGCTAAACTCAGTGGTTTTTGAGGGGCTTCTCTTGGCTACAACCAGTGCAGCATAGAGGAAAAAGGCAAGAAGGGCCACGAGGACTACACCTAAACCGATAAATATTTTCTTTTTCATTACTGTATAGTTTTATGTGAGAGGTAATATACAAACTTTATTGAATTAAGTTGAGCTGTCTCATGAGCAGCGTGGCATTCTTCGTGACGGATACCCCCGGGCGGAGCAGGTAATCAAAATGAATTTCAGAGTCAATAATATAGCTTTCAAAATTAAAGTTCTGGAAATGATCGGGTGCTTCCTTCGCTAAGTTTCCAATTTCCGGATCGTGCGTTGCGAGCAACGCAACGCAATTGAGGCTCGCTAATCGTTGATAAAATAAGCGCGTACCGGTTTGCTTGTCGGTAGAATTTGTTCCGCGAAGTATCTCATCCAGCAGCACAAGATAGGGTCGGCCGGGTTCAAGCAATTTCATTATTTGGCTTAATTTTTTGATCTCTGCGCGGAAATAGGATTGGTTCTCTTCAAGAGAATCACTGATGCGGATGCACGTGGCAATAGATAGTGGTGAACAAGAAAACGTCTTGGCGCACACAGGCAATCCATTTAGCGCCAGTACCATATTCAGCCCGACAGCGCGCAGGAAGGTGCTCTTGCCAGACATATTTGAGCCGGTGATTATATGAGCATTCGAAGAAACTCCGATTTCAAAGTCATTGGAAACCAATCGCGCAGGCTGAATCAACGGATGTCCCATCAGGGTGGCGGATATCCGGTTGCGGCCATCACTGATTTCGGCATCACAAAAGGCAGGATGGTTGAATTTGTAGTTAGCAAAACTGTTCAGGAAGTCAACCTGATGAATCGAATCGATCCACCGATTCATATCATGACCGCACCTTTTCCGCCAGCTTTCAATTTGAAAGATAAACCAGACATCAAAAAGACATGCGCCGTTCATGATGAAGGCCATCAGTCCGTTAGACCTATATGCTATGAGTTTGTTTACGTTAGCGATTTCCCGAAAAGAACGGGAAGCTCCCAGGACTTGCGCTTTTAATTTCTTTCCAAGAACAGACCCGAGTGGTTTCTCTGCGATTAAGGAACACAATGCTGACCAGGTAGAGAAAAGCCGGCTAAAATCTCCGAAATGACGGAAGTACATATTCGCGCTTGTTCTAAAGAATAGTTGATAGATACTGTTATTGAATACAAATAGAAAAATAAGTAATAAGGGATTTATCCCGCCAAATAAAGTTATATAAAGAATCAACCCCAACGTCACCAACGTAATGATGGCCGCGATTGCGATCCAATGTTTTCTGTTGGCAAAGAACCTGGGCTGGGCGTTCCAGGATGCAATCCGGGGGATGTCGCCAGGCTTTTCTCCTGATTGGGTTCCGATGGTATAAAACCGTTGCTTCCAATCGATAGCACTATATAACTCGGAGAGTATTTCCTTCCGTTCGTGGATGGTCAGCACGTCCACGCCTGGATTGAGCAGATGTTCAATAACCATGTGCTTTCCGGTTAGGGTAGTGGTTCGGGTGATGTGGCGAAACAAAGATAACGTACCAAACACGTCCAGGTCATTCGCATAAATATGGTTCGAATAATTATTACCGGGGTCATAATCAAACGTATCATTTTCTCCCGAGAGATTTTTCAATTCATTTTCATTCAACCTGATAAGAATCATGGTGTCTGCATATTTTTCTCTAAGCCGCGTATGATGATTCACGAAGTAAATAAAGGCGACGACGAGAAATCCGGTTAAAATAAAATAGAGTTGATTTCCAAAACCGAAATAAAAAGAAACGCATGCTGATAATCCAATGATCAGCCGCAGTAGTGAGATTCTACTCATATCCCTCATGAGGGTGCGACTTTCACCCTGGAATCCTGCGACGCGTTCTGAATAAATTTCCTTTGGTGATGACATGGGGCTTCAGTTTAAATGTAAATTACAAAAGTTCGGTGGGTAATGGCATTTGATATTCTGGTGACAATTTTCAAGCCCCGAAGGGTGTTATATATCAGCACAAGGTGAAGCCCTGTGAATACATAGCAAGCATGGAAAATTTAGCCCTGCCTACGCGATGCGCTTCGGCAGGCAGGCCTGAAAGGGCGGAATAAGATTTCGCCCCTTCAGGGCTTCTGACACGAAGATGATCAGGACGAAGGGCTTCGCCCTTCGCTATTGATCAGCGCCCTTTCAGGGCTTGTTAGGTGGGTCACAACCGGAGCCTGTTTTTCGATGAGGCAAGTGCTGTTCCAACTAATATGATTCTGCACCTCTTGTCAAAAATTAACATTGGAAAGGGGTTCTCATCCATGGAATCTGGCGAGGGCGGGGCGGAATACGATTTCGCCCCTTCAGGGCTTCTTACACAAAGATGGTCAGGACGAAGGGCTTCGCCCTTCGCTATTGATTAGCGCCCTTTCAGGGCTTATTAGGTGGGTCACAACCGGAGCTTGTTTTTCGATGAGGCAAGTGCTGTTCCAACTAATATGATTCTGCACCTCTTGTCAAAAATTAACATTGGAAAGGGGCTCTCATCCATGGAATCTGGCGAGGGCGGGGCGGAATACGATTTCGCCCCTTCAGGGCTTCTGACACAAAGATGATCAGGACGAAGGGCTTCGCCCTTCGCTATTGATTGGCGCCCTTTCAGGGCTTATTAGGTGGCTCACAACCGGAGTCTATTTTTCAATGAGACAATACTTCATGATCACCTATTCCAAGTCCATATTCAGATTCTGATCGGGCTAGTGGCCACCCATCCTATGCTCTGAACACACCGCGAATAGAGAAGGCCGCTCCTCCGGAGCTTGTATTTATTCCCGGGTAGAGTTCTACAAACAGGCCGCTCCTCCGGAGCTTGTATTTATTCCCTGGTGGAGTTCTACAAACAGGTTGTATTTATTCCCGGGTAGAGTTCTACAAACAGGCCGCTCCTCCGGAGCTTATTGGCCCAACTATGATTCCAAACATGGACCTGATTCGTGAAATTAAGCTATTGTTAATTTCCTTTTAAGAAGTTTAAATTACACTTGCAATTAGCGCACTAAAACCCTATTACATGGTACGGCGATCAAGGTTACAATTCCTCTTACTACTATCTGCCTTGTTTTCGTTCACCCAGGCATCTTCACAGGTGTCGCAGGTTGCAGGTGTTGACCAATTTTTTGGAAACACACAAAACAAGCTCTGGTACAGACAGCCCGCCGCCAACTGGAATGAAGCCCTGCCCATTGGCAATGGGCGAATTGCGGCTATGGTGTTCGGAAATCCCGCACGCGAGCAATTACAACTCAATGAGGAAACCGTATGGGCGGGCGGACCAGGGAACAACATACCGGACTCCGGTTTTTACGAAGCACTTCCCGAGTTCCGCAGACTGATTTTTGAAGGAAATTACAAGGAGGCCCAGGACCTGGCATCGCAAAAAGTTAAGGCAACAAAGAATAATGGAATGCCTTACCAACCCGTAGGAAACCTGTATATAGAATTTCCCGGACACGAAAATGCCACCGAATATCACAGAGACCTTGATCTGGGCACCGCCATCGCATCCACTTCCTATAGGGTCAACGACATTATTTACAAGCGCGAGGTACTGACTTCTTTCACCGACCAGGTAATTATGGTCAGGTTAACGGCCAGTAAACGGGAAAGCATCACTTGCACCCTGCGGGTTGACAGTCCTCATAAAAGACACACTGTTTCATCGCGCGCTGATATGCTGGTGCTGGCGGGCACATCCGGAGATCTTGAAAATAAACCCGGCAGTGTAAAATTTGAAACGCAGGTACGACCCGTGCTGAAACGGGGTAGTCTGTCGCGGACGGATTCCTCCATCCGGATCACAAACGCCACGGCCGTAACCATCTTTATTTCTATGGCAACCAGCTTCAAAAATTATAACGACGTTAGCGGCGATGCATCTGAAAAGGCATCAGGCTATCTTTCTCCTGCAACCGGAAAGAAGTATCGCAAAGCAAGAGCGGCTCATACCCGATTTTATGCAAGATATTTTGACCGTGTATCTCTTGATCTCGGATCAAACGTGGCGGCCAGGCGGCCAACCGATCTGCGCCTCAGGGAATTCAATTCCGGGCGTGATCCGGAACTGGTATCATTGTACTTTCAGTTCGGTCGTTACCTCCTGATCTCTTCCTCACAACCTGGAACACAGCCCGCCACCTTGCAGGGGATATGGAATGACAAGATTGCACCACCGTGGGGCAGCAAGTATACGATCAACATCAATACGGAAATGAATTATTGGCCGGCCGAGATAACCAACCTCCCTGAAATGCAGGAACCACTCTTTTCCATGCTCACCGATCTTGAACGGACCGGCCGCGAAAGCGCGAGCGTCATGTATCATGCGAGGGGCTGGAACGTTCATCATAATACAGACTTGTGGCGGATAACAGGTCCGGTAGACGGTGCTTTTTATGGGTTATGGCCAATGGGAGGGGCCTGGCTTTCCCAGAACCTGTGGCAGCATTATTTATATTCCGGGGATAAGAACTTCCTGCAGAAATCATATTCCATTCTGAAAGGGGCTGCCTTGTTTTTTAACGATGTCTTGCAGCCCGAGCCTACGCATCAATGGCTGGTCGTTACCCCGTCGATGTCTCCTGAAAATGCGCATCATCCGGGGATATCCATTTCAGCTGGCACCACGATGGATAACCAGCTTGTTTCCGATGTATTCTCCAATTTTATAAAAACAGCAAGCATCCTGGAGGTCGACAAGGAACTAGCTGATTCGGTCCACGAAAAGTATAATAGATTGCCACCGATGCAGATCGGGCAGTATGCCCAGCTCCAGGAATGGCTGCACGATCTGGACCGTCCCGATGACAACCATCGCCATGTATCTCATCTCTACGGATTATATCCCAGCAACCAGATCTCTCCATACCGCCAACCGGCATTATTCAACGCGGCACGAACTTCCCTCGTGTACCGCGGGGACAAGTCAACCGGCTGGTCGATGGGTTGGAAAGTAAATTTATGGGCGAGGCTTCTGGATGGCAATCGCGCCTACAAGCTTATTTCCGATCAGTTAACTTTCGTCGGGGCGCAGGGCAACGAGGGAGGAACGTATCCTAACTTATTTGATGCACATCCGCCGTTTCAGATCGATGGAAACTTCGGATGTACTTCCGGCATTGCCGAGATGCTACTGCAAAGTCATGACGGGGCGATACATGTATTGCCAGCTTTGCCTGATGCTTGGGCTGAAGGCAGGGTAGACGGGCTAAAAGCGCGAGGCGGATTCACTATTAATATGGAGTGGAGAAACGGAAGGGTTACCCGTTTAACAATACGATCGGAATTGGGTGGCAATTGTAGATTAAGGACTTATTCGGAATGGGGTGCCAATCCATTGTTGAGGGAAGCAAAAGGCGGGAATCCCAATCCGTTCTATACTTTACCGGATATCAAGGCAGCTGTAATCTCCGATAAATCCAAACAACAATTCGTCCCTTTGAAAAAAATATATGAGTATGATCTGATGACAAAGGCCGGGAAGACGTATACGTTTGATTTTTAATTCATAAATCCTTTTCCGCCTTGGCGAATTGCCGTTTTAAAACGGGTAAATCATTTTGAGCAATTTCCCATACTATCTGATTGTCGACGCCGAAGTACTCATGGTTTGAAATATTTCTAAAACCATTGATTGGCTTCCATTCAATCTCAGGATGCGCTTCTTTGAATGCTTTGGATATGTGAGAGCACGCCTTACCGACGATTTCTATTTGTTTTATAGTTGCATATCTCTTCTCCGAGTTTTTAAGAAAGGTATCATAAGATATGCTGTGAAGATACTTCTCGACTTCGCTAATTGCATCCAGGATATGGGCAATCCTCACCTTATCGGTCATCGCCCCCTTCATAAATTAAGATTTTATCTCTGTCCACAAAAGGCTTTACGTGACGCGAAAGCCCCTCGCTGCTGACAAGGTCAACCTTTTTTTTAAGGAGATCTTCAAGTTCCGACTGGTAATTGAAAAATTTCATCCCGATTGGCTTTGTGTGATCCAACTCCACCAAAATATCGAGGTCGCTATTCTTAATGGCTTCATGACGGGCATACGATCCAAACAGGTAGGCTCTTTTTATAGGCCTGAGTGAAAAAAAATGTTGGAGCAACTGCTTCTCTTTTACGGATAATTCCATTACACAAAGATAAGTTATTTTGAGCCTAATCCGGCTCAAAATTCAATTTCTCCCCGCTTTTCTCCGGCAATGGCTTTTGTTGAAGTTTATCAAAAACATAATTTCCCATTACGAGGTAATCCAGTTCGGTTCGCATAAAACACAGCCAAGCATCTTCCGGTGTACATACGATCGGCTCTCCTCTTCTGTTGAAGGAGGTATTGATCAGGATACCCTGGCCGGTGATCTTTTTAAAATCATTGATCAACTGCCAGAATCGCGGATTAATGTCCTTGCTGACCGTTTGGATCCGGGATGAATGATCCACATGGGTGACAGCAGGCAGGTCTGAACGGGTATGAGATAGTCGGGTGGTGAGATCTTCCGTTAATTCATTTTCCGGCGCCGGTTTTCGCAGGGTATCTTTTAACATCGCGATGAGCAGCATGTACGGAGATGGCGTAGCGGTTTCATAATAACGAGACAGGTCTTCGATCAATACGCCCGGGGCAAAGGGTCTGAATTCTTCACGCACCTTTATTTTCCTGTTGATCCGTTTTTGCATTTCCGGATTTCGGGGATCGCCCAGGATACTTCTGTTCCCCAGCGCACGCGGTCCGAATTCCATTCTGCCCTGGAACCAGCCGATCACTTTTCCTTCCGCTAACCTTTCATTTACGAATGAGCTGCATTCATTGAAGGCATCAAAGTGGGTGTATGATGCTTCGTATGAATTGATCGTTTTGAGAATATCTTTATCGGAGTAAGCGGGGCCAAGGCAGGCACCCTTCATTGAGTCAGGAAAAGAGGCAGGTCTTCTTTCCATCTTGAACCCTATATGATACGCTGCATAAGCCGCACCCAGGGCACCTCCGGCATCTCCCGCTGCAGGCTGGATCCAGATATTCTCAACTATTCCAGCATTAGCGATTTTGGTATTGGCCACGCAATTCAGCGCCACGCCTCCGGCCATTACAAGATTTCTACATCCTGTAAGCTGCTGAACGGTGCGGGCCAACGCCACTACTATTATTTCTATTACCTCTTGTACTGCAAGGGCAAAATTCATGTGGGTAAGACTGATGGCTGATTCCGGTTCCCGACGTGGGAACCCGAAAAGTCGTTCCCATCTCACATTATTGACCATTGTTACTCCGGTCGCAAAATCAAAGTAATCCATATTAAGAAGGATAGACCCATCTTCCCGGACATCGACTAGTGTTGAAAGGATTTTTTCCCTGAAGGCAATCGTCTCGGGAGACGTTGCATCGCCGTAGGGGGCCAGTCCCATCACCTTATACTCGCCGCTGTTCACCTTAAATCCCAGGTAGTAAGTAAAAGAGGAGTACAAAAGACCGGCTGAATGGGGAAAGTGCTGTTCTTTTAAAATTCTGATCGCACCCGATTTCCCGTGGCAAAGGGTAGTGGTTGCCCATTCGCCGACACCATCAATAGTCAGGATGGCCGCCTCTTCGAAGGGCGAAGGATAAAAGGCGCTGGCGGCGTGTGACAGGTGATGCTCGGGGAATAGCAGGGGGATCTTTGCTTTCCCAAATTGCCTCAACTCATCACGCAGTAATTTCCTCATGAAAAGTTTTTCCTTTATCCACACCGGGACGGCGGTAATGAAGCTTGCTACCCCCCTTGGAACGAAGGCATGGTACGTTTCCAGAAGCCTTTCAAATTTGAGGAAGGGCTTGTCGTAAAATGCGACGGCCGTGAGTTTGTCGAAGGGGACACCTGATTCCTCCAGCACATAACGGACAGCATGCGCAGGAAATCCGGGGTCATGCTTCTTGCGCGTAAACCTTTCTTCCTGCGCAGCTGCAATAATTTCTCCTTCTACTATAATCGCAGCGGCACTGTCATGATAAAATGCAGAAATACCCAATATTGCTGTTCTCATCCTTGCGGGAACTTAGAATAGGGTGTAGATAAAAGGGGATAATGCGGAGACGCTTGTCAATACGATGAGTATCCCCAGCAGCAGTAAAATGAAAACGAGAGGGATTAGCCAGAATTTCTTCCGGGTCTTGAGAAATAAAAATAACTCTTTAAGAAATTCCATCGCTTAACCTTATTTCAGAACGTGTTCGTAAGATCTTCCGAAGTGAACGTGTGATCCCGGACGATCATTACCGATTGCCTGTCCTTCTTGAATTCCTTTAGTTTTAAATTGTCAAAGCCGCCGATCTTTCTTATGAGGCCAACAGGCATCACAATAACAAAAAATACAATTCCTAATAGGAGGGTCGTACTGATCCTTCGCAATACTTCCGCCAGCGCGAACCAAAAAACGGCAAAAGGAAAAAAGAGAATGGGAACGATGATTGTTGCCAGCGTAAGCATGAAAGCCGCAATCACCAGGTTGTTGTCTTTACGGTAAATCGCAAAGGCAAGCAGGACAAGGATCGCCGCCATCCCGAATTCTGTGCACTGCTTAACGGAAATGCCGGTCAAGAATTTTCTAATGCGGTTCATAATGAACGGTTATCCTTTTAGTTTTTCAAGAAGCACCAGAGCCTCCTCATTGCCCGGATCCAATTCCAACACTTTACCCAGGTAAATAGAAGCGCCTTCCCGGTTGTCCATTCTGTAGTAGGCCTGGGCGATCATGAATAAAATTGACAGATCAGCCGGATGGCTGGCGAGGGCCTTTTGCAACCGGATCACTTCTGACGTGTAGGTTTTAACTGGCGCCAGGTTCAACTGCGCTGGTGCGTTCGCTATGGCATAGTCGATGTACTCCATAGCGTCGGCTGGCTTATCCTGATGGAGATAAAGAACAAACAGGTATTTCGCCCTATCAAATGTTGGATTGAGTCTAAATGCTTTACTGAAGTAAAACAACGCCTCGTCATCGTCTTTCAATTCCCCACTTAGCATAGCTGCTTTTTCATAGAGGGAAGCATCTTCCGGATACTCGAGGACCAATGTTTCCATCACCTTGCGCGCAGACGCCAGTTGATGATGTCTGATATACTTCGCATACAAGAGGTCCATGGCCTGGTCCCAGCCTATTTGTTTATTGACGAGTTTCAAGGCTAGTCTTCCTTCTTCCATGCTAATCCTTACACTATCCTCACCCAATGCTTCCGTGAAGGGCCAACTGCTCCTGAGCCGGGCAATCTTGAGAACACCGGCAATGGAATCTACCGCATTTACCGGCATGGACTGTACTAATTGGGCAAACGTCATTTCATCCTCTGTCGGCACCTCAACGAGTTTTTCTCTTTTCATAGCCTCATAAAATGCATCTGACATTATTGCGTAGCCTTTCAAATTGGGGTGAACATGTTCCAGGATCAATTCCCCTCCTATACAACGGTGGGGGGATTGATCCTCAAAGGCGGATTTCGTATCCACAAGGTAGACCTCGGAGTACCTTTTACATAATTCTGAAATGAACTCATTCATTTTTTCCGGCGCCCTGAACCGGAGGCCATCGAGGTCTTTCGCTTTCACAAAGTATGCTTTTGCCGTATCATATTCCCCCTGCCGCCATGCGATCTTTCCCAGTTCATAATTACACCGGGCATGGACAGGATAGATCCGTTGCGCTTCCATTAAAAAAGTGCGCGCTAAAAGCAGATCATCCCTCCCGGCTGCAGTCAGTCCCAGTTCATAATTCTTTGTAAAACCCGGAAAGGACATACTATCCACGGCTTCACTGACAAAAGGCTTCAGGTCTTTTTCATTACTGACCAGGTTGCTAATAAAGACAGGGA
>WNFI01149879.1_pt1 | contig 11376 bp, 12 predicted proteins | sample 5400471 | NCBI WGS metagenome assembly WNFI01 (sample SAMN13153348, study PRJNA577476) | soil metagenome | isolation source: 100 cm saprolite on Douglas fir-dominated hillslope | place: USA:California | collected 2013-09-17
TCACTGCCGAGACGGCCGAGCCGCGCGTCGGCGACGTGCTGGAACGCAAGGCCGGGTCGTCGCTCCCGGCGTTCGTGCACGCCCACCCGACCGACACTGTGCGGAACGTGATCGCTAGCCTGCGCGAGTTCGACGTGTCCCAGTTGCCGGTACTGAGTGCCGAACCGCCGGTCATGGCCGCCGAGGTGGTCGGCTCAATCGTCGAACATGACCTGCTGGATGCGCTGGTCACCGGTAAGGCGGCACCGGACGACGAGGTGGCGCGACTGATGTCGCCGCCCTTGCCGTCGGTCGGCTCGGGCGAGCCGGTCAGCGTGGCGGCCAGGGCGCTCAGCCAGTCCGGCGCCGCTGTCGTGCTCGTTGACGGCAAGCCAGCCGGGGTTATTACTCGTCAGGACGTCCTGACCTTCCTGTCGGGCGAGCCTGGATAGCCTGTGGCGATGCAGACGCACCAGCATGACGGCTTCGAGACGCTCGCCATCCACGCCGGGCAGCAGCCCGACCCGGTGACCGGCGCGGTCGTGCCGCCGATCTACCAGGTCTCGACCTATAAGCAGGACGGCGTCGGCGGGCTGCGCGGCAAGGAGCTCGGCGAGGCGGCGCGCTGGATCGAGGGGTACGAGTACTCGCGCACCGACAACCCGACGCGGGGTGCGCTAGAAGAATGCCTGGTCGCGCTCGAGAGCGGTGCGAGGTGCCTGACGTTCGCTTCCGGCATGGCCGCCACCGACTGCCTGGTCCGGGCGATCTGCAAGCCGGGCGACCACGTGCTTATCCCGAACGACGCCTACGGCGGCACGTTCCGGCTCTTTGACAAGGTGCTGACGGGCTGGAACATCAGCTATCGTCCGGTGCCGATGTCCGACCTCGCGGCGGTCCGGGACGCGCTGGCCGAGCGCCCGGTGAAGGTCATCTGGGTCGAGACGCCGACCAACCCGCTGCTGGGCATCGCCGACATCGCCGCGCTCGCCCAGCTGGCCCGCGATGCGCGAGCGCTACTGGTGGTTGACAACACCTTCGCCTCGCCGTACCTGCAACAGCCGCTCGCGCTCGGCGCAGACGCAGTGATCCACTCCACGACCAAATACATCGGCGGACATTCCGACGTAGTGGGCGGGGCGATCGTGGTCGCCGACGCCGGCCTTGGGGAGCAGCTTTTTTTCCTGCGCAACGCAGTCGGCTCTGCCGCCGGGCCGTTTGACGCGTGGCTCACGCTCAGGGGGGCCAAGACCCTGGCCGTCCGGATGGACCGGCATTGCCAGAACGCGCAGTGTGTGGCGGACATGCTCGTCAGCCACCCGGCCGTGACCGAGGTCTTCTACCCGGGTCTGGCCGCCCATCCGGGCCATGAGGTGGCCGCGAAGCAAATGCGCGGGTTCGGCGGCATGGTCTCGTTCCGTGCCCGCGGCGGCGCGGCCGAAGCCGTCGAGATCTGCGGGCGAACTCGCCTGTTCACCCTCGGTGAGTCACTCGGCGGGGTCGAGTCATTGATCGAGCACCCGGCGCGGATGACGCACGCCTCGGTGGCCGGCTCGCCGCTGGAGGTGCCTGCCGACCTGGTCCGTCTGTCAGTTGGCATCGAATTCTCCGACGACCTCATCGAGGACCTGCGTACGGCCCTGGGCTGAGCGCCGGGGTGGTCGCTACCGTCGGTCCGGCTGACGCCCGCATCGATGGTGAGGATCATGGTTACGTGCATGACGGCTTGTTTGACGGCCTGTTCGGTCGCGGCGCGGTAAGCGTCGGCGACCGCGACTGGCTGCAGGCGATGCTCGACACCGAGGCCGCACTGGCCAGGGCCCTGGAGACCGCGGGGCTGGCGGCGGCGGGAGCCGGCGCGGAGGTCACCGCGGTGGCTCGGGCCGACCAGTTCGACGTCGCTGAGCTCGGCCGCCGGGCCATGCTGACCGGGAACCCGGTGCCCGCCCTAGTCCGGGCACTAACGGGCCTGGTTCCGGCCGAGGCCAGGCAGGCTGTGCACCGCGGCGCGACGAGCCAGGACATCATCGACACAGCGGCGATGCTGCTGTCCAGGCGTGCGATCGACGTCATCGCCGGGGACCTGGCTACGGCAGCTAACCGGGCCGCCGCCCTGGCTGACGAGCACGCCGCTACAGTCATGGCCGGCCGGACGCTGCTGCAGCAGGCTGTCCCGGTCACCTTCGGCCTGGTGGCAGCCGGCTGGCTGGTCGGCATCGATGACGCGCGCGCCGAACTCAGCCGGGCCCGGGCCCGGCTCGCGGTCCAGTTCGGCGGCGCCGCTGGCACTCTTGCGTCGCTTGGCGAAGCGGGGCCGGCCGTTGCCGCGTTGCTGGCGGCCGAGCTTGGCCTGCCCGAGCCAGTGCTGCCGTGGCATACCGACCGGCTGCGGATCGTCCAGCTCGGTGCGGGCCTGGCCGGGGTGTGCGCCGTCCTTGGCAAGGTTGCCAGAGACGTGACCCTGCTCGCGCAGACCGAAGTCGCTGAGGTCACCGAGAGGTCCGGCCAGCCCGGCCGTGGGGGCTCGTCGGCCATGCCGCACAAGCAGAACCCGGTTGCCTCGGTCGTCATTCTCGGCTGCACGAAGCGAGCACCCGGCCTGCTCGCGACCCTGGCGGCAGCGGCAGAGCAGGATCAGCAGCGCGCAGCCGGCGCCTGGCACGCGGAATGGGAGACGCTCGCCGGCCTGCTCCGGCTGACCGGCTCGGCGGCAGCCTGGGCGGCCGACCTGCTGACCGGGCTGCAGGTAGACGGCAGCCGGATGCGGGCCAACCTGGAGGCGGCCCGCGGCCTGCCGATGGCCGAGAATGTCGCGGCAATGCTCGCGCCCGAACTCGGCCGGGTCGAAGCCCACGACCTTGTGTCGGCGGCAGCGGCCAGGGCGGCTGCGCAGGCCATGGCGCTGACGGACGCGCTGCTCGCGGACGGGAACGCGGCCGCTACGCTCACTGCCGTCGGGATCGGCCACGCCGAACTCCAGGCCGCGGTCAACCCGGAGAATTACCTCGGCGCGTCGGCCGAGTTCATCAAGCGAGCACTGGCTGCGCACCGACGGGTGCCGTGACACGGTGGCGCGGATCTGGCCGGCCAGAGAGGAAGCCGTCAAGTGAACGATGAAGAGCGCGTGGCCGCGGGCATGCGGAACCGCCGGGAGGTGCTGGGCGACGAGCACGTGGACCGCGCGGTCGCGAACACGAATGACTTCACCGCGGCCTTCCAGGACTTCATCACCCGGTACGCCTGGGGCGAGCTGTGGAACCGGCCGGGGCTCTCCCGCGCGGATCGCAGCATGATCACCATCGCCATGCTCGCCGCGCTCGGCCGCGACGACGAACTTGAGCTGCACCTGCGGGCCGGCCTACGCAACGGCCTGAGCTCCGCGGTCCTTTCGGAGGTGCTGCTGCAGGTGGCCGTGTATGCAGGCGTGCCTGCCGCGAACCGGGCGTTCGCGATCGCCGCGACGCTAGTCCCCGCTAACGCAGCCGGGAACTCTTCGTAGTTCGCACAGCTGTTCACTGGGCGGCGGTTCCGGATATCGTTTCGGTAACCTGCGGCGAGGAGGATTGGACCGGAGTGGCAGAGATCGTGTCGCTTGCCGAAGCGATCGCGGCCGCGGTGCACGATGGCGACACCGTCGCCATGGAGGGCTTCACCCACCTGATCCCGCATGCCGCCGGGCACGAGGTCATCCGGCAGGGACGGCGCGACCTCACGCTGGTCCGCATGACGCCGGACATCGTCTATGACCAGATGATCGGGGCCGGTTGCGCGCGCAAGCTGGTGTTCTCCTGGGCCGGGAACCCTGGCGTCGGCTCCTTGCACAGATTCAGGGACGCGGTTGAACGGTCCTGGCCGGGCCCCCTGGAGATCGAGGAGCACAGCCACGCAGGCATGGCCAACCGGTACCTGGCCGGTGCCTCCGGCATGCCCTTCGCCATCCTGCGCGGCTACCGCGGGACAAGCCTGGCCGCCCAGACGGCCGGGGTAGCCGAGATCGAGTGCCCGTTCACCGGCGAGATTCTGACCGCGGTCAGCGCCCTGCGCCCGGACGTCACAGTGATCCACGCGCAGCGGGCCGACCGGCGGGGCAATGTGCAGTACTGGGGGATCACCGGCGTGCAGAAGGAGGCGGTACTGGCCGCCACCCGGTCGGTGGTCACCGTCGAGGAACTCGTCGATTCGCTGCAACCCCGGCCGGGCGCGGTGGTGCTGCCGGCCTGGAGCATCGGGTACGTCGCCGTCGCCCCTGGCGGCGCGCATCCGTCCTACGCGCAGGACTACTCCGTCCGAGATAACGAGTTCTACCTCGCCTGGGACGAGATCAGCCGGGACCGCCAACTGTTCGCCGCATGGCTGGACGAGCATGTGTATAGCAATGGGGCCGGGCCGAGATGAGTTACAGCCGGGACGAGATGATGACGGTAACGGCTGCGCGGTCGCTGCGCGATGGGATGACGTGTTTCGTGGGAATCGGCCTGCCGAGCGAGGCAGCCAACCTCGCCAGAGCGACGCACGCTCCTGGGCTCGTACTGATCTATGAATCGGGCACGATCGGGGCGAAGCCCGCCGAATTGCCGCTATCCATCGGAGACGGCATCCTGGCCGAGACTGCTGATGCCGTCGTCAGCGTGCCGGAGATATTTAATTACTGGCTTCAGCCGGGCCGGATCGACCTCGGCTTCCTCGGCGCGGCCCAGATCGACCGGCACGGCAACATCAACACCACCGTGATCGGCAGTGATTATGCTCAGCCCGCAGTCCGGCTGCCGGGCGCGGGCGGCGCGCCCGAGATCGCTGGCGCCTGCAAGGAGGTGATCGTCGTGCTCCGTCAGTCCCGGCGCACCTTCGCCGAACGGGTCGATTTCATTACCTCCGTCGGTTTCGGTGACGGCCGTGACAGCAGGCGCCGCCTGGGCCTGACCGGCGGCGGCCCCCGGCAGGTCATTACCGATCTTGGCGTACTGCGCCCCGACCCGGCCAGTTCCGAACTCGTGCTGACCGGCATCTATCCCGACCTGCGGGTTGCGCACGTCGGGGCGCAAACTGGCTGGGACTTGACGGTGTCAGCGGATCTCGCAGAGATCCCGCCGCCGACGGATGCCGAACTGACCGCCCTGCGCGCGCTGCGTGCCACCGCCCCGGCCGCATCCGGCACCGGGCTTGCGTCGCCTTCTCCCGAGCCGGTCGCCGAAGGAGCAGCCTAGTGTCAGTCAATGTCCGCCTCAGGGGCTTACCGAGGTAACGGGGCCACTGCTCGGTCCCGGTCGTGTGCAGGCCGCGGATGCCGACCTGACGGCCGGGCACCCGGCCGAACCGCTGGGCGAGCGGATCATCGTGACTGGCCGCGTGCTCGACTCCGACGGGCGCCCGGTTCCTGACGCTCTCATCGAGATCTGGCAGGCGAACGCGTCCGGGCGGTACGCGCATCCGGTTGACGATCACCCTGCTGCGCTGGACCCGAATTTTACCGGGGCAGGCCGCTGCCTGACCGACTCGCAGGGACGGTACCAGTTCGTGACGATCAAGCCGGGCGCGTATCCATGGCGCAATCATCACAACGCATGGCGCCCGGCTCACATCCACTTCTCGCTCTTCGGCCGGGCATTCACCCAACGGCTTGTGACTCAGATGTATTTTCCGTCGGATCCGCTGTTCGCGTTCGACCCGATCTTCAACTCGATACTGGATCCGCAGGCGCGTGAGCGGCTGATCGCGACCTTTGACATGGACGTAACCGAGCCTGACTGGGCGCTCGGCTACCGGTGGGACATAGTGCTGCGCGGGCGCACCGCGACCGCATTCGAGACGGCGCAGGAGGGGGAACGGTGACCCTCGGCATCACTCCGTCCCAGACGGTCGGGCCGTTCCTGGCGATCGGGCTGCCATGGCCGGACGGCTCATTCGTCGTGCCCGACCAGACGCCGGGCGCGATGGTCATCACGGGCCGGGTACTGGACGGGTCCGGTCAGCCAGTGCCGGACGCGCTGGTCGAGACCTGGCAGGCTGATCCCGCATCGCGATTCGATCATCCCGATGACCCGCGCGGGCCTGCGGCGCCCGCAACCCCTGGATTCCGCGGCTTCGGCCGGTGCCCGACCGGAGCTGACGGACAGTTCCGCATCGTGACCCAGCGGCCGGGCCCGCTGCCAAGCCCAGATGGCGGCTGGGAAGCGCCGCACCTGGACGTGTCCGTCTTCGCCCGAGGGCTCCTTGACCGGGTGGTGACCAGGATTTACTTCTCCGACGAAGCCGATGCAAACGCCGCTGATCCGGTGCTGGCTGCAATCGCTAACGACGACCGCCGCGCAACCCTGATCGCCGCGGAAGTGCCCGACCAGCCTGGTCAGTTCACCTTCGACATCAGACTCCAAGGTGACGGCGAGACGGTCTTCTTCGATGTCTGACGGTTCGCCAGGAATTCGGCTGGCCGCGTCGTTCGATGACGTCGGCGATGCCCCGGTTCTTGTGCTCGGCAACTCGCTGGGCACGACCGCTGAGGTATGGGCGCACCAGGTACCCGTGTTTCGCGAGAGTTTCCGGCTGCTGCACTACGAGTTGCCCGGGCACGGCCTGTCAGCCGCCTGGCCTGGTCCGTACACCATCGATGAGCTAGGGACCGAGGTGCTGAACCTGCTCGACGCCCGCGGCATCGGCCGGGTGGCGTACTGCGGTGTCTCACTCGGCGGCATGATCGGAATGTGGCTGGCAGCCCACGCACCTGAGCGGATCTGGGCACTGGGACTCGTCTGCACCTCGGCCTACCTGCCGCCCGCCGACGGCTGGCGGGCCAGGGCCAGACTGGTGCGGACCGCCGGGATGGCCGCGGTGTCCGCGCAGGTGGTCGCCAGGTGGTTCACGCCCGCCTACGCAGCCGGCAACTCGCACGTGACCGGCGCCTTCCGCGCCACGCTCGAGCAGGTCGAGCCAGAGGGGTACGCCGGCTGTTGCGAGGCCATTGCCGCCATGGACATGCGCCGTTCGCTCGCTGCCGTTACCGCGCCCGCCCTCGTCATCGCGGGCGCTGACGATCCGGCGACGCCGCCTGAGCACGGTGTCCTCATCGCGGCGGGCATTCCCGGCGCCCGCTTGGAAGTTGTTGCCGGGGCCGCGCACCTGGCCACTGTCTGCTCGGCCGAAATGGTCACGCCGGCGCTGGCCGATCACTTGCGCGCTGCGGCTGCGGGTAGCGGTATCCCGCTAATCAGGCACTAGCATGCCTAGCGATGACAACTTCTGGGCGCACAGCGAACAACGACGGCGCCATAGCAGGGCAGGCGGCGGCCGGCGCCGCTCAGGGCCGCGCGGTGGTTGACGGCGGCCACGTCCGCGACAGTGACTTCGTGCAGTCGCTGGATCGCGGCCTGGCGGTGATCAGGGCTTTCGGCCCGGACCGTGAGCGGCTCAGCCTGAGCGAGGTAGCCCGCGCGACGGGCCTGACCAGAGCGGCGACCCGGCGGTTCCTGCTGACGCTGGTGAAGCTCGGCTACGTGCGCAACGACGGCCGTGAATTCTCGCTCCGACCCCGGGTGCTAGAGCTCGGCTATGCCTACCTTTCCGGTCTGGCCATGCCCGAAATAGCGTCGCCGCACCTGGAGGAACTCGTCGCCAAGGTGCGGGAGTCATCCTCGATCTCCGTACTCGACGGGCACCACATCGTCTACGTGGCAAGGGTGCCGACCAAGCGGATCATGACAGTCGCGATCTCGGTCGGGACCAGGTTCCCGGCGTATGCGACCTCCATGGGACGGGTGTTGCTAGCCGCTATCAGCGACGAGGAACTCGACCGCCATCTGGCCGGGGCTGACCCAGTGGCCCTGACCGGCCGTACCGTCACCGATGCCGAACGGCTCAAGGAGATCATTCGCGAAGTCGGCAGGCTCGGCTACTCGATCGTGGACCAGGAGCTTGAAGAAGGCCTGCGCGCGATCGCGGTGCCGCTCCATGGCTCCGGCGGCGCGGTTATCGCCGCGGTCAACCTGTCCGCACACGCAAGCCGGGTGAGCATGGCGGCGATGCGCTCGGAATTGCTCCCGGCACTGCAAGACACGGCTCGCCGGATCGAGGAGGACCTGCGTTCGCAGGGGCAGGCCTGACTGTGTCCCAGCGTTCGCCCGGCTAGGGCCGGTGAGACCGTCCTTAGCGGCCAGAAATTCACCCTTCCGGTAACCCTTTAGTCTGCCATTTCCGACCGTTGACACCGATCGGCGTGCCTGGTTAAGTTTCTACATTGCGCATAGTCGTACGCCAAGCGAACACCTGACAGTTTCCGTCCCGGAGTACCTGGCCTTGAGGTGACAGTTCCGAGGCGGTCCTTCGAGTCACCGTCGGGCCGCTCGCACTGACTGTGAGGAGAGGTATGGAACGTCAGGAAGCGGACCGCCTGCTCCCGGAAGATCCCCAGCTCACCAGGCGCTCACTGCTCAAGGGCATCGGCTTTGGTGCCGTCGCCGCCGGGGCTGTCGGTGCAGGCGGCGTGCTCGCGGCCTGCGGATCAGGGATCAAGGGCGCCGGATCAAGCGCCAGCGGCACGATCAACATCGGCTTCATCACCCCGCTCACCGGCCAGTTGGCCGGCTTCGCCTCAGGTGATAACTACGTGTTGAGACAGATCAGGCAGAGCTCGGTCTACAAGAGCGGCATCAAGATCGGCAGCAAGACCTTTAAGATCAACATCGACGTGCAGGACAGCCAGTCGAGCCCAACCAGGGCTGCGCAGGTGGCACAGCAGCTGATTCTCAACCATGCCGACCTGATCCTGACGACGTCCACGCCGGAGACAACGAACCCGGTCGCGGGCGCGTGCGAAAAGGCGGGCACGCCGTGCCTGTCCACGGTCGTGCCGTGGGAGTCCTGGTACGCGGGCCTGGGCGGCAACCCGGTGCAGCCAACTCAGACATTCAAGTACGCGACCATGTTCTTCTTCGGCCTGAAGGAGTTCCAGGGCTGCTTCGCGCCGATGTGGAACGGGATTCACACCAACAAGGTCGTCGCGTGCCAGTACCCGAACGACTCCGACGGCAATGCGTTCCGCGGCGGGTTCGAGCCGCTGATCAAGGCCGCCGGTTACAAAGTCGTGGACGGCGGGCAGTACACCGACGGCACGGCCGACTTCACCTCGATGATTTCGTTGTTCAAAAGCAAGCACGCCGAGGTGTTCAGCAACTGCCCGCTGCCGCCGGACTTCAACACCTTCTGGAAGCAGGCCTCCCAGCAGGGCTTCAAGCCTAAGATCGCCACCGTGGCCAAGGTGCTGCTGTTCCCGGCTGACACCGCCGCCCTCGGCCCGCTGGTCAACAACATCGCCACCGACTCGTGGTGGGGCCCGTACATGCCCAATACCTCGTCGCTGACCGACGAGTCCGCTAGCGCGCTTGCGGCCGCCTACCAGACGAGCACCGGCCACCAGTGCATGTGCGGCGCGCTCGACTTCGCGGGCGGCCCGGCGCCCGGCGTCGGGATTATCAAGCCGGTCGGTGTGCAATGGAAGAAGGCAACCGGCAAGTTCCCGTTCGAGATGCAGGTCGTGGACAACTCACTCAACCCCAACGTGAAGGTCCAGGCCACGCTCGAGCCAACGAATGCCTAGCCGAGAAAACACTGACGGCGCCGGTACGGCCCTGCTGGAGCTCGACGCCGTGTGCAAGAGCTTCGGCCGGGTCGTGGTGGCGGACAACCTGTCGCTGCGGGTCGATGCGGGCGAGATGGTCGGCATCGTCGGGCCGAACGGTGCTGGCAAGAGCAGCCTGTTCGGCCTTATCGCGGGCGATCTGACGGCATCCTCGGGACAGGTCAGGTTCGCGGGAGCGAACATGGCTAGGAAGGACGCGGCTGCCCGGTGCCGCCTCGGCATCGGGCGGACCTTCCAGGTACCCAAGCCGTTCGGCGCGATGACCGTGTTCGAGAACGTACTCGTGGCGGTGCAGCAAGGTGCCGCCTTGCGGCGCAGACCGAGCTATGCCGTCGCGGCCGCGGTGCTCGACCGGACCGGACTGGCCGGCGATGCGAACGTGCCGGCCGAGCGACTGGGACTGCTCAGCCGCAAGCGCCTGGAGGTAGCCAGGTCGCTGGCTACCGGTCCCCGGCTGCTGCTGCTGGACGAGGTGGCTGGCGGGCTGACCGACCCGGAAGTCGTCGAGCTGGTTGGCATCGTCCGGGCGATCTCTGCCGAAGGCATCGCGGTGGTCTGGATCGAGCACGTCGTGCATGCGCTGACAGCCACCGTCGACCGCCTGCTCTGCCTGGCCGCCGGGACGATCATCGGCGACGGCGAGCCCGGCGAGGTGCTCGCCTTGCCGGCGGTCCGTGAGGTGTTCCTCGGCACCGAGGTGACAGCATCGTTGCGAGCCAGGCCAGAGCCGGAGCCGCGATGACGCAGACCAGTGACGCGCCGTTGCTCGAGGTGAGGGATCTCAGCGTGCGGCACGGCCAGCTTGAGGCCCTGCACGGTGTGAGCCTCATCCTGCCCGCAGGAGCGGTGCACGCGATGATCGGCGCCAACGGGGCTGGCAAGTCGACGCTGCTGCGCACGATCGCCGGCCTGCACCAGCCGGTGGCGGGCTCGGTCTTGCTGGCGGCCCAGGACGTTACCAGAATGCGTCCCGAACGCCGGGTTGGCGCCGGGATCGCCCTGGTCCCGGAGGGCCGCAGGCTCTTCCCTTCACTGACATTGGAGGAAAATCTGCTCGTTGGGCGGGCCAGCGGACGACCGGGCCCGTGGCAGCTCGATCGCATTTACGAGCTCTTCGGCTGGATGCGCGACCGGCGCGGCCAGCGCGCGGAGCAATTGTCCGGCGGCGAGCAGCAAGCGGTCGCCATCGGCCGGGCGCTGGCTGCCAACCCGCGCGTCCTGCTGCTCGACGAGCTGTCGCTTGGCCTGGCGCCCATCGTGGTCCGCCGGATCTACGAGCTGCTGCCTGAGCTGGCCGAGTCCGGCGTCACCATTTTGCTGGTCGAGCAGGACGTCAGCCAGGCGCTTGCGGTCGCCTCGTACCTGCACTGCCTGCTGGAAGGGCGGATCACGCTGGAAGGACGACCGGACGAGATGACGCCTGAGCAGATCGAACGAGCGTATTTCGGAGTCGCTGCGGGCGCGAATGGCACAGGTCCGCGCCCGCAGCCGGTTGATGATCCGACGGGCTCCCACAAGTCTCCCGCACTACCGGAGCGCGCCGATGACCTGGGTTAACGCCGTCATTCAGGGCATCATGCTTGGCGGCCTGTACGCGCTGTTCGCGTGCGGGCTCTCGCTGATGTTCGGCGTGCTGAAGGTCATCAACCTGGCTCACGGTGACCTGGCAGTTCTCGCTGCTTACGTGGCGCTCGGGGTCATCGCCGTCACGCACGTTCCCGCGGTGTGGTCCTTCGTGCTGGTCGTGCCGATATTCGCCGGGATCGGGT